>Ga0209751_10006974_pt1 | contig 10425 bp, 10 predicted proteins | sample RifCSP13_1_FD_184019 | JGI IMG/M metagenome (GOLD analysis project Ga0209751, IMG submission 184019) | Soil microbial communities from Rifle, Colorado - Rifle CSP2_sed 13_1 (SPAdes) (version 2) | ecosystem: Environmental > Terrestrial > Deep subsurface > Rock core/Sediment | place: Rifle...
CCAGGGCATCGGTCTCTGCCGGACCGAGCACATGTTCCGCGAGGGCGAGCGGCTCGAGATCGTCCGCGGCGCGATCCTCGTCGCCGTCCGGGCCACCCGGGCCAAGGCCAAGGTCGCCGCGGGGGGAACGCTCGACTCCGATGAGCGTGAGGCGATCGCCACCTTTGATGCGGCCATGGCCAAGCTCGAGGTCCTCCAGCAGGGCGACTTCGAGGGCATCTTCGAGGCGATGGACGGCCTGCCGGTCGTCATCCGCCTCATCGACCCGCCGCTCCACGAGTTCCTGCCGAACCTCGAGGAGCAGCTCGTCAAGGTCACCAAGGCGGACGCGAACGGCGGCGCCTCCGAGGAGGACCGCGAGCTCCTCGCGACGATCAAGTCGATGCACGAGCAGAACCCGATGCTCGGGCTCCGGGGCTGCCGACTCGGGCTCATGATCCCGGACTTCGTGAAGGTCCAGACCCGGGCGATCCTCAACGCCGAGATCGCCCGGGTGAAGGCCGGGGGCCACCCGATCGCCAAGATCATGATCCCGCTCGTCGGCCACGTGAACGAGCTCGCCGCGACCCGTGCCCTCCTCGAGGCCGAGGCGGTCGCGGTCGAAACGAAGGCGGGCGTCCACCCCGAGTACAAGTTCGGGACGATGATCGAGGTCCCGCGCGGCGCCCTGACGGCCGACGAGATCGCCCGCGAGGCCGACTTCTTCAGCTTCGGCACGAACGACCTCACCCAGATGACGTTCGGCTACAGCCGCGACGATGCCGAGGGCGGCTTCCTCCTGAAGTACGTCGAGGACAAAATCCTGCCGTTCAATCCGTTCCAGACCCTCGACGACGCCGTCGCCGGGCTGATGCGGATCGCGGTCGAGAAGGGTCGCTCCGCGAAGCCGGGCCTCGAGCTCGGGATCTGCGGCGAACACGGCGGCGATCCGGCCTCGATCGCGAAGTGCGAGGCGATCGGGCTCGACTACGTGTCCTGCTCGCCCTTCCGGGTTCCGGTCGCCCGCCTCGCGGCGGCCCAGGCCTCGCTCGTCTCCGCCGAGCGGGACAAGTAGCCGGCACTCCCCGTGACCGCGGCCTGCCGCTCCGGGTAGGCTGTCCCTCGTGGTTGCGTCCCAGCCTGCGGCGTCAGCGCCGTCCGGCCATCGTGTCGTGATCGTGGGCGGCGGGTTCGGCGGCCTGTACGCCGCCCGCGGGCTCGGTCGCGATGCGCGCGTCGACCTGACCGTCCTCGATCGCCGCAACTTCCACCTCTTCCAGCCGCTCCTCTACCAGGTCGCGACCGGCGCCCTCGCCCCTGGCGAGATCGCCCAGCCGCTGCGCTCGATCCTCCGGCGCAACCGGAACACGACGGTCCTCCTCGGCGAGGCGGTGGGCCTGGATCCCGAGCGGCGCGAGGTCATCGTGGCCGACGGCGGCCCGATCGCCTACGACACGCTCATCGTCGCGACCGGTGCCCGCCACAGCTACTTCGGCCACGAAGACTGGGCCCCCTTCGCCCCCGGCCTCAAGTCGATCGACGACGCGACCGAGATCCGGCGGCGGATCCTCATCGCCTTCGAAGCGGCCGAGCGGGAGGCCGAGCCGCAGCGCCGGCGGAGTTGGATGGAGTTCGTCATCGTCGGCGGCGGGCCAACCGGGGTCGAGCTCGCCGGCGCGCTCGGGGAGATCGCAAACGACACGCTCCGGAACGACTTCCGGTCGATCGATCCGCGCGACGCGACGATCCTCCTCGTCGAGGCGATGGACCGCATCCTGCCGACCTACCCGCCCGATCGCTCCGCCTCGGCCCGGCGGCAGCTGGAGCGGCTCGGCGTGACCGTCCGGACTGGGACCCGGGTCATCGGCATCGAGGAGAGCAGCGTCACCGTCGCGTCGGTGGCCGGCGAGGAGACGATCCCGGCCCGGACGGTCCTGTGGGCGGCCGGTGTCCTGGCCTCGAGCTTTGGCCGGAAGGTCGCGGCCGCGCTCGGCGCCGAGACCGACAAGGCCGGCCGGATCCTCGTCGACGTGAACCTGAACGTGCCGGGCCACCCGGAGGTCTTCGTGGTCGGCGACGCCGCGATCCAGCCCTGGAAGCCCGGCCGGCCCGTGCCCGGCGTCGCCCAGGGCGGGATCCAGGGTGGCAAGTACGCCGCCCGGACGATCCGGGCGCGGCTCGACGGCAAGCCCGCGCCGCCGTTCCGCTACTCGGATCGCGGCGACGTGGCGGTCATCGGCCGGCTATCGGGCGTGACGAACATCGCTTGGCTGGGGCCGCTCGGCCGGCAAGGAGGCTTCCTGGCCTGGATGCTCTGGCTGGGCATCCACATCGTCTATCTGATCGGATTCGCCAACCGGATCGTCGTCGTCACCCGCTGGGCGTGGAGCTTCCTGACCCACGGCCGCGGCTCGCGTCTCATCACCGGCCAGCCGCTCCTGCCTGACATCGAGGTCCCCGAGCCGCCGGCGTGAGCCGGAGCGTCGGACTGGCCGCCGTCGCCCCGGTCCAGCCCCCGACCCGCGCAATGAAGGGTGGCCCGCCGGTTCAGGACTTCGGCGGCGCAGCCTTCCCGAGGCTGAGGAACGCTCCGAGCCCGAGCGAGGTCAGGGCAACGAGGTAGATCAGGAACGGAACGTAGACACCCACGCTGCCGTCGTCGATGGTGGGGCCGATCAAGTCGATGACCCACCACAGGCCGAGGACCACGGCGATCGCCCCGAGGCCGACGACCAGCCACGAGTAGCTGACCGGCAGCCGACCGGCCTCCGGGTTCCGGTCCAGCCAGCGCCCGACGAGCACGAGCACCCCGATGAGCACTGCGATCTGGGGTCGGAGGTTCCACGAGTAGCGGTCGGCGATGGCCATGAGGAGGAACCAGCTGACGATGAGCCCGGTCGCGCCAAGGTAGACAAAGCGGTCGGTCATCCCGAGGCTCATGAGCTTCCTGGCTCCGGCCGCGTCTGCCGTCAGACTCCCGCCGCTTGCCCGCCACGCCCCGTAGGCCAGGACGGCCGCCCCGACCACCTCGGCCAGCGTCAGGATGATCGTCAGGGCGCTCCAGTTGTTGAGGCTCGTCAGCGTGTCACCGAGGTCCACGAGGCCGTACGCGCCGACGATCGCCGCGTCGATTCGGACCCAGCTCCCACCGGGAATGCCGGCGACCGCCGCGGTCCTCGTGAACGTGATGGCGATCGCGGCCAGGCTGCCCAGGACCACGAGCCAGAATCGAAGGTCGATCGGCCAATCCTCGACGATCACGCCGAGGACGTTGGCCACCGCGACAACCGCTCCACCGGCGATGACGAGCTGGCCGTTGGGGCCAAGGCGGGCCATCATCGAGGTCGGGGCCGCGGGCGGTGCTGGCGGCGCCGACATCTCAGGCACGGGATTCTCGGTGGCCATGGGACGCGCCTCCCTCTCCGGTCGCGACCCGGGACTGCGCGCCGCGACCCTGGCCTACCTTAGTCGACCGCAGACCCTGTGAGAACCCTCGATCGGCGGTACGGGGCGTAGGCGGGCCACCACATCGCCGCGTCGACGAGCGCGGCGACATCGGTGTCCGCGGGGAGGGGCGAGAGGCCCGAGCGGATCGCCTCGGCGGCGACCCGGATCGCGATCTCGCGGGACACGCCGCGGAGTGTCACGACGCTCGGATAGAGCGCCCCGACGGCGAGGCGCTCGGCGGAGACATGCGCGGCAAGCGTCTCCGCGGCGGCGAGGAACATCTCGTCGGTGACCCCGCGTGTCTCGGCCACGATGGCTCCGAGGCCCACGCCGGGGAAGACGAAGACGTTGTTGGCCTGGCCGATCTCGCGGCGCTGCCCGCCGATTTCGACCGGTGGGAACGGCGAGCCCGTCGCCACGAGTGCGCGCCCGTCGGTCCAGGCGAGCACGTCCGCCGGGATCGCCTCCGTGTTCGCGGTCGGGTTCGAGAGCGGCAGGACGATCGGACGCTCGGTGCCCGCGGCCATCGCCCGGATGACCTCCTCCGAGAAGCTGCCGGCGTGGCCGGTCGTCCCGATGAGGATCGTGGGGGCGATCGCCCTCACGACGTCGAGCAGCTGCGGGACCTCCTCGCGCCCGTGGCTCCCGAGGACGAGGCCGGCCTCCATCGCCAGTTCGGCCGGATAGGCCAGCTCGACCTTGTCGGCATCGAGCTCGTGGCGAGCAGCGTGGCACAGGCCATGCGAGTCGACCAGGACGAGTGCCCGACGCACGTCCGCCTCGGTGACGCCGGCGCGGAGCATCGCGAGGCGCAGCAGCCGGGCGATGCCGATGCCGGCTGCGCCGGACCCCGCGAGCACGATCCGCTGGTCCGGCCAGGCACCCTCAAGGAGCCGCAGGCCCGCCATCACCCCGCCCACGACCACCGCGGACGTCCCCTGGATGTCGTCGTTGAAGCACGGCACGCGGTCGCGATAGCGGTCGAGGAGGCGCAGGGCGTTGTGCTGCTTGAAGTCCTCGAACTGGATGAGGCAGCCCGGCCAGACCTCCTGGACACCCTCGACGAAGGCCTCGACGAACGCGTCGTAGGCGGCGCCCCGGAGGCGCGGGGCCCGGAAGCCGAGGTAGAGCGGATCCCCGAGGAGTCGCTGGTTGTCTGTGCCGACGTCGAGCGAGACGGGCAGGGTGAGGACGGGATGGATGCCGCAGGCGGCGGTGTAGAGGGCGAGCTTGCCGATCGGGATCGCCATCCCGCCGACGCCCTGGTCTCCGAGGCCCAGGATCCGCTCGTTGTCGGTGACGACGATGAGCCGGACGTCCTCGTAGGGAGCCGCCCGGAGGATCTCGGGGATCCGGTCGCGGTCGGCGGGCGTGACCCAGATCCCGCGGGTGCGCCGGACGATGTGGCTGAACTCCTGGCAGGCCCGGCCGACCGTCGGCGTGTAGACGATCGGGAGGTACTCCTCCATGTACTCGGACAGGAGCCGGTAGAAGAGCGTCGCGTTGCGGTCCTGGAGGGCGGCCAGGCCGATGTACTGTTCGAGGTCGTCCGACTTGCGCTGGATGTGCTCGTGCTCCAGGGCGACCTGCTCCTCGATCGAGAGGACGCGATCCGGGAGGAGTCCGTGAAGTCCGAACTCGGTCCGCTCGTCGAGCGGGAAGGCCAGGTCCTTGGTGAGGAGCCGCCGGTTCAGCAGCTCGCTGCCGGTGACGTCGATCTCCGCCGGACGCCCCACGGCGATCCGGTCGAATGGGGAGGGCAGCGGTCGCACGATGTGAGGATAGTCCGGCCGCGGGACCCGCCGACGCGAGGGCCATTCGACCCTGCCCGCGACGACACTCGGCCGCGTGACCCGATCCGGACCGCCCGCGCCTAACCCGGCCGGCCGACGGGCAGGACGATCCGGAACGTCGTCCCCTCGGCGGGCCGGTTGTCGACCGAGATCTCCCCGCCATGGGCCTCGACGAGGTCACGGGCGATCGCGAGGCCGAGGCCGCTGCCCTTCGAGCCCGGCCCGCGGACGAAGCGATCGAAGGGTTGCTCCGCGACGCCGGGATCGAGGCCCGGCCCGGTGTTCTCGACCGCGAGGTGGAGGAGCAGGCCGTCACGCGACGCCGCGCCCTCGACCCGGATCGCGCCGCCCCGGGGCGTGTGCCTGACGGCATTCGAGACCAGGTTCGTCACGACCTCCCGGATCCGCACCGGATCGACGTCAGCGAGCGGAAGGTCGGCCGGCACGGCGACCGTCAGCCCGACGCCGGCCTCGCCGGCCGCCACCCGGAACGACGCCACGGTCTCGCCGAGCAGGACGTCGATGTCCGTGGGCTCGCGATGGAGCGTCAGTCTGCCGGCCTCGGCGAGCGACAGCGTCCGAAGGTCCTCCACGAGGCGCTCGAGGACGATCGTCTCCTCGATAAGACCGGCGAGATGGGCGTCGTCGGCCGGGTGGACGCCGTCGGCGATCGCCTCGAGGTTGCCGCGGATGACCGCCAGCGGGGTCCGCAGCTCGTGGGAGACGTCGGCGAGGAGTGACTGGCGGGCGGTCTCGTCGGCCTCGAGTCGCTCGGCCAGGGTGTCGAACGCCCGGGCCAGCTGGCGCACCGGTCGAGGGCCCCTGGCGGCGTCGCCGACGCGGGCGCGGTAGTCGCCGTTCTCCAGGCGCCGGGCCACGTCGATGAGGGCGTCGAGGGTGCGGGCGCTCGCATTGAAGACCCGGCCCATCGAGCCGATCGCGAGGACCCCCACCACGATCACGGTCAGGGCGGCGGCCTGGATGATGCCGCCGCCGGGCCCGCCGATGACGCCGATCGCGCCGAGGACGCTGACGATGATCGCGAGCAGGATCCAGGCGGCGAGGAGGGTGAGGGCGAAGAACAGGCAGCCCATCGCCGCCCACGGCCCGCCGCGCCGACCCCACGGCCCGTGCCCCGTGATCCAGGCCTGCCGGCCGTCCGGGCCCACGGGCGGCCAGGCCTCCTCGGCCGGCCACCACGGCGGCCGGCGGCGGGGCCCGTGGCGCCAGCGAACGCGATGGTCAGGCATCGCGGTCGTCCGCGAAGCGGTAGCCCACGCCGTGGACGGTGAGAACGAAGCGGGGCACGCGCGGGTCGGGCTCGAGCTTGTGGCGGAGGTTCTTGACATGGGTGTCGATCGCCCGCTCGTATGACTCGAAGGCCACGCCGTGGACGGCGTCGAGGAGCTGGGACCGCGTGAGGATCCGGCCCGGTCGCCGCGCCAGCGCCACGAGGAGCTGGAACTCCGTCGGCGTCAGCTCGACGTCGCGGCCGGCGACGTCGACGCGCATCCGGCCGATGTCGATCGTGACCTCCGCGGCGCGGAGGACGCCTCCGGCCGGGTCGCCTTGTGCTCCGCGCGTCGCGCCCGCGGCCGTCGCGTCGGTCCTGCGCAGGACGGCCCTGACGCGAGCGACGAGCTCGCGCGGGCTGAACGGCTTGGTCAGGTAATCGTCCGCCCCGAGCTCCAGGCCGAGGAGCTTGTCGAGCTCGTCGTCTCGGGCAGTGAGCATCACGATCGGGATGTCGCCCTCCCGGCGCAGCAGCCGGGTGACCTCGAGGCCGTCGATCTCGGGCAGCCCGAGGTCGAGGACGACGAGGTCGGGCGACGCGGCGGCGACGGCGTCGAGCGCAGCTCGGCCATCGGTTGCCGTCACGACCTTGAAGCCAGCGTGCTCGAGGTAGTCGCGGGCGAGCTGGACGATCTTCGGTTCGTCATCGACGACGAGGATGGTCTTCATCGGGGACCGCATGGTAGGCCGCCCACCTCCGTGCCGGAAGACGGCAAGGCTCGGGACGGGTTGTCCGTCCCGAGCCTCGGGAGGAGGGAGGGAGCGTCGTCAGGCGGCACCGCCCGACGGCGGATCGTTGGGATTCGATCCCCCGGATGGCGTCGTGCCACCCGCGCCGGAGGTGGAGGCGGAGTCTCCGCGCCGGTGCCACTCGTCGTGGGCTTCGCGCGCACGCTCCTCCCACGGCCCGAGCCGACCCGTGTGGTGGCCGTAGCCACCGGGACCCCAGCCTCCGGGACCCCAACCGCCCCGGCCCCAGCCGCCCCGGCCCCAGCCGCCCCGTCCGCCGCCGAAGACCGCGCGCAGGATCGCGATGAAGACGAGCAGGAAGAAAAGGAAGCCCAGGATCCCGAGGATCCCGCCGCCGAAGCCCCAGCCCCAGCCGTGCCAGCCGTAGCCGTAGCCCGGCCCGACGACGACCGGCGCGACGCCGCCGTCGGCGGCGACCCCGGCCAGGTAGCCGGTCTGGAAGATGGCCCCGGCGAGGCCGATCGCCAGGACGACCAGGACGATCGCGCCGAGAACCCTGAAGAAGCCCATCGAATGTCCACTCCCTTCGAGCGAATGTCTCGCGGTCGCTCGCTGCGACCGATCTGTCGTTCACTCTGGGCTCGGACGATGGAGAACGTGTGAAGCCGAGGCGGATTCGTGGTGGAGGTTCCGGAGGCGCGCGACGGCGTGGGCTGCCTGCCACCGCCGCGCTGCCGCGCTATCGTCAGCGCGTGGCGAATCCCGGACTGACGATCACCGACAACCTCGCTGCCCGCCGCTACGAAGCGCACCTCGACGGCGAGCTCGCCGGGTTCCTCGAGTACCGCCCCGCCGGGACGCGCCGGATCCTCATCCACACGGAGGTCCTCGGGGTCTTCGCCGGGCGGGGCGTCGGAGCGGCGCTGGCACGTCATGCGTTCGACTCGGCCCGGGCTGCCGGCACCCGCGTGACGGTGAAGTGCCCGTTCGTCAGGTCGTGGCTGGGGCGGCACCCGGAGTACGCCGCTGTCGCCACGCCCGATGCCGGCGTCCGCTCCGATCCGTGAGTCCGGCCCCCGCCCCAGCGTGGATGGCCGAGCGCCGCCCCGCCGCCACCCTCAACCGGCGCTCGCGAGGTCGACGGCCCGGCCGCGACGGGCCAGCCTGACCGCGACGAGCACCCCGACGGCGGCCAGGACGAGGACCGTCGCCGCCGCGATCGCCGCCTCGAGGTCGGCGCTGCCGAGCTCCGCATAGACGACGAGCGGCAGCGTCTGCGTCCGCCCGGCGAAGTTGCCGGCAAAAAGGATCGTCGCCCCGAACTCCCCGAGCGAGCGGGCCCAGCTCATGACCAGCCCGGCGCCCAGGGCAGGCAGGGCCAGCGGCACCATGACGTGCCGGAAGACGCCGGCCTCCGATGCCCCGTCCGCGCGAGCCGCGTCCTCGAGATCGCGGGGCACACCGGCGATGCCAGCCCGGGCGGCCCGGACGTAGAACGGGGCCGCGACGAAGACCTGGGCGAGGATCACGGCGAGCGCCGTGAACGGGATCGTGATCCCGAAGGCGTCAAGCGCTCCGCCGAGGAGGCCCCGCCGACCGAAGACGAGGAGCAGGGCGAGGCCGGCCACCGACGGCGGGAGGACGAGCGGCAGGTCGACGACCGTCTCGACGAGGCCGGAGCCGCGGAACCGGCGACGGGCGAGGACGAACGCCAGCGGCGTCCCGAACAGGACGATCAGGCAGAGGCTCGCGGCCGTCGTGGCCAGGCTGAGGGACAGGGCGGCCAGGACGGCGGGCGAACCGACGGCAGCCACGAGGCCGCCGCTCCCGACGGCCCGGCCGAGCAGCGTCGCGACGGGCAGCGCCAGGAAGATCGCCAGGATCCCGGCGGCCGAGATCAGGATCAGGCGCCGGGTCACGGGGCCGGCTCGAACCCGAACCGGGCGAGGGCCGCCTGGCCGTCGGGTCCCGCCAGCCACTTGATGAAGGCGTGCCCGGCGGCCGGCGCGACGGCGGTCGTCGGCACCACCGCGGCATAGGTCGCGACCACGTTGGCCTGGGCCGAGATCGCGATCGTCCGCACGGCGCTCGAGGCGGCCGCGTCGGAGGCATAGACGATCGCCGCGTCGGCCTCGCCGAGCTCGACCTTGGCGAGCGCTGCGCGGACGTTGTCCTCGTGGCTGACGACGTTGGCGGCGTACCCGGCCACGAACCCGGCTGGGGCGCCGGGCAGGGTGGCGAGGTTCTCGAGGAGCGTCATCGCGTACGAGGAGATCGGCACCCGCGCACCGGCCGCGACCACCTTGATGCCCGGTCGCGCGAGATCGAACGGCGACGCGATCCCCGCCGGGTTGGCGCTCGGCACGACGATGGCCAGCAGCGTGCCGGCGAACGGCACGACGTCGCCGTCGACGAGGCCCGCCGCGGCGAGCGTGTCCGGATTCGCCGTGTCCGCGGCCAGGAAGGCGTCGGCCGCGGCGCCCTGCTCGATCTGCGTCCGAAGGGTCGTCGAGGAATCGGTCGAGAGGACGATGGTCGTGTCCGTCGCGGACCGATACGACTCGGTGGCAGCCAGGGCGTCGGCGAGGGACGCGGCGGCGAAGACGGTCAGGACCGTCCGCCCCATGGTCCCGGAGGTCGCGATCGCTGAACCGCAGGCGGCGAGCACCGCAACCGCCGTGAGCGCGAGGATCCCCGCCGCGGGCCAGGACGGCGCACGGGTCAACGCGGCGCCTCGACGATGACGTTCGTGGCCTTCACGACGCAGACGGCCGGATCGCCGACCTTGAGGCCCATCTCGCGGACGGCCTCGGCGGTCATGAGACTGACGATTCGATGCGGTCCCGCGAGGACCTCGACGACCGCGGCCACGCGGTCCGCCTCGATCCGGGTCACGACCCCGCTGAAGTGGTTGCGAGCGGATTGCGTCGCCGCCCTCGGATCGGGGTTGGCCTGCCGACGCTCGGCCAGGAGTCGGACCACTTCGGCCACCGGCACGAGCCGCTGGCCGCCGCCGGACCGAACGACGCCGAGGCGGCCGTCGGCCTCCCAGCGCCGCAGCGTCTCGACGGTCACCCCCAGCATCTCGGCGGCTTCGCCGACCCGCAGGGTGCGTTGCGACGCCTCGGCGGAATCGCGGTCACTTGCGCTCATACCGAGAAATCATGGCCTAATCGGCCATCGATAGCAAGGTATTGCGGGGGAAGGTTCTCCGGCGTGCGGG
>Ga0209751_10006975_pt1 | contig 10425 bp, 10 predicted proteins | sample RifCSP13_1_FD_184019 | JGI IMG/M metagenome (GOLD analysis project Ga0209751, IMG submission 184019) | Soil microbial communities from Rifle, Colorado - Rifle CSP2_sed 13_1 (SPAdes) (version 2) | ecosystem: Environmental > Terrestrial > Deep subsurface > Rock core/Sediment | place: Rifle...
ATCTGGCTGCTGGCCGGACTCGGCAATCAGCTGGCGCGTGGTCGCGCGCCGTTGATCCTCGCCGCCGGCCTGGCGCTGGTGGGAGCAGCGATCCTCGGCCTTACGCGGCTGCAGGCAGACAACAGTCTCCTGCGCTACAACGTGCCGGACAGCCAGATTCGCCGCGATGACGCCATGCTCAATAAACAGTTTGGCGGCACTAACACCATCTTCTTCCTGGTGGAGGGCGTCGCGCAGGACAGCGTCAAGGACCCGAAGGTGCTGGCAGTGATCGACCGTTTACAGGACTTCCTCGCCCGTCAGGACAACGTCGGCAAGACCCAGTCCATCGTCGATCTCGTCAAGCGCATGCATCAGGCCATGCACGGCGACAATCCACGCTACAACGTGGTTCCCGACAGCCGTTCACTGGTGGCGCAATACCTGTTTTTGTATTCACTCTCTGGAGATCCGCAAGATTTCGACAACCTGGTGGATAGCGATTACCGCCAGGCGGTGGTCTGGGTGTACCTCAAGGATGACAGCACCGCCGCCGCCGAACAGCTGTACCGGAGGGCGCAGGCACTAATCGCGCGGGATCTGCCCCCTGGCGTGAGCATGAGTATCGGCGGCAGCCTGCCCCAGTCGATCGCGATCAACGATACGCTGATGCATGAGAAATATCGCAACATGGCGCAGATGGCAGTGGTCGTGTTCCTGCTCGCCAGTCTTGTGTTGCGCTCCGCGATCGGCGGCCTGTACGTGACCATGCCACTGGTCTTAATTATCCTTGCCAACTTCGGCCTCATGGGCTGGGTGGGGGCGCCACTCGATATGGGCACGGCCAGCATCGCGTCCATGGCCATCGGCCTCGGCGCAGATTACGAGATTTACCTGCTGTTCCGCCTGCGTGAGGAACTGGCGAGGCATGGCGATCTGGTTACGGCGACACGCGAATCCTTGCGCACCTCCGGCAAGGCGGTACTGTTCGTTGGCCTGTCGGTGGCGGGAGGTTATGCGGTTCTGCTCACCTCGGACTTTGCATTCTATTCGCGCCTTGCCGCCATGGTGATCGTCACCATGGGGATCAGCTTGCTGTCGGCGCTGGTTCTGCAACGTGCGCTGGTGCTGGTGTTCCGTCCGCGCTTTATCGTGAACGGGCACACCGACGCGGCCCCGTCCAAGGTCGCCCAAGACTCGGTTTAAGGCAGCGGCTCGCGTCATTGTATCGGTTTCAATTACACGAACAGGAGATCTTTTATGCGAATCAGCCCCACGGTCATCGCCGCCATCGCCTCGGTCGTTACCACCGGACACGCGCTCGGCGTCGCCTTCGCCTCCGCTGCCGATCTGACGGCAGAGGAAATCATGAAGCGCAACTTCTTTGTCACCAAAGTGGCGTCGCTGAGCGCCGAAGCCAGCATGTCGCTGCACAGCGATAACGGTGGCGTACGCAAGCGACAAATGACGGTGCTGTCGAAATTGCAGGATAACGGTGTCGACTCGCGCCTGGTGATACGTTTCGGGGCTCCGGCGGACATCCGCGGTACCACATTCATGCAGGTGGAGCGCTCGGCAGCGGACGACGACCTTTGGATCTATCTGCCCGCGCTCAAGAAGAGCCGGCGGCTGGTGGCAAACAACAAAAAGGACAGCTTCGTCGGATCGGACTTCGCCTACGGCGACATCCTGCCGCCGCGCGTGGAGTACTACCGCCACGAACTGGTGCGTTCCGAGGGCATCGACGGTCACGACTTCTACGTTATCAAATCGGTACCCAAGAACGAGGCGGTGCGGCATACGAGCGGTTACGCGAGCAAAACCACATGGATAGCCAAAGACAGTTACCTGGAGGGCAAGGTCGAGTATTACGACGAGGGTGGGCGACTGCTCAAGACCCAGACGATTACGGACCCGCAGCTTGTGGACAGGGAGCGCAACCGCTGGCTGGCAGGACGACGCGAGATGGTCAACCACCAGTCGGCGCACAGGACCGTCTTCACCCTCACGCACATCGAGGTGGGCAAGAACCTGCCGGAGAGTGCCTTCACCACCCGCGCGATCGAAAAAGAATAGACCGGATGATCCTCGCGTGTGCCGCAGTTCTGGCTACTCAGTTGGCTGCGGGCCCCGGCCCATTCGCGGCGACAGCGGCAGAAGCATCACCGGCCGCCGACACGACGCCGAGTGCGGAAAAATCGCCAGCCTACTCGCGCGCCATCTCCGTTCTGGGGGGCGACAGCCATAGCGTGGTGCTGCGTTCCGATTATTTCTCTTCCTCCACGCAACTGGACGACGAAAGCGACTTTATCGGTGCGACGCTGCAGGGCAAGGTTGCCTACAGCATGGGTGACCGCTTCAGGTTCAATTTCGAAGGGCGGGCGATCAATTCCGACCTGGGTCGCGGTGCCAGTACAGACACGGTGCTGCTCGAGGGGTACGTTTCGGTGCACCTCGACGCGGCGGACGTACGTCTGGGCAGGCAGATCGTCCCATGGGGGCGTGCCGACGGACTGAACCCAACGGACAACCTGACGCCGCGGGATTACACCGTGATGCTGCCGTTCGAGGAAGATCAGCGACTAGGTACGACGGCCCTCAAGGTCGACGGCTACCTGAGCGACGAGTACACCCTGACGGCGTTTACCACGCCGTATTTCACGCCGACGGTGATACCGCTGCCGAAGGACAGTAATATCTACGTCGACACGCGCCCGGCACGCACCCTGGCAGATTCGGTGGCGGCGCTGAAACTCAATCGAAGTGGCGGCAGTCTTGATTGGTCGATCAGCTATTACCACGGCTATAGCCTGTTGCCGAGCGTGCGATCGATGGGTTACAGCGGCGGCGTGCCGGTGATCGAGCTGCGCTACGATCCCATCAATGTGCTTGGCGCCGACTTTGCCCGCAATTTCGGACGCTATGCGGTGCGTGGCGAGGTCACCCATACGTGGACTCAGGATAGCGCCGGCACCGATCCTTTGGTCACCAATCCATTTACCTATTATATTCTTGGAGTGGACCGGACGTTCGGCGAGAACCTCAACGTCAACCTGCAGCTGCTCGGCATCAACGTGCTGCGCTACAGTGACCCATACGCCATCAGTGACCCCGCGTTGCGCGCGTTCGCCATCGAGAATGCCATCATTCATCGCCAGCAGGACCCGTCCACCTACGGCATGACTGCGCGCATTAGCAATAAGTGGCTGAACGACGCACTCGAGGCGGAACTGCTCGTGATACATTATTTTGAGCGCCCCAACAGCTATGTTCGCCCCCTCATCGCGTACGCTTTCAACGACCACGTCAAAGGCTCGGTGGGCGCAATGGTATACCGCGGCCGCGAGGATACGTTCTTCGGCGCCCTGCGCAAGAATCAAGGCGCGTTCGCCGAGGTCCGATACAGCTTCTAGAAAAAAGCACAGAATCGCCGCGATGTGCCAAATCGACGTCAAGCCCGCGGGCGGCAGGAAACCCGTTATGCTCAGCTGCTGTCGTGTACCCCGCTCAGGCTCTGCACAATCGGGCAGGCGGCGTCGCGGCCGGTTGCGCAGGCGCGGATCAGGCGCGCGAGCATGCCGCGCATGGCTTTCAGGTCAGTCAGACGTGCCTCGATGTCAGCAAGACGACGTTCGGCGATCTTGCGCGTGGCGTCGCAGGACTGGTTGCCGAGCGATAGCAGTTCGCGGATCTCCTTCAGACTGAAGCCGAGTTGCTGGGCGCGCTTGATGAAGCGCAGCCGTGCGAGTGTGTTCGCGTCATAGCGGCGCACGCCGCCCGGCGGTTTACGCGGCGTGCCGATCAATTCGCGCCGCTGGTAGTAGCGGATGGTTTCAATATTCACGCCGGCGCTGCGCGCCAGGACGCCGATGGTCATTTCCTTCATTCCGTTTCTCCTGGTGGCGGCCGGAAAACTGCTCCTGCGTTTTCGGCACTTCCGCCATCAGTGAATGAGGCTTCATTCACTGTCGGATAGAACACCGGCGCGAAGCCGCCGCCCGGGGTGCGAAAATTCGTGACCTGGCCCTGGTAGAGACGCGCGGCCAGCAGCTGGACCTTGCCGGCGTAGACGAAGCAGCGTACGTCGTATTTGAGTGCGGTTGTATCCGTTTCGACCTGCACCTGCCGCTCGCCGGGTGGCACCAGTTCCTGCACGACGTAATCGCCGGCCAGAATCTCCTCCCACACGCGGCGCGTGAGTTTGTCGCCGCGGTACACCGCCTTGCTGCCGTAACCACCGGCCGGCTTGAAGAACAGCCGCTTGCGTTCCGTCCACAGCGTCTCGGCCTGTGCGCGCTCGACCAGGCGCGTGCGCGCGATGCCGCGCGTCAGGTCTTCGATGGTGGCCGGCTCAATGCCGGCGGCGCGCAGCCATTCCGCTGCGCGAGCAGTATCGGGACGTATCGGTGATCGAGACGGCGGAGCTGGCGAAGCGCTACGACGACGTCATAGTCGACGTGCGTTCGCAATACGAGTACGCGCATCAAGGGTGCGCAGCTGATCCCGATTGGCGATCGGCGTTTTGCTGACCGGGTCAAGGAGTTGCGCACGAGCAATGACAAGGCCTTGGTCTTTTATTGCAATGGCAAGACCTGCCACAAGTCTTATGACGCAGCGCGCAAGGCACAGGCCCTGCGCGTCAAGAACATCTATTGTTATGACGCCGGTGTGGCCGACTGGGCCAAGGCCAGTCCCGAACGGGCCACGCTGTTCGGCGTCAGCCCGGTCAAGACCGAGAACCTGATCAGTCGCGACAGGTTCAAGGAACACCTGCTTGAACCGGCGGAGTTCGAGTCGAAAATCTCCGCGGCGATCGTGCTCGACGTGCGCGACCGCAGCCAGCGTGACAGCCCGCTGTTCCCGTTCAGGGAGCAGCATGTGCAAATGGAAGAGACGGCCAGGATCGACACGTTCATCGACCAGGCCAGGCGCGAGAAGAAGGCATTGCTGGTGTACGACGCCGTCGGCCGCCAGGTCGAGTGGTTGCAGTACCATCTTGAGGGCAGAGGTCTCAGGGATTACTACTTCATGAAGGGTGGCGCGAAGGCCTATCTCGACATGAAGGGGCAGAAGGTCGCGTACAAGGCAAAGTAGTCATCACGGCCCTGCTCTTCCTGATCGACAGGGCGCGAGCCAAGAATGGCAACCAGTATCCTGGTCGAAAAGCTGAAGACGCGCGGCGTGGATTTCCGGGGGTGTGCGATTACGCTAAAGACCCGCAATATCGACCCCAAGACGATGATCCCGGAGGCGCAGATTGTGCCAGCGGGCGTGGCGGAAATCGGAAAGCTGCAGGCGCGTGCGGGGTTCGTTTACCTCATGCCTTAACCGCGCGCCGCGGGGTTGGGCGAGGGGTGGGCGGAGAGCGCAACTCGTCACCCAGACTCTCGAGTCGCGCCAACGCGAGTACCTTTCCGTATAACAAGCGTAGTGCCGCGGCCCTTAGTAACCACTCGGCTCAGTCCTGTGCCTCGCGCCATCGGTTTCGCGACACATTCTTTGCCCCGACCGCCCCTGCGGTCCGGCAGACAGCACCGGTCCACAATGGCCCCACGCTCGGCCCCTTACCAGCTATCGGGGACTGCGCACCTCGGTGCCAGTCTCCGTGGCACGCAGCGAGGGTGCTGTTGATTTCTATCGCTGTACGATTAATATTAAAACATTGGATTGTGTGGCTTTGTTGCGGCCACCGACATGGACTATCTTAGTAATGTCACAAAGCGGAGTTAATGTCACAAAGCGGTGTTGGCACACCACACCAGCAGATTGAGTCCGTGCTTGACACGGAACGCTTCGTTGCAAGAGCGCCGCCTCTCAGCCCGGCAAACGCCAGGGCGGCGTGCAGTTCAAGGAGGCATTAAATGGAAAGGGACATCCAGTCGGAAAAACGCCTGTTGTCACAGCTGGGCAAGGCCGAGCTGTTACAGCTGTTGGAAATCATCAACGATCTGCAATGCATCGAGACCGACGGGGAACTCGAAAACCTGCTGCAGCGGGCGGCCGAGGTGGCCAGCTGCGATTATTCCACCTGCTGCTTGCGGCGGATCGACACCGAAGGCGTGTTTCTGTCCAGCATCAAGAGCGTGGACGGCAACTTCCCGCGCGACTGGCTCACCCTCTATAACGGCGGGGCGCATGAAGTCACCCGTCTCCTGCCGCTGGCACATCACAACCAAAGCCGCGCCATCGTCTGGTCGCAGGTGTTGGCGCAGCATGCATCGCGCGTGGATATGGAGATCGTGGAGCGGGCGCGCAACCTCGGTCTGCTTGACGGCGTGACGCTCGCGACGACGTCGTCCGCGAAGGGGCTTGGCAGCCTGTTCTCTTTTTCCGGTTCCTCTATCGATAATCTGCTCAGGAGCGTGCTGGTGCTCGATCGACTTGCGCCATTCCTGCACAACGCGCTCCTTCGCATGGCACCGCGCGCCACGAACGATGAGGCCCAACTGACCGGGCGCGAGCGCGAGACCTTGCTTTGGATACAGAAGGGCAAGACCAACTGGGAAATCGCACAGATCCTGGGCATCAGTGAGCGTACGGTGAAGTTTCACGTACAGAATATCCTGGCCAAACTCAAGGCATCGTCGCGCAGTCACGCGGTCGCCCTCGTGCACACCGGCAATCTCATCGAATTTTAACCCCGCCGCTGTTCTTAACCTGTCCATTCGTACAGCTGTCCGTACGGCCAGCTGTATTACGCTAGCGTCTCCCTATACTTCGTCGCACGGCTTGGGTTTTTTGGAAGCCGGGTAGCATGTCGGCAACGCGGTTACGCCGTCGCGCCGTGTATACCACAACTCAACGAAGCTTAAGGAGCGAGGCAATGAACAAGTTTGACTTGGTGGAAGACGCGATCGAGGACATCCTCAAGGGCAAGATGGTGATCGTTGCCGACGACGAGTCGCGTGAAAACGAGGGTGATTTCGTCTGTGCCGCCGAGATGGTTACCCCGGAAATCATCTCATTCATGATCAACCATGGCCGCGGCCTGGTCTGCGCGCCGATCACGGATCAGCGTGCACGCGAGTTGGAGTTGCCCCTGATGCTGGAGAAGAACACCGAATACACCGGTTGCTCGTTCCTGGTTTCGGTGGACGCGGATCCGGCGTTCGGCGTCACAACTGGCATCTCCGCCCAGGATCGCGCCACCACCATCCGGCTACTGTTGGACGAGGAGCGTCGTCCTGCCGATTTCCGCCGCCCCGGCCACGTGTTTCCGCTGCGCGCGCGCGATGGTGGTGTGCTCGAGCGTAACGGTCAGACCGAGGCGTCGGTAGACTTGGCGCGCCTGGCCGGCCTCAAACCAGCCGGAGTGATCTGTGAAATTATCCGCGAGGACGGTTTCATGGCGCGCCGAGACGAGCTTTTTTTGATCGCCCGCAAGTACAACATGCGCTTCATCACCGTCGCGCAGATGCAGACATACATGCTGCGCGAGAACAATTTGTGGGCGCGTTCCGACTGCCAGCCGGGCATGGCCTACCTCGGCCGGCCGGCGGTCATCTGACGACATACCGGCCGCACAGCCCTTTAAACGCATGATAAGGAGGTTGTCATGAAAAGGATGGTCTATCTATTCGCACGATTCGTGGTCTTTCCGCTGATACGTGTGTTGTTTGTGCGCCGAGTGGCGGGCATTGAATGCCTGCCCACGGCTGGGCCGTACATCATCGCCGCCAACCACAGCAGCTACATGGATCATTTCCTGCTGGCCGCGGTGGTACGGAAGCATCGGGGGAAAAAGCTGTATTTTCTCACTCGCAAGGAGGCATTCGAAGGCTACTGGTCGAACCTATGGCATCTGGCCACCGGCTGCGTCCCGGTGGACCGGGCGAGTCCCGAGATCGCTTCGTTCCGCACCATGGTTGGGTTGCTCAAGCGCGGCGACATCGTCGTCGTCTACCCGGAGGGTACGCGCAGTGCGGACGGACAGCCACTTCCACCCAAGCCGGGCGTCATCAGGATCGCCTTGCACGCCGCGGTGCCGGTGATCCCCATCGGCATCAACGGTGCACACAAGATCCTGCCCAAGGGACGGCTGTTACCGCGCCCGGCACGGGCAACGCTGACCATCGGCGAGTCCATGGACGTAAACCGGCGCGTCGACGATCCCAAGTCCAAGGGCGAGCTCGAAAGGGAGCTGAACCATCTCATGGACGAGATATATCGCCTCGCGGCGACGCGTGGACCGGGCACCGACACGCCTCCTGCGACGCTCGCCCCGGCGGTATCGGAGTGAGCGACTCTATGTATCCCGGCCACTTCAATGCCAACGGTGTCAACTATGCAAGGACCATGTGATGAAAGACCGCAAGGTCGAGACCGGATCAACCTGGCGAAGGCATTGGTCATGCAGCACGATTTTGTGAACGCGTCCTACATCTATGCAAGCCTGGGCCTCGCCGGATTGAACGCGCAGCAGTTGCTGCTTGCCGGCGAGGCCCACTTCCGGGCCGGACTGGCGACCAAGATGCGTATTTGTTTTCGCGATGCGGTTCGGGTTTTTCGGCACACGCTAAAGACGCACGGCGAAACCGCCGATACGTGCTGCTGGCTGGCACGCTCCTACGGATACCTGGCGTTGTATTCCTGGTTGCCGGGGAAGATGCTGTATGCCCTGACCAGCAAGCGCTTTGTGGAACGTGCATTGCAGATCAACCCGCAGCACGCGCTCTCTGCCTATGTGCTGGCGATGTGGAACCAAAAGATGCCGATGTGGCTGGGCGGCAACACCCGGTTGGTTACCGGATATCTGGACATGGCGGTGGAGCATGCCCGCGACCGCATCATGTTTCGTATTGCGCGAGCGCGCTGGAATCTCAAGCAAGGGTCACCCAGTCTGGCGCATGCAGACCTGAGCATGATAACGGGGTTGTGTGCATTCGACCCTGACGATGATCGCAGGAAGATAGAAGCGCTGGAGCTGCTGGCCAAGTATTACCCGCAAGGGCCCGCACAGATCCCTGCTGCGGTCGGGCAAGCGCTACGGAGACTTCCCACGGACCATTCCGCATGAGCTGCCCGATGCACGGGTACGCCGGCGCGCCACAACCTATCCACAATCGCGAAATGTCTTCCGATGGTGGTAATTCTAATAAAGGAGATATCCTATGAACGGCAATCTATTTCGTCGTTACGCCGAAGCGGTGATCCGGAGGCGCACAGTCGCGATACTGGCGGTCCTAGCGCTCACTGTGTTCCTGGCGGCACAAATGGGCAGCCTCAAGATCGACATGAGCCCGGATATCTGGGCGCCTCAGGCCCACCCGTACGTCAAGACCACCAAGGAACTGGAGAAAGTATTCGGCGGTCGCAACATCGCCATTATCGGAATCGTCCCCAAGACCGGCGACATTTACGATGCCAAGGTCCTGGCGAAGGTCGATCGTATCCAGCGCGGCATCGAGCAAATGCCCGAGGCTATCCCGCGCAACGTACTCAGCCTGGCCGCGAACAAGATCAAGGACATCCGTGGCACCGCCGATGGCATGGAGGTTCGGCACATGCTCGATCCGCTGCCGCGCACGCCCGAGGAATTGCGGCGCCTCAAGGCAGCAGTGGCGGCCAATCCAATCTATATCAACGCCCTGGTGTCGCCGGACGGCAAGGCGGCGGCCGTGGTCGCCGACTTCAAGATGCAGGACAACGCCAGCTACGCCGCGCTGTATGAGCGCATCAACAGCATCGTCGAGCGCGAACATGACGCCAGCGTGGATATTTATCTCGCTGGATTGCCGGTGGGTTTTGCCTGGTTCGAGTTCTATATGCAACGCATGCCGTTGTACTTCGGCATGGCGCTGCTCATCATCTTGGCGGTTCAGTATTGGTCGTTCCGGAGCCTGCAGGGCATGCTGCTACCGCTGTTCACTGCGGTGTTGAGTGTCGTCTGGGCCCTCGGGTTCATGGGGCTGCTGGGCGTGCACATGGACGGCATGAATACCACGACACCGATCCTGATTATGGCGGTGGCCGCCGGCCATGCCATCCAGATCCTCAAACGCTATTACGAGGAGTACCACCGCATCCGCGCCGCCGATGCCGCCGGGGTAACCGAGGTGATGGCCAGCCGACAGGCGGTGGTAGAGTCGTTGGTCAAGGTCGGGCCGGTGATGCTCACCGCCGGTATCATCGCCACCATAACTTTCTATTCGCTCCTGGCAGCGGGTATGTCGGTGGTGCGGAACTTCGGGCTGTTTGCGGGCACCGGCATTCTGGCCGCCCTGATATTAGAGATGACCTTCATTCCAGCGGTACGCTCGCTGCTGCGTCCACCGGCCGCGTCCGCGCCAAGGGGCGCGGCCGGAACAGATGTGCTCGATCGGCTGCTGGCCGGACTCGGCAATCAGCTGGCGCGTGGTCGCGCGCCGTTGATCCTCGCCGCCGGCCTGGCGCTGGTGGGAGCAGCGATCCTCGGCCTTACGCGGCTGCAGGCAGACAACAGTCTCC
>Ga0209751_10006976_pt1 | contig 10421 bp, 3 predicted proteins | sample RifCSP13_1_FD_184019 | JGI IMG/M metagenome (GOLD analysis project Ga0209751, IMG submission 184019) | Soil microbial communities from Rifle, Colorado - Rifle CSP2_sed 13_1 (SPAdes) (version 2) | ecosystem: Environmental > Terrestrial > Deep subsurface > Rock core/Sediment | place: Rifle...
AACAATGCATCCGCTATAACCGATCCGGCCCCGGGATTGAAGACATTCAGTGACAACTCGCGGACGTAGGGATGCTGCGACAGATATCGTTCGATCTTGTCTGCAATCACCTTGCCGGAGATATCTGCACCCGCCGCCGAAGGTTCGGCCAAGCCAAGAGCGGAACAGATTTCCGCCATCAGGCCTCGTGAGTTCTCTTCTGTCGTCGGTGCGTACAATGCCCAGAAAGCATTCAGGTTATCGACCGGGGTAAATATCCGCCCATCTTCAACAGGAACCCCGACTGGATATGCCGAGGGCACCAGCCCATCCAAAAGAGCTGACCTGACATGCGGGATGTGGTCCTTCCCGCCCGCCTTGATTTTTTCAAGCCAGTCCCTGCCCAAGGACACCCAACTGCTTAGCCATATAGCGCGAAGTGGATGCGTCGGTGAGACCAGAACCGCCTCGCGATGCCTGCCTCGGAAGTCCGTCAAAATAACGTGAATGGAATCCACGGCGAGCACATTGCGGAGTGCATGAAGATGCTGCTGACGTTCAGCCCCGGACGTCGTTTCCGCCTGTCTGATAAGATTTCGTACCAGGTCGAGGTAGGCTTCGGCATAGGCCAGACACTCCTTCTCTGCATCCCTAAAGGAGAGCCCCTGCATAATCAATTCAGCGGTGTCTTTCCTTACCGCTACAAACATCTCCTCCCGGGCGGCCAAGAAGGATGCCATGGCGGCTGATGATGGAAGTGTCAGTCCAACCTCTGAAGGGGGCTCCGCAGTATCCAAATTGATCTGCATCCTCCAGCCGGATGGATGTTTGGGCTCGCCCAATATCCTCTGCTCAATCGTTTTGAGCATACGTGACAGCGGGATCTGCACCGCACCTTCACGACCAAACTTGGCCAACAGTGTTTCTTGACGTGAGGCCTTTTTCGAGCGTCCCCCTTCAACCCAAGCGACGCCGCTCAAAGCTATTTCGTCGGGATCACGCTCATCACCGAGGGCGGTGAGCTGCAAGCGGAATCTGGCGTGTTCGAGGCTCTGCTCAATAGGGATTGCCCGCTGAGGTGGTTCCTCCTCGATATTCCCGCCAGGAAGGACATAAAACGGCTCGCTTTCATAGGAACGCTTTGCAGATTCAGATCCCGAATCAGCATCCAAGGGGATCGGGTCCCCATCGGCTGTCCACGGAAGCACCCGAATGAAGTGCCAACCTTCCTCGAATTCAATCTTGTTGAGCTTGGCCAGGTTGGTCGTGCATTGTAGACGGTTCGGCGTCCAGGCTTTCACCTTCTTGGATTTCCCGACCGGGCCATCGTTTTGTGAAACGATTTGAACAGTAAAGTGATCCAGTCCGCTGACTTTACCGGGGTGGGGATTGACATCAAAGACCACGTTCATCTTTCTGCGGTCGTTGGGGACAAGCACCTGCTGTCCAATGAGCCCAGATAGCTGGTCGTTGGTTTCATCTTCCTGTACGACCGGCAAATCGGTTTCCAGAACCGTCAGTAAAACTTTGTCCAGGGAGAGTTCTTCTTGGAATGTCCACTTGTCGAACGAGACGTTCCACCAACTTTTATCCGTCGCGATGGGAGGCGTCCAGGCTTCCGGCTCCTGAATGTCGTACTTCTCAAAGTAGTTGAACAGGAGGGATTCAAGTGCCTTGTCGCTAAGGCCCAAATCCGCGATGCGCCCACGCACTGATTTGTGTGAGGCCATCAGATTCCGAACGCAACTCAGGTTACGCCGGATCTTGCCGTTGACCATTCCAGGATCAACAAACAGCTTGAAATCTGGTATCAATGTGAGTTCATACAGGCTGGCACCGAGCGTTTCGCCGTCTATGCCGTTTTCCAGTGCCGTGAGCAAAAACCTCACGCGAGAAACATCATCCGCAAGTAGCCATTCCTCTTCGGACAAGTTTCCGAAAAAATCGCGCACATGACCGGCCAGTGTCGCTGGAAGCCGATCAAGCAGGGAGTCAATAATATCCTCGTAGATGGCGGTGAAGGTCAGCTCCTCGAATGTCGCCACGCCAAAAGAATCCTCGGCGCTGGTACGGAGCGAGGTCGGTATGAAGACCAGCAAAGGCTGACGCAGCTCACCGTTCGCGTCAGGGTTGCGCAGCTCCACCAGCTTGGTGGAAGTCACCCGGTACGGTTGGCCTTCCTGGTCATGGCTACCGAGGATAAAAATGTTTCCGTCGGGCCGGGTTCGGCGCAGCTCCTTGCAGACCGACTCCATCACATCGTCATCGAGATCGGTGACCCGCATGCAGTGTCCCGGGCCACGGTCACCCAGGATCGCTTCGATACGGGGGCACAGCAGACCAGCAACCGCCGCGTTCAATTTATCCTGGGATAGCTTGGTGAACGCGTTACTCATGCGTGCCTCCCGTTCTTATTTGTTCCGTCATTTCTCTCAATCGCATAGCGAGGCGATACCTTCTGGGTCACGTAAGCATCCGACAGATCCACATAGAACCCGATTTCGCGCAGGCGACGCTTGAAGGCTTCAAGGTTGAGGCGCAAGGCGCGTCTGTCGAGGATGCTGCTGTTGGCCTGGGCTCCTTCCGGTAGCCGGTCGATGTGAAGGCTGTAGCGGTTTCTCAGAAAAGCCAGCAACTCCTCGATGCGGACTTCCCGGGTCACGAAGCGTCCGCCGTCCTGGGTGAGCACGGCCACCTGAAGCAGCACCTCCAGTAGCTTGCTCCCCAGTACAAACCGCCGAGGGCTTCCCTTGGTCCGGGATTGGGCCAACAGGCCGTTTCCCTTGTTCTTCAGCAGAAGAGAATCGAGGCATTCGGTGATGTACTGGCGGTGATACTTGCCGCGATACGCCATCAGGATTTCGATGAAGGACTCAAATTCCCCGAGCCCCATCGAAGTGACCTCCCTGATTTCCGGATCAATGTCTTCGTTGCCAGAGGTAGACTCCTCAATCAGGCTGGCGAGACGAAATTTAAAGTAGGCTTGCCGCTCGACATCGTGTTCAGGCTTCAGCAGGGAAACCAAGTCGCCGACCCCAAACACACCATCGGCTGGCGATGCAAGTTTGCCGGTTTTCTTACTCATGTATTCCGCCATTTCATCGAGTTTCTTGACCACAAAATTGGCCTGCACAAAGGCGGGGATCTGGCGATACAGACGGTCAGTGGACTTGCGGGCAAGCTCGGCCATATGCGGATTGTTGACGTCGCCCATGTCGACCACCAGCGAAACGCGGTAGGGGCAGCCTTCCAGCGCATTGTCGAGGCCGGGATTGATCGGACACTCCTTGGCACTGCACAGGTCATTGCCGGTACGCTGCTTCACCAACTTGGGAAGCATCTGCAACAATTTGAGGTGGTAGAGCGCTAGATGGAAAGCCATCAGGGTCTTAAGGTAGTCCACCAGCACCGAACGCGGGATGTAAGGCTCGTAGGCCAGAAGCCGCAGAATGTCGTCGGCCATGATGTCTGCCTGACCGATGCACAGCGGTTGGAAGCGCGAAGGCTCCTTGGAATCCTTCATGTCCTGGGTGACCTGGTGATCCAAGCGTAGGATTGCCTGCGTCTCCACATCAACTGAGGCACTGGGATCGTAGCGGTCCGTGACCAGGTCAATGCCGGGGAAGAAGAAACGTTTCAAGGCGTCGCGAGCTGCCTGGCCTTTGCCCTTCCGGGCATAAAAGAGCATCCAGTAAATCTGTTCCGCCGCGCCGTAGTCACGGGTGTGCTTCGCGTTTCGGAACTTATAGGTGTTGCCATGCAGAGGTCTCGGCGCGGCAACGGCCTGATTGGCTTTACCACGGTTAACCACATCCATGAGATCGGTTTCGATCCAGCGGTGTACCACTTGCGGATAGCGGTCAAAGCCCGCGAACCATTCAGGGTGCTCGAGGAAATCCTCCATGAACTCTTCAATCGTCAGATCACCACCACGATGCGGACGTCGGCTGGCATAGCCGTCGTACTTCAGGCGGGGGAAAAGCATAGTCAACACACGATCCATTTCAATGTGCTTGAAATCCACGTAGGTGGTCTTGGGAGTCCGAAACTCCTTATCTCTGCCTTTAATGCTCATGCTTCAGCCCTCCTGCTCACTTTCCCCAGATGCAGGATGCCGCCGTCATCACGCCGGATCTGGAAGAACTCGAAACCGCTGTCTGTCAGAAGCACCTCCTGATACGGAGCGGCCGACAAGACATTCTTAAAAACCGCCAGGCTCAGGTAGAAACCTTCTTGCTCCTCGATGCTGGGCCGGTAGCCGTTATTCAACCGCATCAGCATCTCGTAAATGTCGAGATTGATCCGCAGATTGGCCTTGTGGCCATCACCCGAGTCATAGAGCAGCACCAGCGCCTGGGACAGGCACTCCAGAAAGGGATGGGGCGCCGTTTCCTGTTCGGTGCGCAGTGTAAAGTGGTCGCCGTCAAACAGCCGATAGCTGCGGAGGGTGCCTTTATCCACCTGACGGACCCGAAGCGCCAATTGATTGCCCAGCCGTGCCGGATCACTCAGTCCTTCACCCCGGTTAATGGCCCGGAGAATAGCGGTAACCTCTTCGGCGCTTTTCGCGCCGGTCTGCTCAATGGCGTCAAGGAACGGATTTATGTGGCCATACGGAAGCATCTTTTCCCATGGCCGGTTTTCATGACTATCGCGGCATTCGAAGAAATGGCGGCGACGCATGTGGGAAAGGTAGTTCCTGTGCTTGGCGATCAGCCTCGCACGATTCTTTGACGAGTAGTCTCGGGGCAGATTGCGGAACAGTGCTTCGACCAGTTCGTCGTCATAACCTGTTCGCTCGGCGAACGAGAACCGGCTCATAGCTTTGGTCTTGGGATTCAGGAATCCCAGTTCCCGATCCAGATCAGGGTTGCTGACTTCGGCGACATCAATCTCGCGCAGCAACGAAATCAAGCGGTCATTCGAGCCTTCGCCGCCGCCGAGCCAGGAATTGAAATAGAAGCCATCGAGAATACGGTTCTGATTTTCCTCACCACCGTTCTGGTAAAGCTGGTGAATGCCATCACAGTCACGCGTGCCCACCAGCATGAACGCCAGCGCCGAACGTAGGTCACGCATGGTGATGTGCAACCTGCCGCGCAGATGGGTAATGGTGTAGAGCATCTTCAAACGCTCGATCACCTTGGGTCCGGCAACCGGGTCCTGGAAGGTCCGGGCATTGTGGTAGGCGTAACACTTGCCCTTAAGATCGCACTTTTCGCAGGCCTGCCAATACTCCTGCTGGGACATGCGGGCGATCAGCCGCTCCAGGATCGAGGGCTGACCCTCTTCAGGTTCGGCGACCACAGAGCGCAGGTTGAGGTTGATGACGGCGATGTCGTTCTCTGGATCAGCCCCGGCCAGACCCTGCTGGATCTGCTTGGCGAGCAGCGGAAACTCCTCCTCGTGTTCCAGGAAGAAATCGACCAAACGGCCCTCGTTGATGGCGATCAAACGGGTTTGGTTTTCCGCCCAGCCGGATTTGACCTTGCCCGCGAAGGGCGCGAAGAACTTTTGCAGCACGGCGTCATTGCGCTCGTCACCTTCATCCTGGCTGCCGTCGTAGTTGCTCTGGTAGGTGTGCCCCTTGAGCTGGAAAACGGCCCCATTCGCGCCACGCTGCATCTGTGCGCCCTTGCTCTCGGCAAAGGCCTCGAACTGCTGGATGAATGCGGTCTTGCCATCACCGGCGTTACCGCTGATGATCACCAGCCGGAACTCGCCCTTGAGCAGCGCGGGCTTGAGTTTCTCGTCCAAATAGGTCGGGACGTAGGTGGCCTTGCCAACCTCGTCCAGACCACGGGTACCCGCGTTGGACACTTGGCTCTGGCTGTAGAGGGTCAGCAGATGCGTGACAAAGGGGTTGGTGTTTGGCTTGGTTGGCTCGAAACCCAACTTCGAGACTACCTTCGGACCGGCACCAATCTCGCCGGTGGTCAGCACCGAACGATAGCGTTTGACCTCGGCCAATGCTGTCAGGAACTCTTCAGCCGAAGCAAAGCGATCCTTTCTCTCGGGAGCAGCCATCTTCACCAGCACATTGACCAGTGAGCTGCTCAAATCGGCGCAGCCCTTGAACTGTTTGGGGTCCTTGGGTTGGGTCTTGATCGGCGGTGTGGGCTCGTCGAAAGGATATTTGCCGGTCAAACACTCATAGAAAGAGATACCAAGGGCATAGAGGTCACGATCCATGCGATCCGAGGCATCCGGCTCGGACGAGTAGTCGTAGTCCGGGGGCAGATAGCGACGCGTTCCGCCACCACCCTGAACCTCGTCGTTCTCGGTAACCGCGACGTTGAAGTCGATGATGCGAACGCCCTTGTCTGTCCAGAGCAGGTTGGAAGGCTTGACGTCCTGATGGTAAACCCCGTGTTTGTGCAGGTGGCCTAGCCCTTCAGCGGATTCGCGTACGATGCGCACCGAATCTTCCAGAGACAGCGCCTCGGCATCGATCAAATCCGAGACATCGAGACCTTCCACATATTCAAACACGATGTACGGCGTCTGCTTGGCGTCGGCCATGCGATCCGCCCAGACCACTTTCACCACGTGCGGATGGTCCGGCAGATTGGTCAAGGTCTTGTATTCCCGACGCAGGCGTTCATAAACGCTGCGGCGATCCTTGGTCACCAGCTTGATGACCCGCACCACATCGCCCAGGGAATCAAAAACCTTATAGGCGACACCGAACCCGCCGCTGCCCAGTTTCTTCTGAATGCGGAAGCGATCCGCCAGAATAAAATCCTGCGGCAGGTTGGTCAGGTTGTCAGGGAGCTGCGGCAGCGCCACGGCGGGGCCGCTGATATCCGCTGCGGATTCATCCTTGGCCTCGGGCAAAATCAGGTCGTCGAGCGCCTTACGGGCAATGGCCGCACTGACATGACGCTCTTCGGGATCAAACTCACAGAACTTTTGCAGCCATTCGTCGATGCCCTTGGGCAAATCCGGCTTGTGCTCCGAAGGCTTCATCGGGAATTTGCCGTCGGCCTCCATCATCTGGTCGACGCTTTCAAATGGCAGCTCGCCGGTCAGTAGCTCATAGAGAATCAGACCAATCGCGTATAAATCGGAGGCAATACTGGCCTGAGTCGGGTCTTTGAAACACTCCGGAGCCTGGTAGGCTATTTCCAGGTCATCAATGATCTGATCGGCGATGGTGGAGGTGCGGTTCTTGCCCACCCGGGCGAAGTCGAAGCCGGTCACACGCGCCTGGCCGCCCTTGGTCACCAGAATGGCGTCCGGGTTCAGATTGCGGTGAATGACCTCGTGCCGGTGCGCATGGTCCAGAGCCGAAAGCACATCGCGCATAACCTGGAGCTTTTGATCAAAGGTCAGCGCCATCGAGGGCTTGTTAATGTGCAGGCGCAACGCCTGGCCGGGTAGGTCCTCGGTAACCAGCACCACCTTATCTTCGTCTTCGTTGACGAACAGATCCTTCACCGCCAGCACGTTGGCATGGGTCGGCATGTGCGCCACGGCGCGATAGGCATTGCTGATCTTTTTGAACTCTTCCTTGCGGGCAGTTTCATCCTGGTAGGGATCGGCCTGATACACCCGGAGGCGGGCCAGGCCGCCGCTCTTGCCTAACAGGTTATGCTTGGCGCGGTACTCGGTGTAGCGGTCAGTGCCGCCCAGTTTCTCTTCCACCTGCCAGTCGCGGAACACCAGGGCGGCGCTCTTGGGCTTGGCGTTGCCGGTAATCGCCTTGGCGATCTGGGAGTGGAAGCGTGTGATATTATCCAGTCGGTTATCCGGGATACGGCTTTGGTCGCGGAAGTATTTCAGGCAATGCTTGAAGTCAGTCACGTCAGGGCTGTCGATGCCCGCCTGGTCGAACACGGCGGCGTCATCAGCGGTCAGCAGCACAGTGGCATGCACGTGGGCCTTGCGCAATTCGATCAGGCCGGTGTTGCTCTCCCGGATGATGGTGGCCATGGTCTTGGCGTGGCTGCGCAGTTTGGCCAGCGGTGAGAAGAACGGCTGCCGCCCCTCGGGATACCACTTGGAACCATACACATCGATGTTGCCCCGCGTTCCTTTGACATCCACCAGGTACACCGCGTGAGGCGCAAGGATGGCGATGTCGATTTCGAACACCTCCTCACCCTGGCGCATCTCGAAGTTATGGAAGATCAGCCAACCGTCGGGCAGATGATCCCGAAGGAAGCCGATGGCCTGGCGTTCAGATTCATTCGCGGGTTGCCCGATGGGTATGACTTTCGCCATTATCGACCTCCCTCCTCAATGGTGCGCTCGACAAGGGTGCGAGCTTTGTCTTCTTTCTCCTGTGCTTCAGCCCGCTTGCGACCGGCATTCCAGACAAGATCATTGATCTGCTCCTCAATGGAGCTATCGCACCTCGGAATGAGCAGCCGCAACACATCTGGGGCCGAGAGATGCGGAATGGAGCTTCCTGCCGCTGTCCGGATCAGTTGCCGATAGCCAACATCGGTGAGGAAAAGGTAGGCGTACAGATAGCCGGGAAGAATCAGCGAGTTCTGGGCTCCAAGTCGGAGAACATCCACTGATACACAGCCACCTGCAAAGCGGTTATCAGCCCAGACACCACGCCCGATAATGCCGCCAACCTGACCACTCCGAGCCAGGAGAAGATCTCCCTCCTGTGTAGCCCATTCACTTTCATCAGGCAGAAGTCTATTGGACAGGAACCGGATCGGCTCGTATCTCTGGCGGAAAATTTCACCGCTCGTTAGGAAAGGTGCACCGTACTCCTCGTCAACGAAGACTTGTTTCAGACGTCCAGTTTCGCTGATAGAGATGCCAAGCGTTGAAAGCTCATCCTTGCGTGGAACACTCGCTATCAATCGGTCACTTTCCTGCGCAACGGCGTCGTGGAAGGTTGCCTCAAGGCGTTTTAGTACCAGCGAAGACGATGCGACCGAACATGAAAATGTCCGATGTGACAAGGCGAACTTATCTGGGAATCCAAATTGATCGTTGACCAAACGACCGGCGGTCTTGAGGAGTTCCACCCCCTCTACGCGTAGATCTGCTGCCGTTTGAACTAAGTCATGCGCTTCGTCTTCCATTGCACCGAGACGAGGAACGGGAAGGCCTGCAATATGATGAGGCTCAATATGTTGAATAATTGCGCCGTATGTTCCAGAAACGACTATAGGGACACCAAATCGACTCGAAAGATATGCGTAGACATACCCTGGTTTGATTAGCTCCTCGTTGGGGACTACGCGCATTACGTGTTCAGAGCACGCAACTCCATCCATGTCTGAACGCGCATAGGCCATGCGCCCAACAGTTCCTGAACGAGTTATGAGTGTCCAACCTTTGCCAATAGTAAACCTGGGGTTTGAAGCTACTTGCTTTTTCGACATCAGGGGCAAATAAGAAAGGTCAGACGCAAGGATATCTGTGCTGCCCATGAATGGGACGCCGTACTCGGGCGATTCAACCCATATGCGACTTTCTCGTCCAGCGTGAAATATATCGGTGGTCAGTCTTGAGAGTGGTTCAGTGCGATGCTTACGAAGGAGCTCTTTAGCCTCAACTGCGCCCGACATGTAAGGTCCGCAGTCAAGGCGACGACCGTTGCTTTCAAGCCATGTACTTGGAATTGCTCTACATTGAAATTTTCTGCTCATAACGTCACCTCGCCGGTTGCGCGGAATTCCTTGTATTTCTCTGCCACCAGCGGCAGCTCGTCATGAATGCGGCGGTTGCGGCGCGTGATACGGCGGATCTCCACCTCGCCACCTTCACGAACCCGCTCGATCACTTCCTCATCAAAGACCAGTTCTTCCCCATCGGGAGCTCGTTGGAACAGGCGGTTGCCCCTGGCATCCACACCGGCCCGATCCACCACGGCCATGAAGACCTTGTATTCGGGATGCTCGGTATTGATCAGCTCTTCCTGGCTGCGGCGGCGCAGAACCAGGAGACTCGGCAAGGCGGGCGTCAGGCCATACTCCTTGACGGTGACCTTGAATGGCTCTACCGGCAGGTCAACCGAAGCCAGCACTTCGCAATAGCGTAGAATCCACCAGCGAACGTATTCATCGCCTGGATTCCCCAGAATTCCGTCCGGCAATAAAATAGCGATACGACCGGTGCCCGGTTTAACCCACTGCAGAGCGCGTTCGATGAACAGTACCTCGGGCGGCACACCGCCGGTGTTCAGGTTGCCGGTATTGCGGAATCCGCCTTCTTCGTCACGCTCCCAATTGTTGCCCAGGTCATAGCGCTCCAGGATTGAGGTGTCGCTCACCGTGTCTTGAGTCGAGAACCAGGGGTTGAGCAAAACCACATCCATGCTGCCCAGCGGCATCGCAGGGCGGGCGGCATCAATACCATCCAGATCGCCGTCCGGGAAGGTTCGGGCATCGATGCGGAACACACGGCCAGGATTGCCGGTGGTAAACAGCAGATTCATGCGGCTGGCGACGGCCAGGAACGGATCGATGTCG
>Ga0209751_10006977_pt1 | contig 10421 bp, 12 predicted proteins | sample RifCSP13_1_FD_184019 | JGI IMG/M metagenome (GOLD analysis project Ga0209751, IMG submission 184019) | Soil microbial communities from Rifle, Colorado - Rifle CSP2_sed 13_1 (SPAdes) (version 2) | ecosystem: Environmental > Terrestrial > Deep subsurface > Rock core/Sediment | place: Rifle...
CCCCGCGCTCACGCGCTTTCTTGACGAGCTGCCTGGCTCTCTGGGCGAGGTGCATCACCACGTCGCCGCCGAGACCATCGCTTGCTTCCGCCAAGAAGCGCTCGCGGGTTCGCTGGCGGCTACCGCGTCTTACCTGGCGTGAGCCTCATGTCCATTCAGGAGACGTCCAGCTATCCTCTGGGGGAGTCCAGAGGGGGCCGAGCCCCCCTCGTCCTGAGCCTGTCGAAGGATGGCAGGGGCTCGGGGGTGTCCCCCAGAACCTGCCAGGATGTGTGGGTGGGAAGAACTGCCTCAGAGAGCAGCACGGCATGAGGCTCATTACTGCCCAGGAGGCCCGGGCCACGGTGCTGCAACGCAGGCCGTGGCGTGTCGACCGCTTGCCTGACGCGGTCCGTCAACGGACGATGGCCGCCTTCGGGGAGGATGTGAGCCCCGAGGAGGCTGTCACACGTGTCTTCCAGGATGTCGCGGCGCGCGGCGATGCTGCCGTCCGCGAATACACCGAGCGCCTCGACGGCGTGCGCTTGGAGGACTTCGAGGTGCCTAGGGCGCGTTGGGATGAGGCGCTGGCGAGCCTCGAGCCCGGCCTCCGTGAAGCCTTGAGCTTAGCCGCTCAGCGTATACGTGCCTTCCACGAGGCGCTGCTGCCGCGCGAGCAGGGCTCGCGGGCCGAAGGCGCCTGGTTGCGCTGGACACCCGTCGCCCGCGCCGGAATCCACGTGCCGGGCGGGCTCGCCTCCTATCCCTCCTCTCTCCTCATGACGGCCATCCCGGCGTCGGTCGCCGGCGTGGATGAGGTCGTGGTCGTCACGCCGCCGGGCAGGCTGTCGCCGGCCCTTCTGGCTGTCGCGGCCCTGGCCGGCGTGCGCCGGCTCTTCAGCGTGGGCGGCATCCAGGCTATTGCTGCCCTTGCCCACGGCACCGAGTCGATCCCGAAAGTGGACGTCATCGCGGGGCCTGGCAACCTCTTCGTGCAGCTTGCCAAGCAGCGCGCCTTCGGCTTGGTCGGCATCGATGGCCTGTATGGCCCCACTGAGATGGTCCTCATCGCCGACGATAGCGCCGACCCGGCCTGGTGTGCGGCGGACCTGCTCGCACAGGCGGAGCACGACCCGATGGCGACGCCGCTTTGCCTCACTCCTTCTCGCTCCTTCGCCGAGGCGGTCCAGCAGCAGGTCCAGACGCAGCTGCGAAGCCTGCCGCGCGCCGAACAGATACGGGCCGCCCTTCAAGGGCAAGGCGCCATTGTGGTGGTCCGCGACATACCCGAGGCGGTCGCCCTCGCCAACGACTTCGCGCCGGAGCACGTGAGCCTCGCCGTGCGCGATGCCGAGGCGTGGCTGCCCCTGGTGCGGCACGCCGGTGGCGTCTTCCTGGGCGAGGGCACACCGGAGTCCCTGGGCGACTACGTGATCGGCCCAAGCCACGTCATGCCGACCTCAGGGAGCGCCCGCTTCACCTCGGTCCTCAACGTGCACCACTTCCTCAAGGCCACCGCTGTCTTCGCCACCGAGCCGGCGCTGATGCGCTCCTTGGCCCCGGCCGCCGTCCGCATTGCCCAGGAGGAGGGTCTGGCGGCTCACGCCAACGCCGTCGCCCTGCGCCTGCAGGAGCGCCGCCCGTGAGTAGCGTGGCCGCGGTCGCGTGCCCGTCTAAGCTGTGGGATTCATCCCGCAGACTGGAAAACGCCCCGGACGCAGATGCCTGTGCCGGGTGGCGAGTGGGCGGGACAGCCTGTCTGGACGCGGATACCGTCTCCCTCTGGGTGAGGGTTAGGGTGAGGGTGCCATGACCTTCGACCTGCGTCGCCTCGTCCGGCCCCATCTCGCCGACTACCAGCCGTACGTCTCGACGTCGGCCGCCTCGGCGCGCTGGCGCTCATCCGTGTCTCCCGAGGCCCTCGTCAAGCTGGACGCGAATGAGAACGCCTACGGCCCTTCGCCCCGTGTCCTCGAGGCGCTGGCGAATCAGCGCTGGTACCACCGCTACCCGGACCACGAGCAGGCGGCCGCGCGTGACGCCCTGGCCGACTACGCGGGCCTGTCGCCGGCACACGTGGTTCTGGGCAACGGCAGCGACGAGCTGATCGGCCTCCTCGCGCAGGCCTTTGTCGGCCCGGGCGACGCGGTCGTCCTCTGCCAGCCCACCTTCCCCATGTACGCCACCGCCACGACACTCGTCGGTGGCACGGTCGTGTCGGTGCCCCTGACCGAGTCGTTCGACCTGGACCTCCCGCGCCTCATTGAAGCCGTGGACGCTCGCACGAAGCTGCTCTTCATCACCAGCCCGAACAGCCCCGCCGGCAACGCCGTGCCGCTGGCGCAGATCGAGGCGCTCGCCGCCCTCGACTGCCTGCTGGTCGTGGACGAGGCCTACATCGAGTTCGGCGGCGAGACTGTCGCCCCGTGGGTGCGTCGCTTCCCCAACCTGGTGGTGCTGCGCACCTTCAGCAAGTGGGCCGGGCTGGCCGGTCTGCGCGTCGGCTACGCCCTCGCGCCCGAGCCCATCGCCGGTTTGCTGAACTCGCTGCGCGCTCCCTACAACGTGAGCGTGGCGGGCCTTGTGGCCGCGCTCGCCTCTCTGGAGGACCGCGCCTACCTGATGGCGAACGTCCGCGCCATCGTCGCCGAGCGCGAGCGCCTAGCCCGCCTTCTCCGCGACCAGGGAGTCCTCGAGCCGCTGCCCTCGCAGGGCAACTTCCTGCTCTGTCGCGTGCGGCGTGGCGACGCGGCCGACCTCCATCGCCGGCTGGCGGAGCGGGGCATCTTGCTGCGCCACTTCGCCGACGAGCCGCGCCTGCAGGACATGCTTCGCGTCACGGTGGGCAAGCCGGAGCACACCGACCAGCTCATCGCCGCCCTCTCGGTCGCCGCCACCGGCGACTGATGACGCCACACGACTCCACCGAAGAGATCAGCGCCGATGAGGCTCGGCTTCTGGCGCTGCGCGCCCAGGGCCTCCTGGCTCGCGTAGGGGCGGATCGCGATCCGCCGTCTCCGTCCGACGGCGGCGCAGACGTCCTTGCCATGCTGCATCAAGTGAGCGCTGTGCAACTCGACACCATCTCCGTGCTCGCCCGCTCGCACGAGCTTGTCGCCTATGCTCGACTCGGCCCAGTCGGACGTAAGACGGTCGAACAGACGTACTGGGGAGAGCCAGCCCTTACTTTCGAATACCTCGGCCATGCTGGCTGCATCTTTCCCTTGGAGATGTGGCCCTACTTCGCCTTCCGCCGTCGCGCCATGCAGCGCCGGCTCGGAGAGCGATTGTCAGGCGGCAGTGGATTCAGCGTAGACCGTTGGCGTACTGGCGCGGCGACCTTCGATGAGCTACGTGCCCGCCTCCGCGAAGGGCCGGTGACGGCAAGCGACCTCGGTGGGGCACGGGACGGTGTTGGCTGGTGGAACTGGTCTACGGCGAAAAGTGGGATCGAGATTCTGTACCGGCTCGGCGAGGTCGTATGCACGACTCGTAAAAGCTGGAAACGTATCTATGACGTGCCTGAGCGCGCCCTTCCGCCCGACCTGCTGCAACGCGAGCTTTCCGATGAGGAGTGCTTCGTCTATCTCGTTCGGCGCGCCGCCCAAGCGCTGGGCGTCGGCACGAAGCGCGACATCGCGGCCTACTTCGGCCTCACCACGACCTGGCTCGGCTCGCCCCAGAACGCTCGACGGCTCCTGGATACGGCCATCGAAGCCTGCGGCCTCATCCCAGTCCGGGTGGAAGGATGGAAGGAGATGGCCTTCCTTGAGCCGGCTGCCCTGGCATGGGATGCCCCCGCAGAGCACAGGACGACGCTCCTCTCGCCCTTCGACTCGCTCATCTGGCGCGGGCCCGTGCCCCCGGAGGGCGAGCGCACCCAGCGGCTCTTTGGCTTCAGCCTGCCATTCGAGCCATATGTGCCAAGAGAGCGACGCGCCCACGGCTATTTCAGCATGGCCTTGCTAGCCGAGGGGCGGCTCGTTGGCCATGTCGATCCGGCTCGCGAGGGCCGCACGCTCGTCGCCCGCGCCGTCTCCCTCGACGATGCATCCGCGGTCGACGCTCTTGCGGCCGCTCTACGTGAGGCCGCTGCTTGGGTGGGCTGCGATGCCATCCGCGTTGAACGAGTGGAGCCGCCAACTGTCGCAAACGAAATCATTAGGGCCATCTCCTAGGAAGCCCCGCCGTTCACGGCGGCGACCGCTCGCAACGAGAGCCTCGGTGATTGAGGACTGCATTGGTAGCGACGCTCTTGTATGCTATAGGCTGACGGGAGCCATGCGATTGACCGTGCTCCCCTTAGAGGAGGCACCATGGCCACCCTAACCCGGAACGAGGCGATATCGGTCGGCCGCGCTCTGGCGCGCGTCCTGCGTGAGGCAGGCGTCTCCGGCATAAGCCGGCGCCAGCGAGACCAGCTACGCGCGCTCGCGTTCGACCTGCGCCAGCGCGGGGGTAGTTGGGAGCAGGCCCTGCGCCTCCACCTCCAGGCCCAATTCGCGCGCGCCGCAACTACGACGACCGCGGACGGCGCCGCGCGCCAAGCAGAGACGAGTCGCGCCACCCGCGAGACCAACATCGTCGTCCGCCTAAACCTCGACGGCGGCGGCCAGGCCAGCGTCCACACCGGCATCGGCATCCTCGACCACCTGCTGCGCCAGCTCGCCTTCCACGGTCTGCTCGACCTCGACCTCACTGCCACCGGCGATATCGAGGTGGACGCGCACCACCTGACAGAGGACGTCGCCATCACCCTGGGACGGGCCCTCGATCAGGCCCTTGCCGATCGCGCTGGCATTGAGCGCTTCAGCTCTGTCATCGTGCCCATGGACGAGGCGCTGGCCACCGTCGCCCTCGACCTGGGCGGGCGCGGCTTCTCTCAGGTCGCGGCCACGTTCCTCGCGCCCACTGTGGGACAGCTCCCCACCAGCCTCATCCCCCATTTCCTGGATAGCCTTGCCCGCGAGGCCCGCCTCACGCTGCACGCCCGCCTCGAGGGGCACCGCGACGACCATCATGGCGCCGAGGCCCTCTTCAAGGCCCTTGGCCGCGCCCTCGCCCTCGCCTCGCGCCGCGACCCCCGCCGCGCCGGGCAGGTCCCCAGCACCAAAGCCAGCCTATGACAGTAAGCCGATCAAGGCTGTAGTGGAGGGATTCAACCCTTCTTGGCTGATGGCTATACTGAGGTCATGGAGCACGATGCGCGGGCGCAAACCCCAAGCCGCACCTCCGGCCGCATCGCCGGCGATGGCCTGCTCCTGTCCTACGTGGAGTGGGCGCCTTCCACGCAGAGCAACGCGCCCCCCATCCTCCTCCTCCACGGGCTCACCTCCCGCGCCGGCCACTGGGAGAGCATCGCGGGCCGCCTCGCCCTGCAGCGGCGCGTCATCGCCCTCGACGCCCGCGGACATGGCGATAGCGACTGGTCGTCCGAGGCCGCCTACGCCGTCGACGCCCACTTCGCCGACGTAGTCTCCGCGCTCGATGCGTTAGCGATCGAGCGCTGCGTCCTCGTCGGCTACTCCATGGGTGGCAGCGTCGCCATCCTCACCGCCGGCGCCCTCACCGAGCGCGTCGAGCGTCTCGTCGTCGTCGACTCCTACCCCGCGCCCGAGATGACGTCCGGCTCCCGCCGCATCGCCGAATGGGTCGCGCGTGCCTACGTTTCGCCTATTAAAGGCGAGGCGATAGGTGCATCCATCCCCTCCCCCTTGACGGTCGAAGAGTCGCCGGGGAGACGAGAGGGTCAGGGTCAGGGTGCGAGGCGCCTATCCCAGGAGGGTCACACAAATCCCTCTCCCTCTGGGAGAGGGCAGGGTGAGGGCGACGTCTCCCCCTTCCAACGCCCCGGCCCACGCCGCTTCGACCCCGCCATCGCCCGCAGGATGGCCGAGGAGCTCGCCAAGGGCGAGCCCCGCCGCGCCGACCTATGGCCCCTCTGGGAGGCGATCTCCTGCCCCGTCCTCCTCGTCCGCGGCGCCCTCAGCAACGTCCTCCCCGCCGACCTCGCCGCCGAGATGCTCGCTCGCCAGCCGCTCGCCCAGCTCGTCACCCTCCCCGACGTCGCCCACCCCATCCCCTTCCTCCGCTCCGCCGAGTTGGCGGCGATCATCGAGCGCTTCGTGGGCGAGCGTCGGTAGGCCAGGCCTTCAGCCTGGCCTCCGTTTCTGGCAGCGCCAACGCCTGATTCCGCGAGCTCGCGGCGACCTCCAAGCCGGTGGCCAGGTGACTCAGGAAAGCGCCACGGAGCCGCTCAGCGAGCTTAGGCCACGCACTTGACGCGGTTCAGTTCTGGTTCGTATAAGAAAGCGAGTCAGGCTAAACACAGTTAGGCGAAGAAACGTGGCCACCCTCAAGACAGACTCAGATGTTCCCAATTACGGAGCGATACTTTGGGACAACGACGGCGTGCTCGTCGACACGGAGCGTTGGTATTTTCAGGCCACGCGAGAGGTATTCGCCGGGGTGGGAGTCGATCTCACGGTTGAACTTTATTTCGAGTATTTTCTATCGCGTTCCGGAGGCACCTCGCACCTTGCTTCTGCGCGAGGATTGAGCGAAGCCGACATCGCCGCGATGCGCGGCGCCCGCAACGAGCGTTATTTGCGTATGCTTGAGCAGGAGTTGATCACGATTGTCGGGGTTCGCGAGACGCTCGCGGCATTGCGGCCACACTTCGTTATGGGAATCGTCACAAGTTCTCGCCGCGCAGATTTCGAGGCGATTCATCGTCGCACGGGACTGCTAGATTTTGTTGACTTTGCGGTCACGCTCGAGGACTACGCACGAAGTAAGCCAGCGCCCGATCCATATCTCGCAGCAGTCGCTCGCAGCGGGTTGCCCGCTGGCAGATGCCTCGCGATCGAGGACGCTCCACGTGGACTTATTGCAGCTCGGGCTGCGGCGCTCGACTGTTGGGTTATTCCGACGGAGTTTACTCGGAGGGCGGCTTTTTCTGGCGCGACCAAAGTCCTCGACCGGATTGCTGATGTCTCATCCTTGCTGCTCGATGCAAAATCAGCCTAACCAGCCGCTAGAGCCAACGCGCTCCGCGCGTGGCTCATCTTGAACGTTAGGCCGACATTTTGCTTGGCCTCCCGAGCGCGGCTGGCGAGGTGTTGGGGTCGCCCCTCGGGCATGAGGCGGCTGATTTGCAGTGGCTGCCTAACAGGGCGCTGCAGCTGACGGGCGCAGGGGCGGCCCGTCGGCACCCTCGGCGGTGTCCAGGGTGATAGAATGGCGCCAACGAGCAGGCGCCCGCAGCTGAGCGCCAGATCGTTAGACCGACGTCCTCTGTGCCAACGGTGCTGGTTGGAGGTGGCAAAGTGGAACCAGTTTCGGTCGAGTTTATCAGTGAAGGTGCCTGCGTGCGCGGCAGATTCTTCGCAGCCGTTGGAACGACTCCGGCAACCACACTTCTGCTCGTCCCCGGCTGGCCCGGAAACCCCAACGACGTACTGGGCCTCGGTGCGCTGCTGCCAGAACAGGGCATTAACGTTTGTATGTTCAATCCCAGGGGCCTGCATCAGAGCGAGGGGGTATCGAGCCATACCAACACCTTGCAAGACATCGGAGCCGCCTTGCAATGGCTCAGGCAGGCAGACGTGCAAAGACGGTTCGAGGTGGATACGACGAGACTCGTACTTGGAGGGCACAGCTACGGTGGGGGAATGGCGATGGCCTATGCGGCGCGGGATTCGAGCGTACGCCGGGTGATCTCGATCGCTGGCAACGATCACGGGGAATTCGCCCGCGAATTGCAGCGAAATACAGCGTTAGCCGAGCGTATCCGCCATATGCTGTTGAGCACCCGTAGCCCGGAGGGGCCGGCTCGGTTCGACGTGGAAGCAGGCCTCAGCGACCTTGTTGATCACCAGGACGTTTACGGGTTGAGGGAGAACGCAGCGAATCTCGCTGACCGATCGATACTCCTCATCGGTGGATGGGAGGACGAGGGAGTTACGGTGGATCAGTTCCTCTTGCCGCTGTACCGAGCGCTAAGGGGTGCAGGTGCAGCGAAGGTGACTTTCCTCGTGTACCATACCGGCCACGACTTCGGTAATGTGCGTCAGCGGCTGGCCTCTGATATTGCAGGCTGGCTACTTCGAGATTGAAGTGACTAACGTCATGTCTGCCTAACCAGCGCATCCAGCCGACCGGCTTCGCCTCGCTGCGCTCGGCTCGCCGGCGGCTGATGCGCGGCGTTGGGCGGCGCATGTCAGAATAGTGCGGCTCCGAACCCGAACTGCGGTGAGGTTTCCAACCTAGGTCACTGGGAGGAGGTTTCTATGAGCCCAAACAAGGACACGCAGAAGTCCGCCAAGAGCACGACCGCGACCGGCGAGAAGTCCAAGGGGTTCACGGACGAGGAGCGGGCTGCGATGAAGGAGCGCGCCCAAGAGCTGAAGGCGGAAGCGCGCGCGAGCAAGACCAAGGCGGACGGGGAAAGTGACGTGCTCGCGAAGATCGCCGAGATGCCGGAACCGGACCGCGCCATGGCCGAGCGGCTCCATTCCATCATCAAAGCCAGCGCGCCAGCCCTCTCGCCGAAAACCTGGTACGGGATGCCCGCGTATGCCAAGGACGGCAAGGTCGTCTGCTTCTTCCAAAGCGCGCAGAAGTTCCAATCGAGGTACGCGACGTTCGGCTTCAGCGACACGGCGAACCTCGACGAAGGCGCCCTGTGGCCGGTCGCCTTCGCGCTGAAGGAGTTGACCGCCGCCGGAGAGGCAAGGATCGGCGCGCTCGTGAAGAGAGCGGTGAGCTGAGGCGGGTGTCCTTCCGACTCGAACCTGACGGCGACGGCACGCGCCTCGTTTTCGAGCACTCCGGATTCGACCTCTCCCAGCCGTGGAGCGATCAGGCGGTCCAGGGGGCGGAGCTTGGCTGGGCGAAAATGCTCGAACGTTTCCAAGAAGCGCTTGCGGGCTCGGTAGCCAAACGCAAATAGGAGCGCTGTCTTCAGCCGCCGCGGCAGGTGAGCTTCATCGTTAGGCAGCAGCACGAGTGCTCGGGCACTTCGAGGAGATGCAAATGCCCTCTACCCAACCCGACGGCTATCTTGCCATTCCCTCCACTGGCAAAGGCGGGGGTGTGTTGGTCCTCCATGCTTGGTGGGGGTTGAACGACACGATGAGGGCTGTATGCACGCAACTGGCCGAATCCGGTTTCGTGGCATTCGCCCCAGACCTCTATCATGGCAAGGTCGCAGACAACGTTGCCGATGCGGAAGCCTTGGGCAACGGTCTCGACACCAACCACCTCCAAGCCAAGGCCGACATCGCGGATGCAACAACGTATCTCCGCGAACGTGTTGGACAAGCCGACCGCGGCCTGGCGGTGATTGGCTTCTCTCTGGGTGCCTATTATGCACTGGACCTCGCCGCCGCCGATCCCGAACACATCCGTTCCGTCGTCATCTTTTACGGCACCGGGGGCGGCGACTACAGCAACTCAAGGGCAGCCTACCTCGGGCACTTCGCCGAGAACGACGACTTCGAGCCGCAATCCAACATCGACAACCTGGAGGTATCCCTAAGGCGTGCGGGCCGCCCGGTGACTTTCTATCGTTACACTGGCACTGGACACTGGTTCTTTGAACCTGACCGGTCGGAGGCATACAACCAAGCGGCAGCGAGCCTGGCGTGGGATCGAACCCTAGCCTTCCTGAAGCGTCCCTCCATCTTATGAGTCCAACCAATGCGTTGCGGCCTAACAACTCGCTGGAGCGGACCCGGCCAGCCCGCGATCGCTCCTACACTTGCCAGGTCCGCTTAGCGCGAGGCCGTTCGGTGCTAACCTAAGACCGGCCCCTCCGCGCCGCGATCGACGAGGCCGCTTTGGCCCCCCTCCGCCACCAAGAGCCGCCCGTTCACCCCGCCGTCGACAGAATCGTCATCAAGGTCATCAACCGCTACGGCCACGAAATCCTCACGGTCTGCCAGTCTGGTCCCCTCTCTCTCTGGGGGAGGGTTAGGGTGACGGTCGGGCACGTCTCGTAGGGGCGACCGGCCGGTCGCCCTCTGTCGTAGGGGCACCGCATGCCGTGCCCTCGCCCAGAGAGAACATGCGTGCTATACTATAGTCACACGCCACACTGTCATTCTGAGCCGAAGGCGAAGAATCTCCTACATGAGAATGAGGACGACGTGCACAATGAGCAGGACAGGGGCGCTACGATTGACTTCAGCAATAGACACCTCCAAAATCGCCAAATTCACGAACGCCAACGCACCCAATCAAACCGGTACCCTGCTTCACGCCTAAATCCAATCAAAAAACGTCTCTTTTTCAAAACCAATCAGTCCCGTTCGGGCAGCTTGATTGGCCCAATCAAACGCACCCACGCCTTGCCCCCTCCGTCCGCCCTGGCTATCATGGAACCACCCGTGGCGCAGGCCGCTTCCGCGCCACCTGCCCTGGAGGTAACCCCGTGAACC
>Ga0209751_10006978_pt1 | contig 10418 bp, 11 predicted proteins | sample RifCSP13_1_FD_184019 | JGI IMG/M metagenome (GOLD analysis project Ga0209751, IMG submission 184019) | Soil microbial communities from Rifle, Colorado - Rifle CSP2_sed 13_1 (SPAdes) (version 2) | ecosystem: Environmental > Terrestrial > Deep subsurface > Rock core/Sediment | place: Rifle...
GTCGTACTGAAAAAAGTATCGATTATAGGCCTGAGCCACCTCTTCGAGGTATTCGAGGGTCACGCCTCTTTCATACTTCTTATCTCTCTTTTTGATCCTTTTGTAAAGGACCTCAGGCCGGGCCTGGAGATAGACAACGAGATCAGGCTTCGGTATGCGGGTATCCAACAACTGATAAATCTGCTGGTAGAGGCTAAGCTCTTCAGAGTTCAGAGTTAAGGTGGCGAAAATTTTGTCTTTGGCGAAAAGGTAGTCGGCCACCATATTCTGGCTGAAGAGGTCCTGCTGGATGAGCTCCCGCTGCTGCTGGTAACGGCTCAAAAGAAAAAAGAGCTGGTTTTGGAAGGCGTAGGTCTCCCGGTCTTCGTAGAACTTGGGTAGAAAAGGATTGTCCTCTACTTTTTCAAACACGCACCGCGCCTGAAACTCAGCGGCCAGGATCTTGGCCAGGCTCGTCTTTCCCACCCCGATCGGCCCTTCCACCACGATGTACTTCTTCTTCGTCATCTGGCTGGCGAATGTACACAAACCCCCAAAAATTGTCCAGTTTATGGTATTATGTATTTATTGTGCCAGTCAGGCGGTTACTCCTCGCGCTTCTTATCATCAGCCTCGCCGGCGGCGGATGCACCACCGCCTGGGTCCAGGAGCGCCGGCTGGCCCCTACCGGGCTGGCTCCCCAAGACGCCATCGCCATCATCTTGACCGCCCCTGTCAAGGATGAGCATCTGTCAGAGCTGGAGAGCCCGGTGACGGGATGCGTTCAAAGCGCCCTGGCGCAAGTTCAAGCCGACATTCGTATCGTCCCCGGTCAAGAGTTCCGCAAGCTGGCATTCCCGGATCTCACCGCGAACCAAATACCGTCCGGCTACTTCGCCTGGCAGCGCTTGCTGCGAGAGCCGGCGTTCTTTCAGAAAATCGCCCCGTTGGATCTGCGCTACGTGCTCGCAGTGGATACGGAACAGGGACGGCGCCTGACGGAGGTAAAGTGGAACGCGGTGACGAGTATGCTCAGCGGGCCCGGGCCATCGCTGAGCGCCTCCTGGGACAACGAGGTTCTCCTGGAGACGATTGTCGTGGACGCCAAACATCGCCGTGTGGCCGGCGCCGTACATGCCTACGCCAAGGGAAATTCCGGCGCCGGCCTCAGCCTGGTGACGTTCCCTATGCCGCTTCTTCTGCCCCACGGCATGCCTTCCTTCCCATTTGGGGCCGCCTGCCGCGGGCTAGGCGACAAGCTGGCAACGTTCCTGGCGGATAAAAATGAACAGCAAGCGCAAGCGGCTCAAATGCCTTAGTTAGCCTGCTCCGCTGCCTTTACCTCCGTGCCGCCAGCCAAAGAAAAGATCGGCCAGATGTTCATGGTCAGCCTTCGAGGTGAGGAGATCGCCGAAGAGGAGAAGCGGCTCCTCAAAGATTATCCCTTCGGCGGCTTTATTCTCTTCAGCCACAACCTCAAAGAGCCGAAACAGATCCACTCGCTCTGCCGCACGGTTTGGGAGACAAGCAAACAAGTGCCGCCGTTTATAGCGATCGACCAGGAGGGCGGAAGGGTCCACCGTCTGCCCGCACCATTTACCCGTTTTCCCTCGGCGTATGCTCTGGGCCGCACTCGCAATCCTGACCTCGCCTACAGATTCGGTCTGGCAACTGCCCAGGAACTTGCGGCGGTGGGGATAAATCTCAACTTCGCGCCGGTTCTGGACGTTCACTCCAATCCTGATAATCCGGTCATCGGAGACCGTTCCCTTGGCTCCGATCCAAGCCAGGTCGCCAGACTTGGATGGGCCATCACTCAAGGGCTTAGAGACGGGGGAATTATTCCCTGCGGCAAGCACTTCCCCGGGCACGGCGACACCGCTCAGGACTCCCACCTGCAACTTCCCGTGGTCGAAAAAGGCCGGGAATCCTTAAATGCCGTCGAGCTTCCACCTTTTATCTTTGCCTGTCGCAATCAAATCGAATCCCTCATGACCGCCCATGTCCTCTACCCCCGGCTCGATCCCGCCTATCCTGCCACCCTATCGCACTCCATTATCGGCGGCCTTTTGCGCGGCGAGCTTGGCTACGAAGGCGTGGTCTTCGGCGACGATTTGGAGATGGCGGCCATCAGCCAAAACTACTCGCTCGCGGAGGCGATATCCCGGGCTGTCCATGCCGGAGTCGACGTGCTCCTCTTTTGCCATCAGCGAGAGAGCGCGGTCGAGGCGCTTGATTTTCTCTATCAACAGGCGGAAAAAAACGCGCAGACGAAGGCGAGGATCGAGGAAAGCTATCAGAGAATCAAAAGGCTCAAGCAACGGTATCTCAAATCCTTTAAAGGGATGGGCGAAGATCCGCTAACAGAACGCATTGGGATAACTAGCCATCAGAAACTAGCGGAGGAGATTATCAAGGCAACAGAACATTAATGGAAAGACGGGGCCAACCTGCTTTCTCTGGTAGCGGCCTCGACCTCTCGAACGCCCTGGCAAGGGGCTTGCTGGAAACAATTTTGAATCCTTGGCAGTTGGCCCCAAAAAGGAACTTCTTATCACTAAGCTTCCAGTGTGATGGAGGCCAACGGAGGGGAAAAATGAGCAATTTCTCGGTGATAGCGTTATGAAGAAAATTCTGCTTACCAGTGTCTGCCGGCCATTGGGAGAAGCGTATGGCGACGGCCCCAGTGTTGGCTACGAGCTTCTTCACGGACAGGTGACCAGGGCCCAGGGGATGTTCAGCCCCCGTTCCCTTCATACGCAATTCTCCCTTGAATACATCGCCGTCAATCTCGACGCTCCCACCACGGTGCTCCAATACCCGTCGAGGGAGGAGCTGATCCGCGAGTTGAAGAAAGGGTACGATTATGTCGGTATTGCCTTCATCATGGCCACCTTCCACATCATGGAGGAGATGGTGGATCTCATCCGCGAGCACTCACCAGGGACAGAGATCATCCTTGGCTCTTATGGTACGGTTCTCGCGGACGAGGTTCTGAAACTGTACGGGGACCATATCTGCCGGGAGGAGGGTGTCGCCTTCATGCGCAGGTTATTAGGCGAGCCAAAGATCCAGATGCCTTATACTCACCCAACTGTGATCAACCCTATGAGAATCTTTGGAAAAAAGGTCAGCCAGAGCGGCATGGTCTTCGCCGGCCTGGGTTGTGCCAACGGTTGCGATTTTTGTTGCACCTCCCATTATTTCAAACGGCGTCATATCCGCCTGCTCTCCAGCGGAAAGGATATCTATAATGCTGTGCGTTGTTATCATGAGATCGATCCGGAAATGTCCATTATGATCATGGACGAGGACTTCCTGCTCAACAAGCGCCGGGCAATGGAGTTCCGGGACTGTGTGGTGAAAGAGGGGAAGGCCCTCTCGGTCTTTTGTTTCGCCAGTGTCCGGGCCCTCAGTCGCTACACGGTCACCGAGATCATGGAGATGGGGATCGACGGGATGTGGATCGGCTATGAGGGCACTCGATCCGGCTATGACAAGCAGAGTGGTCGTCCCGTTGCCGAGGTTTTCACCGAGTTTAGGGACCACGGCATCACTATCTTGGCCTCGATGATCGTGGGCTTCCCCTATCAGACCCCGGAGATCATTCAGGAAGAACTGGACGGCCTTCTCGCACTGACGCCTGCTTTTACCCAATTCCTGATCTATGGACCCGTACCGGGTACCCCTTTCTTCAAACATGTAAAGGAAAACAACCTCTTCCACGGATACGTGGAGGAGACGCCGAAGGAATACTATCGCAAGGCCACTGGCTTCTTCTCCGTCGTAAAGCACAAGGAGATGACGGCTGCGGAGATCGAGTCGATCCAGCGCAACTGTTTCGACGAGGACTTCCGGCGGCTGGGCCCTTCCATCTATCGGGTGGTAGAGACCTGGCTGAATGGGTATCTCAAATGGAAGGATTCGCACAACCCGATCATGCGCAAGAAGGCTCAGTACTTCGCCAAGAGACTGCGACGCAGTTATTCGGCGTTCCTGCCTGGAAAATTGTTCGGACCCACGAGGGAGGTCCGCGGGAAAATCCGAGACCTTCAGAAGCGAGTCCACCAGGAGTTGGGTAAGCCAGCCCTCGCACAGAACCTTGAGGCCATCGGGGCCATCGGAATGGCTGTCTGGTCTGGGTTGGCCCTGAAGATGAATCTCTTCCAGCATCCCCGTCTGATCCGCAGGGAGCATCGGATGCCGGGGAGGGATCTGATAACCCCACGGAACGCCCTGATAACGCCGGATCCAAGTCTCTGATCGGCTCGTTAGGATCTTCTGCTCCCACTGAGACCACCGTCTGCAGGCCTCTGAGCCGAAGGACATGAGGGCCGGGTCTTCACGGTCTCTTGCCCAACTCGATTGCCGATTGTTTTTTTGACCGCAGGCCGAGATCGTCTTAGTTAGCTGCTGGGGTTCAGACTTCTACGACTCAACAATTTAGGGCGAAAGTCTAATCTGAGGTCTGGTGTTTTGATGTTTGTTTTCAGCATGCGCCAAAGAAGCCTAGTCCGCCAAACGAAAACGACCAAGCTAGGAAAAGCCAGTCCGGGCTGTGATGCGCAAAACAGAGATGTGACCGGTCGAGGGACCCAGCCGAAGTCAGTTTCGCGTAAAATAGGGCGTCAAGGGGATAAAGTGTGGAAAAAATGGCGAGAAATGCCGTTAAGGATACAGGCTGGATTTTATTTATAAGGTTAGGCCATGTCGCCGCTTTTGGCACTCTCTACGAAATTGACAAGGTCCTCGAAGCTATAGTCGCTCTGAAGGAGGTCCGCCGGCTTGTATCCGCGGAGAAGAGGATGCGGAGTTAGAAGAAAGCGCAAGAGTTCGCCCTCAGGCAGGCTATCGCCAATCCGCTCCAAAAGTCGCTGGAGCCGGTGGAGGAGCGCTCTGGCTTCAGAACGAGGCACTGCCCGTTTCCGCTCCCAGCGGGACACGGTCACCCAAGAAGTGCCGAGAAGCCGTGCCATCTCTTCCTGTGAAAGATTGACTTTTCTGCGAAGTTGACCCACATCCACGCGCGGTTACATCAGCTTCATCGACCAGACTGATGTCATTAAAAAAATCCTTCAACACTATTCATTGCCACACAGTTGCGACCAGACGAGACTTGGCGATCCGACCATCCTGGGTAATGAGCGGACACCGAAGACGGTTCGCAGTCCCTCCTATGAGACGGTCGAACGGGTCAACAAAACCCGGTAGAGAGCGGGCCTCCTCAATATCTTCCCAGGTCAGGGGTTCAACCAGGAACGATCCCGACTCTTCGACACGCGCCTTCCACTCAGGGAACGACAGATTTGAGCGTACTCTGCCGCTTTCTAACAACAGCGCGAGTTCAAAAAAGCATACGGTAGGAATATAGATAGTTGCCTGTCTTCTCTCGGCCTGCGTGAATGCCCTAAGCGCTTTCCGCCCAAGCTTTTTGGCTCGTCCGATGGCATAAAAGACAAAGGGGTGGGTGTCGGTGACGTAAATCATTCGCGCGCCAACTCACGCGCTAGCTCAGCAGATGATCGGTGGATGGACTCAGTCCAGATGGCGCGAATCTTGCGCATTTCCTCCATGAGTTCCTCCGCAGAGCAACACAGCTCCAGCGACCCCTCCAACCTGAAGCGTGTGGCTTTCCGGCCGCCGCGTTCAAAGGCCCGCGCCTTCTTTGACAGCTCCTGATATTCCTGTGTGCCAATGAGAGTTGCACGTTCTTTGCCATGCTGAGTAATCATGACCCTGGAGCCACCTCGGCTCACACCAGCAATCAAGCGGCTAAACTGCTTTCTGGCTTCACTCACACTGAGTCTCTTCTCTGCCACCAACTCCTCCTTAGCTATTTTGTACAAAAATTATGTAACAATTGTCTAATGATGTCAAGAATATGTCAAGATAGCTGGTATCTGCAGACGGGACGCTCCGTGAAAGAGCCGATGAGGCGCGGTGCCTTACGGCAACTTGTAGGCGGTGTAATCGATGAGTTTCTTGATGTCGCGGCCGAGCTCCCCTTCCCATTTTTGCACGATGATGTCGGCCGGGCACCAGCCCTGATGGATCATATCCCGAAGCGCCTTTAGATAGATCGTCTCATCCTCTCCATTGCCGTTCAGGACCGCCTGCCGCTTGAGCCCCTCCCACGCGATCTCCACCAGCTCCTTGGCCAGTTCGAGCAGGGAAAAACGGCGGATGCGCGCCTGGAGGGCGTAACGGTGGGAGGCATGGTAAAGCTCCATCCGCTCATCCCAGCTCCACCCCTTGACCAGATCCCATGCTGCCTGAAGACAGTCGGAGTCATAGAAAACCCCTTTGGTGAGAGCGGGCATCGCCAGCATCAGCTCCGGCGGCTGACTGTCGGCCGCGCGAATCTCAAGGTAGCTCTTGATACGCGCTTCCGGAAAAAGCGTGGTTAGGTGGAGCACCCAGTCCTCCATCATCGGATAGTGACCTTTATGCCCGTGGGTAAGGAAGCGGCGAAACGGGATCCCCGTAAAATCGACGTACTCCCCGTTCCGCATAATGAAATACATCGGCACATCCAGCGCATATTCCACATAATGGGCGAAGGACACATTGGGCGAGAAGGCGAAGGGCAGCATGCCGCAGCGGTCCTTATCGGTTCCGGTCCAGATGTGACCGCGAAAACTCTTGTAGCCGTTCAGCTGGCCCCCGCAGATGGGGGAGTTGGCAAAGATCGCATACATTAGGGGCGAGAGCCCCATCGCGGTACGGAATTTCGCCATCGCGTCCTGCTCATCGCTGAAATCAATGTTGGCCTGTACCGTGGCGGTCTGCTTCATCATTCGGTGGCCCATCGTTCCCACCTTCTGCATGTACGGCCCCATGATCCGGTAGCGCCTTTTCGGCACCCACTCGATCTCCTCCAGCTCGCTCACGGGCTGCATCCCCAGGCCGAGAAAGACCACGTCCATCCCCTGGGCCACGTCCAGCATCTCGCGAATGTGCTGGGTAAACTCCGCGTTCGTGCAATGAATGCTCTCGCAGGGCTCGCCGGCAAGCTCGATTTGACCGCCAGGTTCCAGGTGAATCTGGGCCTTCTCTCGGACAAGGGCGATCACGTATCCGTCCTCCTCCAGGGGCTCCCAGTGGTACTCTTCGATCAGCGCCTTGAGGATCGCTGCAACCCCCGCGGGACCATGGTAGGGAATCGCCTTCCCGCTCTGGCGCATGATCGCCACTTTTTCATACTCGGTCCCCACCCGCCACGCTTGGCGCGGCTTTCCCGAGCTATGAAAAAACTCCTCGAGCTCTTCCGTCTTACTGATGATGGACATGGCTCCGAAGGTTCTGTTGCAAGGGCGGCGTGATCACGCCGCCCTCGGTGATAATAGCCGAAACCAAGTCGTGATGGGTAATGTCGAAAGCCGGATTCAGGACGCGCACTCCCCGAGGTGCGATCGGCCGGTTAAAGATATGCGAGACTTCGCGAGGGTTTCTTTGCTCAATGGGGATTTCCGCGCCCGAAGGACATTTGAGATCGATCGAGGAGGTCGGAGCCGCCACATAAAAAGGGACATGGTGTCGCTGGGCCAACACGGCGATCCCGTAGGTCCCGATCTTATTAGCGATATCCCCATTGGCCGCGACGCGGTCGCATCCCACGACGACCGCATCGACCTTGTCTTTCTGCATGAGGTAACCGACCATGCTGTCTGTGAGGAGCGTCACGGGGATTTTGTCCTTCTTAAGTTCCCAGGCGGTGAGGCGCGCCCCTTGAAGAAACGGACGGGTTTCGTTAACGAACACCTCGACGTTTTTCCCAGCTTCTTTCATCGCGCGGATTACACCGAGGGCCGTGCCGTACCCCGCGGTCGCCAGGGCTCCCGCATTGCAATGGGTAAGCACCCGGGAGGCGTTTCCCAGCAGGCGGGCGCCGATCTTACCGAGCTGACGGTTGGTCGAAATATCTTCGTCATAGATCTTGACTGCCTCTTCTTTGAGGAGCCGCTTCACGGTTTCGATCCCCTCGCCACGATGCTCCGAGTACACCTTCCGCATCCGCTCCAGAGCCCAGAAGAGGTTGACCGCTGTGGGGCGGGTCTTTCCCAGGTTCGCAAAGACCCGCTCGATTTCCCGGTCAAAGTTCTTCCCCTTCACCCACAGGGCCCCGAGGGCAACTCCCATCGCGGCCGCCACGCCAATAGCAGGCGCGCCCCGGATCACCATGTCGCGAATGGCCTGGGCCACCTGAGAATACTCCCGATAGACCCGGTAGATCTCCTTCGCGGGGAGAAGCCGCTGGTCCAGCATGACAACACGGTTATTCTTCCACTGGATCGTCTTGACCGCCATCGACAGATTTCCCAATTCACAAAACGTCACGTATATTAGGGGGAAGTAGGAAGGGCGTCAAGGGCTTTGGACTTTTCAACTATCCTCGGCTATCTCTCCGGCCTCTACTGGATCAAGCCGGATCTAGACACCTCCACACTTTTGCGCACGGCGCTGCTCGTCCATGCGCTTGATGCGGTCCTGTGCCGCGTCATCGCAGGCCACCGCGGGCACAATAAGATCCTCTGGACCGTGGCCGGGTTTTTTCTGGGGATTTGGGCCCTGGGTACGCTTTTTTTCCTTCCCGCAAGAAGGGACACCCAAACGTAAGGGCCGCCGAGCCCCTGCCCTCAGCCCTGCGCGGCTACCACGGTGGCCATCGCATAGCTTTCCGTGTGAGTAATCGAGAGGGCACATTGCGTGATTCCGAGCTGATCAGCAAAGGCGGATGTCTTGTTGCTCAGCCGGACCTCCGGCTTCCCTCCCGGACCGGGGAGAATCTCGATGCCCAGCCAGGCGACCTGGGACCCCCAACCTCTCCCCAAGGCTTTCATGACCGCTTCCTTAGCGGCGAAGCGGCCCGCGTAGCTCTGGTATTTTCCCTGGTGTTTTCCCTCGCAGTATTGAATCTCTTTTTCCGTGAAGATGCGATTCCGCAACCTCAGGCCGGTTTTCGAGTTCTCCAACGCGCGCTGGATCCGCGCCACCTCAACCAAATCTATCCCGACACCTACAATCACAGCCCAAAATTAGCCCTCCGCCTAGGCTGGTGTCAACGCTTGGCCCCGAACTTCCTCGGGGCTTGCCGCCCGGTAAATCTGCGTAGCGTCGAAATGAAGGATCTGCTAACATGAGGGTACGGATAAAGGAGGTTACAGTGAGACGATCGATTGGCTCGACCCTGGTTCTTTTTTTGACGCTGCTCTTCGGGTCCCTTCCGATTGCCCGAACCGCGGCGGCACAGAAGGGGGTTATCAAAATTGCCACGCAGACGCCCCTCTCGGGAGAACAAGCTGCCATCGGCGAACACCCCAAGCTGGGGGCACAGCTCGCGGTCGAGGAAATGGCCAAAAGCTTCCGCCAGCTCGGATTCGAGCTTGTCTTCGTGCCCTACGATGATCAGGCCAAGCCGGAAGTGGGCGTCGCCAATGCCAGAAATATTGTGGCCGATGCCGACATCCTGCTCGTGGTAGGCCACTTCAACTCCGGCGTGGCCCTGCCCGCATCGGAAGTCTACAAGGATTCCATGCTGGCGATGATCTCCCCTGCCAATACCGCCATGGAGATTACAGACCGAGGGTATCCCAACGTCAATCGGGTGTGTGGCCGGGACGATATTCAGGGCCCGGTCGGAGCACGATTCGTCGCGCAGGACCTCAAGCTCAAATCCGTCTATATTGTCAATGACAAGACCCTTTACGGCCAGGGAGTCGCAGAGACCTTCCGGGATGAAGCGAAAAGGCTGGGGCTCAAAATGCTCGGTTTCGAAGGAACCGAGGAACGCGCCAACTTCGCACCGATGATCATACCGATAAAGGCCAAAAATCCGGACCTCGTTTACTTCGGCGGGATTTACCACCAGGGAGCGCTGCTGCTCAAACAGTTGCGGGAGAAAGGAGTCAAAGCGACCTACATGGGGCCGGACGGTCTTGACTCCTCTGAGATGGTTAAAATCGCCGGAACCCAGGTCATCGGAAGCTATTATACGACCGTGGCGGGTCCGATCGATGCCTATCCGGAATCAGCCGCCTTTGCGCAGAAATTCAAGCGGCGCTTTGGCAAAGAGGTTGAATCATTCGGCATGTACGGCTATGACGCAGCGGCGGTGGGGCTTAAGGCGATAGAGCAGGCAATCCAGGAGCTCGGAGGCAAAAAACCCACCCGCGCTCAAGTCTCTGCCGCCATCAGAAAATTAAAGAACTATAAGGGTATCACCGGCACCATCACGTTTGATGACAAAGGGGATCCCGTAAAGTCCAAGTACTTCGTCCTCAAGTTTGAAAAGAGGCAATATCCCGGGAAAGTGGTCAGAGTGATCGAGCAAGAAGCCCCCCGCCTTAAGAAATCTTAGCCGCCTTGCAGAGGACACCGACGGCCTCCACCCCCCGAAAGAGCTCGCTCCATTGTCCACTCCCTTCTTCACGCCTTCGCCT
>Ga0209751_10006979_pt1 | contig 10417 bp, 7 predicted proteins | sample RifCSP13_1_FD_184019 | JGI IMG/M metagenome (GOLD analysis project Ga0209751, IMG submission 184019) | Soil microbial communities from Rifle, Colorado - Rifle CSP2_sed 13_1 (SPAdes) (version 2) | ecosystem: Environmental > Terrestrial > Deep subsurface > Rock core/Sediment | place: Rifle...
ACGCGGTGTCGTGCGAGCCGAAGCTCGACTTGCCGAGCGAGGAGAGGATGCCGCGGAGCGCCTTGTAGCCGAGGAAGTCCACGCCCTTGTCGGTGAGGTTGAACTGGACGTCGCGCGCGGCGGCCTGTGCGAGGCCGCCGGGGCCGGTGACCTGCTGGTGGCCGGCGGGCATCTCGGGCGGCTGGTCGAGCTTGAGGTAGCCCTCTTCGATGAGGCGCTTGACGATGCGGTCGAGCAGCTCGGCGAGCTTCTGTTCGGACAACTCGTCGCCGTCGCCGCGGAGCGCGTCGAGCATTTCGGGGGTGAACTGGCCGGTCTTGAGGAGGGCGTCGAGGATGGCGTGCTTGAGCGCGTCGAGCGAACGGTCGCCCTCGTCGCCGGTCTCGCCCCAGAAGGGATGGACCTGCGGGCCGCCGGCGAAGCCGGACTGGAGGAGGAAGTCGGCGAGATTGTCGAGCAGGGACTGGAGGTCCACTGCGTCGGCCATCTCGGGGCTGAACTTCGAGTAGGTGTGAAAGCGCATCGGGGTCTTGGGTGCAATCAAACACGGGAGCGGTGGCGATGCAAAGCTCCCACGTGCGATGGAACGGTGCCGCTTTCGCGGGTCGGCCCGGCGAGATTAACCGCAGAGCACGCAGAACACGCAGAACGTGCATTCGCGCCCGGTTCCGATCCCGCAACGCGACCCAACGACCTCGCGGATACTCGCGGCGTACTTTGGGGTCTATCGGGCGTTGGGGTGGGGATTCCTGGAAAACGTGTATCGGAACGCGATGGTCTTCGGACTCCGCGAGATGGGGGCATCGGTGCACTGTGAGGTCCCTCTCCCCGTGTACTACCGGAGGCACCTCGTGGGCGAATACCGGGCCGACCTGATCGTGGACGATCGCGTGATCGTCGAGGTGAAGGCGGTAGAGCTCCTTTCCCAGGCACACCGCGCACAACTCTTGAACTACCTGACGGCGACCTCCATCGAGATCGGAATGCTGCTGAACTTCGGAACGCGGCCCGCATATGAGCGTGTCGTGTTTTCCAACGAGAGGAAGGAGCCCAGGCCGTTGCTGTTCTGAGCTCCGAAGCCATCTGCGTGTTCTGCGTGCTCTGCGGCCAACCTCGCAGGGCCGACCTTCGCCGGCGGTCGCCGTCGCGACCGTCTGGCTCAAGTAGCCGCCGCCTGACGATCTTTCGCGGGCCGTGACCACCGCCGCCCGCTCGATCAACCCGTTCCGCGTCCTCGCCCGGCACCGGAACTTCCGGCTCTTCTGGGTCGGCCAGACCGTCTCGCTGGTCGGCACATGGACGCAGCAGGTCGCCACGGGGTGGCTCGCGCTCGTGCTGTCCAACGACCCCTTCCTCGTCGGACTCGTGAGCGCCGCGGGCTCCTTTCCGATCCTCCTGCTCTCGCTCCCCGCGGGCGTGCTCGCCGACCGCGCCGAGAAGCTCCGCGTGGTGCGCATCGCGCAGACGCTGATGCTCCTGGAGGCGTCGGTCCTCTGGTGGTTCACCTGGAGCGGGCACCTCACGATCCACTGGCTCCTGACGCTCGTGCTCTTCGGCGGCACGCTCGCCGCGTTCGAGATACCGGCGCGGCAGTCGCTGATCATTGATCTGGTCGTGAAGGAGGACCTGCTCGACGCGATCGCGCTCAACTCGAGCGGTTTCAACCTTGCGCGCATCCTGGGCCCCAGCGCCGCGGCGCTCATCATCGCGCAACTCGGACTCGCGTGGTGCTTCGGGCTGAACGCGCTCAGCTATCTGGCGGTGCTCGTCGGCCTGGCGATGATCCGGCTCCCGGCGCGCGGCGCGCCCACGGCGGCGGAGCGCCCGCATCCGCTCGACGGCCTGGTGGAGGCGCTGCGCTACGTGCGGCGTGACCGCACGATGTGGATCCTGATGCGCGTGGCCGGCGTCTTCTCCTTCCTCGGCATCCCCATCCTGACGCTCCTCCCGGTGGTCGCACGCGACCAGCTGCACCTCGACGCCACGGGGTACGGCGGGCTGATGATGTGCTACGGCGTGGGTGCGCTCCTGGGCGCGCTCGCGATCGCGTCGCAGGGCTCGGTGCTGCCGCGCGGCGCCGTCCTGACGACGAGCTCGGTCTCCTTCGGCGCGGTGATCGTCGCCTTCGCGCTGTCGCACACCGTCATCTTCTCGGCGACGATGCTCTTCCTGACCGGCGTCGCGATGATCACGAACAACGCGCTGATCAACGGGCTCCTGCAGGAGCGCGTGCCGGACACGCTGCGCGGTCGCGTGCTGGCGATCTACGTCACGGTGTACATCGGGATGAACCCGCTCGGGTCGTTCGTCGCGGGGTGGATCGCACGGGAGTCGAGCGCGGCGTGGGCGATCGGCGGGATGGCGGCGGCGATGCTGCTCTTCGCGGTGTGGGCGTTCCGGCGCTACCCGGAGCTTCGCCGGGCGTGACGCTTCGGCGAGCCGGCTCCGCGCCGGCTCCGCGGCGTGGACCGCCGCTCAGGTGCCCTCGGGCGGCGTGTCGAGCGCCGCGCGGAGGGTGAGGCCGAGCGACTCGGCCGTGAACGGCTTCTGGAGAAAGAGCAGCGTGGACTCGCGCAGCTGCTGGAGGAGCGCGACGTCGTCGGTGTAGCCCGACGCATAGACGAAGTGCACGCGCGGGCGCAGCTTGCGCATCTGATCGGCCATCTCGCGGCCGTTCATCCCCGGCATGATCACGTCCGTGAGGACGACGTCAATGACGCCGATGTGGTCGCGGGCCAGGTCGAGCGCCTGCCGCGGGCCGCTCGCCGCGAGCACGCGATAGCCCAGCGTCTCGAGCAGTCGCGCGGTCACGCGCCGCACGGCGTCGTCGTCCTCGACGAGGAGCACGGTTTCGCCGCCGCCGGTGGGCACGCCGCGCTCCGGCGTCTTGTGCCTGAGCGGCGTGGCGTCGCTGAGCGGAAGGAAGACGCGGAAGGTGGAGCCCTTCGCGGGCGCGGTCTGCAGCCGGATCTGCCCGCCGGCGTTCTGGACGACGCTGTAAACCGTCGCCAGGCCGAGCCCGGTGCCCTTGCCGCGCGGTTTCGTCGTGAAGTAGGGCTCGAAGACCCGCGCCGCGGTCGCGGCGTCCATCCCCGTGCCGGAGTCGCTCACGGCGAGCAGCACCCACCGCCCGGCGGCGAGTCCCTCGGGGAGCTCGCCTTCCAGCAGCGCGCGCACGACCACGGTGGCGGATCCGCCACGCGGCATCGCGTCGCGCGCGTTCACGAGCAGGTTGACGACGACCTGCTCGACCTGGCTGGGATCCGCGAACACGGGGCACGGCTCGCGGCCCAGCGTCAACTCGAGCCGGATCTGCTCGCCGAGCGTGCGCCGGAGGAGCGACTGCATCCCGCCGACGACGTCGCGGAGATCCGCGTGCACCGGGGCGAGCGCCTGCTGCCGCGAGAAGGTGAGCAACCGGCGGGTGAGGTCGGTGGCGCGCTGGGCCGCCTCGCGCGTGAACTGCAGTTCCGCGTGCGCGGCGTGCGTCTCCGGAAGCGACTGGAGCGCCAGGTCCACGCTCCCGAGGATGCCCGTGAGGAGGTTGTTGAAGTCGTGCGCGATGCCGGCGGCGAGGCTGCCGACGGCCTCGATCTTCTGCATCTGTCGGAGCCGGTCCTGCGACTCGCGCAGCGCGGCCTCGGTGCGCTCGCGATCGGTGAGGTCGTTGACGACGGCGAGCCAGGCGTCCCGGCCGAACGCGGACGTGCGAGCGTAGCTGACCTCCACGCCGAGCGTCCGCCCGTCCTTGGTGCGATGCAGGCCGCGGCGCCGGGCGGCCTTGGGACTCCCCGGCTGGATGGCCGCGTCGAACCCCGACAGGTCCTCCGCCGGCCGGATGTCCCGCGCGGTGAGCGAGAGCAGCTCCTCCCGGCTGTAGCCATACAGCCGGAGCGCCGCCTCGTTCACCACCAGGAAGTCGAGCGTCGCGGCGTCCGCGAGGAGCATCGGCAGCGGGCAGAGGTCGAAGAGCATCCGGTAGCGCTCCTCGCTCTCCCGGAGCACGTTCGTCTGTTGCTCGAGCGTGGCGGACATCGCGTTGAACTGCTCGGCGAGCACGCCGACCTCATCGCTGGCCGCGACCGTGGTGCGGCGGGAGAGATCGCCGTGGGCGATGGCCTTCGCGTCGGCGGTGAGCGCGGTGATCGGCCGCACGATGCGCCCCGCGGCGAGCACGGCGAGGAGGAGCGCCAGGCCGAGCGCGAGCGAGCCGGCGATGACGTCCGCCCGGGAGGCCGCGATCTGGCCGGCCATCACCTGCGCGAGCGGGATGCCGACGACGACGGTCCACGGCGCGCGTTGTACGCGCCGCCACGCGACGACGCGCTCGATGCCGTCGAGATCGCTCGGCGCCGTCGTCCTGCCTTCCGCTCTCGCGAGCGCGTCGCGAATCGTCGCGAAGCCGCGCACGTCGCGCCCGACGAAGCGCGCGGACTCGAGGCTTCGGAAGAGGATGCGACCGCCCGAATCCACCAGCGTGATCACGGAGCGCTCCGGCAACGAGCCGGGGTCAACGACGGAACGCATCGAGTCGAGCCGGATTGACGAAAACGCCACGGCCGTGACGGCGCCCGCGCGCGCGGGGATGGGAAGCCCGAACGAGACGACCCACAGGGTCGAGTCGCCGACCGGGTGGCCCGGATCGCCGACCGCGAAACGCCCGGTGCTCCGGGCCGCCTCGAAGTACCGTCGTCCGCGCGAGAGGACGGGCCGCGTGCGCGTGGCCATCGGGGCCGACGTCCCGAGCAGCTGATCGGTCGTGTCGCGCACGTTGAGCGTCCCCAGGGTGCCGATCGTGCGCGAGGCCAGCGCCCGCAGCGCGCGGTCATTGAACGCGGGGTCCGGTGGCTCGAGCCGCACCTGGAGGGCGACGGCGTGCAGCAGCATCTCGATGCGCTGCACGAACTCGTCGAGCCGCGCGGCTTCGAGGCGCGCGAATTCCGCGGTGCGTTCCTCGGCGGCGGCCTGCGCGCGGGAGCGCTCCGCGCGAAGCTGCATCACGGCGAGGCCGATGAGCGGCGCGACCGCCACGAACACGAGCAGCGCCAGGCGCGCGCGGATGCCGAACGCCGGTCGGCGGCGCGCGGTGACTCCGGGGCCTACGCCGTCACGCGGAGAGTCCACCGAACGGTTCCTCGCCCGCGCGGCGCCGGCGCCCTTCGTCGCGCGCGCGGCCGTACTGGCCGGTGTCCGAGCGCGAGATCTTCCGGCGCGCCACGAGCGCCTCGAGCACGAGCTCGCACGCGCCGGCGACGAGGGCGTCGTCGCGCGCAGGCGCGAGATCGTGCTCGAGGACGAGCGCGAAGAGGCCCGGCACCGTCTCGAACGCGGCGCGGAGGGTCCGCGCCGGGGCCTCGTCGGTCACCTGCAGGGCGGCGCCGCCGTCGAACCACATCACGATGTCGTCGGTCGCGGCGTGCGGCGCGCGCGCCTTGAGCGTCGCGTCGGCGGCGCGGCGAATCAGCTCGCGCGCGATGACGGCGCCGCCCACCAGCTCACCCTCGTACTCCAGCTCGATCTTCCCCGTGATCGCGGGGAGCGCGGCGTAGACGTCGGCGAGCCGCGGCACGATCTCCTTCTCCTTCAGGCCCAGCGCGCGGCGCTCCGCGTTGGACACCACGTTCTCGAGCACCGTGATCGGCAGGCGCTGCGAGACGCCGGAGCGCCGGTCAATGCGCTTGTCGGTCCGCGCCTCGAAGGCCACGCGCTCGACCAGTTCCGCGAGGAGCGGCGGGATGCGCACCGGCTTCGCGCCCCGCTCCTTCCGCTCCGTCCACGCCTCCTGCGCCGTGATCGCCATCCCCAGCTCCACCGACTCGGGGTAGTGCGTGATGATCTCGCTCCCGATGCGGTCCTTGAGCGGCGTGATGATCTTGCCGCGCGCGGTGTAATCCTCGGGATTCGCCGTGAAGCAGAGGAGCACGTCGAGCGGCAGGCGCACGGGGTATCCTTTGATCTGGACGTCGCCCTCCTGCATGATGTTGAAGAGGCTGACCTGCACCTTGCCGGCGAGGTCCGGGAGCTCGTTGAGGGCGAAGATCCCGCGGTTCGCGCGCGGGAGCATCCCGTAATGGATCGTGAGCTCGTCGGAGAGCAGGTGGCCGCCGCGCGCCGCCTTGATGGGGTCGAGGTCGCCGATCAGGTCGGCGACCGTGACGTCGGGCGTGGCGAGCTTCTCGACGAATCGCTGGTCGCGCGACACCCACGCCACCGGCGCGTCGTCGCCCGCCTCCGCGAGGCGCTCGCGCGCGAACTTGGAGATCGGCCGGAAGGGCGAGTCGTTGATCTCGCTCCCGGCGACGATGGGCATGACGTCGTCGAGGAGCGTGGTGAGCGCGCGGAGGATGCGCGACTTGGCCTGCCCCCGGAGCCCGAGGAGGATGAAGTTGTGCCGCGAGAGGAGCGCGTTGACGATCTGCGGCATCACCGTCTCCTCGTAGCCGAGGACGCCCTCGAAGAGCGGGCCGCTTCCGGCAAGCCGCGCCAGGAGGTTCTTGCGGATCTCGTCCTTCACGGAGCGGTTCGCGCGCTCGGGGGCGGCAAAGGGCGAGCGCTTGAGCGCGCCGAGGGTCTGCGGGAGCGAGGGCATCAGTCCGCCGGCGAGACCTCGACGAGGTTGTCGTAGAACACCGGCCCGCGCCCGAGGTCCGTCTCGCGTTGCGACGTCGTGTCGTTCGCGTTCGCGCGGTCGGCCGTGAGCTTCGTCCACCAGACGGACGGCGCCCACACGACGCCGGCGCGCACCTTCTCGCCCACGCGCGCGAGCCCCGTGAAGTGACCTCGATCGTTCGCCACGACTACGCGCATCCCCTCGGCGATCCCGCGCCGCTCCGCGTCACGCTCGTGCAGCACCACTTCCGGCTCCGCGTTCTTCCGCAGCGACTCGACGTTCACGAACGACGAGTTGAGGAACTCGTGCCGCGGCGAGGAGATGAGCGCGAGCGGAAACCGTTTCGCGAGCTCCGGCACCCGCTCCGGAAACTCGAGCGGCGGCGTGAACGTCGGCAACGGATCGAGCCCCATCGCCTTCAATCGCTCCGAGTAGAACTCGCACTTCCCGCTCGGCGTCAGGAACCGCCCGTCCGCGAACGGCAGGTACGGTGTCGGCACGTTGAGCCGCACCCAGCCCTTCTCCATGAGCGCGTCGAACGTCACGCCCTTCATCTGCTCGTGCTGCGAGTCGAGCGCCTGGCGGATGAGGGTGAGGTCATCGTCCTTGAGCGCCGGATGGTCCATTCCCATCCGCGCGGCGAGGAGGCGGAAGATCTCGCTGTTCGGCTTCGCCTCGCCGATCGGCTCGATGGCCGGCCGGTTGAGCGACGGATAGTGGTGCCCGTACGAGAAGTGGAGATCCCAGTGCTCGAGCTGCGTGGTCGCGGGGAGCACCCAGTCGGCCCAGTCGGCGGTGTCGGTCTGGAAATGCTCGAGGACCACCGTGAACAGGTCCTCGCGCGCGAATCCGCGCACGACCGTGTTCCGGTCGGGGGCGACGGCCGCGGGGTTCGAGTTGTACACCACGATGGCCTTGACGGGCGGGCCGCCCACGCCCGCGTCGGGGCGCGTCAGGGCGTCACCCAGGCGGATCATGTTGATCGTGCGTACCACCGGGGAGAGATCGCGCCGCTCGAGCGCTTCCTTGTTGAAGTGGAAGCTCCCGCTCGTCGAGAGCTGCACACCGCCGCCCGCGCGGCGCCAATGCCCGGTGATCGCGGGGAGGCACGCGATCGTCCGCACCGCCATCCCGCCGCCGCCGTGGCGCTGCAGCCCGTAGTTGATGCGCACGAACGCCGCCCGTGCGCGGCCGTAGCGGCGCGCGAGGTCGGTGATGCGCGTCTCGTCCAGTCCCGTGATCGCCGCGACGCGCGACGGCGGGTACTCCTTCACCCGGTCGCGCAGCGCCTCGGCGCCCAGCGTGTGGCGCGCGAGGAAGTCGTCGTCCTGCAGCCCTTCCGCGAAGAGGACGTGCATCATCGCGAGCGCGAGCGCCGCGTCGGTGCCGGGGCGGATGCCCAGCCACTCGTCGCACTGCTCCGCGGTGCGCGTCCGGATCGGATCGATCGCGATGACGCGCGCGCCGTGCTCCTTCGCCCGCCGCACGAACGGCCAGAGATGCGGGTTCGCGGTGAGCGTGTTCGTCCCCCAGAGGAGCACGAGGTCGCTCTGCGACATTCCCTCGGCATCGGCGCCGACGTTCGCGCCGACCGTCATCTGCATCCCGACGGTTCCCGGCGTGGAGCAGATCGTGCGGTCGAGCTTCGACGCCCCGAGGAGGTGGAAGAAGCGCCGGTCCATCGAGGCGCTCTGCACGTAGCCCATCGTGCCCGCGTACGAATACGGGAGAATGGCCTGCGGGCCGTCGGGAGAGCGCGCGATGGCGCCGAGGCGTTCGCCGATCGCGTCGAGCGCCTCGTCCCACGTGGCGCGCGCGAACTCGCCGCGTCCCTTCGGGCCCACGCGGCGCAGCGGCGTCGTCAGGCGGTCGCGATGATACGTGCGCTCGAGGTAGCGATTCACCTTCGCGCAGAGGAAGCCCTGCGTGAAGGGGTGCTCCGGATCGCCCTGCACACGCGTCGCGCGGCCGCGCTCGACCGTCACGAGCATGGCGCACGCGTCGGGACAGTCGTGCGGGCACGCGCCACGCACGAGGTGCGACGCGGCGTCGTCGGGCGCCGGAATCCGGGTTACGGCCATGGCGTGCTGAGAGGAGAGCGTAACTGCGCGATCTCCAATGTAATACGGGCGGATGAGAGGCGCGGCGCGGTCGCGAACGCCTTGCGCCCATTGAACTTGGGCCCGCACGCACTCTTGACCCGGCGCTCAGGAATCTCTACCTTTCTCCGCTGTCTGAGGACTGCGTACACGGCGCAGTCTCGACTGTGCCTGACCAGACTCCTCAAGGAGATCCCCATATGAAGCGCATTGCCCTTGTCGCCGTCATCCTCGTCCTCAGCGCGTGTGCGAAGAAGGAAGAGGCCGCTCCAGCCGCCGGCGAGCCAGCCGCCGCGCCGGCCGCTGCCCCGATGGACACGGCCGCGAAGATGGACACGGCCATGAAGATGGACACGGCCGCGAAAGCCACCAAGAAGACCCCGTAATCCGAAGGTCCTCCGACAGCGCAAGAGCGCGACCGCGAGGTCGCGCTTTTTGCGTTGGGGGCACGCCGGCGGCTGACGTCGCCGCTCCGCGCCCCGCCCTTCCCGGGCCGTCGTCCGGTATCATCCGAACGGCAGCTCGCACACTCGCGCCACACACTCGCCGCCGTCCCAGCGCGCGGGCACTTCGCTGCCCGAGGGCACCTCGCGCCGCAGCATCGCGATCGCGATCGGGCCCAGGCGGGGCGAGACGACGCTGCTCCGTACGCCGCCGCACGGTTGCCCATCGGGACCGTGGAGCTGTGCGCCGCGCGGCATCGGCACGGCGCTCATCACGCCGCGCAACGCGCGATTGACGTGGCCCCGGAAGTGCACGCGGGCGACGGTCTCCTGGCCGGTGTAACACCCCTTGGTGAACGAGATGCCGCCCAGGGCGTCGAGATTGGCCTCGGCCGCGAGCGTGGAGTCGTCCATGTCGGTGCCCCAGAGCGGACGCCCCGCCTCGACGCGCGCGATGTCGGCCGCGGCGCTCCCCGCGGGCACGGCGCCTTCGCGCAGGAGCCGCGACCAGAGCGCGAGCGCGGCCTCCACCGGCACGAACAGATCGAACCCTTCGAGACCCAGGTCCGGGGCCGATACGGCGAGCACCCGGGTGCCGTCGAGGGCAAGCGTAACGTGATGGTAGGGTGGGAGCGACGCGAGCGTGGCGCCCTCGGCCGCGAACACGCGAGCGAGCACCGCGCGCGCGCGTGGCCCGAAGACCCCGATGGTGCGCATCACCGTGGAGACGTCCACGAACTTCGTGAGGCGCGGGTTCACGAACTTGCGCAGCATCACGGCGAAGCCGGGGCCCGCGGCCTCGGGTGCGTCCACGAGGAAGTCGTCGGCGCGCGCGAACACCCGGACGTCGGCGATGATCTTCCCCTTCGCGGTAAGGGCCGCGGCATAGTGGCCCGTTCCCGGCCTCAGGGCGAGCACGTCGTTCGTCAGGAGCCCCGTGAGCGTCTCGGCCGGCTGTGCGCCCGCGAAGAGGATCCGGAACCGGGCGCTCCGGTCCTGGAGCGCGGCGGCGCCGCGGATGGCGGCATACTCCTGCTCGACGGAGGTGTAGCGCTCGGTGTGCTCGAACCCCGGCGCGAGCGGGGTGGCCGGCGCCGGCGCGGGGGTCGTCACCGCGCGCCGGCGCCGGCCGCCGCGTGGAGCGCGTCGGGGACGCCGGAACGGCCGGGGGGAGCGGAGATGCGCACGACCGAATACTAACCGGTGCGATCAGCGCGTCGCGTACGACTCGTCGAGTAGCTCGACGGGGTGGCGCAATTGCGCCA
>Ga0209751_10006985_pt1 | contig 10415 bp, 12 predicted proteins | sample RifCSP13_1_FD_184019 | JGI IMG/M metagenome (GOLD analysis project Ga0209751, IMG submission 184019) | Soil microbial communities from Rifle, Colorado - Rifle CSP2_sed 13_1 (SPAdes) (version 2) | ecosystem: Environmental > Terrestrial > Deep subsurface > Rock core/Sediment | place: Rifle...
CAATAGGTACGTCCTCTCGAACAGGATCTGGTCGAGAACACTCGCCCGAAGCTTGCAGTAATCGAATCCGTTCAGGCCGCGGTTCCATATCTCCTGAGGAATTCCCCACTAGTTGCGGACCGCAACTCTCGGAGCCGCTCCCGATTGCTGGAATTCTCGGGGCCGAACCCGACCTCCACGATCGACGGATTCACAATCCGGGAGAACCAGACTCTCATGGAGAAGTCATTAGCCTTCACGTCCCAGTAGGTGATGAACAGGGTGATCGTCCGGCGAGTCCTCTCCTCGAACGCATAGCCGCGTTTTGTCAAGATCCCGCGTGCGAGGGCCAGGGTCTCCTCGTGCACGAGTCTCGCATCCTGCAGGGCAGCAAAGTGCCAGGTGGCCTTCGCCCGATCCATTTGGCGGACTTTCCCGATGATGAGTAAGGCGAGGGCGAGGGTGATGGCTGTGGTCAGTGCGGCCTCTTCGCCGAGGGTCGGGCCCGCCGAAACGATCTTTGACGCAACGACGTGGACGAGGAGGTACACGAGGACCCAGAGAAGCGGGAGCAGCATCGCAACGGCTGCGACCTTGAGCCAACGCATCTTGTGGGTGTCGTAGAGCTCCCACTCGTCGCGCAGGAGGGTGTTCAGCTTCTCGCCGTCAGGTCCGCGAGCGAGCATCTTCCTTTCCCCCTCCCGATGCAATCCTTGCGGGCGATTTTCCGCGAGCTCGCTTCCTCTCGCCGAACGTCGTCAGCATCGCGCGCAGCTCCGCGAGGAGCGCGAGGGTCACGTCCCTCTCGTTCTCGATGTACGCGAGGATCTCCTTCTGCTTTCCCTGGCGGTAGAACACGGGCACGTCCGCGCTTGCGCCCTTGTCCGTGAACTGCTTGATCCCGGAGCCGTCGAACCTCCCCGCGTTCATGAGAACAAGCACGGAGCCGAGGTCCAGCATCGGCTTTTCGAACCAGAACCGGCGAAGCTCGGACGGGGAGAACTCCCGAAGCCGGTGGTGCTGTCCCCTCTCCATGAGGAACGTGAGGTCGAAATGGAGGCGGTTCCCCACGGGGACGAAGTCCCACGTGACGTCGAGCACGCCCTTCGCGAGGATCGCCCGCAGGATCTCCCGCTCGCCCCACTCCCACTCCGTGAGGACCTGCAAGCTCCCCATCGGGCGGAGGTCCTCGGACAGCTGCTGGAACTGGACCGTGACCACGCGGTCCGACTGCGGGTCCTCGCCCTCCGTCTCGATGTCGAAGTAGAAGAGGGGCACGCGGCGAGAATGCATGGGTGCGGCTATTTACGTTGCGACGGGAGCGCACATTTATCCTTCGCAGGCCATCTCAACGCGAGGGAAGGTCCTGGCGTCGTCACCGATACCGCCGCCGTCGTGGGGCCCGCCGCCGCCCCCCGCGGTCATCGACGACGCTGCGCTCCGAAGACACCTGCGCTCCAACGCGAACCTCCTCGTCGTCGCCGCGGTGCTCCATGTCATCGCGGCGGCGCTGTCCTGGGTGCTGCTCTCCTTCGCAATCGAACGCTCTCCCCCCGTCCCCGGACTAACGGAGATCCTGTTGGCGTTCGCGATTGTCGGCCTCGTCTCGCAGATCTCGTTCGCCGCAATCGCGGGAGCCGGTTTCGCGATGATCCCGAGGGTCGGGACGAACGTGGCGGCGTGGGGCACGGGCCTCCTCGTCGTCGGCATTATCGCCCTGATCTTCTCGATCGTGGTCTTCGGAGGAATCATCGGATTGATCGGGGGAGCGTTGATGGCATACGCGGGGAACAAAGTGCGGAGGCCGCCGATGCTCCGATGGATCCCGCCGTCGAGCTGGATGCCGCCTTCGCCGCCCTCCAAGTAAGGCGCCGCCTTTTCACCGCCGACGGCCGAGCGAACTCTTAATGCCTCCGCGTAGCTCCCCCTTCGGGGGCGGAAGAAGCGCTTGGGGGACTCCGTGTCCACGAACGGAGAGATGATTGCTTCCTCACCCCTTTCGGATTCCCCACGTGGACCGCCCTCGACTCCCGATTCGGTCGGACTTCGACAGCGTCTCACGCGGAGCCTCGTAACGTCCCTACTGATGAGCCTGGCGACGCTCCTGGTCGTGGCCGCCACGAAGTTGAGGCCGTGGTGGCGCCTCGCGGTCACGAATGATCGGTCTGGGTTTGTGACGACGGCCGACGGCGCGTTCGGCTTGGACTCGGTCTGTTGGAACCAACAGACAAGCATCTCGTGCGTCCCCTACACAAGCGATTCGTCCCAGCCTTTCGCAATCGTGTTCGGAGACACAAGTCTCCTGGTGCTTTTCACTCTCGTCCTAGCTACCTTGCTCATCCTCTCCGTCCTCGTCACGGCGCTCCGGCCGGAATTCGGCGGGTTAGCTCTCCCATGCGGTCTCCTCGGAGCCCTCCTCTCGCTGGCGGCTCCCCTGTACCTCTTCTTCGCCCTGCCGCCCTCGATCAGCGGAACCCGCAACATTGCCGAGTTCATTGATTTGCCGACCGTAAGCGGGTTTTTTGGGAGCGGGGGCGGAACGTTGGCGGCGGGCTCTTGGGCGGGGGGCGACGCCTGGTTCCTGTCCTTCGTCGCGTCCGGACTGTTCGTGGCGACCGTCGTGAGCATGAAGGCGGCGCGGGTGAGCGTCGTCGCAATCGTCGGCCGCCCTGAGGGAGCGTCCGTATTTTTCAAGGCTTCCCCCGAGCCGCTCGACCCCGCACACGCACGCCGCCAGACGCTCGTCCGCAGGAGTGCGGCGGGGCTCCAAATCGCCGCCTGTGGCGCGTATGGCGCCGCCCTCGCGCTCTCCCTCCTCGCTTTCCGGGCCGAGCTCTCGCTTCTCGCCGGTCGCCCCGTTTCTTGGCGCGAAATCGTGGACGTGCTGGGCGCCCTCGGCCTCATTGGCCTCTTCTTGTTCGGAGTCCTCGGGCAGGCGGCGTTCGCATTCGTCGCCCTCGCCCTCGGGATCCATCTCTTTCGGACCCCACGATTCCGCGTCGCCCTGATCGTGCTGGGGGCCATCCTGTCCGGGGGCCTTGCAATCGCCTTCTCCTTCTTCGTCTTCGGCGGTCGCATCGGTGCCGTCGCCGGCGGCCTGTCGATCGTGTCCGGCATCCTCGCTTTCCAGGCGAGTCGAACAGGAGCCACTCCCCAACCGCTTCAGACGGAGGCAGTTCCGCCCACTCATCCATGAGGAGAGCGAGGCACAAGTGAGGGACCGAATCCTTTTATTGCAAGCGACCTTCCGCGGCATCGGGCGGAGTCGTTGCGCGTCGGCATCGTCGGGGTCGGGGTCGTGCCGTTCCGTCCCGCGACGCCGGAGTACTCATGGAAGGAGATCATGTACGAGGCCGCAAGCCGCGCGTACGCGGACGCGGACATCAATCCCCGGGAGGAGGTGGACTCCTTCATTACGTGCGCGGAGGACTACTGGGAGGGGTTCGGCATCTTCGACGAGTTCACGCCGGACCAGCTCGGCGCGGTCTTGCGCCCAGCTTGCACCGTGACAGGCGATGGCATCCAGGGGCTTGCTCAGGGCGTCCTGCAGATTCGCGCGGGGCTCGCGGACGTCGTGGCGGTGGAGGCGCACAGCAAGATCTCGGACCTGCTCACGTACGAGGGCGTCGTGCGCCACGCGATGGACCCGATCTGGAACAAGCCGCTTGGCGGCAGCCCGTACTATCTGGCGGGCCTCGAGATGGACGCGTACCTCCGCGCCGCCAAACTTTCTGAACGAGACTGCGCGGCGATCGTGACCAAGAACCGCCAGAACGCGAGGACGAACGAGCGCGCGGCGCATGGCGTGAAGCTGGATGTCGAGGACGTCCTCGCATCGCCGCCAATCTCCACGCCTCTGAAGGAGCTCGACGTGGCCCCGCTCGCGGACACCGCGGTCGTCCTCGTTCTGGCAGCGGAGGCGCGCGCGAAGAAGCTCGCGTCGGACCCGGTATGGATCCGCGGCGTGGGATGGAACTCCGACTCCCCGTGGCTTGAGACGCGCGAGTGGGCCGAAGCGAAGTACTTGGAGAACGCCGCCAAGATGGCGTATTCGGAGGCAAAGGTCCGGAACCCCACGAGCGAGTTCCAGCTCGCCGAGGTCGACGACAAGTTCTCTTACAAGGAGCCGCAGCACCTCGAGGCGCTCGGACTCTCGAAGAAGGGCTCCACCGCCAAAGCGATTCGGGCCGGGACGTTCGAGCTTGGCGGCGATCTCCCCGTGAACGCGAGCGGCGGATCCCTCGGATGCGGGAACGTGATCGAGGCCTCGGGTCTCCACCGCGTCGCAGAGGTCGCCCTGCAGCTGCGCGGCCATGCGGGTCGGAACCAGATCGACGGCGCGCGCACCGGTTTGGCGGCGTCGTGGCGCGGCCTCCCGACCGCAACAGGCGCTGTAGCGGTGCTGGGGGTTGGCCGATGAGGAAGGTCGCGTGCATCGGGGCGGGCATGACGCTGTTCCGCCGGCGGCTCCTCGAGACGGGCAAAGAGATGTGCTGGGAGGCGGCACGGATGGCGCTCGACTCCGCGGGCCTCACGATCGACGACGTCGACGCGGTCGTCTTCGGCTCCGCGCCCGACGCGTTCGACGGGATCCACATGAAGGGCGAGAACCTCCTGGACGGATGCGGCGGCGTCGGGAAGCCGTACGTGCGCGTGTTCACCGGCGGCGGCACGGCCGTGTTCTCGCCGATCGCGGGATACTGGCACGTCGCCTCCGGGGCCTTCGATTGCGTCCTCGTCGTGAACGAGGAGAAGATGTCGTCGTGCCAGCCCCACCCGCAGTCCGTGTTCGGCCACATCTGGGACCCGATCCTCGACCGACCCCTGAAGCCGAACCTCGTATGGATCTTCGCGATGGAGATGAACCGCTACATGACGGTCCACAAGGTCCGCTATGAGGACGTCGCGGCCGTGGCGGTGAAGAACAAGCGGAACGCGGTTGCGCATCCGTGCGCGCAACTCGCGGACCCGAACATCACCGTGGACGATGTGAAGAACTCGGAGATGATGGCGTGGCCGGTCCGCCGCTTGGACATTTCCCCGCCGAGCGACGGAGCGAGTGCGCTCGTGATCGCGTCGGAGGACTTCGTGCGGAAGCGCAAAGTCGAGTCCCCCGTCTGGTTTAGCGGCGTGGGTTGGTGCATCGATACGACGATGTGGACGGACCGCGACCTCTATTTCCCCGAGTACCTCGCGCGCGCCGCCAAGATGGCGTACAAGCAGGCGAGGATCGACGACCCGCGCAAGCAGATTGACTTCGCGGAGCCGTACGACCCGTTCGACTACAAGGAGCTCCACCACATGGAGGGCCTCGGTCTGTGTAAGAAAGGCGAGGCGCCCGTGCTCACGCGCGAGGGCGTCACGCAACGCGACGGGGACCTGCCCACGTGCCCGAGCGGCGGCCTCCTCGGGGTCGGCAATCCGATCGCCGCCACGATGGGGATCAAGGTCGGAGAGCTGTACTGGCAGCTGTCTGGTCAGGCGGGCAAGCGACAGATTCCTCACGAGATCCACACCGGCGTGACGAACGCGTGGGGAGACCTCATGCAGTTCTCCTCCGTGGTGGTGATGCGCGCATGAGCGAGAAGGTCAAGACGTGGCCCGGGGTCGAGCTCAGCGCGAAGGAGTTCTACGGGAAGGTCACGTCCGTCAAATTCCGTCCGGAGGCGAAGTTCTCCTGGTCTGCGGGCGAGGCGATGTCGCGGTTCCTCATGGAGCTCAAGGAGGGCCGGCTGATCGCGCGCACATGCCGCAAGTGCAAGCGGATCCTGTTCCCGCCGCGGATGTTCTGCGAGGAATGCTTCCGGCCAACGGACGCGTGGACGTACGTAAAGGACACGGGGACGATCGAGACGTACAGCATCTCGTACATCGACCTCGACGCGAAGCGCATCACGGACCCCGTGTACGTCGGCGTCGTCAGCGTGGACGGCGCGTCCCCGAAGATGGGGCTCATGCACTTCTTTGGCGGCGTCACGCCCGAGACGATCCGCATCGGGATGCGCGTGAAGGCCGTGTGGAAGCCGCCGGCGCAGCGCGAGGGGAGCGTGCTCGACATCGTCCACTGGCGGCCCCTGAAGGAGGGAGAGGGGTGACGTTCCTCGAGCGGACGACGAGGCCCGAGAACCTGCGGTCCTGGCGGGGGGACGTCGAGGCGGACTACCTGTACACGAGCGGGGTCGCGGGCGAGCGGTTCTTCCTCGGCCTCCGCGACGCGGGCAAGATCCTCGCCGCCAAATGCGACGCGTGCGGGCTCACGTACCTGCCGCCAAGGATGTACTGCGAGGTCTGCATGGGCCCGCTCAAGACGTGGACGGAGGTCACGGGCCCGGCCACGGTGGAGGGCGTCACGGTCACTCATGTGGACGAGCACGGAGATCGGCTTGCGGAGCCGCAGGTGTGGGCGATCCTCCGTTGGCCAGGCATCCACGGCGGCTTCGTCCATCGATTGGCGGTGGAACCTGCAAAGGCGAAGCCGGGGCTCAAGGTCCGACCCGTCCTCAAGCCGCGCAAGGAGCGCGTCGGGAACATCACGGACATCCGCGAATTTGCTCCCTAGTCGCCGCCAAGAATGGGACGGAAAGGTTCATGGTACCCCGCTCGACTTTCCGAAGGGAGGCGCCCCCACGCCCGATCTTCCGACCCGGTCCGTCAAGATGAAAATCTGCATGGTCGGGGAGGAGGGCGTCGGCAAGACGTCGCTCATCCGCCGCTTCGTGACTTCGCAGTTCGACGAGAAGTACCTGCGCACGGTCGGCACGATGGTGAGCAAGAAGGTCGTTCAGCTCGGCTCGATCGACGGGACGGACTACGCGCTCCACATGCTCGTGTGGGACATCATGGGCCGCCTGGACTTCATGAGCCTGTACAAGGAGGCGTACTTCTCCCGCGCGCGGGGCATCCTCGCGGTGTGCGACCTCACGCGGCCCGAGACGCTCGACGCGCTCGGGGACTGGATCGAGGGGATCCACACGACCGTCGGCGCGAACGCGCCCGTCTTCGTGCTCGCGAACAAGAAGGACATGACGGACCACGTCCGCCTCGAGGACGACGCGATCCTCGCGTTCTGCGAGTTGCACTCTGCCCCGTACCTGCTGACGAGCGCGCGGACCGGGGAGAACGTGGAGGTCGCGTTCACGAAGCTCGCGGAGATGGCGGTGCGGTCGCGGTTCGCCGCGGAACTTCCGCCAGCGGAATCGTAGGTGCTCGGTCGCGGTCTGCCTAGCCGGCCCGCGGTATCCTCGGCGACGCCGCCAAGAGCGTTAGGGTCGGGGGGTGCGATTGGACCTATGCAATCTCTGTCACGCGCTCCGGAGTCCCCGGAGCTCGTCTTTGTACTCCTGGGCCGTCCGCTTCCAATTGACCGTACCGGCGAGGTCGGAGAAGTCGTCCGGCCCCGCCAGCCGAAGGACCTTGACCTGGACCCTCTTTCCCGGCCTGCGTCCCTTTCGGACGACCTCCTCGCGAGAGGTGGTGACTCGCAAGGATCAACCCCCTCGGAAAAGCGTCGATTTCGCCACGGCTGGTAATTCCCGCGGTCATACTTAATCATCGCCAGCGCATGAAGAAATGGAATCCCCTCACGGCCCTCCTTCCACGGGTCAAGCCGGGATGCGAAGGTCAACCGTGCGCACCGCGCTGGCCCTTCCGGTTCAAGACCTCAAGTGCCGGAGCGGAGTGTACTTGTGCTGCGAAACCCCATGAGAGGGTGATCCCCGTGACCCCACGAACGAAGATGGGCCACACGATCGCGAGGTTTCGCATCCGCGCAGCGGGTGGTAAGAGGTCACACAACCTCGACCTGCTCGTCGATACGGGATTGACCTACACGTGGATCGACGGAGGGTTCCTGCGCGGGCTCGGCATCGTCCCGACGCGCCGCCGAAGGTTCGAGACGATCGAGGGAAGGAGGGCCGAACGGCGGCTTGGAGAAGCGGTCGTGGAGTACGAGGGCGAAGCCGCGACCACGGTCGTCGTGTTCGGCCGGCGGACGGACGCGCAGGTCCTCGGCGTTCACGCGCTCGAAGGACTGGGACCGGCGGTGGACCCGGAGAGGAAGCGCCTCCGGAAGCTGCCGACGGTCCTCGCGCTCTGAGCGCTGTTGACAACGAGGAGTTGAGGGGGCGTTCGGCCATCGACCGATAAAGGGCGGGTCGCAGGTTATATAGCCGCCAATCCCATTCGACGGAGAATCCCATGGGAAAGGACCCGCTCGAGGCCCTCCGCGAGCGCGTGAAGACTTGGGAGAAGGGCCCCCTCAAGCGTTCCCTCGACAGCGTCCCCGAACGGAAGAAGGAGTTCACGACGACCTCGTTCATCCCCGTCCAGCGGCTGTACACGCCCCTCGACATCCCCGCGTTCGACCCCGGGAAGGACCTCGGCGCGCCGGGCGAGTACCCGTTCACGCGCGGCATCCACCCGACGATGTACCGCGGCCGCCCGTGGACGATGCGGATGTTCAGCGGGTTTGGCGGCGCGGAGGACACGAACGCGCGGTTCAAGTACCTCATCGCCCACGGGGAGACCGGGCTGAGCGTCGCGCTCGACATGCCCACCCTCTACGGGTACGACACGGACCAGCCGCCGGCGGAGGGCGAGTTCGGCACGTGCGGCGTCGCGGTCTCCTCGATCCGCGACATGGACCTCCTGTTCGGCGGCATCGACGTCGCCTCGATCTCCACGTCGATGACGATCAACTCGCCCGCCGCGATGCTGTGGGCGATGTACCTCGTCATGGCGGAACGGCGTCGCGTTCCCTGGTCGAAGCTGCGCGGGACGATCCAGAACGACATCCTCAAGGAGTACCAGGCGCAGAAGGAATGGATCTTCCCACCGGAGCCGTCCATGCGCCTCGTCGTCGACACGTTCGAGTTCGGCGCGAAGAAAGTGCCGCAGTGGAACACAATCTCGATCTCCGGATACCACATCCGCGAGGCCGGGGCGACCGCAGTCCAGGAGCTCGCGTTCACCCTTCGGAACGGGATCGAGTACGTGAAGTGGGGCATCGAGCGCGGTCTCGACGTCGACGACTTCGCGCCCCGCCTCTCGTTCTTCTTCAACTCCCACAACGACCTGTTCGAGGAGGTCGCGAAGTACCGCGCGGCGCGTCGCATCTGGGCGCGCGAGATGCGCGAGCGGTTCGGGGCGAAGAACGCTCGCACGTGGTGGCTCCGGTTCCACGCGCAGACCGCCGGCGTCTCCCTCACGAAACAACAGCCCCTGAACAACGTCGTCCGCACGACCGTGCAGGCGTTGGCGGCGGTCCTCGGCGGCGCGCAATCCCTGCACACGAACTCGTACGACGAAGCGTACCAGGTGCCGAACGAGGAGGCGGCGCGCATCGCGCTCCGCACGCAGCAGATCCTCGCGCACGAGTCCGGCGTCGCGAACACGATCGACCCGCTCGGCGGATCGTACTTCGTCGAGTGGCTCACGGACTACATGGAGGACGAGGCGTACAAGTACTTCGACCGGATCGAGGCGCTCGGCGGCGTGATCCCCGCGATCCGCAAGGGGTTCTTCCAGCAGGAGATCGCGAACTCCGCGTACCGCTACCAGAAGGAGGTCGAGGACCGCGAGCGGATCATCGTCGGCGTGAACGAGTACGTCGAGGACGAGGAGACCGAGGTCACGCCCTTGCGCGTCACGAAGGCCGCCTTCCACCGCCAGCTCGCGAGGCTCAAGGCGATCCGCGCAGAGCGCGACGCGAAGAAGTGGCGGCGATCGCTCGATGCGCTGCACAAGGCCGCGGAGGGCGACGAGAACATGATGCCGCACATCGTCGACTGCGTGCGCGCGGAGGCGACCCTCGGGGAGATCTGCGACACGCTGCGCGAGGTGTTCGGGACGTGGGAGGAGCCGCTCCTCTACTGAGGTGAGCACGTGGCGAAGAAGATCCGCATCCTCGTCGCAAAGCCGGGATTGGACGGCCACGACCGCGGGGCGAAGGTGATCGCGCGCGCGTTGCGCGACGCGGGCATGGAGGTCATCTACACTGGCCTGCGGCAGTCGCCGGAGGACATCGCCGCTGCGGCGATCGAGGAGGACGTCGACGCGATCGGCCTGAGCTGCCTGAGCGGCGCGCACATGACGCTCTTCCCCAAGGTCGTGCAGGTCCTGAAGAAGAGGGGCGCGTCCGACATCGTCGTCGCCGGCGGCGGGATCATCCCGCCCGAGGACGTGCCGAAGCTCAAGAAGGCGGGGCTCAAGGGCGTCTTCGGGCCGGGCACGCCCCTCGCGGACATCGTCGACTTCTTCGAGAATGCCGCCAAAGGGCGGGCGAAATGAAGACGCTCGTCCAGCGCGTGCTCGGCGGGGACAAGCGGGCCGCCGCCAAACTCATCTCGATGATCGAGGACGACGAGCCCGGCGCGCGCAAGGCATTGCGGAAGCTCTACCGCCACACGGGGAAGGCGCACATCGTCGGGTTCACGGGC
>Ga0209751_10006986_pt1 | contig 10415 bp, 5 predicted proteins | sample RifCSP13_1_FD_184019 | JGI IMG/M metagenome (GOLD analysis project Ga0209751, IMG submission 184019) | Soil microbial communities from Rifle, Colorado - Rifle CSP2_sed 13_1 (SPAdes) (version 2) | ecosystem: Environmental > Terrestrial > Deep subsurface > Rock core/Sediment | place: Rifle...
CCCCGGTCGTTGCCGGAGGGGCGTTGACGATCCTGGCCGTCCTTAACGGTCTGGGGAGGCCGGGATTCGGCTATATCTCTGACGCGATCGGGCGTTCCCGGGCCATGGCGTTGGTGTTCGCCCTGTACATTGTGTCTATGATGTTCGTCCTCCCGAATGCTACGACCTTTGGCACCTACGTCCTCGGCCTCTGTCTGGTGGGGTTCGCCTTCGGGGGCACCCTGGCCCTGATGCCGGCCTTTACCGCCGACTTCTTCGGGACCAAGGGTCTGGGGATCAACTATGGCTGGCTCTTCAGCGCCTATGGCGTGGCGGGCAGCGTGTTGGTACTCTACGCCGCCCGGGTCCGGCAAATAACCGGCGCCTGGACGACCGCATTCTGGTACATGACCATCCTCTGCGCCGTGGGGTTGGTCCTGACCTTCATCACCAAGGCGCCTGCCGCCAGGGAGGCGTAGGCGGCAAACCGTTCTAGGATCATGTATCGAGGTAGAGTCTCTCGATAGCCTCGGTGTTTGTGCTTGGCTTGGGGACAAAGGAAGGCTTGCTGATAATCAGCAAGCCTTCCTTGTATTTTTATGGCCGAACACGCCACGGGCCGGTGCTGGACTTTCGGTCACCGAGGCCTGAGCCATGATGGATCTGATTTGGCTGGTGCCGGGCTTTCCCCTGATGGGGGTCATCATCAATGGCCTGTTTGGTCAGACCCACATCCAGGACAAGGCCCATCGGGTAGCCGTCCCTGCCGTCGGGCTCTCCTGCCTGGTTGCTCTCCTGATCTCCCTGCAGGTGTTTGCGGGGAAGACCCTTGACCTGGACCTGTATCCCTGGGTCGTCGCTGGGGATTTTCAGGTCCCTGTCGGCTTCCTCGTCGATCCCCTCTCGACGGTGATGATGCTGACAGTCACCACCGTCGGGTTCCTCGTCCACGTCTACTCCGTCAGATACATGCAGGGGGACCCCGGCTATCCTCGCTATTTCACCTACCTCAACCTGTTCATGTTCTCTATGTTGATCCTCGTTCTGGCCAACAACTACCTCCTCATGTTCATGGGCTGGGAGGGGGTGGGGCTCTGTTCCTATCTCCTGATCGGGTTCTGGTACGAACGCAAGAGCGGGACGGATGCAGGCAACAAGGCCTTCATCGTTAATCGGGTAGGGGACGCCGGGTTCTTGCTGGGCCTGTTCCTTATCTGGACCACCTTCGGCAGCCTGAGGTTCGCCGAGGTGTTCACTCATGCTGAACAGGGCCTCGAAGCAGGATCCACCGTGGCCACGCTGATCACCCTGGCCCTCTTCATCGGGGCCATAGGGAAGAGTGCCCAGCTCCCCCTTTCCGTCTGGCTCCCCGATGCCATGGAGGGCCCCACCCCGACCTCAGCCCTGATCCATGCGGCGACCATGGTGACGGCAGGGGTCTATATGGTCGCCCGATCGAGTCCTCTGTTTAGCTTGGCCCCCGACACGTCAAACCTTGTGGCGGTCGTCGGCGCCCTGACAGCCATCTTTGCCGCCACCATCGGATGCGTCCAAAGCAACATCAAGCAAATCATCGCCTACTCCACCATCACCCAACTAGGCTACATGTTCCTGGTGGCGGGGCTAGGCGCCTACGCGACGGCGATCTTCCATCTTGTTACCCACGCCTTCTTCAAATCCCTCCTGTTCCTTTCGGCCGGCTCAGTGATCCAGGCCCTCCATGGCGAACATGATATTCAGCGCATGGGAGGCCTGGCGCCTCATATGCGGTTAACCGCCTATGTCTTCCTGATCGGGGCGCTGGCGAGCGCCGGGATATTTCCCCTTGCGGGCTTCTGGTCCCAGAGCCAGGTCCTTTTTGCGGCCTTTAATGGTGGCCAGTACTTTGTCTGGTTCTTGGGTCTTTCCGCGGCCTTTCTCACCGCCTTCTATATGTTCCGCCTCTATCTTCTTGCCTTCGCCGGACGATTTCGGGGTGATCCACATCAGATCCGCCGACTTCGCGCGGCCCCTGCGAGCATGTGGGTCCCCCTGGTTGTCCTCGCCCTCCTTTCGGTGGTCGCAGGGTTCGTCGGGGTAACTCCGGAACATGGAACCTTTCATAACTTTCTCGGACGGGGGCTGCTGCATGGAAGGGATCATGGGTTCGATGCGCTCTTACATCTGCCCATAGCCCTCTTGCCTCTCGGCGTCGCCTCGGTCGGGATGGGCTTGGCTTATCTCTCGTACGTAGGGTGGTGGGATGTGCCGGATCGACTTCGGGCGCTCTACATGTTGTTCTTTCGTCGCTATTTTCTTGACGAGATCTACTATGTTATTTTCCTGGACGGGTTCCGCCGGCTCTGTCACCGCCTGTGGAAGATTGACAAGAAAGTGATCGATGGGGCCGTCAATAATGTCGTGACCCTCGTCCTTCGAGCGAGCGCGACATCGTCGAAGATCGATGACACGGTGGTCGATGGAGCGGTGAACAAGGTCGCCGATCTGGTCCTGCGCTCGAGCGTGACGTCCTCGAAGATCGATGACACGGTGGTCGATGGGGCGGTGAACAAGGTCGCCGACCTCGTCCTTCGAACGAGCGCCACCTGGCGGCGGCTGCAGACCGGCCTGGTCCAGAATTATCTGTTGGCCATAGCCTTGGGGATCTTGTTGCTTGCAGGTTTCTTTATACTCTACCACTAGTCCGAGAGGGAAGGCTGCTCTATGGGCAGGGACCAAGGTCACATCGACGACCTCTTTCCAACAGAGGCCGCGAATCGAGGGGAGCGACAACGCTTCTGGTGGCTCGATCTGCTTCGTGGCCGCGGAGGGGATGAAGAGAAGGCGGCGGCCGAAGGTGAGCGACAACGCCTGCGGTCGCATGTGGCTCATGCGGCCAGAATCTTGCCTCCCAAAGGACCGATCGATGCCTTTGTCGCCCAGAATCCGCTTCAGGGCCTTGAAGACCTCCCCTTCGACCGGGCAGTTCGCGACGCCCAGCGTCTTTTGAGGGCGCAGGGGTATCTTTCCAACGGGGCGTTCCGCCGGATCTATGCCAGCGGGAGGATCACGCGAGACGATCTCGTGCAGGCGTTAGAGGCCCAGGCCCCCCATCTCGTCAGCCGTCCCCCTGTGAAGCTTCGTGGACAGCCAGTGGAGGCGCGCGACGTCTGCCTTGCTCAATTGCTCCATGGGATCGACCCCTTGCCGCATGGCACCCTGCGCTGGCAGGTCGTTCATGCCAAAGCGACCGAGCGGTTCCGGCATGACTTGCCCCCCCAGACCCGCGCGGACCTCCTCGCTCGGGCTGCGCGCGATCTTCAGGTTACCCCCTCACCGCGGGGCCGGCAGGAGTTGGAGGCTTATGCTGTCTCCTCCCTCTGGGCTGCAGTCCTGGCGACGCTCGGGCTCGAGGACCGCGTATTCATCGAAGATCAGGAAGCGCGCGCAGAGGAGGCTCTGCTGCATCGGGTTCTCGAGGTGCTCCGGGGCGGCCTCGAGCACAGCGACCTCCGCGCTCACCTGGTGCAGAGCGCTCAGGAGGCCCTGGAGGGCGAACTCGGCGGGATCGGTCGGGAGTACACCCTGGGAGATCTCAGTCAGCGGGTAACCGGCAGCAGGATCACCGGAACGATCAATGACCAGATGATCAGGTGGTGTGCCGCATTCTTTGATGAGGGATTGGCAGGGTGGCCGATGCCCGACCGGGAGCGCGGGTTATACGGCGCGTGGCGGACGCTGGCGGAGCGGGATCTAACCTTTGTGTTCATGGGAGTGAAGAACTCCCTCCAGAAAATCCGTCAGCTTACCCCCTACCCGGAAGTCACCGTCATCACCATCCTCCGGACCCTGGGCATCCCGGAAGAGCGCTGGACGGGGTATCTCACCCTCCACCTTTCCGCTCTCCCCGGCTGGGCCGGCATGGTCAAATGGCGAGAAGCCCATCCTGACTATGAGATGCAGGAGCGGTTCCCGATCGACCTGACTCAATATCTGGCGATTCGCCTGTTCTACGAGTTAGAGCTAGTCACCACGCTGTGCCGCAAGGAGTGGGGGATTGATGGAACAATCCCGGCGCTCCACCGCCACTTCCAGACTCACCCCGAGGAGTATTTCGCGCGGTCCCAGATTGCGGTGGGGGACTTACCGGATGCTCTGGCCAGCGGAGCGATCCGGACAGGCGAGGGAAGGATCATGCTGGACTGGGACGCCTTTACCGATCCCGCCTACGGCGACATGCGCAGGGCGAAGGGCCTGAGCCGGAGCGACCAGTGGCGCAGACTTGCGGAGATGCTCTATGTCTACCGCCAGGGCACCGGGCGAGGCCACGACACGCTGCACATGATCTACCATGACGCCTGGCGACTGTTCCAGCTCGCTCAGCTCCTTGGGCTGTCGGCGGGAGACATCCGAGCGCTCTCGGTAGGCGAGGCGAAGGCGCTGCTTGCGCTCTTGGACGACCTGCCGCCGGCCGCCCACGGGCCTCTCTGGCTCCAGGCCTATGAAACCCACTATCGGGACCGGCTCCTGGCCCTCCTCAACGGGAATCGGCCGCCGGAGGGCCGGGACGGGGCGCGTCCGAGGGCGCAAGCCATCTTTTGTCTGGATGTTCGGGAGGAGGGTATCCGACGGCATCTGGAGGCCAAGGACGAGGCGTATGAGACCCTTGGGTCGGCCGGTTTCTTCAGCATGCCCATCATCTTCCGCTCCCTCTCTGGCGGGGTTGAGAAAGAGTCGTGCCCCATCGTGATTAAGCCCCGGCACACTGTGGTCGAAGCGGTCCGCCCTGGCCAGGTCCACAGGGAGGCTCGTTACGAACACCGGACGAAGTGGAAGGAGGCCCTGCACGCCCTGTATCATCGCCTCGAGACCAACTTTGCGACGGCGTACTACCTGATCGATCTCTTGGGGATCCCCTTCGGGTTCGCCGTCACAGGCAGGACCCTGCTTCCCCGCAACTGGCGCGCCCTCACAGGTGCCCTTCGCGACAGGCTGATCCCACCCGTGCAGACCTCCCTCTTGGTGGAAAGGCGTATGGAAGGCGAAGCGCGGGAGGAGTTGGTCCAGATTCATGAGCCACGACACGAAGGACCCTATGCCCCCCACGGCGCCGCTCACCTGGCCCAGGCCCGCCCGCTGGGCTTTTCACCGGAAGAGCAGGCCGATCTTGTGGAGGGGCAGTTGCGCCTGGTCGGCCTGACCCGCGACCTTGCGCGCCTGGTGCTGTTCTGCGGGCATGGGTCAACGACCGAGAATAACCCGTATGCCTCAGCCTATCACTGCGGGGCGTGTGGTGGCAATCGTGGTGGACCCAATGGTCGCACGATCGCCGCTATGGCGAACAACCCGATGGTGCGGGCGCTGTTGCGCCGGCGGGGGATCGAGATCCCGGACGACACGCATGTTCTCGGAGCGGAGCACGACACCGCGGCAGATCGGGTCATCTATTTCGATACCGAGGATATCCCCCCCTCACATCGGGAGGAGTTTCAGCGGCTGACCGACGATGTGTCTCACGCCGCCGCGCGTCACGCCCAGGAACGGTGCCGATACCTCCCCCTCGCGCCGGAAGATCCGACCCCGGAGCAGGCGCTCCGCCATGTCCAGAGCAGAACGCTCGATTGGGCCCAAGTCTATCCAGAGTGGGGTCATGCCACGTGCGCGGTGATGTTGATCGGCCGACGGGAGCTGACCCGGGGACTCTTCCTGGATCGTCGCACCTACCTCCAATCGTATGACCCCGAGCAGGATCCAGATGGAGCCATACTGCAAGAGATTATGAGCGCGTTTATTCCGGTTGTGAGAGGGATCAGTCTGGACTACTACTTCTCCTTCGTGGATAGCGGCATCAACGGTGTCTTCGGTGCTGGAACAAAGGCCATCCACAATGTGGTCGGCCTCATCGGTGTCATGCAGGGGGCGGGGGGCGATCTGAGACCAGGACTACCCGCCCAAGGGGTGGCTCCCCTGCATGAGCCGATGCGGGCGCAGATCATTGTCGAAGCTCGTCCGGCGAGGTTGGTCTCCATCGTCGAGCAGAACAAAGTCCTCGAGAACCTCTTCAAGAATCAATGGGCGCATCTGATCGCGTGGGAGCCGGAGACCAGAGGATTTCTGGGCTATCGGCCGGATGGGACATGGGAAACTCTTCATGCGGGAGGTAGTTTCTGAGCCTGTCTGCGTATCAGCCTCCTTCAGCGCCTGGTTTGGTCTTCCACAGTACGCTCCGGGTCCTTCCGATGCTCCATGACATACTCGTAAAGCCTGGCATCGTCGATAGCGATGGCAGCCTGGGCGGCGAAAGTCTTCAGGAGGTGGATTGTGTCGATTGAGATCGGCCTCTGGCTGGACTTATTGTCGGCGCCCAGGACCCCGATCACCACCCCCCTGACGATAAGTGGCACGATGACGAAGCACCTCGAGCGAAAGGCCTTGATCTCCGAGTAGGGGTGGGCCAGGCGCCACTCCTCTGGCACTGGCCCGGTGCCTTCCGAGACGATCTCCTTGCGCTCAACGAATGCCTTTGCGATCCCCCCGCCCTCCGGTCCCACAGGGACGTAAATCTGCTCAAGAGGCTCCTCCGTGCCCAGGCTGGCCACGGCACTCAGCCGCGTCCCTTCTGGGTCAGCAAGAAGGATGTTCATTCGGTCAAAACCCAGGACCGTCTGTGCACCCTTCAAGATCAGGTCAAGGCCCGCTCGCAATGTCCGGTTCTCCTGCATGGCCACGCCCAACTCATACAGCTCCTCGAGCCGCCGCTTCGAATCGGCGAGCGCGGAGTAAAGTCGGGCGTTCTCGATGGCGATGGCGGCATCGAGGGCCAAGATGCCGAGAAGATCCCGGTCTTCCTCGGTGAAGAACTGCCAAGTCCCTTCGTTGTTGACAGTGAGCACGCCGACAAGGCGGTCGTGGTACAGGAGGGGCTCGGCGACCACGGCGGTGAATCCGGCCCGCTCCACGAAGAACGAGCTTGCGTAAGGCGAAGTCTGGTAGTCGTTCACGATCATCCCCTCGCGGCGCTGGGCGACGGTCCCCGCCAGCTCCTCGCCGAGTCTGAGGGACTTCCCCCTCGTCCACTCCCCGAGACTGTACACAGCCTGCGCAGAGAGGACCTGCGCCGTCTCGTCCCAGAGGTAGACTGCGCCCGACACGACCCCCAGCAACGCTGTCGCTCTTCGTGTGATGAGGCCCAGAAGGGTCTTGAGGTCAAGCTCTCGGGTGATCTCTAAGGTGATGGTCCGGAGCGTCTGCATCCGCCTGGTTCGCTTTGCGAGCGCCCTCTCCGCCAGCATGCGCTCTGTGACATCGTGAGCGATGCCGTGCACGATCGGCGTCGCCAGGCCCTCCGCACGCAGGGAGTTGCGGTACTCGAAGAACCGTTCTTCCCTTCCTCGGGTCAGGAGTTTCATGAATCCCTCGGCGTGACCTTCCTTCGAGACAGTGTTGAGGTAGCCATCAAACAGGTACAGGACGTCCGAGGCGAGGAACTCGCTGAGCTTGCGCCCGAGCAGCTCTTCCGCCCGCTCATACCCCAGGTGGCGGACCATGGCCCGGTTGACGCTCAGGAACTTCCCCTCCGAATCATGGGTGTAGATGAGCGCCTCGCTGTTCTCCACCAGGTTGCGGTAGCGCTCCTCATTCTGCCGCAGCACCTCCGCCGCTCGCTTGCGCTCGGTGATGTCGCGCGCAATTGTTGAAGCCCCCGTAACCTCACCAGTGGCATCCTTGATCGGAGAGACGGTAAGGGAGACATCGATTCGCCTGCCGTCCTTCCTCATGCGCACGGTTTCAAAATGATCTACGCGCTTTCCCCACCTGATTTCTCCGAGTATCTGGATCACCTCATCCGGACGATCCGGCGGGAGCAAGACAGAGATTCGTTTCCCGATCATTTCTTTCGCAGAGTAGCCATAGATATTCTCCGCGCCTGGGTTCCAGCTCACAATCGTGCCATCGAGCGTCTTGCCGATAATCGCGTCATCCGAGGACTCCACAATGGACGCCAATTGGGAGAGCGTCTCCCCCGCCCGCTTGAGCTCGATAAGCTGCTGTTTCAGCCCTTGGTTGTCCGCCACGGCTTTCTTCGCAACACGCCGTGCCGTGCGAACGCGATACAGCATTAGTGCGAGCAGCGAAGCTGCCAGAAGCCCGATGAGTATCCCCGCCTCCGGGATAGATGATAGCGTTGTGGCCATCTCCGTGATCAGGTTCTCTTCGGCGAGGCCAGCCACAGCAGTGCCCATCAGCAGAGAGAACAGAACGGCACTGCAACCAAGCGCTGGACGCATCAGTCAACTCCTTTCGTCTGCCCGGTGGCAGGCAGTCGCCACTGGGTGAATACCAGGCATTCACGGAGTAATCGGCCGCGCTTCCTCAAGAAGCTCACAATGTCACACCAGCATAAGTGTAGACCCTTCGAATTCTGGAGTAAAGGGATTTGGACGGGCCAGTGTAGGGCCGCTGCTGAGTCTCCCGATCCGATGACCCCGCACTCAGCAAGACAGGATGTCCTGAGAGGCTTATGGCGTTTGTCTCGCCTCCACACGTGTGGTATAAGGGAACCATGATGGGCCCGGTTCTGCTGAGTCGAAGCAGTCGCGGAGTGGCCGATCGGGCACCGCGGGTCCAGTGTTCTCTTCTGGTGCCGGCGCTATTCGCTGTTCCGGGCGTTGCAGCCGCAGCGGAGGGGGGCGGGACGAGCCTTGGCCATCAGCTTGCGTTGGCGTGGGTGGCCCCTTTTGTCCTCTTGCTCCTTTCCATCGCGCTCCTTCCGCTGATCGTTCCGCATTGGTGGGAATCCAATCGCAACAAGGGGATCATCAGTGCTGTGTTCGGTCTTCCCGTGGCAATCTACATCTCCAGGCTGGATGGGCACCGTCTGGTCGAGACCGGGATCGAGTATGGCGCATTCATTGTCCTTCTCGCTGCGCTCTTCATCATCTCCGGAGGGATCTTCCTGCGCGGTTCATTCGAGGGAACCCCCTCCGTGAACACCGGAGTCCTGGCGGCGGGCGCCATCCTGGCGAATGTCGTAGGGACCACAGGGGCCTCCATGCTCCTGATCCGCCCGATGCTCCGCGCCAACGAGGAGCGGCGGCACCAGGTCCACATCATGGTGTTCTTCATCTTCGTCGTCTCGAACATCGGGGGGCTCCTCACCCCCCTCGGCGACCCGCCACTCTTTCTCGGCTTTCTTCGTGGGGTCCCCTTCGAGTGGACCCTCCGGCTCTTTCCCCATTGGCTCCTGATGAACGTGGCGTTGCTTGTCATCTTTTTTTCGTGGGACCAGCACCTCTTCAATACCGAGCGTGCGGCGAGCCTGGGGACCTTGCATAAGGAGATGCGGGTCAAGGAGAAGCTGGGCGTAGAGGGGAAGGCCAACTTCCTGCTGCTGCTTGGGGTGTTGGCGGTGGCCTTTGTCGTCGGCCGGTTCGGCGACGAGATCGGGCTGCGGTCCGAGCATGGCCGCAAGGGGGCACAGGTGATAGGGATGGGTCTCCTTGCGGTCCTTTCCCTTGTTGCAACGGGGAAGGAGACCCGTGCCGCCAACCGGTTCACCTTCTCCCCCATTGTGGAAGTGGCGGTGCTCTTCGCGGGGATCTTCGCGGCGATGATCCCTGCCCTGGCGATCCTGGAGGCCCGGGGGGACCAACTCGGGCTCAAGCAACCGTGGCACTTCTACTGGGTAACCGGCTCCCTCTCGAGCGTCCTCGATAACGCCCCAACCTACCTTACCTTTGCCACGACGGCGAGCGGCCTAATGGGAACGGAGGCGGCCCACCTGAACCAACTTCTACGGGCTACAAAGGGAGGTATCACGGGCGAGATGCTTTTGACCGCCATTTCCGTCGGGGCCGTGTCGATGGGCGCCAACACCTACATCGGGAACGGCCCCAACTTCATGGTCAAGGCCATCGCGGAGGAGGCGGGGATCAAGATGCCCTCCTTCTTCGGGTACATGAAGTATTCCGCAGGAATCCTGATTCCGTTGTTCGTCGTCATCACCATGGTCTTCTTCCGCCCTTAGGCCTTATGCAAAGCTTGCAGAGGAGGCAATCCGCATGACGGCGAAAATGCAGGCGAGCTGGAGGGACAGGATGCGGTGGTTTGCCGAGTGGTTCAACCGCATCCTGGAACAGGGGTATAAGCAGGCAGATATCGAGACAGGTGTCTGACCCCCCTGAGCCTGGGATGCGTGCATCCCCGATGACGCAGAGTGACTTCCCGGACTATTTCTCGTTAGCACACTCCAACGCGAAGAAGAAAGGCAGATGCGGTCTCTAGCCGGTGGAAAAGCCTGGGAGCGGAGTTTCTTCTGTTGCCGAGAGGCTACTGCCCACCTATCACGAAGTGTGCCCTTCGGTTCCACCGCCAGGCTGCCTCATCGTGGCCCAGCACAAAGGGGCGCTCCTTTCCGTAGCTGATGACCTTCATCCGCTTCGCATCGATCCCAGCCG
>Ga0209751_10006988_pt1 | contig 10413 bp, 12 predicted proteins | sample RifCSP13_1_FD_184019 | JGI IMG/M metagenome (GOLD analysis project Ga0209751, IMG submission 184019) | Soil microbial communities from Rifle, Colorado - Rifle CSP2_sed 13_1 (SPAdes) (version 2) | ecosystem: Environmental > Terrestrial > Deep subsurface > Rock core/Sediment | place: Rifle...
TCCCGTAGGGGATCCCGCAGGGGATCGCGCTTTGCATGAAGCTTCGCATCCCGTAGGGGATGCTGCAGGCGAACCCGTTGGAGCCGGCGCCGGGGATCCGGCCAGGGACTCAGCCGGAGATCCGCCGGTGGCTGGGACTCAACTGACGGTGCGAGTCGTGTCGTTTGAACCGGAACGTGAGCGGCTGGGGCTGGCCATCGAACAAGGTCAGCCCGAGGCGATCGGTTCCTGACGAAGGGAGGTGATGCGCGTTGACGACGGTGATCCTGCGGCCAAATGAGAGCCAGGACATGCTGCTCAAGCGGTTCCGCAAGAAGGTGGCCAAGAGCGGAATCCTGAGCACGGTACGCCGCAAGCGCTGGTTCATCTCCAAGAGCGAATTGCGGAGAATCCAGAAAAAGAAAGCGATCCGGCGGCTTAAGCGCCGGCAGCGAAAGATGGCGTGGCAGCGGGGCGAGGGCTAGTTCGTCCGCCTGAGCCGCGTGCGCCATCCGGAGGCGCGGATGACGAAGACCGAGGAGAAGATCGAGGTGGAGGGCACCGTCGTCGAGGCCCTGCCGGCGACGCAATTTCGCGTCAAGCTGGACAACGACCACACGGTGCTGGCCTACCTCTCCGGCAAGATGCGCCGCTACTACATCCGCATCCTGCTCGGCGATCGCGTCAAGGTCGAGCTTTCGCCCTATGATCTGACGCGCGGGCGGATCACCTACCGCCACCGCCGACGCCCGACCGAGCCGGCCTGATCTGAACCGGCCATCCGGCATCATCCCGACCCATCTGCGCCGCCCCGTCACCGGGGCGGCGTCGTTTTCCCGAGCCTGAAGGAGAGACTCCCCTTGCCTCATCGTCCGTCTGCCGACGGCCCGGCAGAAGTGGGCCTATCGTGGCACAAACGTCCAGGCGAATGAGGCTAGGAGGGCTTGCGGTAAGTCAGCGTCACCCAAACCCCGTCGCGCGCCTCTGCTTCCAGGGTCAGTCCGGCCTGTCGCGCGGCGGCATCCAGCTCATCGCGCTGTTCTTCAAGTATTCCGGCGAGGACAATCCACCCGGCCGGGCCGACGAGATCGGCCAGGCCCTCTCCCAACATCCGGCGCAGGATCGGGGCCAGAATGTTAGCCACCAGGATATCGGCCGGGCGGCGGTCGGCCAGGCGCGCGGCGGCCTCCGGCCATGATCCCCGGAACACCTCGATCTGCGAGGCGACCGCGTTGAGTTCGGCGCCGCGTAACGTGGCGGCGATCGCATGCTCGTCGATATCGCACGCCAGCACATGACTGGCACCGAACAGGACGGCGGCGACGTCCAGGATGCCTGAGCCACAACCGAGGTCCACGACGAGGTCTCCAGGCTGAACCAGATTCTCCAGGGCCTCCAGGCACATCCGGGTGGATGGATGGGCGCCGGTGCCGAAGGCCATCCCTGGGTCGAGCACAAGCGGCATCCGCGATCGGTCGGTCTGCGGAATCCAGGGCGGCAGGATGAGCAGGCGCTGGCCGATGGCCAACGGATGGAAGCTCGCCTTCCAGCTTTCGGCCCAGTCCTCGCCGTCGATCCATTGGAAGGTGGGCTCGGGAAGGGGCGAGATCTGAGAAAGGTGCCAGATCGCCTGCCTGACCTGCTGCTGCGCGGAGGCGGAAGCGGCTGCCTCCGGGAGATAGGCACGCACGGTGAGCGGAGCCCCGGCCGTCTGGGTTTCCCCGGTAATGGCTGTTCCCCCGGAGACGAAACGTGCCAGGACGTCGGCGACGGCCTCGGCGTTCTCGGCCGACGTCGCCAGGGAAATCTCCAACCACCTCACTCGGGGCTGCCCCCGAGAATCTCCTTGAGGCGTTCAAAGAAACCGCGCTCCTGAGGGACGACGGCGCTGCCCAGCGTGGCACCGAGCTTCTCGAAGAGCTCGCGCTGTTGCGGGGTCAGGCTGAGAGGGATCTCGACCGAGATCACCACCAGCTGATCGCCGCGGCCGCCGCGTTGCAGATGAGGGATGCCTTTCCCTTTGAGCCGCAGCACCTTGCCGGGCTGGGTGCCGGCCGGGATCGATACCGATTCGTCGCCCTCCACGGTCGGAACGGTGATCCGGGCGCCGAGGGTGACCTGCGCCACGTTGACCCCGACGTCGAGCAGGACGTCGTCCCCGCGGCGGCGGAAGTACTGATGAGGGCGGACATGAACGACGATGTACAGGTTGCCGTGGGGCCCTCCGTTCACTCCCGGCTCGCCTTCCCCGGCCAGGCGGACCTGCGTCCCCTCGTCGACGCCGGGCGGGATGGGCACGGTCCGCTCGACAGACTTGCGCAGCAGCCCGCGCCCGCCGCAGGCGCGGCAGGCCGTGGCGATCGTTTCACCGGCCCCGCCGCAGGCCGGGCAGGTGGACACGTTGACCATCGAACCCAGGAACGTCTGGCGCACCTGGCGGACTTCGCCAGCACCGTTGCAGGTGGTGCAGCGGACGGGAGTCGTGCCCGGCTCGGCGCCGCTGCCATGGCAGGCGGAACAAAACTCCTGCCGCGAGAATTCGATGGTCTTCTCGACTCCGGCGACCGCCTCCAGGAACTCCAGCGTCAGGTCATAACGGAGATCGGCCCCGCGGCGCGGCGCCCGTCGATTCCTCCGACCTCCGGAGCTGAACCCGAAGAACTCCTCGAAGATATCGGCGAAGCCGAACCCGAAGTCAGTGGGCAGACCCTGGACGCCGGCGTGGCCGAAACGGTCATACGAGGCGCGCCGTCCCTCGTCGGAGAGGACGGCATAGGCCTCGTTGATCTCTTTGAAGTGCTCCTCCGAGCCGTCGTCCTTGTTGACGTCGGGGTGGTACTGCTTGGCCAGGCGGCGATAAGCGCGGCGAAGCTCCTCCGGCGAGGCGCTACGGCCGACTTCGAGGACTTCGTAGTAATCGCGCTTGGTGGGCATGTAATCTATACGGTTTCCGGTCGGGAGGGCTTCGACCTCACCCCCTGCCTCCTCTCCGCGGACCGCGCACGCTGGCGAGTCGGCGCGTGGAGGAGAGAGGGAGGAGGACTACGGAGGGTGGGGGGAGCTTCGCTCCCCCCACCCTCCATAAACCAATCCCCTCCCCCCGAAGAGTGCTCACTCTGGCAAGACGGACAAAGCGGGGGAGGGGAAGGGGTGGGGGGCTGAGCCACATGCGGCGCCGCAGTGGAAGTCGGTCGGGAGGCGGGAAGTCACGCCTCCTTGAATTCGCCGTCGACGACGTCGTCGGGCTTCTTGGGCGTGGGCCCGGTCTCGCCGGTACCGCCGCCGGCTTGGCCCCCCGATCCGCCGCCGACGCTGCCGGTGCCCTCATACATCGCCGCGCCGATCCCCTGCATTGCCTGGAGCAGGTCGTTCGTCACCTGGCGCAGGGCGGCGGCGTCCTCCGAATCCAGCTTCTGCCGCACCGCCTGGATCTTGGCCTCGACGCTGGTCCGCGTCGGCCCGGCGACCTTCTCGCCCGCCTCGCGCAGCGCTCGCTCGGCCGAATAGATGGCGTTGTCGGCGGTGTTGCGCGCTTCCACCAACTCACGCCGCTTGCGATCCTCGTCGGCGTGCGTTTCGGCCTGGCGGCGCATCTGGTCGACTTCGGTCTCGCTCAAGCCGGAGGAGGCCGTGATCGTGATGTGCTGGCTGCGGCCGGTGGCTTTGTCGGTGGCGCTGACTTTGAGGATGCCGTCGGCGTCGATGTCGAAGGTGACTTCGATCTGCGGGATGCCGCGCGGCGCGGGCGGGATGCCATCCAAATTGAACTTGCCGAGCGACTTGTTGTCGGCGGCGAAAGGCCGCTCGCCCTGGACCACGTGGATCTCGACTTCCCGCTGGCTGTCGGAGGCGGTTGAGAAAATCTGGCTCTTGCGCGTCGGGATCGTCGTATTGCGTTCGATCAGCGCCGTGGCCACGCCGCCCAGCGTCTCGATCGACAGCGTCAGCGGCGTCACGTCGAGCAGCAGGACGTCCTTGACTTCGCCGCCCAGCACGCCAGCCTGGATGGCGGCGCCGACGGCGACGACCTCGTCCGGGTTAACCCCCTTGTGCGGCTCGCGGCCGAAGATCTTGCGCACGGCCTCCTGCACCGCCGGCATGCGCGTCATGCCTCCGACCAGGACGACTTCGTGGATGTCGCTCGGGGCGAGGTTGGCGTCCTGCAGGGCCTGCCGGCACGGGGCGATCGAGCGCTGCAGCAGGTCCTCGGTGAGCTGCTCGAGCTTGGAGCGGGTGATCGCCAGGTTGAGGTGCTTAGGTCCGCCGGCGTCGGCCGTGATGAACGGCAGGTTGATCTCGGTCTGCAGCACGGTCGAGAGTTCGATCTTGGCTTTCTCGGCGGCCTCTTTCAGCCGCTGGAGCGCCTGGCGGTCCTTGCGCAGATCGACGCCCTGATCGCGCTGGAATTCATCGGCGATCCAATCGATCAGGCGCTGGTCGAAGTCGTCCCCGCCGAGATAGGTGTCGCCGTTGGTCGCCTTGACCTCGAAGACGCCCTCGCCGACGTCGAGGATCGAGATGTCGAAAGTCCCGCCGCCCAGGTCGTAGACGGCGATCGTCTGTTCCGTCTTCTTGTCCATCCCGTAGGCCAGCGACGACGCCGTCGGCTCGTTGATGATGCGCAGCACCTCCAGGCCGGCGATGAAGTAGGCCGGAACGGTGATGACCGCCTGCGTCACCGACTCGCCCAGGTAGGCCTCGGCGTCGGCCTTGATCTTGGCCAGGATCATCGCCGACAGCTCCGGCGGCGAGTACTCCTTGCCCGCCAGCGTCACGCGCACGTCGCCGTTGGGCGCGGCGCTGACCTTGTACGGCACCAGGCCGACCGCCCGCTGCACCTCGGCATCCGAAAACTTGCGGCCCATGAAGCGCTTGATGGAGAAGATCGTGTTCTCCGGGTTGACGATCGCTTGCCGCCGGGCGACCTGGCCGACCATGCGCTCGCCGGTCTTAGTGTTGACGGCCACGACCGACGGGATGAGCCGGCCGCCCTCGGACGAGGGGATGACGGTCGGCTCGCCGCCTTCCATTACGGCGACCACGGAGTTGGTCGTGCCCAGATCGATTCCGATAATCTTGCCCATCGTGACGACTCCTACTTGGCGACGCGCACCCGGGCCGGGCGCAGGACGCGCTCGCCGAGGCGGTAGCCTTGCTGGATGACCTCGATGATCTCGCCTTCTTTGTGGTCGTTGCTCGGTTCGTACGTCACGGCCTCGTGCAGGGCGGGGTCGAAGGCGACCCCATCGGCCGGGACGACTTCGACGCCCTCGGCTTCGAGCAGGGCCGCCAGCTTGCGCTGAATGAGCTCGATGCCGTCCGCCCAGTGGGGGTACCCCGCGGCCTCCGGCCGTTCGCGCACTGCCCGCCGCAGGTCGTCCTCGATCGGCAGAATCTTGGCCAGCAGCGCGGCGGCCGCCCGTCCGCGGGCTTCTTCCTGATCGCGCTCGATGCGCTTCTTGTAGTTGGCGAATTCGGCTCGCGCCCGCTGCCAGCCGTCGAGGTATTCATCGGCCTTGACCCGCAGCTCGGCCACCTCGGCCAGCAGCGCCGGCGAATCGACCGGCTCCCCTCCGGGAGGCGCAGCGCGATCGGCGGGGAGAGCCGGCAGCGGCGCCGTGCCGTCGGCTCCGCCCGGGGCAAGAGATTCCTCGGTGAAGATCGAAGCCGAGGCCGTCTCTTCGGCGGATGCCGAAGGGAGCGGCTGTTCCGCCGGCGCGGCCTCGGCCATCTCCTCGTCCAGCGGGGAGAGGGCCGCGTCGTGGTCGCCTTTCTTGCGTTTCGTCACGGGCGCGCCTCGGCGGGCGGGGATGGTTCGGGGTAGCCGGCGAATGTCTCGAAGACGAGATCGCTCATCAGCCCGGAAACATAGCGCACGGTGGAGATCGTCCGGCCGTAGGCCATCCGCGTCGGTCCCAGGACCCCCAGCGCGCCGGTGGCAAACCCGGCCGCGCCATAGCGCGCCAGGACCATCGAGCAGTCGCGCAACTCCTCCCAGGCGCCCTCGCCGCCGATGACGACCTGGACACCGCCGACACTCGGGGTCAGGACCTGGGAAAGGACTTCCTCGAGCAACGTCCGTTCGTCGAGCAGACGCAAGGCGTGGCGGGCGGCGTCGGGGTGCGTGAAGTCCGGATGGTCGAGGACGTTGGCCAGACCGTCGCGGTAGATCTCTCCGGACGCCAGGGCATCGGCGCGCGACAGAGTCTCCGAGAGCAGATGGATGACTTCCTGGCCGAGCGTGTCGAACGCCGCCGCCGCGTTGGCGACGCCGGCGGCGTCGTGGCCGACGCAGGCGTCGGTGATCCGTCCCGCCAGCTGCGACAGCGTCTCCTGGTCAACCGGTTCGGCCAGGCTGAGGACCTGCTGCCGGACTTCGCCGCCCTGGAGCACCAACACCAGCAGGACCTGCCGGCCGTGGGTGGCGATCAACTCGAGGTGCTTGAAGACCGCCCGCGCGGCGTGCGGCGCCGTCACGACGGCTGCCGCCTGGGATTGCTGCGCCAGGACCGAGGCCGCCAAGCGCATCCACTCATCGACATCGGCCCGCGCCTGATAGAACTGGTGGCTGATCAACCGCTTCTCATCGGAGGGGAGTTCCGTCTCGCCGAGCAGGCCCTTGACGAAGTAGCGGTAACCGTCCTCCGTCGGCGAGCGGCCTCCCGACGTATGCGGCTGGCGTAGCAGCCCGGCGCGCGTGAGCGCCGCCATCTCGTTGCGGATCGTGGCCGTGCTGATCCCCAGGCCGAAGCGCGAGAGCAGCGTCTGCGAACCGATGGGTTCGCCAGTCTCGATGTATTCGTGGACAATGAGCCCCAGGATCGTTTGCTGGCGCTCGCTCAGGCCGTTTTCCATGGTTTTCCCGCTCGTTAGCACTCTGGATGTGTGAGTGCTAACGGCGGTCGAAAGATGATACCATCCGGCCTGAGGTGCGTCAAGCGGACCAATCGGATGCTGTGCGCCGCGGCGGCGCGAGGCTCGGCCGCCCGCCCGAACGGTTCGATCGCCTCCAGGCCCGACGCAGGCAGGCTCCATGGATCTACCGGACGGGTTGTGTGGCGACCATTCATGTCCTGTTTGACATCGATCGCTGGGAAGGCTAGGATTGCCCGGCGGCTCAATGTCCCGTTCAGGATATGAGCTGACAGGCAATCGAGCCTGGGAAGGATCGAGCTCGGGGGTGTCGCTCCACATGAAAGGTTCGGCCCCCTAGCACCACGGACGGACACAACCAAGCCATTTGCAGAACGGGACACTCGCGGGAGGCGGAACGGACCAGTGGCAAAACTGGCCGAAGTCACCGATGCGACGTTTCAGGCCGAGGTCATCGGTCTTCCCGGCCCGGTCCTGGTCGACTTTGGGGCCGAGTGGTGCCATCCGTGTCGCAAACTCGATCCTTTGATCGAAGAATTGGCGGCCGAATGGGGTGCTCAGGTCAAGGTCGTCCACGTCGATGCCGACGTGAACGTTGATACGACCATGCGCTTCCAGGTTATGGGTCTGCCGACCCTGATCGTCTTCGTCGGCGGCGTGCCGGTGGCGCGTCTCCAGGGTTTCCAGCCCAAGAAACGCATCGCCGAGACGCTCGAACCGTACCTCGGCGGCTGAGCGCGAGCTTCGAACCCGCGCTGAAATCGGCCGGTCGAACTTGGCGGCCGAGACGAAACGCCGCCGTCGCGCAGCGCCTGTTGTATAATCCCCACGCGCGCGGATCCCACCACGATGTCCAAGAAGCTGCGAATCCTGATTGCCAAGCCCGGTCTGGATGGCCATGATCGAGGAGCGAAGGTCATCGCCCGCTGCTTGCGCGACGCCGGGATGGAAGTCATCTACACCGGCCTGCGGCAGACCCCCGAGATGATCGCCGATGCCGCTCTGCAAGAGGACGTCGACGCCATCGGTCTTTCGATCCTGTCCGGGGCGCACCTGGCCCTCGTCCCCCGCATCCTCGAGATCCTCCAGACCCAGGGCATGGCGCAGCTGCCCGTGCTGATTGGCGGGATCATCCCCGACGATGATGTCCCGACCCTCAAGGCGATGGGGGTGGCGGCGGTCTTCGGTCCGGGGGCGAACACCGAGGCCATCACCCGCGCCTTTGAGGAAGCCGCCGCCTCCCCGAAGGCCGTCTGAGCGGCGCCGCATGGGCTTGGCCGAAGACGTCCTGCGAGGCGACCGGCTGGCCCTGGCCCGATGGCTGACATGGCTCGAAGAAGACGATCCGCGCGGCGACCCGGTCTTGGCCGAGTTGTTTCCGCGCACCGGCCGGGCGCACCGTCTGGGAGTTACCGGTCCGCCGGGCAGCGGCAAGTCGACGCTGGTCAACCAGGCGGCGGCGTGGTGCCGGAAGCAATCCTCCGAGCGCGTCGCCGTGCTGGCCGTCGATCCGAGCAGCCCGTTCACCGGCGGGGCGATCCTCGGTGATCGTATCCGGATGAGAGACCTGGCCGGAGACAAAGGCGTTTTCATCCGCAGCATGGCCAGCCGCGGGGCGCTCGGCGGACTGAGCCGTCGAACGGCCGAGTTGGTCGAAGCGCTCGACGCCGCCGGCTACGGACGGGTTTTCATCGAGACCGTCGGCGCCGGCCAGGCGGAGGTCGACATCGCCCGGATGGCCGACACCACGATCGTGGTCGAGGCCCCCGGCATGGGTGACGACATTCAGGCCCTCAAGGCCGGCATCCTGGAGATCGCCGACGTCCTCGTCGTGAACAAGGCCGACCTGCCGAACGCGGCTGCCACCGAGCGCGCGCTGCGAGCCTCGCTCGAGCTGGCTGCCGGACGGCCGGGAAGCTGGACACCGCCGGTTGTGTCGACCGTGGCCGAGTCGGGCCAGGGCATTGACTTGTTGATGGAAGCGGTCGACCGCCATCGGGATTGGCTGCGCCAAAGCGGCGAGGGCGAGGCGCGACGGCGGGCGCGGGCGGCCAGCCGACTCGACAGCGAGCTGCAGCACGTGTTGATCGAGCGCTTCCGCCGGGGTCTTTCCGACGGCCGCTACGATGCGGCCTTGGCGGCGGTGCTGGAACGACGCCGCACGCCGGCTCAGGCGGCCGACGAGTTGATCCGAGAACGCGGCTAATCCGGCGGACGGGTTCGCCCCGCCGCCCGTGGACGAACGCGACAGGAGGGCCAGGATGGCCAAGGCGCCGGGCATGCACACCTATGGCGACATCAAACTGTACGCCGGCTCGGGCTGCCGCGATCTCGCCCAGGAGATCAGCCAGTACCTCTCGGTTCCGCTGAGCGGATACGACCGGGTCGAATTCCCCAATGAGAATATCTTCGTCCGTCTGCACGGCAGCGTGCGCGGACAGGACGTCTACCTGATTCAGTCGATGGGACCTCCGGTTCACCGCAACCTGATGGAACTGCTGATCATGCTCGACTGTCTCAAGCGGGACTCGGCCGGGCGGATCACGGCCGTCATTCCCTACATGGCCTATGCCCGCTCCGACAAGAAAGATCAGCCGCGCGTCCCGATCACCGCCCGCCTGGTGGCGGACATGATCGAAGTGGCCGGCGCCGATCGCTACATCACCATCGACCTGCACGCCGGGCAAATTCAGGGGTTCTTCTCGATCCCGGGCGACGTCCTGACCGCCTTCCATATGCTCTCCGACCACTTTGTGTCGTTGGAGCTCGACAACGCCGTGGTCGCCTCCACCGACCTGGGCTTCGCCTAGAAGAGCCGCAATTTCGCCGCCAAACTGCGAGTGCCGCTGGCCTTCGTCGAGAAGCGCCGCACCGGTGACGATCCCCGGGCGCGCGCCTACACCGTCATCGGCGAGGTCGATGGAAAGGACGTCGTCCTGGTCGACGACGAGGTCCTCACCGCCGGGTCGGCGTTCGAGGCGGCCGGGATCGTGCGCGAGCACGGCGCGCGGGACGTCTACCTGTCGTTTTCCCACGCGTTTCTGGTGCAGGAGGCCGTCCAGCGCCTGGCCGACGCCGGTTTCAAGGAGATCGTGACGACCAACACCTTGCCGATAGGCCCGGAGAAGAGGCTGCCGAACATGGTCGTGCTGTCCGTGGCGCCTCTTCTCGGCGAGGTCATCCTGCGCGCCCACGAAGGACGATCGGTGGGCGAGCTGTTCAACGAGTAGGCGGCCCGCCCCCGGCCTTGTCATCCCGAGCCCTGCCGCAGGCAGGGAGAGGGATCGCTGAGGCGCGTATCGGCAGAGCAGGCCTCGGGGATTCCTCGCTCGCCCAACTCGGCTCGCTCGGAATGACATGGGGATGGAACGGGGTCTCGGGGAGCCGTGGCTCGCCGCCATCGGCTGGGGCTCGGGATGGCACGGATGGGGACCGCGCGGCGGCTCAAGCCGCACGTAGCTCGGCGATGAACGGTTCCCAGGCGGCCGTCGAGGCGTTCACTTTTCGCCGCAAATAGTAGTCGCGGGCGACGTCCGCTTGCTGTTCCGGATTGAAATCGGA
>Ga0209751_10006991_pt1 | contig 10406 bp, 6 predicted proteins | sample RifCSP13_1_FD_184019 | JGI IMG/M metagenome (GOLD analysis project Ga0209751, IMG submission 184019) | Soil microbial communities from Rifle, Colorado - Rifle CSP2_sed 13_1 (SPAdes) (version 2) | ecosystem: Environmental > Terrestrial > Deep subsurface > Rock core/Sediment | place: Rifle...
GAGTTGCATGACACCCTCGCCCAAAATCTCTCTTATTTGCGTCTCAAGCTCGAGTAAGCTGCCACCGATGGGGACCAAGCCAGAAGCTCGGTCAGATTGGCGGATCAGGAAAAAAAGAGCGCGGTTGCCAATGAATCATACGAACTGGTGCGCGGGACACTGGCAACTCTCTACCCCGAGAATTACTCCCACCTGGACAATCTCTTGCTCGATCACGGCGAGATGGTCAGCTAACGGGCCGGTTTTAAGGTGCATTTAACCTCCCACGGGGAGCCAGTCGCGCTGGATCCCAAGGTATTGCGGCAGATCTTCTTCATTTTCCGGGAAGGGCTGAGTAACGTCGAAAAACATGCCCGCGCCGGCCGCGTTCAGGTCGATCTCCTATGGGGTACAAATGACTTAACCCTGCGCATCCAGGATGATGGACAGGGTTTCGATGTGCTCACTATCCAGAAAGATGGGCATCTTGGTCTGGATTTCATGCAACAACGCGTCCAAGAATTAAACGGACATTTCTCAATCCACTCAACGCCAGGGATAGGCACGGAATTGATCATCCAGATACCGATCCTCGTCTCATGGAGATCATCATCGTCGACGATCACGTCCTTTTCCGCGAAGGCCAGGTAGGTCTCTTTATGTCACAACCCGATTTTGAAGTCGTTGGTCAGGCCAGCACAGTCCAGGAGGCGATCGATCTGGCGGCAGAACTCAGCCCCGACCTGATCCTGATGGATTTTGGGCTGCCCGATGGCACGGGATTGGACGCGACCAAAGCCATCCTGGCAGTCAAGCCGGATATTAAAATTGTGTTTCTCACCGTCTACGAGGCAGACGAAAACCTGATTGCCGCCGTTCGCAGCGGCGCTAAGGGCTATCTGCTGAAAAACGTACCGATGACCAAGCTGTTGGCAGCTTTGCATTCAGTTGTGCGCGGCGAAGCAGCTCTCTCCCGCGCCATGACCAGCCGCATCATGGCAGAGCTCACCCGGACAGGCTATTCAACCACTGCCAATCCAGCTGCCTTCAAGAAGCTCTCTTCCCGCGAGATTGAAATCCTGCGCTTGATCGTCACTGGCGCTTCCAATCGCGAGATCGCTTCCCGGCTCTTCATCGCCGAAAACACAGTTAAACACCATGTCCACAACATCCTCAAGAAACTCGATGTCGAAAATCGCCACCAGGCAGAAAAATTCGCTAAACAGAACGGGCTTGACTAGTTAGTACTTAATTTCACAAGTCGATCACAATTTATTAACCCAAGGGTTAACTCAAATCACGATAAGCCATCCAAAAAGATGGTCATTTTTTAATTCCTGATGGACTATTCCGAACCATATACAGTACTTATTTCCTATTGTATTCTATTAGTGCACAAAATCTCGATCTTGCCCTAGCTGGCCTGGTGTTAAATTCATGACGATCAAATGCATACTCGTTTGCGCCCGGCAAATGCTCTTGGCCGCCGCCCTGGAAAACCTGCTGGCCCAACTCGGTGGCCTGGAGGTGGTCGAAATCGTGGACGACAATGAGGCAGTCCTCCAGGAGGCTATTGAGCGGATCAAACCAGATATCGTCATCCTGTGCCAGAGCACACACCACACCAATCCGACTAGAGTGATCAGTCTTTTGATGCAATATTCTCATCTCCACGTCATCACCGTCAGTGCCGTCGATAATCTACTCCATATCTACGGCAAGCATGAAATCACGATCCAGAAAACGTCCGACCCGATCTCCGCCATCACACTTCGCTAACGCTGGGATTTGATATCGATGAATTTAGGGAGGGACATAGGCCACGCAAAATGACTGATAAAAGAAAAATCAGTGAAATCCGAGTAATCTGTGCCCCAATCAAATAGGAGAGGTCAGCATGACATGAACCCCATAAACAAGTCTTGAAATACTTTCGTTTCACGGTCACGCCGACCCGGCGTGCGATTACACACTAACATGATAGGAGAGCTAACATGACTATGCGTAAATTCCTCAACCTGCTGTTCTCGGCGGTGATCGCCACCTCCCTGCTGTTGGGGGGCAGCGTCCAGGGGGGCCAGGCGATGCCGACGAGCTTCACGGATGAGTCCAAGGTGCCGCACTACTTCGGCCCCAATCCGAACTGGGCCAACAGCCCGCTCACGCTGCCAGATGCCCTGGTGGTCATCACGGGCGATGGCAGTGGGGCTGAGGCGGTCGCCACGGTCGGCGCGAATGGCGCCATCACAGGCCTCACCCTGACCAACGGGGGGCACAACTATTCGAATGCCAAGGTCGACATCTACGGGTCTGGGACAGGCGCCGCGGCCGATGTGACCATCGTCAAGAAAGGGGCCGTCGTCGCAGTCAATGTGGATCCGCTAAACCAAGGCTCAGGCTACACGGCGCCCGCCGTGGCCTTCAGCGGTAATGGCGGCGCGGCAGCGACCGCCTACGGTGGCGTTGAAAACAATATTCTGGTTAATTTCGGAGGCAGCGGCTACAAGTTCCCGACGGTGGACTTCGACCTGCCCGACGCGGACTGGGGCGTTCAGGCGCAGGGCCACGTCGTGGATAATGAACCAGACGGCATTATCGATGCTGTCGTGGTGGACACCTCCGGCTCCGGCTACTCGAAAGCGCCGGGCATGACCATCCATGACGGGACGATCTTTGATCCGATCAATCCCGGTGGGAGCGGGGTGATCACGTCGTCGCCCACTCTATTCATCGACAAGGTCATTGTGGATGCTTCCGGCGGCGGCTATAACACGCCGCCGACCGTGACCATCGGCGACCCAAATCCAAACGCAGTGTTAGCGATAGCCACCGCGGTGCTCGATAACGGCGTCATCTCGGCGATCACATTGAAGAAGCCCGGTTCGGGCTACGTGACCCCGGGCGGCATCCGCAAGTTCGTCGATACCCTGCCGGGTGTTCCTGGTGTGACGCCTTTTGGCGCCAACAACCTCGGACAGTCCATCCCGGTGGCGGTGGCCGACACGACCACGTTCCCAGACAACCCGGCGACGCCTGATGTGAACGAGGGCGCCGACTACTACGAGATCGCTGTGGTCCAGTACCAGGAGAAGATGCACAGTGACCTGCCGCCGACCACGCTGCGCGGCTACGTGCAGTTGGAGACGTCGGTCGTCGCTGGCAACCACTACGCCCTGCCGGGCGGCAAATTTGGCGTGGATGCGCCGCACTTCCTTGGACCTGTTATTGCGGCAACGAAGGACCGGCCGGTCAGGATCACTTTCTACAACCTGCTGCCAACCGGCGCTGCCGGCGACCTGTTCCTGCCGGTTGACTCGACCATCATGGGATCGGGCGAGGCCAACCACATGCATGACTACGACCCAACCCCGACGACAACCGGCGATGTCATGGACCCGGCCCGCAACCCGATGTGCGATGAGTACCCGAAGATGGCCGACTGCTTCAGGGACAACCGGGCAACGCTGCACCTGCATGGCGGCAATGTGCCGTGGATCAGTGATGGCACGCCGCACCAGTGGATCACTCCGGCTGGTGAGGCCACTATGTGGCCGGAGGGCGTCAGCGTGGAGAGCGTGCCTGACATGATGGGCGTACCGGGTGTACCCGACTGCTCGGCGCCCGACGACGGCTGCCAGACGTTCTACTACACCAACCAGCAAAGCGCCCGCCTGATGTTCTACCACGACCATTCGTGGGGCATCACCCGCCTGAACGTCTATGCCGGCGAAGCCGCGGGCTACGTGATCTCCGACCCCACCGATCCATTGTTCGGTCCGGGCGCTCCATACGAAACAAGCCTGGGCCTCGGTATCCCTCTTGTCATCCAGGACCGCACCTTCGTGCCGCAAGACACACAACTATACAACCAGTACAACCCGGATGGGACCGTCAAAAGCTACGGGCAAGACCCGACCTGGGACGCAGCCCGCTGGGGTGGCTACGGCAACTTCTGGTACCACCACGTGTATATGCCCGCCCAAAACCCCGGCGACCCGGGCGGCATGAGCGCCTTCGGGCGCTGGATGTACGGGCCGTGGTTCTGGCCTCCGGCTATTGACACCAAGTATGGGCCGATCCTCAACCCGTATTTCAACAAGGACCCAGATGGAGATGATAACATCCGTGGTAATGCAGATGACTGGCAGACTCCCCAGGTTTGCAACCTGGACGACTCGACCACCTGGCAGTACCAGACCGACCCATTCTGCGAACCGCTGTATATCCCTGGCACGCCGAACATCTCGGTCGGGATGGAGCAGTTCAATGATACGCCAATCGTGAACGGGACGGCCTACCCGACTGTCACGCTGGAACCCAAGTCCTACCGCTTTCGCATGCTCAATGCGGCCAACGACCGCTTCTTCAACTTCCAGTGGTACGTGGCCGATCCCAGCACGGCGAGCACGGGGTTGAACGGCCTGGGCCAGGTCATAGGCGGGACTGAAGTAGCACTGGACCCGGCCAAGCTAGCCGCGGCGCAGCTCGATCCGGTCATCTTCCCCACGCCGGACACGACCCTCAGCCCGGCGGGGCCTGACTGGATCCAGATCGGCACTGAGGGCGGCTACCTGCCGAAACCGATCGTCGTGGACGGCCAGCAGGTCACCACCTGGATCACCGACCCGACACGCTTCGACGTCGGCAACGTGGACCAGCACTCGCCGCTACTGGCTCCCGCCGAGCGGGTAGATGTGATCGTCGACTTCTCGCAGTTCGCCGGCCAGACGCTGATCCTGTACAACGACGCCCCGGCGGCCTTCCCGGCTCGCATCCCGAGCTACGACTACTACACCGGCGCTCCAGACCTGAGCCCGGTGGGCGCGCCGACCATCCTGCCCGGCTACGGTCCGAACACGCGCACCATCATGCAGGTGAAGATAGCCGGCGCAGCCGCTCCTGCATTCAACGTGTCGCAACTTCAAACGAGGTTCAGCCACAAGGCTGACGGCTCGGGCGTGTTTGAGTCACGCCAGCACCCGATCATCGTCGGGCAGGCGGCCTACAACTCCGCCTACGGCACCAGCTTCGCTGCCGGCGGTTGGTGCAACTCGCCGAGCTCGACCATCAAGTGCGATGGGTTCGCCCGCATCTCGCAGCAGGGCGGCGACCTGTTCACCTTCGACACGCTGAGGATGAAGGCCAACGGTACATACCCGGCTGGATTCGGGAAGGTCTCGATCCCGCTCGAACCGAAGGCGATCCACGACGAGATGAACTCGACCAGCTTCGACGAGTATGGCAGGATGCAGGCAACCCTGGGCGTTGAGGTCGTCCCCGCCACGCCTGGCTTGCAGAACGTCGTCATGTCCCCGTACGTGTTCCCGCCGGTGGATGTCATCGACACCACCAGCCTGCCGAGGGCTGACGTGAAGGTGACGCCGATCGCCACGGCAGACGACGGGACGCAAATCTGGAAGATCACCCACAACGGCGTGGATACGCACCCGATCCACTTCCACGCCACCGATGTCCAGATCCTGAACCGGGTCACCTGGGACAACATCGTCATCCCGCCCGACCTCACCGAGCTGGGCTGGAAGGAAACGATCCGCGTTAGCCCGCTGGAGGACACCATTGTCGCCATGCGGCCGGCGATCCCGACGCTGCCCTTCGACTTCCCCAACAGCATCCGGCGGCTCAGCCCGATGATGCCCGATGGCATGGAGATAGACCTATCATCGTTGAAGGATGGACTCGGCCTGGGAATGTCAGCGTTCGCGCCGAACGGCGAGCCGATCGACGTCCGCAACCACTACATCAACTTCGGCGCGGAGTACGTCTACCACTGCCACATCCTGAGCCACGAAGAGATGGACATGATGCACTCAGTGCTGTACGCCTTCCCGCCGGTAAAGCCAAGTAACCTCCTGTTCGTCGACAACGGCGGCGGCGTCGGAACGCTGTCATGGACCGACAACTCACGCAGCGAGACGGCCTTCGTCGTCGAGAAATTGGGTACTGGAGGGGCTTGGACGGCGGTGGGGCGGGTTGACAGGGTGCTGACCGACCTGAACACCACCGGAGGCACGGTGAGCTTACCTAACCTGACGTGGGCGACGGGTGACCAGTTCCGTGTCGTTGCCCAGAACGTGGTGGGCGATACGTGGGACTACCGTAACCCGAACCTCAACGAGATCCCGCCGGGTACGTTCGCCTTCCCGGTGATCACTGCCGAGTCGGTCTCGGATCCGCTTACTGTAGCACCGCCGCCTCCTGTTCCTCCGCCTCCTGCAGCTCCTACCGATCTGACCGCCACGGTGGAGGCCGGCCCGCAGGTCAGACTGGACTGGGTGGATACCGCGGCCGACTTTGACGGCTTCGTGATCGAACGGTCGACGGACGGCGTCAACTTCTCTGTCCTGCCTACCCTGGTAGGCCCCGTCCCCCCCTTCACATACGTTGACACGCCTGTGTCCGCTGGCGTTACCTACACTTACCGGGTGGCGGCCTATAACCTTGGTGGCACCTCGGCTTACTCGAACACGGCCAGCGCGACGATACCTGGGCCTCAACCTCCTGCGGCTCCCGACACCCTGGAAGCCGTGTATGAGGGAGGTGGCGCTTCCCCACTGATCCACCTGCAATGGGCGGATAACTCCGCCGGCCTAGCCAGCTTCGTGATCGAACGATCGACGGACGGCATCACCTTCTCTGTCCTGGCTACCGTGGGACTTGGCGTCACGGCTTACGATGACCTGGCGGTGTTCGGTGGCTACACCTACACGTACCGGGTGGCGGCCTTCAACGCCGATGGCACCTCGGCCTGGTCGGATCCCACGGCTAGCGCGGCCGTACCCCCGGACGCAACGCCCCCAGCCGCGCCTTCGAACCTGTCTGTGACCAACGTCACCCGAACATCCCTGACGCTCAACTGGCAGGACAATTCCAACAACGAGTTAGGCTTCACCATCCAGAGAGCAACCAACAGCAGCTTCACCAAGAACCTGGTGACCTTCGACGTAGGGGCTGATGTGACCTTCTATAATGATAGTGGGCTCACCAAGAACACCAAGTACTTCTACCGGGTACTTGCCTTCAACGCAAATTTCACCTCTCCATGGTCGCCCATCATTAACGTCACAATACCCAAATAGTACAGACTGAGTTACCTTTTGGGGGAGGGATCGCTCCCTCCCCCGAACCACCGGCAAACCCCTCGGCCTCGGGAGGCAGACGGCAAAAGCCGGATTGAAGAATCAATTCAACCGAATAGCCACCAGGGGCAGAAAGCGAGGCAAACCGGAACGCCCTGGGGAGCGCAGCAAGCTCCTCAGGGCGTCATGACGCCCGGGAATACTGAAGAATTTGGGACAGATTTGGCAATATGTCCTTTTGGAAGGATAATATTAGTGAGGACAGCAGCGTCCGGATTAAAACCAACCATGAAAATCACAAGGAGGGTGACATGCATAAAGCAGTCTGTATTCTCGCTGTAATTGGGATAGTGCTTGGCCTGTCCATATTGAGTTTTCGGGCCTCCGTCTTGGCCCAGGAGGCGGCCCCGGATCTAACCAGCCTGGAAGCCCTGGGTAAGGCCATCTTTTTCGACCCGAATCTGTCGTCGAGTGCCACACAATCCTGCGCCACTTGCCATGCTCCGCAGGTCGGTTTCACCGGCCCGGATTTACTGGTCAACGCGAGCGGAGCCGTTTACGAAGGGGCCGTAGACGATCGTTTTGGCAATCGCAAACCGCCGGCCTCAGCTTACGCCGGCGACAGTCCTGTGTTGTACTACGAAGCAGGGGGGGAGAGCGGTTGGTTTGGAGGCATGTTCTGGGACGGGCGCGCCACCGGCGGGATATTAGATGACCCGCTGGCAGAACAGGCCCAGGGACCCTTCTTGAATCCGCTCGAACAGAATATGCCTGACGCCGCTGCAGTTTGCTTCAAAGTCGCCGATTCAGCTTATGTGAGCCTCTTTGAAGAGGTCTGGGGGCCAGGTTCCCTGGATTGCGCTGGCGATGTAGAAGGTGCTTATGAGCGGATAGCCCGCTCGATTGCAGCTTATGAAAGGAGCTCCGAAGTCAATCCCTTTAGCTCGAAGTTCGACCTGTTCTGGGACAAGGCGAAAAGGGCTCGCAAGGATGTGACAAAAATCAAGTTTGGCACCACGCGGGATCCCTATCGCTGGCAAGCATACCGCAATTTGGGGTTGAACGATGCCGAGCTCCAGGGTCTGGCGGCTTTCAACGATCCGACCCGGGCCAACTGCGCCTCCTGCCACGCCCTCACGCCCGGCTCGGCCGGCTACCTGCTGTTTACAAACTTCCGCTATCACAACCTGGGCATACCAAAAAACCCAGATAATCCGTTCTATTCAATGCCTGCGGAATGGAATCCGGATGGTGAGAGCTGGGTAGACTACGGGCTGGGCGGCTACCTGAAGAGTGCCGGATATGCGCCGGAGGTCTACCAAGTGGAGATGGGGAAATTCAAAGTCCCCACCTTGCGAAATGTGGATCGGCGACCATCCACGGACTTTGTGAAAGCCTACGGGCACAATGGTTACTTTAAATCACTTCCAGATATCATCCGCTTCTATGCCTGGCGTGGGATGGGCGGTGGCTGTATGTGCGGCGGCGGTGGCATGGGTGGTGGTGGCATGGGCGGCGGCGGCATGGGTGGCAGCATGTTCCCTCCGCCGGAAGTGAGCCAGAATCTGGCAACGCTGAAGATGTTCAGCATGATGGACCAATCCAATATCCTGGCTTTCCTGAAGACGCTCTCAGACGGTTACTTCGAGAGATAGCATATGATCTGATTTGAATGAGTTGCTCGCACTTTAGTTAAAGTAAAAGGTTTATCACCTGGAGCGAAGGGTCTCCTAAAAAACTCTGAGATCCTTCGCTGAGCTCGGCAAGACTACAAACCAAAAGTTAAAGAAGGGTGAGATGGAATAGACCTCTTGCATAAGTGTTAAATGTGCCATAATAGGCGCATGAGATACGAAACCGTCAAAACACTGAAAGATGAGGATTTCAAAAGGTCAACCGGTGTCAGTCGAGAAGTATTTGAAAAGATGTTGTCGGTCTTGCAGAAAGAGTTGCGTGACTTTGGCAGGCCGCCGAAATTGAACCGTACAGATCAGTTGCTCATGACGTTGATGTACTGGCGAGAGTATCGCACCGAGTTCCATATTGGGCTGACCTATGGTGTGAGCGAATCAACGGTATGCCGGACGATCAATAAGGTTGAAAACGCCTTGATGAAATCGGGTGAATTTCGTCTGCCCAGCAAGAAAGCACTTGAAAAAGGCGATACCGTCATCGAAGTGGTGCTGGTAGATGTGAGTGAGCAGCCGATTGAGCGTCCGAAAAAAAGCAACGACGGCATTACAGCGGCAAGAAAAAGCGACACACCCAGAAATCGCAAGTGACAGTCAATGAGCGCACTGAGGAAATCGTTTGTACAGCATTTGGATGTGGTAGTACCCATGATTTCCGTCTCTTCAAGGAGAGTAACACATTTCTGGCAGAGAACATCGCGTGTTTGGCGGATGCAGGCTACCAGGGTTTGACTGAGCTACATGCCAACAGCCAAACACCTGCCAAGAAGTCCAAACATCATCCGCTAACCCCAGAGCAAAAAGCCGCAAACCGTGAACTGGCTCGAAGGCGCATCCTGGTCGAACATGTGATCCGTAAATTAAAGATCTTCCGTATCTTGTGTGAGCGGTATCGCAACCGACGCAAGCGTTTCAAGTTACGCTTCAACCTGATCGCCGCGATTTACAACATGGAACTTCATGCCGCTAAACCATAGACTTTTGCAAGAGGTCTACTATATTAATGTTGCGTTTTCTAATGAGAAGTTTAGGTCAGTCGAAGTTGTGTCTTACGCGGGCGAATACTCACTGATTGGATGGGACATGCTTAAAGATTTAATTGTCATGATAGATGGACCAAAAAAGAAAATAAGGATATGGCAAGAGTGAATAATTGCGCCTAACAATGCGTACGGCGGAAGGCTGGGATTCGCCGCGTTTTTTAGGCTTTTTCTGAGCTTCGGCAGTTTTAGCTTTTTTCTCCCCAGCCGCTGGTAATGCAAGCCGTTGGGCGCTCCACGATAACTTTGCAAGGTGTTCATGAACCCAAGCGACCGTATCCTCAATCTTGTCACTGAGGCCCTTGACGCCATAGAAGCGGGAGGCGCTCCCCTGAGTGCTGTCATCAGGAAGTGCGTCAGAATAGCTCGCCTCCGGAATGACCATCTGAATTTGTGGTGGCTCGAGTGGGAGATAGTTAACATCACTGACGAGCAGCAAAGATTCAAGATTCTTCGGGAGATAATCTCGCATTTCAGCAAGGAAGTCTATGGTCATTATCGGAAGGCCTTTTCGGAAGCATGGATACGAGAGCGAGAATGTGCAGCCATAAATGATGATGGGGAAATTGAGTATGAAGACAAAATGCTAGCTAAAGGTG
>Ga0209751_10006992_pt1 | contig 10405 bp, 3 predicted proteins | sample RifCSP13_1_FD_184019 | JGI IMG/M metagenome (GOLD analysis project Ga0209751, IMG submission 184019) | Soil microbial communities from Rifle, Colorado - Rifle CSP2_sed 13_1 (SPAdes) (version 2) | ecosystem: Environmental > Terrestrial > Deep subsurface > Rock core/Sediment | place: Rifle...
CCGTCATTAGCAATTTTAGCTCCGAGCAGGATTCCATTCTTATCTACGAGAACGGTGGAAGCGGGGTCTTTAAAAAGTTTGGAAGGGAGGCAGAACGAATACCAAACAAGCAGAATAAATGAAACATAAAACAAAATCTTTCTTCTCTTAGTAAAAAACTTTTTCTGCTCCGCCATTCTGGATGGAATTATTATTTCAAAAATAGCGATTCCGAAAGGATACGAAGAGAAAAGAAATTTTTAAGGGAAGATTTTTTACTTCACCACCGTCACAGTTCCTATATAGGTATAATTCTTCTTGAATATGCTGGTGAACTTAACTTTCCACACATATACATCTTCCTGCACTGTTGCATCTGAAGAACCGCCACCTACTTTTCCATCCCACATACATGGATAGGATTGAGGAAGGTCATTCACCTTGCAGTAAAAGATTCTGTTTCCCCATCGGTCGAAAATCCACATTTCATAGTCAGTGATGCCGATTCCCTTTCCAAAGAAAAAATCATTCACGCCATCAGTCCCCGGAGTAAATGCATTGGGAATATAAAATGCATAATCACGCACTTCAATCGGATGGCGAACCGTGTCTCGGCAGCCATATTGTGAAACAACATAGAGTGTGATTATATATGAGCCGGTATCGGCAAAAAGGTGGGTTGGATTTTGCACCGATGCTGATGAACTGTCACCAAAATCCCAAGCCCACTGAAACACATTGCCGGATGAGAGGTCGTTAAATGTTATTTCATCGGTAAGAGAAACAACAGGACCGGGTGTGGTGGAGAAATCTGCCAAGGGCAATGGGTGCACCATCACAGAAAGAGCAAGAGAACTTATGCAGCCATCGCCTGATGTGAGAGAAAGCGTAACGTTAAACGTTCCGGCTTGTGAAAAAATATGCGTTGGATTTTGCTGCGAAGAAGTATTTGTTCCTGAAGCGGGGTCTGCAAAGTTCCAGTTCCATGTTGAAATGTTTCCGCTGGAAATGGAAGAAGCATCTGTAAATGAAGTTGTGTTGCCAACGCAAACTGTATCGGAAGAAAAGTTTACAATCGGCAAGGGATAAATCATAACAGTATCCACCACCGTATCGTTGCAGTTACCTCCTGAAGAAACTATGAGTGTTACAATATATGTTCCATTTCCCGAATAAATGTGTATCGGGTTTTGAACTGTGGCATTATTTCCATCGCCAAAATTCCAACTCCATTGTGTTGCGTTTGAAGAAGCATCGTTAAAAATAGTTAGCGCATTCAGACAATTATCCGGCACCGTAAATGCCGCGACAGGCAGAGAACTCACTGTCACATTAAGATTAACCGTGCTTTGGCATCCGTTGTTTGAAGTTACGGTGAGAATTACAATAAATATTCCCGCGGAAGAAAATGTATGGCAGGGATTCTGAGAGTTAGAAATATTGTTTCCCGATGCCGGGTCTCCAAAGTTCCAGCTCCATGCGGTTAAACTGCCGGAAGTAATGGTTGACATATCGGTGAAGCAGGTTTGATTCATAACACAAACCGTTGGCGCAATAAAATTGGCTGCGGGCAATGGATATACAACCACAGTTTGTGCGAACGTGTCTTTGCATCCCGAACTGTTTGTAGCAATCAAGGTCACAGAAAAAGTTCCGGCAGCGTTGTAGGTGTGCGATGGGTTCTGAACAACATCTGTATTTCCATCTCCGAAATCCCACGCCCATTGAGTGGGAGTTCCTGTGCTTTGGTCAGTAAAAGGTGTTGCATTATTGAAACATTCATTTGAAGTTGTGAAGTTGGAAATTGGCGCAGGATTCACAGTAATGGTCTGACTTATTATATCCGAGCATCCACTGGAAGTTGTAGCAATAAGTGTAACAGTGTATGAACCCGCGGTTGAATAATTATGCGAAGGACTTGTGAGCGCGGAAGTATTGTTGGGTCCGGATAGCGGGTCACCAAAATTCCAGCTCCATTGGTTTGCTCCGGTGGATTGATCGGTAAATAAAGTGGGAGGAGTGTTCACACAAACAGGAGTAGTTGTAAAGTTTGCAACAGGCAATGCATTCACCGTTACAGGAATCACCGTGGTGTCTTTGCATCCGTTCGCAGTTGTGGTGATGAGCGAAACGCTGAATGTTCCTGAAGTTGAATACGTGTTGGATGGATTTTGCAGTGCAGATGTATTACCATCTCCAAAGTTCCAGCTCCAGGTTGTTGCACCGGTGGACATATCAGTAAACTGCGTGGGATTTCCCTGACAGACAGTTGTTGCGCTAAAATTGGATACAGGAAGCGCGTATACATTTATCACATTCGTGGCGGTATCATTGCATCCGAGACTTGAGGATACAATCAGAGATACAGTAAAAGTTCCTGAAGCAGTATAGGTATGAGAAGGGTTTTGCACGGTGGAAGTATTGCCGTCTCCGAAATTCCAGTTCCATCCTGTAATATTTCCGCTTCCCACCGTTGAGTTATCAGTAAATGCAGTGCTTGTTCCAAGACACACATTTGTAAATGCGAAAATTGTATTTACTCCATTGGAAGTATTTACATTGACCGTATCTTTAAAGGCGACATTGCAATTTGAGAAAACCGTTACTGTGTAATTACCGGGACATAATCCCGTTGCGGTTTGTGTGGTTTGTCCGCCCGGCATCCACAGGTAAGAAAAGTTTGTATTACTGCTGCACAATGCAACATTCACTGTTGCCGTGCCATTGCATCCTGCACAAGTTGCAGGAGTGGAAGTAAGTGTGGTAGGAGTTGTATTCAAATCAATTTCCGATACGTATTGGTCACCACATGCGTAAAGTTTTGTTCCGTTAATCCGCAAATCATAAACGGTATTGGTGAGGTTGTAAGTAGTGACAAGGTTATAGTTTACATCGTAAACTTTTATTGTATTCTGAACGCCCACATACAAATTATCACATTCATCCACATCCAATCCTCCCCAGCTGAACAGGGTGCCGGATATATTTAAGCTCGAGATAAAAGCTCCGTTGGTCTTATCCCACTTTTTTATTAGACCTCCGTCATAGGAGTAAACAAAGTTGGGGCTGATGGCTAAACCATTAAACCCATTTGTCATTCCAACGCCCGCGCTGACATAAGTTATACTTCCCACTTCAACGAATGTGTGGCTCGTTAAAACTCCCCAGGTAACGGGAAGCAAGCCAGGCAAAGGGCATTTCACTAAATAGTTATCTAATGCAGGATAGCTTCCAGCATATTCGCGCGCAAAAAGTATAAAACCGAAATTGCTGTATTTATCGGTTGACAGCAATGCCGCATCAATATCCGGTGAAGTGCTTACTACCTGAACAGGATTAACATTCGCAAGATTTGTATCGAGCGTAAATGCCTGATAAGAGGGAGAAGAAGTTCCACCGCCTCCTATGAGAATTGTTCCGTTGCAATAATTATAATCCATCCTCCATATTTCACGCATGTTGGCATAACCGGGATAAAATCCGGTTTGCACGCCATTTGCATTCACTTTCGCAATCTCTGCGCCTGTAGAATTAAATCCCGCACCTAAATAACTTGTACCACTTACTCCATCTACTGCAAAATCTCCGTAATATCCAAAAGCGCTTACTGCTGCCGCGTTAAAAATCCATTGCAGCGCTCCACCGCTGTTAAACTTAGCTAACTGAAAAGTGGAGGCAGAACCAAATGCATATACATTTCCGGCAAAATCATAATTCACATCGTACGCTTTGTTGGTAGAAAAGGTAGGACTGCTGGTCCAGGGGTCAATGATAATAGTTTGAGGTTTGAGGTTTGAAGTTTGAAGTTTGAATGAAACGATGTTACCTGATAGCTCAAATGCTGATTTAATACTTTCCCCGTCTTCATAAAATGTTTCAGGAGCATGGTCAGTAAAATCTCCGAAAGAACTTTTGATGATAATATTTCCGGAAGCATCTGCAGAAACATCATCTCCTTTCCATTTCATTTTAATGTCGCTCAGATTTGCACCGGGATGAACAATCAAAGAATATTTTATTCCGCCTTTATCTTCGGGAAGAATGTATTCAGCATCAATATTCGGATACAGGTTGCGATAGGTAATTTTTTTGTACGCGCTGGCTTTGATTCCTTCCTTATCCTTTTTCGGGTCGAATGCGTACGTATAATAGAAAGGAACTTTATCCTCCGCAACTATTTCAACAGAAGGATTGCTGCCCATCCATTGCATCTGGAGGGTGTGACGTTTTACATCAATTTCTTTTTTATCTTTTTCTTCCTCTTCTTTTCTGTTTTCTTTTTTCACACTTATTTCATCGTAGCGGTATTCGATTCCCTGTTTGGTAAAATAAATATCAACTCCACCGCTTGTTGCCTGAAACAATACATCTCCTTTTACACCTGTTTGCCTGGCAAACTGCCCTTTGTACTCTACAAAAACTTTTTGTTCAAAAGGATTGCCTGACCAGTTAGGAGAAACTACAGTGGCAGGAGCAGTAGCAGGCGGCAGTAAGTTTTGGGAAAAAGATATTTCAGCAAGGAAGAAAAAAAACAAACATAAAGCAGAAGTAAAGAGTTTCATAAAATCCGGTTACTAATAGGACGTTAAATTTACAAAAGGTTGCCTATGCCAACCCTACCGAAGTACGAACAATATACGAACTTACGAAAAGTAAAGTAGGCAGTAGCAGTTGCAGTAGCAGTCAACTGCCTTCTGCCGCTGCCACTGCCACTTGCAGATTCGTACTTCGATGGAGTGAGTAGTTACGAAATCATTCTTCCTACCGGGTTGCTTGGCGCTCCCTGTCCCACTGCATTCACTGCCGATACGCGAAACGAAACAAATGTTCCGGAAGTTAAACTCGTTACCGTTACGCTGCTTTTAGTTGAAAGTCCGGGGGTGGCGGGCTTCCACTCTGCTTTTGCCGGTGGCGCTGCAGATGCGAGTGGAGCTTCTTTGCTCACCGAAATTTCAATGTTATATATTCGGGTGCCTGTAACCGGATCCCAATGAAGGTCGGCTTGCTCGCTTATATCGCCCTGCGAAACCGAAAGGTTTTTCACCATGGCGGGTATTCCGGCAGATACGGGTTCTTTTCCTATTTCAAAACCAAGGTCTTTCCAATGTTCTTCATCTTTCGGATATTTTTCCATCACTTTGCCTGAAGCAGCGCGCATGGCATCATCAAAGACAGTTTCCTGCGTGAGAAGCCCCACGGTTGCCGACACGGCATCGGCTTCTTTTTGAGTGCGCTCCGTATCTTTTGTGTTAAGCCCGGTGGTGGCTGTGGCAAGCACAGCGCCCGCTGCCGCCACATCGGCATTGGCATCGGCAGTCATTTGAGGCGCTATGGCTTCGCCTGCGGCAATTTTGTTCTCAACGCTTTTGCTGAACAAATCAAGTTTAATTTTTTTCATGATGATGTTTGTTTTGGTGATTGTTTAGTTTATTTTTGGTATGAAAAGTATTTTTTCAGCAGTAAAAAGGGTTCTTTTTGAAACAGATAGGTTTATTTTTGCAATAAAAAACGATATGTTTATTACAGAAAGCCATCTTTTTATCGAAAAAAGAGTTCTTTCTGTATAAAAAAGGATTGTTTTTATTACAAAAGGTCTTCTGTTTATGGCAAAAAGGTTTCTTCTTATAACAAAAAGTGTTCTTCTTGTAACAAACAGAAGAACCAAGGAATTAAGTAATTTTAAAGATGGGGTTGAATTTTGAGTCATTTTTTAGTTTGCCCTATATCCCGCTCGAATGAGTCCTATCCCATAGGGAAGCCTTCGGCTCGGGAAAACGGAGTTTTATTATTTCTCCTCCGAAACAGGCGTTGTATTATTTTAAAAATCCATTTGATTACTGATGTTACGCAAATAAGAATTCTTGCCACAGATTCACAGATTATAAAAGAAAGGATGCTTGCATCATATTTCAATCTGTGAATCTGTGGCATATTGTATTGTTTTGCGTAAGGTGAGTGATTAGTTCAATCCAACCTTTTATTCGGGGGTGCATTCGTCAAAACCTTCTGAAAAAAATTCTTTGTATGTTGTTTTATGTACTTCTTTAATTATTTTCTTTATGTTTTTGTGGCTTGGAGGAAATCCCTGTTCCCATTCACGATATTGCGCTCTGTTTAAACCGTGGTAGTCGGCAAAATCATCACACTTCCTAAATTTTTTTTCCACTCTTAATTGTATTAAACGTTTGCCAAATTCGGGCCAGCGGTTTGTTCGGCATTTCTCCCTGTGTGTCTTCTTTTTTTTTTGCCACAGGGCAAAGGAAAAGATAAAAAGAAAGTGAAAAGTCGTACATGTGCGACTAAGGAAAAAGCGGGGAAACAAAAAAAGGCGCTCCGTTTTGCCGGAACGCCTTTAATTTTGGTGAAAAGAATTTACTCCTTAATAATTTTCTTTACCGCTGTGCCGTTGTTGGTTTTCACTTGCAGGAAATAAATTCCTTGCCCCAACCCTGAAGGGAGAGAAATGTCAATGGTCATTGGTGCATTAGTCATTGGTGGATTTCCTAATGACAAATGACTATTAACTAATGACTGATATATTTTCTCTCCAACCATATTGTAAACCTTAATTTGAACCGCAGACCGCAGACCGTAAACCGTAAACTCTCCTGTTGTGGGATTGGGGAAAACAGAAATTGATGTGTTGTCAAAACTCTCATCGATTCCTGTAGGAGCAGAAATAACATTCACATAAATCATGGTGTTGGTTGTTTTCAGCAAATAGTACGATTGGCAAAAAGTGTTTGTACATCCGGTGGCATCAATAATGGAAAGGCAGATGTTATAAGTGCCGGCAACCGTATACGTATGGCTGGGAGTGGGACCCGAACTTGCAGGAGAGCCATCGCCCCAGTTCCATGAATATGTTAGAGGCGCTGCTCCTGCTGCCGTGTTCACCGCAATGTAAGTATGCAGAATGGTATCGGGATATAAATTAAAACTGGCAGAACAAGTGCCTGTTCCCACGGTTGCGAAACTGCAAGCTGTACAACCTAATCCATCGGTTACGCAAACTGAATAGGTTCCGGGTAAAAGGTTTCCGATTGTTTGAGTGCTTCCGGAAGTCGGACTCCAAACATACGTGTAAGGCCACATGCCTCCAACAACATTAGCAGTGGCTGAACCATCGTTGCATGTTCCGCAAGAAGCATTTGTTGCAGTTGTAGAAAGTGAGATGCTGCCAAGGCAATAAGTGGAATCAACAAAAACTGAATCGCAGGCGGTGCATCCGTTGGCATCTATCACACAAATAGTATAAGTGCCGGGTGCAAGACCGGTAGCTGTTTGGGTGATTTGGATGGGAGAAGTGTACCATGTATATGTGTAAGGCGCAAAACCATTTGCAACCTGTGCGGTTGCATTGCCGTTCGGACAAGTTGAACAGGTTGCATTTACAATATTAGCAGTGATAGAAAGATTGCATCCCGTAAGATAACACGCGGTATCAAGAGGCATAAAATTTACAAGACCTAAATTAATATTATCGTAACCGTCATAAATAACTGCTGTTGTGGAAGCAGAATCGGGAGTGCACCAGTAGTTATTTGAAACAGTATAATTATGTGTCATTGTATATTTTAAATCGTAAGAAGTATTATTGCAAATCTTATTGCAATAAATATTGTTGTTCGCTGCCATTTCGATTCCAACAGTATTATTTTCAATAAAATTTTTTGTAATGGTATATACAGAATCCGTTAGGTAAATGCCTGTTCCATTATATTTAATATTGCAGTCAGTAACATTCCCGCTCCACCTAATTCCCATCACGGTATTTGAATCAACAGTGTTATTCGTAATATTCTGTGCATTTACGCCATATTGATTAGCATTAACAGTGCAATTATCTACAGTATCTGAATTTTGGATTCCGTAAATGTTGTTTCTAACAATGCAGTTAGTTATGTGTCTCGCTCCTTGTATGCCAGTTTGATTATTTTGAACGGTGCAATTGATGACAGTTTTTGCCTGTATCCCGTAATTCTGATTATAGGATGCTACACAATTTTTTAAATATCCAGACATCATCGATGATGTGCCGAATCCATTACTTTGATTATTAGAGAAACTGCAATAGTTTGCTACAGCATTTGTCCATCCATATTCTGTATAAATGCCAGTCTGATTATTTATAAAATTACATGAATCAAATTCATTTGTGCCATCAATCCACCAGTTATATGTACCGTAATTATTATAATTGAAATTAGAGTTTTTAACAATTAATGTATCATTTGAACTACCCATCTGGTCATTGTAGATACCCCTTGTTGCATAGCGGAAATTGCAGTAATTAAATTTTGAAACATTACTATTATTTAAAAATACATTTCCCCAAATACCCTGAGTTGGTGTGGGTGAATTGCTTGTAAATGTTATTGAATCTACAACAGTACCAATTGCAATTAGTTTTCCTTGTCTGATTTCAAGGCGTATACTAGCATCAAACTTCACAACCACTCCCGGCTGAATGGTGAGCGTTACACCGGGAAATACTACCACCGTATCTGTAACAATGTACGGGCTGTTTACTTTTGTCCACGTGGTGTTGCTGTAAATGCCACCGCTTACATTGGTTTGGCTGTTTGCATTTTGCATAAGTGCAAAGAGAAAAACGCCTGCTGTAAAAATTCGTGTAAAGTTTTTCATTGTAGTTGGTTTATATTTGATAGGATGCAATTTTATACTGATTGGTTGCATGTCAAAGATAAGAAAGAAGAAAGCAATAAGTTTAATCAAATTTCCTGCAATCTTGCCTGTTCAATTTAACGCATCCTAGTTCCGAAAACGGAGACCTGCCGGAAATAAAACAAAAACAAAAAAAGGGATTAGTTTTTCTAATCCCTTTTCAATTGAAAGTTTGTCTCACATTCCTAAATCGCTCCTGCCTTAACAATTTCAATCCATTGCCCGGGCTTGCGCGCGCTCACGGTGTTGTCATACATGGCATCGCAGGCGATGGTGGGCAGATAAAACTTACCGATGTATGCCGCGTTCAGTATTACGCGGAAGGTCATTGTCTTTTGCGCTGCAATGTTGAAGAATGTATACACCCTGTCATCACGGATGTCCTGATACGTGGGCACATCGCTCTTGATGGCAGATTCGCTTTCATCCATGCGCGTGTTGTGAATTTCCCATCCCGAAGGAAAGATCTGCGAGAGCGCCATCTCATTGTACACTCCTTTATATCCAGGATTAGTGATGGTAACTTCGGCATAAAAATCTGTTCCCTGTTCCAGTTTTGAAACATCCAGCGAAGCGCCATTCATGGTGTGATAATCAATATCTAATTTCAGGTTGTTTTCAGATGAAGTCTGATCACCTATTTCGGGAATACCTTCCAGAATAATTCTTGCATAAAGAATTCCTTTTCCGTTGTTCGTTACAGAAACTTTTCCTGCATCCGTTCCTTTTATCTCAACTGGAATCTGCGACATCGGAAGTTTTGTGTTTTTTTCTGAAGGAGAAGAATTATTAATTGAATACGTATAGTTCATGGTGGCAGATGCTCCTCCTGATTTCGCAAAACGCGAAACAGCAATGAGCGAGTAAGCAGTGGTCTGCGTGCTCATCCAGTATGAATTGTTGCTCAGCGAAACAGATAATTCTTTTACCAGAGGGGCTGCCTTTGTATAATCTCCCAGCAAACACATTGCCTCAATGATCATGGCTTCATCGCGTTCGTAAGAGCCATAGTAATAGCCCATCATGCTGTATCTTTCTAATTTTGTAGAAATATTGTATACAAGTTGTTTTGCCACTTCGGGCTGACCAGCAAGTGCATAAGCAGCTGCAAGTCTGAATTTCGCGTTTACAGAAAGATCTGAATACTCACGAAGCCGGTTCATGGATCCGAGTTCAGGCGCTTTGGCAAGAGCCAGCGTATAAAGACGGTATGCCTGAATAAGGTCATAGTTGTAATATCGTTTTTTCTCAGGAAGATAGATCCAGGAATTTGCCTGTTTCTTCTGATACTTTTTCCAGTTTTCCATCATTCCGGCAGGAAGTGTATATCCTTTCGCTTCTGCTTCCAGCAGAAAATGCCCTGCATACGAAGAAGAAAGATTATCCGCATCATAATATCCGGGCCAATAACTGAATCCACCGCTGGATGTCTGAAAGTTTTGAAGTCGTTTCACCGCTGCTTTGATATTTTTATCAATCGCAGCTTTGAAATTGCTGTTCAGTTCCATAATATCGGTAAGATACAATTGAGGGAAAGCGGAAGATGTAGTTTGCTCCACACATCCATACGGATACTGAATGAGATATTTCAACCGATACTCCAGATTCACCGGAGGAATGTTGGAGATTTCCAGAACGCCATTGTTCGTTCCCATCATTCCGACCGGTTTGTAATCCGATGTCCAGGTTTTACCCGGCTCAATCACCGTTTCAATCACATCGGTTACTTTCGGATTCG
>Ga0209751_10006993_pt1 | contig 10401 bp, 9 predicted proteins | sample RifCSP13_1_FD_184019 | JGI IMG/M metagenome (GOLD analysis project Ga0209751, IMG submission 184019) | Soil microbial communities from Rifle, Colorado - Rifle CSP2_sed 13_1 (SPAdes) (version 2) | ecosystem: Environmental > Terrestrial > Deep subsurface > Rock core/Sediment | place: Rifle...
GCGGCATGAGGTCCCGGGCCAGGAGGCCCCGGATCATCGCCTCGCCCATGACCCCCGCGCCGACAAACGCTATGGGGCTGGCGGACAGGGATCCCACAATCCGCGTCGTCTGCTTCATCTGCACACATCCCCTGCACGCCTGGTCGCGCCTCCCCGGCAGTAGGGCAGCGCTGGCGTCGCTCGCGTGCGGGCCGGCAGCCGTACGGCCTTTCCACGATGTGGGACACGAGGGTTCTCCGGGGCAGCTGGCCGAGGGTTCAGGCCGGCTGCCCGACCGACTGGCCCCGTGGGGAAACCGCGATCAGCCCCTGGCAGAGACGGGTGAACTCCAGGGCATTGTGTCTGATGTTGAACCGCTGCTCTATGCGTTCGCGCGCCCGCCGCCCCATAGCTGCCGCCCGGTCCGGGTCCGCCAGGAGGTCCTCGACCGCGGCAGCCAGCAGGTCGGGACGCCCCACGGGCACAAACACCCCATCCGGTCCGAGCACTTCCCGGAACACGTCCAGGTCCGAGACGACGCAGGGCCGGGACATGGCCATGGCTTCCAGGAGGGCTACCCCCATGCCCTCCCATTGCGAGGGAAAGACGAAGACGTCCCCCAACTGCAGCAAGCGCGGGACGTCGTGGCGCGTTCCGAGAAACACCACTGCGTCCGCGACGCCCTCTGCCTCGACCAGAGCGCGGTAGCGGTCGCCTGCCGGCCCGTCTCCGACCAAGAGCAGTTTCGTCTCCGGGTAGCGGCGCCGGACGGTCGGCAGGGCACGGATGATCGTCTCCTGCCCTTTCCGCCCGATCAAGCGGGCGACGTTCACAAGTAACGGGCCTGCGTCGGCCAGGCCGAGGGAACGGCGTAAGCCCTCCAGTTGGGAGGGGGGGAGTGGCCGGAACTCATCGGGGTCCAGGCTGCGGTGGATGACTGTGATGCGCGCGGGCGACACGCCGCTGCGGATGAGGCTGTCCCGCACGGTGTCACTGATGGCCAGCATGCGGTCAGCGACCAGGTCGGCAATAGTACGCTGGGCCCGGGAGAGCAGCCGCCGGCCGAGAGAGCGCCGGCGTCCTGCCGCCCGCACTGGTGGCCGGACGGTCAGACCCATTGTGGTCAGCAAAGGAATGCGTAGGACCCAGCAGGCGAGCCGGGCATGGAGTTTGCCGTTGTCGTGGTCCGCATGGATGAGAGCTGGACGGATCTGGCGGGCCAGGCGGATCAGACGGACGAGCGCCCGGAGGGAGTAACGCTTCCCGCCAGAGAGGTCGAAGACGGGAATCCCCAGGGCGCGGACGTCGCCGGTCAATTCCCGGCGCGGGCCGACGTGACAGACGACGTGCCTGAACATCTGGGGTGGGATGTGGCGCAACAGTAGGATCAATTGGCGCTCGGCTCCGCCGATGCCGAGCCCGTCCAGGCAGTGCAGGATCACGGGCGGACTTGCGGCCACGTCGGCCGCCTCCGTCGAGCTAGCCAGGGAGGTCCGCACCGCTCAGCCCTCCCCCGCCGGCACGAAGGGGTCGGCGAAGCGGCGCACCGCGGCCAGGACCTCGGCCCGCACCAATTCGTCCGCCGCCCCATCGGCCATCAGGACCTGCCGGAAGCGGGTGCCGCTGAAATCGATCCGCGCGGCCGGCTCGTGCGGACACGTCTTCTCATTGGCGACCCCACCACAGCGGGTACAGTAGAAGAACGCCGTGAAGAAGAGAGGGATAATGCCCAGGTCAGGGTAGTCGTCGAAGATCTCCTGCGCGGCGTAGGGCCCGTAGTAATTGCCGACGCCCGCATGGTCCCGGCCGACGATAAAGTGGGTGCAGCCGAAGTTCTTCCGGACGATGGCATGGAAGATCGCTTCCCGTGGCCCGGCGTAGCGCATCTCCGTCAGCAGCACGGCAAACACCGTGCGGCTGCGGAGGTAGTAGTGCTCGATCAGCGCCTCGTAGGCGGCCAGGATGACTTCGTCGCGGAAGTCGGCGGGTTTCTTCCGGCCAATGACGGGGTTGATGAAGATCCCGTCCACGAACGTGAGGGCCGTCTTCTGCACGTACTCGTGGCCGAGGTGCGGGACATTGCGGGTCTGGAACCCGACAACTGTCCGCCAGCCCTTCGCCGCAAAGAGGACCCGGGTCTCGCGCGGCGTGAGAGCGTACCGGGCGTGCGGGTTGTCCGGCATGGCAAGGAGTTCGACCGGACCGGCGAGCAGGACGGGCCCCCGCGCGTACAGTTCAGCCACCCCGGGATGACCGGGGGAATCCGTGCCGAACACCCGCAGCGCCACGCGCGCCATGTCCAAGCGGAAACGCTCCCGGACCTCCAGACGCGCCAACGGCCGGTCCTGAAACGTGAGCAGGACGACCTCTCCCGGCGGGGGGGCGGCGTCCGCGTCAACATCAAGCAGGATGGGGATCGTCCAGGGTAGACCGTCGGGCAGCCGCCCCGTCTGGACGACGGCCTCGACCTCCGCCCGCCCGAGGAACCCCCGGAGTGGGCTGAAGACGCCCGTCCCAATGTTCACGACGTCGTAAGCCTGCTCCGCGTTCAGGGCAACCGTTGGCCGGTCGGCCGCCGCGACGAACCGGGCGGCTTCCTCCGGATCGACGATCTGGGAAACAAGGGTCCCTCCGTGGGGTACGGGCAGCATCTCATCCTCTCCGCGTCAGTCCAGGTAACCGAGACTTTGCAGTCGGCTCAGGATCTGTGCGCGCTCTTCCTCGCTCAGCGGTTCGTCGCCGTCTTTGACCTGGCGGACGAGCAGGTCTGTCAGCCTGGCCTCGAGTCGGTCGCCCCACTGCTCCCGCAGTTGCGCCACGAGATAGGTCGGGAGGAGCACGGGCGTCACACCCTGCCCGATCCACCCGGCCGTTCCCAGGTAGCCCAGGATCCTCTCCAGGCTCTCTGTGGGGCTCTCCCGGTGCGTCTCCACCACGACTTCCGGATGCAGCGGCGGCTCGTACGGATCAGACACGCCGGTGAACTGGGGGATTTCCCCGCGCTGCGCCCGGGCGTAGAGCCCCTTGACGTCGCGGGAGATGCAGACGTCCAGTGGACAGTCAACATAGACCTCGACGAAGCGGCCGATCGCCTCCCGGGCCCGGTCGCGGGCAGCGCGGTACGGCGAGATCGCCGCGGTGATCGCTACTACCCCATGCTCGTTCAGCAGGCGCGCGAGCCAGGCGATGCGGCGGATGTTCTCATCGCGGTCCTCCCGGGAGAATCCCAGTCCCTTCGTCAGCACCGTGCGGACGGCGTCCCCATCGAGCGTCTCCACCCGGAGCCCCTGCGTGCGCAGCGCCTCCTCCAGCAGCCCGGCCAGGGTACTCTTCCCCGAACTGGGCAGGCCAGTGAACCAGACCGTGAATCCTCCCACAGTGTTGACTCTCCTCAGACAGTCTCGGTCAGGCCGAAATGCCGCGCAATCAGCGGCGCGATGTCCAACAAGCGGAGGTCCCGTTCTCCCGGGGCCAGTGATAGGCCGGTAGCCACGAACATGCCATGCTGGGCGTGGTTGGCGTCATCGGGACCCGTATCATTCTCCCGCGTCCAGACCTGGCCGCCGCCGACAGAGCCGGCGCTGCGCCAGTACAAGTCGCCGAAGATCGCGATCAGGTCGGGCGGAACCCCCCGGCTGACGGGGTAGAGCGCCTCCGGCCGGTAGACGCGCGTCCCGATCGGCCGCCCGGCCTCATCCCCCAGGGCCTCCAGCCCGGCGATCAATTCTCCGCGCAACCCATCGTAAGCGCGTTCATCGACGATCCCCTGCGGCTCCCGGCCCTTGACGTTCAGGAAGACCCGGCTGTAGTAGCCCCCCTCCCCCCAGGCCACCGTCCGCGACCAGTCGACCATCTCGGGTTCGAGGCGGCGGACACCGGCGGGCGCCTCTTTGAGCGTCAGATAGCCTTCCCGCCGCAACCATTCATTTACGCAGATCGCGCCGTCCATGCGCTTGGCTCCGTGGTCGGAGACGACCAGGACCGCGGTGTCGGGGTCGACGACCTCGAGGAGCGCGCCGATCTGCTGGTCCAGGAACGCGTAGTATTCGGGGAAGGCCTGTTCAAAGGGGTTCCCCGGCGTGTACTTGATGTGCAGCCGGTCCCAGTACTTCCAGAAGCCGTGGTGCAGGCGGTCTGGCCCCATGTCCACGAACATGAAGAAGTCCCAGGGCTGCGTCCCGGCGAGGTGGCGGACGATGGCGAACTTCTGCGCGGTGACGGCGCGGACGCGGGCCAGCAGCGCCGCCTTGTCCTCGGTGCGAAAGTCGGTGACGTCGAAGAGGTACTCGCCGAAGCGCGCCTCCAACTCGGCCTTGAGGGATGCCGGCCAGGTGTACTCCGACTTCACGCTGGGCGTGAGGAAGCAGGAGACCATCAGGCCGTTCAAGGGCTGCGGTGGGAACGACGGCGGGACGCCGACCACAATCGACCGGAAACCGGCCTGCCCCAGCCGGTCCCAGAGCGCCGGCGCGCCCACGGAGTGGCTCATCGCGATGGTCAGCCCGTCGTAACTGTAGTCCTTGCGGTTGCGAAAGCCGTAGATGCCGAGGGCCCCGGGATCGCGGCCCGTCACCATGCAGGCCCAGGCCGGTACCGTGATCGGCGGAATCACGCTCTCAAGGCGGCCGAATGCGCCCCGCCGGATGAGCCCCTGCAGATGGGGCATAGCGAACCCACCGAAGCTGAACTCCGGCGGGACGCAATCGAGACCGATGACCAGGAGTCGAGCAGGCCGCGTCAATGCGACACACGCAACTGACCGGTCACCGCGGCTCAGGCCGGGTGCGCCGGCGCGGGCAGGGGAACCATCCCGCCCCCCGCGCGGCGGGCTGCCCGCCACATCGAGCCGAGGGACCAGAGCATCAGGGTGAGCGTGATCAGGTTCAAGAAGAAGTGGAGCCAGATCAACGGGAAGACGAACCCCAGGATTCCCTTCGGGCCGACCGTGATTCCGAGCGCGATAAGACCGATCTCAACCATGTTGTGGCCGGCCTGGATAGCGGCCAGCACCGTCAGGACGGTCAGTGCGAGCCCCAGAATGTGCCCCCGATCTATCTGCACCGTGGATCCGCCCGCCGCCTCCCTCGTCTACCCGCGTCAGGGCTGCAGGTCTCCTCTCTCCTCGGGAAACGGTCCTCCGGGGAAAGCTCCGCCCATAGCGGCCCCCATGCAGAGGTCAGCCGGGAATGACAATACTGTATCGGGGAACCCACGTTTCGTCGATAACCCGGACGATAGATTCGACGGCTGCGAAAAGCGCGTCTGCGAGCGCACCATCTATCGGATGCCCACCAGAAAGGCTGCGAGTTTGGCGTACTCCCGGATGACCAACTGCCGATCGGAGCGGCGGCGCCACCACCCCTCCGGCTTGAAGAAGCTGTCCTGCACGGGGTAGGCCCGCACTGTCAGGCCGACCGGCCGAAAGAAGGCCCGGAAGATCACGGCGGCGCGCCGCATGTGGTAGGGCGATGTTACCAGGATGGCGCTCCGCAGTCCCTGGGCGTGCATCACCTGCGCACTGCCGCGTGCATTCTCCGCAGTGCTGACCCCCCAATCGTCCATCAGGATCCGTTCCCTGTCCATCCCGAATCGGGCGGCGTAGCGGGCCAGCTCGCGCGCGGAGCCGGAGCCCTCTCCCGGTGCGCCGCTGAGGATGAGCCAGTGCGCGTCCCCCTGCCAGAGCAAGGCAATGGCCTCACCGACACGTTCCTGTCCATCGCCGCTGATGGCGATGACCGCGTCGGCCCGCTCAAGAGGGTCCTCCACCGCCAGGAAATTCCCCACGGCCTGCAGGGCGCGCTCCGACGCGAGGATCGCGACCAGCACCACAGCCAGCAGCAGAATCGCGCTGCCGGCGGCAAGGACGCGCACGGCCGGCGCGCGCTAGAAGAACTCGAGTTCACCCGTCCCCAGCGACCAGGCCTTGAGGTCGAGGAGGTCGGGACGGGGGCTGCGGACGACGATCATTGGACCCTCACGGGCCAGACGAAACCAGCCCCGGCCGCTCGGGCCCGCGCGGGCCGGAGTGTACAGGACCTGGACGACTGGAGTTGCCGCCCGCCTGGCCACAGCCCAGAGGACGTGCGTCCAGAGGTCCAGTCCGCGCGCCGCACTTTCGGCGACGATGGCCACGGGGATCCTCCGACCCTCGGCGACGCGCATCACGGTGGCGACCGGCGCGTCCGGCACAATCTCGTAACGAAACCAAGGGTGCTGGGCGTAGCGCCAGCGCAGGTAGGCGGGCCCCTTGGCGACCCTCAGCGCCGCCGAAGGGGCGGACCGGAGCGCGCCCGCGAGGTCTTCCCATGTGCCCGGCGCGCCGGTGGCGGGTCGGTGGGCGGGGCGGCGACCGTCCAGTCGCGCCCCCATCAGACGCGCCCAGACCAGGGGGCCGCCGACGAAGATGTCCCGCGTCGCCCGCCCGAGCGCCGTCCATCCCATCTTGAGGTAGCCGGGGAGGCTCTGTTCATTCGGGGTGTTGAAGAGCAACTCCACCCTCTGCGCGTCGATGTCTTTCAAGACCGCCCTCGTCAGGGCGGAGAACACCCCCTGGCGGCGCAGGGCGGGATCCGTCACGGTGTCCACCGGTCGGCCCGCCGCGACGGCGTGCCCGTTCGCTTCCAGCCGCCAGCGCATGATCGCGCGGAATCCGACAATCCGACCCTCGGCCTCGGCGACCAGCATGATGGAAGGACCGAAGGGGTTCTCCAAGTGCTTCCATCGGAAATAGGCTTCGTCATGCGCGCCGGCGCCAGGCCGGTCGAGCACCTGGCGCAGCAGGCGAACGACTTGCGCCTCATCGCCCGGTGCGAAGTGGCGGATCTGAAAGCCGCTCATGGAACCCGCACCGCCGCGGCCTGCGCATAGACGGCTTCGGTGTCCCGCACGTACCGCTGTACGCTGAAGCGTTCCTGAAAGCGGAGGGCTTCCCGCGCCGCGGCAGCCCGACGCGCGTCCAAGTCCGCCAGGACCGCGAGGACCGCAGCGGCGAAGCGCTGCGGGTCCCGCTCTACCAGGAGCACTGAAGAGGACGGCGCGATCTCCCGGAAGACCGGCAGGTCGACGGCCACCACCGGGAGCCCGCGGCTGATCGCCTCGGCCACAGCGTTGGCGAACCCCTCGAACCAGGATGCGTAGACGTACACGTCAGCCTGGCCCAGCAGGTGGTGGACGTCACGGCGCAACCCCAGGAACTGGACGTGAGATGCGATGCCCAATTGCGCGGTGAGACGTTCGAGGGGCCCGCGGGCCTTTCCGTCGCCGACAACCTGCAGGCAACAATCCGGCCACTGCGCGAGCACGTCCGGCATCATCTGCACCAAGAGGTCCTGCCCCTTATGGGGGACGAGCCGGCCGGTGGTGATGAGGAGCGGGCCGCCCGCCGCCTTCGACCCATCGAGAGTTTCGGCGCGAACCGCGCGGTACACCACGTCGACGCGAGAGGGGGCGACCTTCATCGTGGCCACTGCGGAGGCCTTGACAACCTCGGAGATGGCGATGAACCGGGTGGTGCCCCACCGCCCGGTCAGTGCCTCCAGCCCCAAGGAAACCCGGTACTTCCACAGCGCATAGTCGCCCGCGACGAGGCGTTCCTCCACGGCCAGCGTGTTGGTGACCGTCGTGATCACGGGAATGGTGAGGAGCCGGCCGACGAGCCGCCCCAGCTGGTTGGCCTCAAAGAGATGGGTGTGGATGACGGTGGCGTGCTCCTGGCGCGCCAGCCGCAGCAGCCGCGCCAACTGGCGGAGGAACCCGCCCGGTCCCAACCACACCGGGACGACCCCCGTGCGCGCCACCTCTTCCTGCAGAAGGGCGTGCGGCTTCCGGTAGGCCACGAGGTGCCGCCACCGGTCGCTCCGGTGCTGGAAATACAGAAGGAGCTGGCGCTCCGCCCCGCCGCCGAGTTGGCCCAGCGAACTGATCACGTGAAGGACCGTAGGTTGGGCACTCTCCATGGAAGCAACGACCGCGATGAGAATTTCCGCGCGAAACCGGCGCCGGGCGGGTCAGCCTCGGGGGCGCCCGGCGGCTTCGTCCCCGACGGCCAAGCCCGGCAGGTTCATCTCCTGGGAAGCCATGTGGTCGAGCAGAGAGCGCGTCCCGACGGCGTCCATCTGGCGGACGAGCCGCTCCAGTTCCTGAAGCGCCAGGCGCAGGGCAACCTCCGGTACCACACCGTCCACTTGGATTTCGAATACCTTATCGAACGGCGTCGGCAGGAGAACTTCATGCGACTCAACGAGTTCCTCTTCCATCTTCTCGCCGGGGCGCACGCCGGTGAAGACGAACGGGATGTCCTTGTCCGGCTCCAGCCCGGAGAGGCGGATCAGTTCCACGGCCAGGTCTGTGATCCGCACCGGCTCCCCCATGTCCAGCACGAAGATACTGGTCTGGCGGTCCATCGTCGCCGCCTGCAGGACGAGCAGGACGGCCTCCGCGATGCTCATCACGTAGCGTTTCATATCTGGGTGGGTCAGGGTGATGGGACCACCACGCCGGATCTGCTCCTGCAGGACGGGGATGAGGCTCCCCCGGCTCCCCAGGACGTTGCCGAAGCGCACGGCGAGGAAGCGTGTGCGCCCGCGCTGGCTCAGCGCCTGGCCGACCTTCTCGGCCACGCGTTTCGTCGCCCCCATGACGTTGTTCGGGTGGACGGCCTTGTCCGTCGAGATCAGGACGAATGTCCCCACGTCGGCCTGGACTGCGGCCTCACCCAGGACGAACGTCCCCAGGACGTTGGTCTTTACCGCCTCCTCCGCGTGCCGCTCCATCAGCGGGACGTGCTTGTAGGCGGCGGCGTGGAAGAGCACGTGCGGCCGGGTTGTGCGCAGGACCCACTCGACTTTGTCGCGGTCGCGCACGTCGGCGATGATCGTCCGCACCGGGACCTCCAGTTGCAGGCCGGCGAGAGCCTCCTCCAGTTCGAACAGACCGGACTCGTTCATATCCAGGGCAAGGATCTCGCTGCAGGGAAAACGGCAGAGCTGCCGGACCATTTCGAATCCGATGGAACCGGCGGCGCCGGTAACCATCACCCGCTTGCCCTGGAGAAAGCGACTGATGGTATCCATGTCGATCTTCACCGCGGGGCGTCCGAGGAGGTCATCGGGCTGTACCTCCCGGATGTCTTGCAGCCTCGGCCGGCTGGAGAGGAATTCGTGCACCCCCGGGAGGATGCGCACGTGCCGGACGTCCGACTGGCGCGCCTGATCGACGATCGCGCGAAGCTCCTCGGGTGAAGCCGAGGGGATCGCGACGACGACCTCGTCCACGTGCTCCTGCCGCGCGACCTCCGGGATGCTCGTACGCCCGCCGAAGACCCGCAGGCCGTGCAGGTAGGTCTCATGCTTCGCCGGGTCATCATCGATGAAGCCGACCGGCCGGTAGAGCCTCCGGGGATCATCCAGCATCGACCGGCTGAGGCGGTCGCCGGCCGCCCCGGCGCCGACCAGCAGGATGCGCCGCCCGGCTTTCCGGCGCGACAGGCTCATCCCGCCGCGCTGGAAGTCCCACAGCCGGCGGCTGAAGCGGAACAGCATTATCGCCGCCACACTGAGGATGTAGTCGAGCACGAGCACGCTCCGCGTCATAACCGAGAACCCCAGGAGCGGCCGCGTGAGGAAGAGGAGCAGGAGGAAGACCGACACCGAGGCCAGCGTGTTGGCCTTCCAGGCGTTCAGCAGGTCCGTGAGACCGACGAGTCGCCAGGTCACCCGGTAGAGGCGGAAGAGGTAGTGCCAGAAGACCTTCGGCGGGACGAAGACCAACAGGAGCAGCGGCAGGCGGGCCAGGTGCTGCTGGGGGATAGCGCCGTCGAACCGGAGGTAGAACGCCAGATAGAGCGCCAGGCTCCAGATCAAGACGTCACCGGTGAGGAAGATCGCCGTACGTAGGTTTGGCGTCGGCCTAAGACTGAGCCGCGACACAGAAATGCACCCCCTCCCGCAGTGTGCGGGCGATGACTCCCACGGCCTCTTCGGTCAGGTCGTTAAAGAACGGCAGCGCCAGCGTCCGGCGGGCCGCTTGTTCACAGACCGGAAACACACCCGCGTGGTAGCCGAACCGTTGCTGGTAGGGCGCCTGGAGATGGATCGGCGGGAAGTACGGGCGGGTCTCGATGCCCCGCTCCGCCAGGAACCGCCCCAGGAGATCTCGATCGACCCGTGCGGCCAGCCGGATCACATAGACGAACCAGTTGGGACGCGTCCCGGGGACGGCCGCGGGGAGAAGGATCTCCTCGATGTCCCCCAGGGCCCGCCCGTACCGCTCGGCCACTTGGCGGCGCTTGTGGAGCAGTTCCGCAAACCGCCGGCACTGGACGACCCCGAGCGCCGCAGACAATTCGTCCATCCGGTAGTTGAAGCCCAGGACGCCGTGTTCCAGCCAGGGGGAATCCGGGAGGCGCCCCTGGTTGCGCTCCAT
>Ga0209751_10006994_pt1 | contig 10401 bp, 17 predicted proteins | sample RifCSP13_1_FD_184019 | JGI IMG/M metagenome (GOLD analysis project Ga0209751, IMG submission 184019) | Soil microbial communities from Rifle, Colorado - Rifle CSP2_sed 13_1 (SPAdes) (version 2) | ecosystem: Environmental > Terrestrial > Deep subsurface > Rock core/Sediment | place: Rifle...
TACTGACACTTATGCTACTACTTACGCTCCTCCCGTGCCTTGTCGTAATGCTTAGACACAACCACCATTGGCATTCCCACGATCTTCATGGTATGCTCTTTAGAGATCCCACGCTTCGCAGCGTTCTTTATCGCCTCTACGATGCGCGGGTGTTCCACGCTCACGCCTCGGTACTCTGGAGCTTGTGGATTTCTTGGATCGCTCATTTGTTTACCAACCGTTTTTCATCCATTGATATTAGCCTATAATTCCTTTCAAATGTTTCTTTAGGAGACCAAGACCTGTAGCCATCCTCGTATTCTACTGCATAACCGTCACGACCATCTTTAATTTCTTTCCAAGCAAACACGATCTTAGTTCCTATATAGGCAACACTCATTATTTATACTCCTTCATCCCCATCGCTGCCTTATGCTTCTCAGACATCATTATCGCTATCGCTTGCTTCCTACTTTTCACTTTCTTTCCACTTCCAGACTTCAACGTACCCGCCTTAAACTTACTCATTACTAACTTCCAGGGCATCTAACTAACAGTTAGCTGCCCCGGGTATGCCTTTTTGTACATCTCGTCGATCTCTTGCATCGTCTTAGGATCTTGCTTCTTGAACAAGGCATATTTTGGATGTGTTGTGTCGTTCATAATGCGCGATAGCTCACTACGGACTTCGTCGCCGGTTGCACCACTACCACCACCGCCGGCCTTAAGTTGATCCGCGAAGCTAGCATCAGACTTTGCAAATTGCGCGAGGCGCGCCACTATCCCCAAGAACTGTGGATGATTACCGATACCTGTTTCCGCTAGGAACGCTGCATCCTTCGCATCTTTGAAAATCAAGGGTGTGAAGCGCTTAGCATCTTCCATAACTTCATCGAACTTATCGCCAAACTCACGCTTCAGCGCAAGCTGTCCTTCCTCGTAAGTTGTATTGAATTCTGCCACGCTGGCGGAGAATGCTTCGCGATGTAGCTCCAATAGCTCTGACATTGCAGCTTTTGGAATGCCATGTTTCACACCAATAGCACCAAACTTGCCGGCGCGTTCGTCACTCCAAATCATACCCTTCGGCATTTCTTCCGGCTTCTTGATTTCGTACTCTTCTGGTTTTGTAGGCGGGCGCGTCAATAAACCAGCATCGTAGAGTTTCGGCAGGTGTTCAGTGCGCCACGCGGCTGCCGCCTCGGGTGTTTCCGCTTTCTTTAGCGATAGACGACTACCTAGTTCTTTGTGTTGGGCAAAAGCACGATTCACAAAGTGACCGAGGTCTGGCGATTCTTTAACGAATGGATGGTCACGCATCGGTACTTTCACGCCACCATCGCCGTCGTATGTTAGATTCTCTGGGATATCAAGCGGCCACGCCATTAGCGTTCTCCTGTTCTACTTTAACTTCGTATTTGTTAGGATGCTCTGCAAGATCAATATTCATTAGAATATCGTGGACTACGGAGCGTCGCGCATTGTGCGCGGCTAATGCGATTGGATCGCTGCTTTCGCAGACGGTGCAATAGATGTTGTCAATTAGATGTTGTAGAACGCGATCACCGTACATCGTCTGGAATGTCATACGATAGGCTATGACTAGACCTGGATCTTCGTTACGCCATTTATAAGTCAACCAACGTTGTAAGCGCCGAAACGTCATGCTTGTTTACCACCCGGCAACGTCTTCATCATTGGCCCTAATTTACCAACTGCGCCAGCAGCTTTCTCAGCGCGCTCTAGTTGCAAATCAGTACGATCTTGCTCCGCCCGCGCAGCGCGAATGGCGTCAACTTGTTTGCGCGACGAAGTCCATTTCGCTGGCACTCCTCGGATTCGCATAGTGCCCTGTGCGAAAGCATCGTCATCTACCCAATCTAAGATTTGCGGCTTTAGCTGCGCGAGCGGCGCCATGTCGTTTAGCGCGAATGCCATGCTTTCGGCGTCGCCGGAGCGTTGCGCCCGCGCTAGCGGGTTGTCGAAGATTACATCTATGTTACCGTCGGATTGGAATACGATAGGTGGAGGCGGTGGTAATGCACGAGCCGCCATCTGTGCGTCCCACGCAATATCACCAATACGATAGAGCCATTCCCACTGTAGGCGGCCGTACACAGGGCCTATCAGTTTGAACAAAAGATTGATCTTCTGGGCATACTCGAACGCCGTCATTTCCGACTTCTCGATCTCTAGCAGCTTTAGGATATGATCAATATAGAAGATTTGACGAATGCTCGCACGGAGGTTCTCTTCGTTAATTTGTGCGACTTCAGGATTGGAACCAGTCTGATATGGCATTACGCTTTGGCGTATATCTTGACCATGCGTATTGATACTAGTTGGGCCTCCTGGGACCAATCGCAAACTGCCAATCACACTATCGTGCCTATGAAGCACAGGCGGCCGTATCTTCAATGCCCAATCTTCAAGTGACATACGCTTCGCACTGTTTAACGTCCAGGTATCAGGAAAAGCGATATCGCCTCTGCCGCGTCCATAAACGTCACCGTCAGTGCGCTGGTGACGCGGAACGGCCGCCGGAAATACACGATAGCCACTCTCCTGGATGATGTGCTTACTGTCGTACTCAACCCAACACGAAGCCCAAGGCATCCCTTTTGCGCCATAACCGGAATCACTCTTAGGACGTGGATAGATGCCATGAATCACCTTGAATGGGCGATCGCGTTCACCGCCAGATAACGCTGCGGTTACACTTTGCGGAAGCGTCGCTTGACTGTTGTCTTTCCAGCGTTCTTCTATCATACCTGCCGTCATTTGGTAACGACGGAATAGCGTGTGAACTGTGCCGTCTGCGCCTTCTTGTACTAGGAAACGACCGGTTTTGATGGAGGACCAATAGAAACCACGGAATCCGCGTAGCGTGAGATTAACTGGTTGTGGCGCTTCCTCCCCGATAAGTGCGCCAGTACCGAAGCCACCCCAATCAATCAATGATTCGGGTCCCTCAGCATAGAATGGCGAAGCCGCCATGCGCGTTAGCGTTATATTTGTGCACTCCTCCAACCATTCGCGCGTCTCGTCATCGTCTGCCACGCGCGGATCACGCATGGCGTAACCCATCCATTGCTGTCCTGGGTTGATGACATGACCTGCTACGAAGTGCGCCATTAGCTCTGCGGCCATTAGGGTGGTACTGTCATAGACTCCACGGGTTATCTTGTCGCCTGTAGCGAGCACGCCAGTTATACCGACGCGCGACGGTGCAATGTACGGCGCCATACGCTCGTGGCGCTCCGCGTGCGGCCCGTACTCTCGCTCGAGGCGTTCGTACCGTTTTACGAATTCTTTACCGTCGGCTGGCATTAACCAAACCTAACCAAACCAAACCATCCCACACTTCTATGATCCAAACGTTGACAAACGTCGTACCGTGTCGTCAGACATCATGTCGCGTGCGATAATAGTAGAGCGAAAGCCACGCGCGGTACGTCGCCGGCGCAGTGCCTCGGCTGCCGCTTCCTGCACCTCTTTATCTTCTTCTTTAGGCGGCTTTGGTTGCTCGCGCGGCCGTGGCGCACTACCGCCACCGAAACGCCGTCGCTGTTCCATACCGAAGCCATTTTCAAACACTAATGCCCCCTGCTGGTTCACGAGGGTCGAAGGACGATTCGACCTTAACTTCACGTCCCTGCCACGACTCAAATACTAGCGGCTCGAAGCCACCCTCAACGCCAGTGCGTAGGCTGTCCGCAGCGTGGCTATGTTGATCGTGCTTCGGTGTCACACTAAATACTTTGTCGTCGTCGTCCCACTCGCGTGCGTAGCGTCGCAGATGTTCGATGCCGACTGCGCACTTATTGGAGTCGAAATAAAACGTAGGAAATGCACGTCGTACAGCGTCTATTGACGTTTGCAGCGATGCGGTGCGTTGGCAGGTGTGGACGTTGCGGAAGCCCATTTCCGAAAGATAGGCTTCATCGCCGCGCGAGTCCCACGGTAGTACTATACGTCCGTAGATGTATGGCTTCTGTTCTCGCATCACATGTACTGCGTGGCGCATGTCCTTCTGGACTACTTCGTAATAATCGATGAAACGTGTGGCCCCGCCGTAGCGTTGGTAGAACCACATTGACATTTTATCGGATTTGCCAACGTCGAAGATGACGCCTACAGGGAGGTTTACGATGTAGGGGACCGTGGTGATTCGCGCCTCGGCATCCGCCGTCAGCATCAAATCACCATAGATCGTACCATGCTGGAAACCGGAGAAGTCGCACCAATATTCTTGTGCAATGAATTCTGGTCGTTGGCCGTCGCGGCGGAAACTTTCGATTTGCTCTACTGTAACTACTGGCGTGCCATCTTCCCCGGCAGCGTCGCGCCTCGTATCCTCCACTGTTAGTTTCTGAACGTACCAGCCCAGGAGGTTATCATAATTGAACTGATTCTTCAATGCCGCGGTGTAGATATCATGACCTTGGTTGAAGCCGTTTGGCGTGTACGCTAGTATCTCCCAACCGCCGTTCTCTGCAATGACTGGAGATAGCGTATCGCGCGCATCCTTCATCTTACTACCATGCGCGTACTCTGATAGCGTATAACCCAACGGATTGGGTCCGCGCATTCGCGCGACGGCTTCGTCGTCATCGCAACCCATTAATTGATAGAGAGAACCATTGTTTAATTCTATCTGCATTTCCTTGTCATCGAGGCGTTTCACAAACTCTCGTGGGAAGCACGCCTCGATCATTCTAATGCTACGCTCTACGCCGTTGACACGCTCCTGGATAATGTTATCCCAAAAGTCACGACGGCCTTGGTTCAGAGATGGGAATACATGGAAGTAGACGCCGACGCGCAGCAGCATTTCTTCGAATGCAAACGTTGCGGCATTGCGATCCTTGCCGCAGCGCCGGTGCCATAGACATAGGAAGTGACGGCAGCCTGCCTTGCGCGCTACGCGGACGCCACGTTGATAGCTGCGTGCCCGGAAGAATACGCGTTCGTTTGTACTCATACTATACCCAATTGTTTATGGCGATTATGGAATGCTTCTGTCATAGTAGTTTGAAAATGCTTAGCCCATTTCATTGTAGGTTCGTACAATATTGCTGCTTCATATTGTCTACCATTAATAGAATGTGTTACCATTGCTTGTACAGCGTAACCACAGTCTAGGCGTATCTCAAATCTTATGAGCTCGTATTTCTTACAATATGTACAATAAATGTAGGGAACAGATGGCTCTACTGTTTGTGGAGTTACTGCAATAGGTAAAGCCACACCAGCCTGTAATAGTGCTACTGTGGAAATGCAGCCCTGTAGAAAATGTCGTCGATTCACGCTAGTCTTCCATCATCAACGAAGTTGCCACTGACTTCCTACGCTTCGTATCGAAGAATGTACCCGGTATTAGTAATGGAGTCTTGTCTTCACTAACATCGCTGCTTTGACTTAGCTTCTTCGCTAGTTCCCCAACTGTCGTAACACGAAGTCCAGGCTCCGCTATACCTTCTTTACGGCTAGTTGTTAACATTTCGCCAATTTCTTTCACTGTCATAACTTCCAATGGCTTGTTACAGTTTGGGCATGAGGCACTCACTTCGGCACGCTTCGCGTTTCTACATTTACAACTACTGTAAACGTCGCGCTGGCGCCACACGGGCAACGAGTACGCTGCGTGAATGGATCATCGGAGTATGCTTCAATATAAGGTGGAGGGTAGTGTGTAATGTGTTGCACCAACCACTCTTCCATAGCACTGGCGCGCCGTAGCGTGGCTGCCCACATTAGACGGCCGAATACACTATTCATCTTCTGCAAATAACAGTTTGAGAATCTCCGGCGGTGTACGGCCGGGTCCTCGTGGCACACGAATGCGTTGCGGCGTTGGCTCTGTCTCCGCCATGCCAGTAGCCAACGCCGCAGGCGTCATGCCAGACGAGCTCGCGATCTCTAGACTTTGCACTACTTCATTATGCACCTCCTTTTCTGGAGGCGGGGCTGCTTGCCCCACGCCAACTCCAACTACGATTCTATAGATTCCAGTTACTGGATCTATCTCTAGTGCTACAGCAGTGGATGGTGGACGCTGATCGCGTTCTCTAACGTAGGCGCCGGCTATTGACAATACTTTGTCTATAGCACCGAGGCGCGCCCCGTTATCCGCAACTGTCCGTTCGTCAACTACTTGTCCCTGGAACGCGAAGTGCTTCGTTGTTTTTGCGGTAAGCTGTGCGTCCAGCTCACGAAACGTCTTCTGTAGCAAGTCGGGAGGAACTGCTACATTTGTCCATAGACGCTCACGGACGCGGTCTACACTGAAGGCGAGGGTTTCGCGGCTATTGACCATTACCAATAGCTTTGTCGTAGATGTATTTTAATGGAGAATTACCACGAAGTGCAGAGCGCGGACGCCCCGCGCGGGCGAAGCGTGACTCTGCCTTAGAATGGAACGTCATAGCCCGTATCTGTAGAATCTGGGAAGTTGTCAAAAATCCTTCTTCGTAGCCTGCTATCGCAGTACCGCGATGCCCACTACGGCGATAGACACGCGCTATTTCTGGATGTTTACTCAAAAATGCGTAGAGTGCTGCCATGCTAGGCATCGGAATCATCTCACATGCCGTCTTTAGATTATGCAGTCCTTCTATTACCTGTGTTTCGATGACACCCTCCGGCTAGGCTTCGCCTAGCTATGCTACACTACCATGCTGCGCCCCGCCTTGTCAAGCACTTTCTACCGCGCACTAGTCGTGCTATGTCTTGCGAAGCATGGCACACGTGCTATCGCGTAGCGCATAGCAACTTTTCAATTATAGAATTACACAAAAATTGCGTATGAGTGACAGCAAAATCCGTGCCAACTAATGTAAAAGCCCCCGGCACCCCTCTTGCATATTGCATTTCACGTGCCAATCAACATAAATCAATACTAATCATTGCGCCATGCGTCAGGGCATATTGCCATACTATGGATTGTGGTAGCGCGGAATGCCCTACTACATGTGGTATGCACAGCGGCAATGTGCCTGTCTAGACAGGTGCGAGCGCCGTGCGACTACCACGGGTAGTGGTACGCGGCTGGCGCACTACCAGCTACGCATCCTGCGCGTGTGGCACACGCCCTGCACTACTGGAAAGTGCGCGAACGCCACCGAAGCAAGAGTAGGCGGAGACCAAGCCGGGCGCGCACAGTGGGACCACACTCACGCAAGAGGAAGACCCACACGGCACGGGACGCGACGCTAGTTTAACTGACGGGCGTTTGTACCGTTCAGGACTCTAGTAAGCCACGACGCGCACCCTCCGGAAGATCAACGATCCTACGGATGCGGTTGACAACCATGATCCGTAGGATTCGGCATTGTCGCGGGCGCTGCCCCGTGGGGCGCCCGTTACACGGCACGCTGCGCGCTAGCGCAGCAATGATTGTTTGACACGACGCTAGGCGGACAGTGGCAGGGGTGAAACCCCAACGGCTACGCTAGGATAGCTGCCTCTGACTGTCTCGGGGGGAAAAAGCCAATGGCGACGCTAGTTTAGCTGCCCCGAAGGGTAGCCTGCCCGTAGGCAGAGGGGGCCAGTGGCCCCCGTAGGCACAGAGGGAGTTTTTATTTAAAAAATATATATTATATATAAAGTATATATAAATTATAAACTTCCTCTATAGCTATGGGCACCGGCAGACCCCGCTGCGCGGACGCACACGGGCAGGAAATCGGCGAGGCGGGTAACTGCGCGTCAGCGTTGCGGAAATCGGGTGTTGACAGTCAGAGGCAGGTAAGATAGGGTAGTTGTTGACGAAAGCCGGTGTAGGTTGTCAGTGTCATGGGAGGATAGGCAATGGCGACGATTCGCGAGCTACAAAATCTTCGCGAAGATGCGGTCTACATCGCAGCACAGTTACAGAACCATCCCGAAAAGTTCCTGACTATGGAGCGTGATGCATTCGTAGAATTGCGGATGCACATACAAGAAGCGTTCAATATAATCAGCGTAGATTAGTGACAAGCCCAGCGCGTCGCCAGTGCGAATGCTGCAAGCGCCGACCGCGCACGCTGCGCAGTAGCCTCTGTGTGGACTGTGCGACGCTACGACGCGCCGGCTGGCTCCACGCACTATGCACTACCGCGCTACACGCGGAATGTCCACGCCTGTTGCGCATCGCAGGACGCGCTAGCGCGTGGTATCAAGTAGTTTGCAAGTGTAGTTGTCATGTAGGAGGATAGCAATGAAACTTAGCGCGCTACTCAAAACACAAGACGGCCGCTTATGGGCAGCGATATTTGCGTTAGGCTATCGCAAATGGACATGTAGTGCATGTGGCCAACATTTCTACGAAGCAAAACATGTAACTATGCCGCGTTGTATATACTGCGGGAAGTGAAGCATGTGGATCATGCTCCTGGTTACACTACTCGGTCCCGGTGTAGTCGAAGTACGCGCCGTAGGCGCATATGACACGCGTAGCGAGTGTGAAGAGGCACGGCTAACGAGCTATGACGCCACTGTATGCGTAAGACGGAGGGAGGCATAATGCGAATCATCGTCAAAGGCAGTCGTCACGAAGTAGAGGAGGAATGCGCGCATCGCGGAATTCCATTTCGCTGCACTGGCGCACTACACGGTACGACCGTAGGCGAAGTCCCGGACACATTCCACAGCGCAATCGTGGAATGGTTCTGCGAAAGTCGTGCGCCGTACTGGCCAGGCGATTGCCTGTTTTACAGCGAAAGGGGGTGATAAAACCCGGCGCGTCGCGTTGCGCCTAGCTGCGGCCGGCCCTGGCCCCCTGGCGGGGCAGGCAGGACCGTGTCAGACTAGGCCGACGTAGGCGAGTCAAGCGCGCCATGCGCGAGGCGCGCAGAGCCAAGCCAGACATACGAAAAGTCTTGACTCTGCGCGTAGCGCGTGCTATATAGAGTACGTGGAAATGGTCATGGAGAGGCTACCGCTTGATCGGAGGCAGATTGACACCGACCCGCGCACATCGCGCGTATGTGTCAAGTGTGGCCGTCCAATGGCAGTGCTAACGCACCGCCGTTGCGTGTTCTGTGACACACAAGGTTGGATTGCAACGCTGCGCGTTGACGTTTCGCGGTGGTAAAACAGAGCTAGCAGTTAACATTCAAAACATGGGAAGGAGTCTAACGTAGTGGAGCCTCAACCCGGGTGTCACGACACGGTGCGGGTGCGCCTGAGTAAATGAGTGTGATAACTCAGGCCGAGGCGAGGCATAAGAACGAGGCGCCACCACCAACGCGCCTACTCCACTACGTTAGTTGTTACGATAGTGTAGCTAGCAGTTAACGTAGCACCAACAGGAGGCAAGACAATGCCGAAGGCAAGGGTCGAAAAGGAAGTCGCAAACGATGGTAAGTGGGCGACGATCGAACGCGAAGTCAAAGAGCGTGAGAACGTCAAGCTCGCGCAGTACCACAAGCCTCTGACGTTCGACGCGCTGGCTTCATTCATCATGGACGCCAGCGCGTCGCCGGGTCTGTCATACAAGAAGCTATTTCCGTTGACGGACCGTGCCGACGAGCCCACTGAGAGTGAGCAGTCCTTCATTCTGCGGCTGTTTCAGACGGCACTCGACAAGTGGGCATCCGCAGACGTGTACGAGTCACTGGCTTCCGAGTCCACCATCATCACAGTGGGCAAGGAGAAGCTGGATTTGATGACGATCCCTCTCAAGAATCTCATCAAGGGTTACAACGGCACCGTGGCGCAAGTCGAGACGCGCACGATGCTCGCCGGTGGTACAGACGACGCGCGCGAGGCAGCGGAGCGCAGCGTCGGATTCGGTCCATGGAAGGTGGTCGCGCGGAAGCTGTCCGAAGGTTACATCGACAAGGACGGGAAGATGGTGCAGGCGCAGGCGAAGTACGACGAAGCTTCGGGATCGCTCGTCGCGATCTAAACAAAACTAGGCGACGCGCGTAGTGCCGCTAAACAACGCGCCCGGCTGGCAGACCCGGTTATGTCTGCCCAGTTAGCATCATACCTGCCTTCGGCAATGCCACAAGAGGAAGTTACAATGCTAAAAAGAATAACTTGTAAATATTGTTTTGGTATATTCTGGAGTAGTTATGTAGACGCAATCTGCCCTTTTTGTTGGAAACGTCAGTAATCTCACTACCTTTTTGTAAAACATCGCAACATAATTCTATAGCTATGACTGGTCAGTCCCTGACCACCCTGGCTAGCCTCTAGCCAGTCGAATAAGGTTGACAACGCCAGACTACATGTGCTAAAAGGAGAGTGAGCCGCCATGCAGGACGAGACCCCTCCCACCGTTGCTACAGCACTCGCTCATGTCCATATACTCTGCACACGCCTAGAAGCATTGCAACGCGATGCAGAGTTAGTGAAAATGGAAATACGCGAAGCGTGGCGTGCGGTCCCGCACATGCCGGTGCGCCGCGAACGGCCCTGTAGGCTATGCCTACG
>Ga0209751_10006995_pt1 | contig 10400 bp, 7 predicted proteins | sample RifCSP13_1_FD_184019 | JGI IMG/M metagenome (GOLD analysis project Ga0209751, IMG submission 184019) | Soil microbial communities from Rifle, Colorado - Rifle CSP2_sed 13_1 (SPAdes) (version 2) | ecosystem: Environmental > Terrestrial > Deep subsurface > Rock core/Sediment | place: Rifle...
GTAGTACAGCCCGCCGCCAGCCTTGCCCGTCGAGCCGGAAGCCTTCCAGCCGCCGAAGGGCTGGATGCCCGGCCACGCCCCGGTTGTCGCGCCGGCGCGGCGGTTGACGTACACCACGCCCGCCTCGATCGCCGCCAGGAAGCGCTCGACCTCGGCCCGATCCTCGCTGAAGAACCCCGCGGTCAGGCCGTAGATGTTGTGATTGGCGAGGGTCAGCGCCTCGTCCATCGAGTCGACCGGCGCGACGCTGATGAAGGGCACGAAGAGCTCGTCGCGGAAGAGGCGGTGGTTGGTCGGCAGACCGGTCGCGACCGTGGGTCGAACGAACCAGCCGCGGCCCAGGTCACCGTCCATCAGGCGCTCCCCGCCGGTGGCGATCGCGCCCGCCAGCCGCGTTTCGGTGACCGCGTTCTCGTAGCGCGCCACGGCACGCTGGTTGATCACCGGGCCTAGCCAGTTGGTGCGAGCGAGCGGGTCGCCGGTCTTGATCTGCTCGGTCTTCTCGACCAGCAGCCGGACGAACTCGTCGTGCACTGGGCGCTCGACGTAGCAGCGGCTGTTGGCCGAGCACTTCTGGCCCCCGAAGCCGAACGCCGCGCGCATCACGCCTTCGGCCGCTTCCTCGAGATCTGCCCTGCGGCTGACGATCGAGGGGTTCTTGCCGCCCATCTCGACGATGACCGGCTTGGGGAACTCGCGCGCGAACGACTTGTACAGGTCGAAGCCGACTTCGAACGAGCCGGTGAAGACGACGCCATCGATGCCCGGGTTTTCCTGCAGCTCGGCGCCGACCGTCTCACCGGGGCCTGCGACATAGTTGAAGACACCCTGCGGCAGACCGGCATCGTGGAGCGCCTCGTACAGCTTCATGCCCAGCAACGGGGCGTCGCTCGAGGGTTTGAAGACGACCGCGTTGCCTGCCACCAGGGCGCCCCCGGCAGGGCCGCCGGACAGCGCCATCGGGAAGTTGAACGGGCTGATGACCGCGAACACGCCGAACGGCTTGAGCACCGAGCGGGTATGGACGGCGGCGTCACCGAGGTTGCCCATGGGCACGTCAAAGCCGTCGTGCTCCTCGACCCTGTCGCAGTAGTAGCGGATCAGGTCGGCCGTCTCCTCGACGTCGCCGAGCGCCTCGAGGCGGTTCTTGCCGACCTCGTGGCACATCAGCGCGGCATACTCCATCTGCCGCTCGCTGATCAGGTCGGCCGCGCGGCGCATGATCGCCACTCGCTCGCGCCACGGCGTGGCTGCCCAGCGCGGAGCGACGGCGCGGGCGGCGGCGACGGCGTCCCTGACGTCCTGCCGCGTGCCCACCGCGAACCAGCCCAGAACGCGCTCCGAATCGATTGGCGAGCGGTCCTCGAACTCTGTCTCGCCGTGGCGCGGCTCGCCGTTGACGTAATTGGCGTGGTGCTGTCCGAGCTGTGCGTCGGCGCGTTCCATGCCCCGCTCGAACTGCTCGTGCAGCTCCTCGTTGTCCGCTCGCAGGGTCGCGTAGGTGATCTTCAAGCGCGGGCGCTCGATGGTATGTGTCATGAGATGCGCTGTCCTCCGAAACCCTTCCTTCAGGCCCTCGTCCGAAGTCTACGCCTGCCCGTCAGCGCATCCCGACAGAGCTACTCGAACCGGTCGAGTAGCGCCTCGGCCTGAAAGAGGTTGATCCCACTCTCGATCAAGTCGACGAGCGACTGGATCTTGCGCTCCTCCTCGACCTGCTCTTCGATGAACCACTGCAGGAACTGGTGGCTGGTGTGGTCGTTCTCTTCCAGCGCTGCCTTCGACATCGCCTGGAACTGCTCACTCACTCGACGCTCGGACTCGAGCACCGTCTGCGCCGCCTTGAACGCTGACCCATAACGGGTCGTGGCCGCCTTCAACGCCGGCAGCTCGTAGGGCACGCCGACGTCGATCAGGAAGTCGATGATCTTCGTTGCGTGGCCGGCCTCTTCGGTCGACTGGTCACGGAAGAGCTTCCCCCAGCGAGAAAGGCTCTGCCGCTCGAAGTAGACGGCGATGCCCATGTACAACTGATGCGCGCGCAGCTCGTGTCCGATCTGCTCGATGAGAAGCTTGGCCAGTCGTTCGCTGATCATGCCCGGCAGGCTAGCGCATCCGGCGCCGGCGCTCAAAGCTCGCAGGTCCGCCATCCGCCGTCGCTTCGTCCGATCGGCCCCCGGTATTCGCCCCGTATGGCACGTCCGATGAAGGGCCGACGTTGACTACGGTGCCCCAACGGCATCCATGAATCGTTGGAATCTTGGGCGGCCGGTTCCGACAAGGAGGCGAAATACCATGACCACGCTGATCCCCACCGTGCCGCAGGAGACGGAAACGAAGCCGGCCGTGGCCGAGCTGCGCATCGGCGACCGGACCTTCGAGCTGCCCATCGAGCAGGGGACCGAAGGCTTTCCGGCCATCAACACCGCGTCGCTGCTCAAGGACGCCGGGATGACGACGCTCGACTACGGCTACGCCAACACGGCCTCGACGCGCAGCTCGATCACCTACCTCGACGGCGAGCAGGGCGTCCTGCGCTACCGCGGCTACCCCATCGAGCAGCTGGCCGAGAGCTCTACCTTCCTCGAGACCGCCTACCTGCTGATCCACGGCGAGCTGCCCACCGATGAACAGCTGGCGGCCTGGACGAACCTGGTCACCCGCCACACGCTGCTCCACGAGGAGTTCAAGCGGTTCTTCGACGGCTTCCCCATGGACGCCCATCCAATGGGCATCCTGGCCTCCGCGGTCAGCGCACTGTCGACGTTCTACCAGCGATCGAACAATCCAAAGGATGCCGATGGCGTCGACATCAGCACCGTTCGACTGATCGCCAAGATGCCGACCATCGCCGCCTTCGCCTACAAGAAGTCGGTCGGCCAGCCGCTCGTGTACCCCGACAACGCGCTCGACTACGAGAGCAACTTCCTGCGCATGATGTTCGCCCTGCCGGCCGAGCCCTACACCGTCGACGAGGACGCCGCGCGGGCACTGCGCATCCTGCTCATCCTCCACGCCGACCACGAGCAGAACTGCTCCACCTCGACCGTCCGGCTGGCCGGCTCCAGCCACGCCAACCTGTATGCCTCGATCTCGGCCGGCATCTCAGCCCTGTGGGGCCCGCTGCACGGCGGTGCCAACCAGGAAGTGCTCGAGATGCTCGAGGCGATCGACGCCGACGGCGGCAACGTGGCCAAGTTCGTCGACCGGGCCAAGGACAAGAACGATCCCTTCCGGCTGATGGGCTTCGGCCACCGGGTCTACAAGAACTATGACCCGCGCGCCCGGATCATCAAGCAGGCGGCCGACTCCATCCTGGCCAAGCTGGGCGTCGAGGACCGGCTGCTTGGCATCGCCAAGGAGCTCGAAGAGGTCGCCCTGACCGACCAGTACTTCATCGACCACAAGCTCTATCCCAACGTCGACTTCTATAGCGGCCTGATCTATCGCGCGCTGGGCTTCCCGACCGAGATGTTCACGGTCCTCTTCGCCATCGGCCGGCTGCCCGGCTGGATCGCGCAATGGCGCGAGATGATGGTCGACCCGGACTCGCGCATCGGCCGGCCACGCCAGGTGTACGTGGGTCCGCGCGAGCGCTCGTACGTGCCAATGCGCGAACGCTAGGGGCCGTCGGCGAAATTACGCGACCAGCGAACAGAACGCGCCATTGCGGCCCCCTGGCGGCTCGATGGGGGCCGCGCAGGCTTGTGGACCGTGCTCGGCTGAGCGTGGGCCGTGCGCAATAGGATGCCGCCGAGGTCGCACCCTGTTCGCTGATCGCGTAAAAGGGGCATCGGACTCCTCCGGCCGCGTGGCAGGGTCGGCCGGAATTCTCAGGAGCCTTTCGTGCGTGGCAGGCCGGCGTACCCCGCGACGCGGTCGAGCCACTCAGAAGTGAGTGCCTCGAACAGTTGGCGCTGCTCGTCCTCAAGTGCGTGGCCGGCGCGGTCGAGGACGGCGTAGGTGGCGCGCGGCATCTGGTCGAGCAGCGGCCAGCCGTCGCGATAGCCGCACATCGAATCCTGCCGGCCGGCCAGGATGAGCGCCGGCGCGGCGAGTGGCTCGGGCAGCCGGTGCGCGGGGAACGAGAAGTCGTAGCGCTGCTCGACGCGCTCGAGGAACGGGAAGTTTGCCAGCGCCAGGGCCGGCTCGATCGTTTCCCGGTAGGCGGCCAGCGACTCCCGGCTCTGGACCACGGCGATCTCCGCCCACTTCTCCTCGCCCGCGGTGGTGGTCGCCACCAGGTCCGGATCCGCGACCAGTACCTGGTGCGGCGGCAGGTCGCGCAGCGTCCGGTCGCCATGGATGGCCGGCACAACCAGCATCAGGCCGTCCAGTCCGGCGGCTCGGTGGTAGGCGATACCGAGACAGATGTAAGCGCCCCACGACGCGCCGACGACGACCGGCCGCTCGCCCGGTGCGACCCTGGCGATGAACTCGAGTGCCACCGCGAGCATGTCGTCCTGGCTCGTGATCCAGTCGGCGCCCGGTGTCCGGCCCATGCCCGGCATGTCCGGGTAGATACGCCGCCATCCCTTGCGGCGCTTGAAGATGGGCTCGTAGTGCTGGGCCATGAAGCTGCCGTCGAGCGACCAGCCGGAGAAGAGCACGACCGTTCGCCCCGCGCCCGCCTGCCGGTAGCTGATGGGAATGCCCCGGATCTCGGTTCGCATCTGGCAGTTCTCCCGGGCAGTCAAGCCACCGCGAGGCGCACCGGCAGGCGCCGCGATCCCCAGCGGCCGACAGACGCCTCGAAGATTCCCGGAAGCGGCGTGTCGCACTGCTCGCATCGCCCGTCAGCCGTGATGTGCCACTCCCCGAGCTCGTAGCCGACGCGCTCGATGAGCAGCCGGGTGCAGGCGTGGCACCAGGTGCTCCCGCCCTCGCGGTCGAGCACGTTGCCGGTGTACACGTAGCGCAGCCCGTTCGCCAGCGCGATTTTCCGCGCCCGCCGGAGGGTGGCCGCAGGCGTCGGTGGCCGATCGAGCATCTTCCAGTCGGGATGGAAGGCCGTGAAGTGCAACGGCACGTCCGGGCCCAGGCGATCGGTGATCCAGCGCGCTTCAGCCTCGATCTCGGCGTCCGAGCCGTTCAGGCCGGGTATGAGCAGGGTGGTGATCTCGAGCCAGACGCTCGTTTCGCGGCGCACGTACTCGAGCGTGTCCAGGACCGGCGCGAGGTGTCCGGCGCAGATGCGGTGGTAGAAGTCCTCGCTGAACGCCTTCAGGTCGACGTTGGCGGCGTCCATGTGGCGGAAGAACGAGCGCCTCGGCTCGGGGTTGATGTAACCGGCCGTGACCGCAACCGTCTTCACGCCGCGCTCGTGGCAGGCGTCGGCGACGTCGATCGCGTACTCGGCGAAGATGACCGGGTCGTTGTACGTGAATGCCACGCTGCGGCAGTCGAGCCGAACGGCAGCATCGGCGATGGCCGCCGGGGTGGCCGCATCGGCCAGCGTGTCGACCTCGCGTGAGCGGGAGATGTCCCAGTTCTGGCAGAAGCGACAGGCCAGGTTGCAGCCCGCCGTACCAAACGAAAGAACGGCGCTGCCGGGCAGGAAATGGTTCAGCGGCTTCTTCTCGATCGGGTCGACGCAGAAGCCGCTCGACCGCCCATATGAGGTGAGAAGAATCGCGTCGCCCCGCCGCTCGCGGACGAAGCACAAACGGCGCTGGCCGTCGGCGAGCCGGCAGGCGCGCGGACAGACGTCGCACTCCAGGCGACCATTCCTGAGTCGATGCCACCAGCAGGGAGTAATGGCATCAGGCACCGCGGTCACCACCACCGCCGCGAAGTCTGAGTGTCCGGCGACCGCTCGACAAGAGACGGACGGCCCAAATTGCGGCGCGGGTCCGGGAAGTCATTCCGGAGCGGGCTGAACGGCCCTTGTCCCGGTCCGCGCGGCGGCTCGACCATCGGCCTGCCAACGAACGGCCTGCCAACGCACAGGAGGGTGTTCCCGATGACCGCCAGCACGATCTCACTGGGCAAGCAGGCCGATCTGGCGGGACCCGGGATCGGCTCGTACGAGGAACTCGAGCGCATCCTGCCGACCGACTATCACTCGCTCCTGGATCCGCGCGAAACACAGCTCGCGATCAACGCCGTCAAGGATTACATCGAGCGCGAGCTGTGCCGCGAGTTGAACCTGATCATGGTCCAGGTGCCGTTGATCGTCGACGTCGAGTCGGGCGTCAACGACATGCTCGACCGCGACGGCTCGCGCACGCCGATCCAGTTCCACATCACCAACGACCACGACCAGCACCCGATCGACGCGCAGGTCGTGCAGGCGGCAACGAAGTGGAAGAGGGTCGCGCTCAAGCAGTTCGGCATGGGCGTCGGCGAGGGCCTGTGCACCGACATGCGCGCGGTGCGCAAGGACTATTTCCTCGATCACGATCACAGCGTGTACGTCGACCAGTGGGACTGGGAGCGGGTCGTGACAGCCGACCAGCGCAATCTCGACTATCTCAAGCAGACGGTGCGCGCCATCTGGCGCGTGCTGCGTGGGGCGGAGGCGCACGTGCAGGAGCTGTTCCCGCAGCTGCGCGCCGACCGCTACCCGGACCTGCCCGAAGAGATCACCTTCATGCATGCCGAGGAGATCCTGGCGCGCTACCCCGACCTGCCGCGCAAGCAGCGTGAGACGCGGATCCTCCAGGACTACCCGGCGATCTTCATCATCGGCATTGGCTGGAAGCTCGACGATGGCTATCCGCACGAGATGCGTGCCGCCGACTACGACGACTGGGTCACCCCGACTCTGTCCGAGGACGGGCGACCGATGCACGGCCTGAACGGCGACATCCTGGTCTGGAACCCGGTCACCAAGCGACGCCACGAGCTGACCTCGATGGGTATCCGGGTCAACCCCGAGACACTGCGCCAGCAGCTGGAGATCACCGGCCAGCTCGACTGGCTGAGCCTGCCCTATCACAAGGGCATCGTCCGTGGCGAACTGCCGCTGTCCATCGGCGGTGGGATCGGTCAGTCACGCACCCAGATGCTGCTCCTGAAGAAGGCCCACCTGGGCGAGGTCAGTGTCACGGTCTGGCCCAAGATCCTGAAGGAGATGTGCGCCGAGCGCGACATCCACGTAATCGAATAGCGGCCAGGCTGCCGCGAGTGGCTAGCCGGCGGCCTGGACGTCGCGGAAGCAGTCGGAGCAGTAGACAGGCTTGTCCTGGCGCGGCTTGAACGGCACTTGCGCGGCGTTGCCGCATTTGCTGCAGATGACCGCGAAGTACTCGCGCTGCGGCCGGTAGTCCCCGCGCTCGTAGCCCCGCGGCCCGCCTATCTCGCGCACGTCGAAGCCGCTCGACTCGCGCATCTGGCGCCGCGACGCGCGGCACGACGGACAGCGCTTGGGATCGGATGCGAATGCCTTCTGGGCGTAGAACTCCTGGTCCGCCGCGGAGTGAATGAACTCGACGCCGCAGTCGGCGCAGGTAAGGGTTCGATCTGTGTAGGACACCAGCCTGGACCTCCCCGTGGTCAGCTATTGAGACGAGGCCACCGGCAGGCGGCTCGGGATCCAACGCAGCCGCGCGAGTGATGCGTGGCGTCGGAACGGGAGGCCGGGCGCCGCGCAACCCAGGTGCTGTGCCGAGGTCCATGAACTGGGCGCACCGGTAACTGGTTCAAGACTACCACCGGACCGCGGGGCGGCACAAACGTCGTCGTCGATCCGCGGTCTGCGAGGGCCTTTCGCCTCCGAGGCGACCGTAGCCATTCCTTCCTATGTCGGCGCCCCCCGGCCGGGTGTCAGAATTACCGTCACGAAAACGGTGCGAGTCCGCACCGCTCGCCAGAAGGCAGAGAGGGAAGACCGGCCGAATGCCACGCCTGCTGCACTTGGCCGACGTGCATCTGGGTGCCCGCCACGACGATCTGGGTCCGACGGCGGCGGCCCAGCGCGAACGCCAGTTCGCCGCATTCGAGCGCGCGATCGAGTTGGCCCTCGCCGAAAAGGTCGACCTCGTGCTCCTGTGCGGCGACCTGTTCGACTCGAACAGCCAGCCGCGCCGCTCCGTCGAGCGTGCGGCGGCCGAGCTGGGCAAGCTGGCCGCCCGGCACATCCCGGTGGTGATCATCCCGGGCACGCACGACTGTTACGAGCCGGGCTCGATCTATCGCGTCTTCGATCTGGCCGAGCTGGCCGGTGCGCCAGCCGACGGCGGACTGCTCACCGTGTTGACCGACCAGCGTGCGCAGCTCGACTTCGGGCCGCTCGGTATTTCGGTGATCAGCCACGTCTTTCCCGCCAAGCGCGCGTCGGAGAGCCCGCTGGCCAAGATGCGCGCGGCCGCGCAGGCGGCGCGCGGCGACGGGACGAAGGCGCGCAACTGGCTGATCGGCATGATCCACGGCTCGATCGCCCAGCCCGGCCGGTTCGAGCACGACGAGGTCATCGTGACCGAGCAGGAGATCGCCGAGAGCGGCCTCGACTACCTCGCCCTGGGCCACGTCCACTCGTTCCGCGAGGGGACCGCCGGCGCCACCAGGTGGGCGTACTCGGGCGCCCCCGAACCGGTCGCGCTCGACCAGGACGGCGCCGGCCAGGTGGTGCTGGTGAGTCTCGACGAGCACGACGGCAAGCGCACAGTCTCCGTCGAGCCGCGGCCGGTGGGCAGGACCAAGTTCCGCAAGCTCGAGCTGGACGCGGCGACGATCGCCTCGCAGGCGGCACTCGACCACCAGTTGCGCGAGCTGGCCGATGCCGACCTGGTCCTCGATGTTCGCCTGGTCGGTGTGCGCGCGGATGAGCTCGACCTGAACCTCGATGAACTGGCCCGCCAGCTCGATGGTTCGTTCCTGCGCCTGCGCCTGCGCGACGCGTCGGTGGTCGGCCTGCCGGAGGGCCCGGTCGCCCCGCCCGACACGATCCTCGGCGCGCTGACGCGCGACTTCCGGGCGCGCATCGACGACCACGAGACACGCGGCGACAGTGAGCGCGCGGCTGAGCTGCGCGAGGCGCTCCGCCTGGGCGGGCTGCTGCTCGACGATCCGCAGCGCGTGACGCTGGCCTGAACGATGATCATCACCCGCCTGCGGCTGTTCAACTTCAAGCGCCATCGCCAGCTCGACGTCGAGCTGGGGCCCGGCCTGAACGTGGTCCGTGGGGCGAACGAGTCGGGCAAGTCGACCGTCCAGCGCGCGATCGAGATGGCCCTCTTCCGGCGGCCCACCTTCACCGGCGTCGAGCTCGAGGACAGCCAGACCTGGCGCGAACAGGAGACGCCGCCGCTAGTCGAGCTTGAGTTCAGCGAGGACGGCCGGACCGGCACGCTACTCAAGACCTTCGCCGGCCACCGCGGCACGGTCGAGCTGCGGCTGGGCGACGAGTCGCTCAACGACCCGGCCGCGGTCGAGCAGCACGTGATGGCCATGACCGGGCTGCCGTCGGAGAAGTTCTTCCGCGCCAGCGCCAGCGTCCACCACCAGGAGCTGACTGGCCTGGCGCAGGACGAGAACACGTTGCGCGACCGCCTGCAGCAGTCGATGAGCGGCGCCGACCGCGGCACGCACACAGCGCGGCGCAAGCTGGAAGACGCGATCCGTCGCTATCGCACCGAGGGCGCCAAGAACCCCGGCTACCTGAAGGTGCTCCACGGCGACGTGGAGCGGCTGCGCGAGCAACTGCGGCGCGGCGAGATGGCGCTCGCACAGCTGGAGGCGGACCGTCGCGCGCTGGCCGATGCGCGCGCGGCGCGAACGCAGCTCGACGCCCGACTCGACGAACAGCGCGAGGGCGCGGCGAAGGCCGAACGAGCTGCCGCGCTGACGACCAAGGCCGCCGATGCCGCGCGGCGTTATGCGCTCTACAAGCGCGGCGCGGAACTGCGCGAGGAGATCGGCCGACTCGAGGCCAGTCACCCTTCGGCGGTCTCGCTGCCGGCGCTGCGCTCGACAGTCGAGCACCTGCGCAAGCTCGAATTCAAGCTGTCCGAGATGCGTGCCGAGATGGCCGCCGAGCCCGACCTGTCGAGCTACGACGTGGCCCTGCCCAACCCGCGCTGGCAGCCGTGGGCGGTCATCAGCGTCGTGCTGCTCATCGCCGCCGCCGTCGCGGCCGTTGGCGGTTTCGTGCTCAGCGCGCCAACGGTTGGCCTGGCGGCTGGCGGCGCGGTGCTCCTGACGGCTGTGCTTGCGCTGCTCATGGCCGCCCGTCAGCGCCTTCGGCTGAACGACATCCGGCTGCAGAACGAGCTCCGCGAAGCCGAGATCGCGCGTCGCCTGGCGGGTCGGACGGACATCTCTGAACGGGTGCGCCAGGCGGACCAGGAGCGCGTCGAGGCACTCTCTTCGCTTGGCCTGGCCGATCTCGCGACGGCCGAGACGACGCTCGCCGCAGAGACCGAGCACGTCGCCCAGATCGGCTCGCGGCGGGCCGAGTT
>Ga0209751_10006996_pt1 | contig 10398 bp, 10 predicted proteins | sample RifCSP13_1_FD_184019 | JGI IMG/M metagenome (GOLD analysis project Ga0209751, IMG submission 184019) | Soil microbial communities from Rifle, Colorado - Rifle CSP2_sed 13_1 (SPAdes) (version 2) | ecosystem: Environmental > Terrestrial > Deep subsurface > Rock core/Sediment | place: Rifle...
CTGGATAGCGCCGCTTCGGCCACGGTCGCGGGGTCGCGGCACTCGAGCTCCGAGCCGTTCCGGTCGTGTGGGCTCGAACAGGAGCCCCGGGTCACGTCACGGTCTGGGCGCCGCCCGAGCTTCTCCTCCGAGCCGTGGTTCAATGTGACGAGCATGAGTAAGAACCGCTACACGCTGTTCGACCGAGCGTCCGGGAACTTCCTGGATTGGTTCGACACGCTCGCCGAGGCCGAGGAGACGCTCGCGCGCTTCCTGGCCGCCGCCCCGCAGGCTGCGGACGACCTCGAGATCTGGGACGACGACGAGGGCATCCGGCTCGAGGTCGATCCCGCAACGCTCCGTCCCGCGCCGGCCGCGTAGCGCGCATCGGCGGCGCGAGGCTCCGAGGCGGGACCGCCGTCCTACGGGGGCTGCGCGAGTGCGGGCCGAACGACGCCGCCGGCTCCTCGGCGAGTAGGACTTAGAGACGCTTTCGTGGCAGCCGCGTGCTCGGCTTGGCGAGATGCGCGACCAGCCCAGAGAGGAGCACATCCGCCCACGGCCTGTAACGTGGGATCGTCCGTTGCCACTCGCCCTCGATCGAGGAGGATCGGCATGGCAGGGAAGTCGAAGAAGCATCGTGTGCCCAACCCTGTTTCCCTGGGAACCGCGGCGAAGGCGCCGATGGTCAGCTTGAAGGTGAAGAAGCAGAAGAAGAGGTCGCGCGGGAAGTAGCACGTAGCGGGACCTCCGGCCGACGAAGAGCGGGCGCCGTTGCCGGTGCACTCCTCGTAGCGCCGCGCGGCCTCCCCGTGGGCCAGAACCTCAGCGATGCTCACCGCGTCCGCGACGACCGCTGGCAGCACCAACCGGGGGGATGAGATAGGGTGCGTTTTGGAAACACCGAGCCAGTCGCGCTGACGGTCCAGCTTGTGTCCGTCGAGTCGCCAGCTCTTCTTCCTCGTTGCAACCACCGTCTCAGCCGAGCGGAGACAGCCGATCGGAGGCAAGCCTTCCTGAGGCTGCCGCTCGTGCCACATGATCGACGAGAGGAGCTAGCCATGACCACACTTCTTACCGAGGTCCAGACGGCAGACAAGATGGTCAAGATCGCGCGCGAGCAGGTGGATGCCTTCAACAGCGGCGACTGGGAGCGCGTGCGAGCAGGGCTCGCCTCCGACTCCCGCTACGACGAGTTGGGAACCGAGCGGAAGATCGACGGTCCGGAGAAGATCGTGGAGCTCTTCAAGGGTTGGAAGCAGGCGTTCCCGGACGCCGCCGGCACGGTGACAAGCGCTTTCGCCAGCGGTGACAAGGCGGTCCTGGAAGTGACCTGGAAGGGCACGCACACCGGCCCGCTCACGACGGCGGAAGGGACGATCCCGGCCTCGGGCAAGCGTCAGGAGACGCCGGCCGCCATCATCTACACCTTCGAGGGCAACAAGATCAAGGAGAGTCGCCACTACTTCGACTCGCTGACTCTCCTCAAGCAGATCGGCGCGCAGCCCAAGTAGCCGCGACCGCAACGAGTACGGAAGGGGGCGGCCGGACGGTCGCCCCCTTCCATCGGCAAAGAGCGCGTGGGACGCGATCCGCGACAGGCGGTGCTCGTTAGCGCACACCGCCATCCGAACCACCTACAAGATCGCGGTGGAACGAACCGATTTGAACAAGCGCTGCCCCTGCACGCCGACGCGCGGGTCGCAGCGCGCAGGCGATGGCATGCACGTCGCTTGGCTCGATCACGTCCGCTACGAGCGGCATGCCGACCACCCCCGATGAGATTGTCGTTCGTCAGGAGGGACCGTCCTTCTGCGCCTCGACCACAGCGCGCTCGAGAGCTCGCCGTTAGCTGAGCGGCGCGGCTCTGGGCACGGGCACTCCGTCCTGTGGGCGCTTCGCGTACCTGAGTCGGGGGAGGCTGAACTGGGAGTACGCTTCCAAAGAGAACCTATGACCCCCCTGACCCTCGCTGAACGAGACGCGCTCCGGCTTCGAGCCGCGAAAGCGGGCGAAGTGTTCAGCGGGAGAACCGTAGGGGAGTTGATCCTAGACGTGCGGGAAACGCACGCCGATGCGAGCGCCGGGCTGCTCGGCGCCGCGTTGGACGCGATCCTTGCTCAATGTCTAGTCGAGCCGTTCGAGCCCTGGCCCGGCTCCCTCGTGGCCGCGCTCGTCGCGCCCTAAGCTAGACCGTCACCCGACGTCGGGACGGGAGTCGACTACCAGCTCACGCCCTCGTGCTGAGCGAGTCGCCGGAGGACGTCTTCGGCGAGCACGAGGGTCGCGTCGCGGTTCACGCGAGCGGCGGCGAGAGCGGCGCTCTTCGTGTCGCCGTGGCGGATCGACGTCGCGGCGTCCGTGAGCGGTTGGAGTTGCCCCTCGCTCGTCCCGACCGCGGCGTGAAGCGGCGGCCAGACGGGTTTCGTCTCCGTCGCCGAGACCTTGTCCGCATGGAAGCGGCGCGCGTTCTCTACGGCCCGGTAGGCGTAGAGGAAGGCGTCGTCGCCGCGGTCGAGGAGGCTGAAACCGAGATCCTTGAACGCGAGCCGGAGTGTCGGCTTACGGACGAAGCGCCACGCGGCGTTCGCGGCGGTCGTGAAGTCGCGGGCGCGCGGGCCGTCTAGCTCCGTGACAGCGCCGGCCGCATAGCGCTCGTGGATCGTTCCGACGACGTTCGTGCGAGCCTCGACCCCGCGGACTTCGAGCCACGAGTGAAGCTCCGCGCGCAGCCGGAGCGCGTCGCGCCTGTCGCCACGGTCGAGGCGGATGAGCGCGTAGATCGCGAGCGTCACGTCGAAGACGTCCTGGACGAACGCACGTAGGGTCAACAGGTCCTGCTCCTCCGCGATCGCCCAGTAGGCAAGAGCATGCCCGAGGACTTCGAGCGTCGAGTCGTCGTCGAGCTGGATCCCGGCCTCGACGCCGAACGTCATCAGCTCCTTCGGCTCGACGTCGGCGAAGAAGAAGTACGTTCGGCGGCCTTCGTACGTCGGAATCGGCATCGCGCCGAGAACGTTAGTGGCCCACGCGCAGGGCGCAGTGGAGAATCTCACGCGAGAGCTGGCCCTGTGCGGACGACGGCTGGCAGGACGTACCCCCGACTATCGCAGCGAGACCGTGAACCCGTCCCGGAATGGAGTCCCCTCCAGAGACCGCTCCGCTCTCCGCGTCGATCTCGGCGATTCCGGGCCGTTGCACGCGGCCGATGTGGGTTGAACTCTCCGCCCCGGTCGTCGCGGTTCCGGTGACGGCGCAGGTCGGCGGGCGCGGCCACTGAGAGCCAGTTAGGCCGTACACCCTCACGCCCGCCTGGTTCTCGGGCACCGACAGCTCCTGCGTGTCCGAGAGGCTGCCGTCGGAGTCCGCGTCCGTGAGCTCGTAGACGTTGTGGCCGTTCGTATCCGCCGGCGCCTCGAGATCAGGGTTGGTGTTTCGCTTGGCGAAACGACTGCGTGGGCGTAGGATCATCTCATGAGCAGCTTGGCCGCGAAGATCCGCAAGTGGTTGGGGCTCGAAAAGAAGCCGGTAGACGCTCCTAAGCACGGTGCCGGCGCGCCGTAAGGCGCTCATTCAGCCCGGATAGGTAGCTCGTCGCCTGCGGCTTACGCCGCGAGTGGGATCGCCTGTGCTCGGCGAGAGCGAACTCCTCACCCGGCAACAGCCCGCCACACTCAGCGCAGCACTTCTTGGTCGAGTCGCCCACGCACTCGCTGGGAAAAGCCTCGGACACCATGTTCGTCTCGGGCGGGATCGTATGAAACAGGCGGGTTGCAGAGCTGCGCGGCGGCACAGTCGGTCCCTCGAATGTGACTGTGGTATACCTGCGCTCGGTTCGCGCAAGTGCCACCGCAATTGAGGAGGAGTTTTGGCCAGGAAAACGATTCTTATTTCTGATCTCACTGGCAGCGAGATCAGTGATAGAGACGCCGCCCGTGTGGTGATCACCTATGCGGACGCGCGCCGCGGACAGGTCGTGCTCGACGTGAACGCGAGCGAGGTTGACGAGCTCGCAGCGAAGGGAACACGGCAGGCGCGCCGTGGCCGGAAACCGAAGAGCGAATAGAGCAACCCAGAAACGCTACGGGCGGGCGCCATCGCCGACGCTCCTCGATCCCGCTCGTGCCTACAGTCCGTTCGCCGTGCCTTTCAACCCGCGCTCTCATCGGTCGTGGCCAGCGCCAGACCGACGAGGACGCCGAGCGCCGTGCGAGGTACTCGTCGCCGTTGAGGACCTGCTCTTATCGGCGCCGGCCCAATACTGACCCCCTGACGCCGGTCTAAAAGTGACCCCCTCCGGCGACGGTCGAAGTCGTCCGGCAGGAGGCAGAGCCTGGCTCGGTCAGCGAGCCAGGAGGAGGACGTGATCAGGGTGGAGCAGTGGGCGGAGATCCGACGGCTGCACTTCGTCAAGGGGCTCTCGATAAAGGAGATCCATCGCCGGACGGGGCTGCACCGGGAGACGATCCGTCGCGCCCTGCGCTCGGAGGGGCCGCCCCGGTACGAACGCCCGCCGCGGCCCTCGAAGCTCGACCCCTTCAAGGAGGAGGTGCACCGCCTGCTGCGCGAGGAGCCGCGCCTGCCCGGTACGCGTATCCGCGAGGTGCTTGCCGAGGTCGGCTACGAGGGCGGCAAGACGATCCTCGACGACCACCTACGCGAGGTGCGCCCGCTCTTTTTGCCGCGTCCCCGCACCTACCAGCGGACGCAGTACCGCCCAGGCGCGCTCTGCCAGTTCGACCTCTGGCAGCCGAGCGCCGAGATCCCGGTCGGCTACGGCCAGGCGCGCCGCGGCTACGTCGTCGTCGCCTGCCTTCCCTACTCGCGCGCGGGCGCCGGGACGCTCGTCTTCTCCAAGGAGGCGCCCGACCTGCTCTACGGGATCGCCCGCTGCCTGGCTCTGCTCGGCGGTCTGCCGGAGACGCTCGTCTGCGACCGGGAGGGGGCGCTGCACGCCGGCGACGGCCGTCCCACCGATGCCTTCGCCGCCTTCTGCGGCAAGCTCAAGATCGGCTGGCGCTTCCTCGAGCCCCACGACCCGGAGTCGAAGGGCGTCGTCGAGCGGCTGCAGGGCTACCTGGAGACGAGCTTCGAGCCCGGCCGGCGCTTCTGTAACGAGCTCGACTTCCAGGAGCAGCTCGAGCGCTGGTTCGAGGGTCGCGCCAACGTCCGCTTCCACCGCACGCTGCGCTGCCGCCCGGCAGACCGCCTGCTGGAGGAGCGCCCGGCGATGCGCCCTCTGCCCGAGGCCCTGCCCGACGTCGATCGGCGCTTCTGTACCCGCGTTCCGCCCGATCCCTACGTGCGCGTCGACAGCAACGACTACTCGCTCGACCCGCGCCTCGTCGGCCGGCGCGTGGAGCTGCGGGTCTCCCAGCGCGAGGTCGTCGGCGTCTGCCTGGACACGGGCGAGCTGGCCTGCCGCCACCAGCGCTCCTTCGCCCGCCACCGCACGCTTACCGCGCTCGAGCACGCCCGCGCCCTGCGCGACCTGCGGGGAGAGTCGGCCGAGCCAGAGGTCGAGGTGCGCCCGCTCGCCCGCTACGACACCTTGATCCCGGCGTGACGCAGAAGGCCGAGCTCGCCTACCTCTTCCGGGCCATGAAGGCACCTGCGGCGGCCAGGGCCCTGCCGAAGCTCGCCGAGCGGGCGCGGCAGGAGGAGTGGAGCTACGAGCGCTTCGCCGAGGCGCTGCTTCAGACCGAGCAGGCATCCCGAGACGCGCACGGTGGCGAGGCGCGGAGCAAGGCGGCTCGCTTCCCTCAGCGCAAGACGCTCGAGGAGTTCGACTTCTCCTTCCAACGCTCGGCGCAGAAGACGCTCGTGCTCCACCTGGGGCAGCTCGACTTCCTCGCGGCCAAGGAAAACGTCGTCCTCTTGGGCCCACCCGGCACCGGCAAGACGCACCTGGCGATCGCGCTTTCGATCCGCGCCTGCCTTTCAGGCGACCGCGTCCTCTTCGCGACCGCGACCGAGTGGGTGGCGCGGCTGGGCGATGCGCAACGGCAAGGCCGCCTGGCCGAGGAGTGCACCGGCTCGAGCGGATCTCGCTGCTCGTCGTCGACGAGGTCGGCTACATCCCCTTCGACCCGCAGGCCGCCAACCTCATGTTCATGCTCGTCTCCTCGCGCTACGAGCGGGCGAGCCTGATCGTGACGAGCAACAAGCCCTTCTCGGGCTGGGGCGAGATCTTCGGTGACGAAGTCGTCGCCGCTGCCATGATCGACCGCCTCGTCCACCACGCCGAGATCCTCTCGCTCAAGGGCGACAGCTACCGGCTCAAAGACAAGGACCTGGGCGCTCGCCCGCAGCCGCGGGAGTGATCCCGGCGCTTCTGGCCTCCGGCCAGACTGCTTGCCGCCGGGCTCGCGCTTTGATCAACAAGACCTGCTCCGAGGTGGGTGACTTCTCGAGCGGTGGAGGTGGTCCCCTTTTCGACCGTTGACAAGATCGACAGCGTCGGACCCGGCGAGCGCGGCAATCGTTCGTGCGACGCGCGCGACGCGAACCCTGCCCCTCCCTGAAAGCGGCAGGCGCTCGACCGCGCTCGAGAGAAGCTCCGACGCCTCCTCCGTCCGTCGGGGTAGAGACTCCCACAGGCGTTCGCGCGCTCCCGCGACTCGTCCCCGCACGGCAACGGAAGCCTCGCCGGGAGGGGCTGCGAGCTCAGCTGCGCGAGGTCGGGGCATGGCCACGGCGAGGTCGAAGCGAGCTCGACGTACGCGATCGGGCGATGCTCGACTTCGCCGTCAAGCTCTCCCAGACGCCCGAGGAACTTGAAAGGAGCGATGTCGAACGTCTACGGCAGGCCGGCTACAGCGACCAGGACATCCTCCCATCGTCGAACTGACAGCGATCTTCAACTACAACGGCCGCCTGGCAAACGGCCTGGGGCTGGTCGCAAACGAGGAGTACCACGGCCTCGGACGAGCGCCCCAGGCTCCGGAATAGCCGCCGCTGTCGCATTTCCAACAGATCGCGACGCGCGCAGGCGGAAGCAACGAGCTCCAGGAAGGCGTCCGGCGGGATGGCGGCGAGGAAGGCGGTCCGTCCGAGCGTCACAAGTCGACCCGGTGGGTCACACGAGCACGACCTTCTCGCCTGCGCGTGCGCTGCTGGACGACCGCGAGGCCGGTTCGCTTGATCGTCGCCTTCCCCCGGTTTCGGCTTTCGGCCACGGGGGCTTGAGCGGGTGGAGCTTCCTGCCGACCTGACGGTGCTGGCCTGACGCCGGGCGCCCAATACTGCACCAGGATCGGGCAGCGAAAAGTGCACCACCTGTCGCGCCGCCGCTGACGACCGACTGAGCCTCCAGCCTCGGCCGGTCGGATCGGCCGAGACAGGAGGAGCAGGAGGTGCGCAGCGCATTGGAGTGGGCGCAGGTGCGGAGCATGGCGGCGGAGGGCGTCCCGCAGCGGGAGATCGCGCGGCGCCTGGGGCTCAACCGGCGGACGGTCGCCCGGCTCGCCGGGAGCGACGAGCCGCCGAGCTATCGGCGCGCCCCCGCAGGCTCCAAGCTCGATCCGCTCGAGCCGGTGCTCCGCCGCCTCGTCGAGGAGTGGCCGCAGATCAAGGCGCCGCGGGCGACCGAGATCCTGCGCGACGAGTACGGCTTCCAGGGATCCGTCGACGTCGTCAAGCGCCGCCTGCGCGCGCTGCGCCCCGCGCGGGTCCGCCCGGCGCAGCGGACCGGCTACCGCCCCGGCCAGGTCATGCAGCTCGACTGGGCGGAGCTACCGAGCCGTCCCCGGATCGCCGGCCGCGAGCGGCGGATCTACGCGTTCCTCGCCAGCCTCCCCTACTCGGGCGCGCAGACCGCCTTCTTCAGCTTCGAGCTGACGCTCGAATCCTTCCTGGAGGGGCACGTGCGCGCCTTCGAGCACTTCGGCGGCGTCACGCGCGAGTGCGTATACGACAACCTGCGCTCGGTCGTCGCCCGCCGCGAGCGGGAGGTCGTCCACTGGAATCAGCGCTTCCTGCACCTGCGCGGCCACTACGCCTTCCACGCGACGGCGTGCACGCCGGAGACGCCGCGCGAGAAGGGCTCGGTCGAGGCCGCCGTCCGCCATCTCAAGTCGGGCTTCTGGCCGGCGCGCCGCTTTGCCGACCTGCCCGAGCTCGACCGTCAGTACGCCGACTGGCGCGATTACGTCTGCAACCGCAGGCTCCACGGCACGGGTCGCTTCCCGGTCGCCGAGCGCCTGGCCGAGGAGCGCGGAGCGCTGCGCCCGCTACCGCCCGCGCGCTTCGACTGGTCGGGCGCCCGCAGCGTGCGCGTGCCGCTCGATTGCTACCTGCGCCACGGCCGCTGCTTCTACCGCGTTCCGGAGCGGCTCGTCCACGAGCGGGTCGAGCTGCGCTTCGATCGCGACCAGGTCTGGATCGTCCACCGCGGATCGGAGGTCGCCCGCTACGAGCGCAGCTATGAGCAGGGGCTGTGGCTGCCGCCGCCGGTCCTGCGCCCGGAGCCGCCGCCACCGTCGGTGCCGGCCCTACTGCCGAAGCCGGCTGTCACCCCGCCCGAGCTCGCGGCCTACGCGGAGCTGTGCGCGTGAGCAGCAAGACGAAGGCCGGCGAGCGCCTCCCCTACCTGCTGGGCAAGCTGAAGGCGCCGCGCGTCTTGGAGCGGCTCGAGCAGACGGCCGAGCGGGCCCGCGCGGAGCAGTGGCCCTACGAGCAGTTTCTCGAGAGCCTGCTCGAGGCCGAGGTCTTCGCCCGCGACGCCTCCGGGGCGCGGATGCGCATCCGCCACGCCGGCTTCCCGGCCCTGAAGACGCTCGAGGACTTCGACTGGTCGGCCCAGCCCTCCGCGGAGCGGCCGCTCGTCCTCCACTTGGCGCAACTCGCCTGGATCGAGGAGTGCTCGAACGTCTGCTTTCTCGGTCCGCCCGGCACCGGCAAGACGCACCTGGCGATCGCGCTCTCGCTGAAGGCGTGCGAGCGCGGCTACCGGGTCGCCTTCGCCACCGCCCAGGAATGGGTCTCGCGGCTCGAGGCCGCCCAGGACCGAAACCAGCTCGAGGCCGAGTTGCGCCGCCTGGAGCGCTACCAGCTCTTGGTCGTCGACGAGGTTGGCTACCTGCCGCTCGAGCGCTCCGCGGCCAATCTCCTCTTCGCGCTCGTCTCCCGCCGCTACGAGCGCGGCTCGATCGTCGTCACCTCCAACCGCGGCTTCGAGCAGTGGGGCGAGATCCTCGGGGACGCGATGGTCGCCGCCGCCCTCATCGATCGGCTCGTCCACCACGCCACCATGATCGCGCTCAAGGGCAAGAGCTACCGCCTGCGCGAGCGTGGGACCGGCGTCGTGCCCGCGAGCGCATCACTGCGTGCCTCCGGCTGATCCAGATTTATGAACGAGCAGGAGAAGTGGTGCACTTTTCGGCGCCCGAAACTGGCGCACTTTTCGATGCCCGTTGACAACGCGCGCGCGTCCGCGCCTGCCCACTTCGACTCCTTGCCCGAAGTCGAGCGTGCACCCGCTCGGTCGAGGCGGTAAGGGTCGCACGCCGCTCCGGATATCGCACCGGAGATAGCCTCCGCCGTATAAAGGCCTTGCGCGATGCGCCCGGGAGGATTCGAACCTCCGACCCGCGGATTAGAAGTCCGCCGCTCTGTCCTCTGAGCTACGGGCGCCTGTGGAGAGGGTAGTCGGCGGGCAGGCGGAGCGCGGTCAACGCGCCCGGACGACGAGCGGTGCGCAAGCGACTCCGGTCCCCTCCTGCACGGGCCTGCCCCGAGCGTCCTTCAGCGCGACCGTAAGCGCGCTCGCGGTGACGGTCACCTGCGCGTAGCTGTAGACGTCGAGCGCGGCGCACCGCATACCCATCCCCTGCGGGGGCGGCGGCTTGAAGAAGAGGGCCCCGATCGCCGTCCCGGCCCCGGGGGCGCCGAGGAAGCCGTCGATCTCCTTCGCGAACGTGTTCGTCGCGACCGGCCCCGTGACCGCTTCCCAGACCCCCGAGCTCTCGGGCGTACCGCCGAGCGTCCGGTAGCGCACCTCGTTGACGAGGTTCGCGTGCGTGTCCGTCGTCACGAAGACGACGTTCTTCACGTTCGCCTGCAGGAAGCGGAGGAGCTTCACGCGTTCGGCCTCGTACCCCTCCCAGCGGTCGTAAGGCAGAGCGTAGTACTGCTGGATCGGGACCTCGTTGACGATGACCTTCCACGTCGCTTTCGAGGCCTTGATCGCCTTCGTGAACGCCGCGTACTGGCGGGCGCCGAGCATCGTCCTCGCGGGGTCGTTGATGGCGGCGAGGCACTCGGCCGGAACCGGGTTCTTCAGCGAGGGGGAGAGGCTCGCGAAGGCGTCACGCACCGCTTGGGGCGCTGTGGGAGCGAGGTCTCCGCCGCAGACGTCGTCGGCCTTCGCGCTCCGGAACGAGCGCTCGTCGAGGAAGAAGAGCTCGAGATGCCTCCCCC
>Ga0209751_10006999_pt1 | contig 10396 bp, 9 predicted proteins | sample RifCSP13_1_FD_184019 | JGI IMG/M metagenome (GOLD analysis project Ga0209751, IMG submission 184019) | Soil microbial communities from Rifle, Colorado - Rifle CSP2_sed 13_1 (SPAdes) (version 2) | ecosystem: Environmental > Terrestrial > Deep subsurface > Rock core/Sediment | place: Rifle...
CCGGCCTCGGCCTGGCCATCTGCCGGGACATCATCGACCTGCATGGCGGCCGCATCACGCTGGAGAGCGAAGGCATCCCCGGGAAGGGCGCCTGCTTCACCGTGTGGCTGCCGGCCGTTCCCCCCGAATGACGGCGCGCTCCGTCCGCAGCATTTCGTCCCACGCCTGCTTCGCCGGTCGAAACCTCACACCCAGGTCGGCGATCGCCTTGGCCGAGGAATAGCGGAAAGAGACGAATCCGCTGCGGACGACCTCTGGGGAGATGAAGGCCGTCTGACCGAAGGCACGCAGAATCGGCGCCGTCAGGCCCGCCATCGCCAAGGCCACGGGTCGGGGGAGCCAGATCCACACCGGCGCGCGCCCTTCGCTCGTCTTCCAGACACGCATCAACTCGCGCAGCGTGAGCGTCTCCCCGGCCAAGAAATACAGCTCCCCTGGCTTCCCTCGCTCGCCGGCGGCCAGCATCCCGACGGCCACATCGTCGACATGGGCGAACGTGAAGGCGCCTTGCGGCGCCCAGCCGATCGGAGGAAGGCGGCCCCGCAGGAACAGGCGAGCCATCGCCCCGAGAGGTGAATGATCTCCGCTCCCGACGACCTGCGCCGGAGCAACGATCACGACCGGTTCACCGGCCTGCTGATGGCGGAGGGCCAGGGAATGGGCCTCGGCCTTGGTCGCCTCGTACCAGGAGGCGACCGGGGCGCGGCGCCGGAAGCCCTCATCGGCGACCGGCCCGCCCGTGTCCCCCAGAGCGGTCGTCGAGGAGGTGTAGATCACGCGGTCGACCCCCATCTCGGCCGCCAGACTCAGGACGTTTTCGACGCCATCGACATTCACGGCCCGCATCTGGCGTCGCCGCTGTCGCGGGAGGCTGAGCTCATACCATCCGGCGTTATGAAAGAGGCGCTGGGGTCGGGCGACCTCCAGGGCTCGCCGGACACTCTCCCGGTCGGTGATATCGCCCAACAGCAGGCGGGCACCGGCCAGCGCCAGGGTGCGGGCCCTCGCCGCCTCGGGGTGCCGCGTCAGCACGAAGACGAATGCCCCGCGAGCGAGGGCGCCGGCTGTCAGGCGGCGGCCGATGAAGCCTGTACCACCCGTGATCAGGACGCGAGTGCCGCCACTACCGCCCATGGCTCGTATCGCCTCTGCCATTCACCGCCGAATCCCCCGCTTGCCGGTCGGCGTCAGGAACATCAGGTCCGTCGGTCCCCCACCCCTCACCCCCTCTCCGCCACGGCACTTCAACGTTGCGCCGGTTGTGGGTGGAGAGGGGTCAGGGGGTGAGGCGGAAGATGACTCCTTCCGTCTCGTAGGCCCGCAACACCGAGGGGTCCCCTTGGTCCGGCCCAAACCTGCCTAAACCCAACTGTATTCCGAACCGTCAGGGGTCTTGCGCACTTCCAGGCGGGCCGGGAACGATTCCTTCAACTCGTCGATGTGGGTGATCACCAGGATGCGATCGAAGTCGTCCTGGATGCTGGTGATTGCCGCCACCAGTTGCTCCCGGCCGCGCGCGTCCTGCGTGCCAAAGCCCTCATCGATGAACAAGCAGCGCAGCTGGGCCCCGGCCCGTCGCGCCAGCAAGCGCGACAGGGCCACCCGCACGGCGAAGTTGATGCGGAAAGCCTCCCCGCCGGAGTAGAGCTCGTACGGCCGCGTCCCCAGTTCGTCGGAGATCAGGATGTCGAGCGCTTCGCGCAACTCGCCCGTTTGCAGCGACCGCTGCGTCTCGATGCGCACGTTCATCCGGCCTTCGCTCATCCGGGTCAACAGTTCGTTGGCGGCGCGTTCCAGCTCCGGCACGACGGTCTCGATGATCATCGCTGGAACCCCGCGCTTCGAGAAGGCCAGGCGCAGGTCCTCGTACTGTCCGAGGGTGGTCGCCAGCTGGCTGTGTTCGTCGCGGCGCTTCTCACGCTGAGCCTCGAACGCTTCCAGCGCCGACAGCTTCTGGCGGGCGCCGCCGACGCGCTCGTCGGCCATGCGCTTTTGCCGACGCAATCGATCCAGCTCGGCTTGATTGATGGACGAAGCCCGCAGCCGGCCCTCGGCGGCGGCGGCCTGGAGCTCGAGCGCCTGCCGCTGTTCCCGGTCGCGCGAGGCCTCCTCCCGCCATCGCAGCTGACGGGCCTCCAGAGCGACAGCTCGCGCCGCCGCCTGCCCAGCCTGAGCCAGCGATGCCTCGATTTCGGCCAGGCGGCGTTCGAGCGCCGGTCGCTCGCGCAGCCGCGCCGTGCGTTCGGCCTGCCGGCGCTCTTTCTCGCCGACGGAAACCTCCAGCTCGCGCAGTTGAGCCTGGTTGGCCCGGTAGGCCTCGCGGCGGGCCCCGATGTCGGCTTGCAGGGCCTCGATCAGCTGATGACGGTGATTTTCGGTGAGCCCCTGGCCGCAGGTCGGGCACAGCGGTTCGGTGGCCGCCTGCAGAACCTCGACCCTCTTCTTCAGCGGCTCGGCCTCCGGAATCAGCGTCTGGTTGAGGCCGCGCAAGGCGGCGGCGCCCTCTCGCACCTGGCCGAGCTCCTGGGCGGCCGCCTCGGCCTCGGCCTGCACTTCGGCCAGCATCTGCGTTTGCCGAAGCAGGTCCTGCCGGGCCGTCCCCAGGGCACGTTCATCGGCCAAGGCCAGGGCTGCCAGGCGCTCGCTCTCGGCCTCGGCGTCCTCGCGCTCGGCGGTGGTGATGCGGCGAGTGAGATCATCGATGCTGCGCTGCAGCCCGACCAGCTCGCTGCGGGTCTGTTCCAGGCTGGTCCACTGCGCCTCGGCCCCTTCCAGAGTCAGGCGCGCTTCCTCGGCGGCATTCTCCGCCGCCGCCAGCTCCTCCTGGTATTCTGCGCGCCGGGTCAGTTCGGCTTCGACTTCGGCCAGCCAGCCCTCCACCCGCTGAATGGCTCCGCGCGTGTCGTTGATCCGATCGCGGGCACGCTGTTCGTAGATCTCCCAGCGCTCGAGGCCGAGGATCTTGCCCAGCACCTGCTTGCGTTCGGAGGGGGTCTTGGTTGTGAACTCGTCGGCGCGACCTTGCACCAGGAAGGCCGAGTTGACGAAGGTCTCGTAGTCGAGCCGCAGCAGCCCATCGATCTTGAGCTGCGTCTCGCGGATCCCGGCCTCCGACAGGCTTCGCCAGCCGGCCGCCTGCTCGTCCCAGGTCTGCAGCTCGAGCACGCTGGCCGCCCGTTTACCGGCCCGATGCTGGCGTTGGACCCGATAGCGCCGGCCCTCCTGGTCGAAGGTCACGGCGACGCGCATCTCGCTCTGCCCCTGATGGACAAGCAGGTCATCCGATCCCTTGGCCCGCGCCTTCTTCCACAACGCCCAAGTCAGCGCGTCGAGCAGGGACGACTTGCCCGCCCCGTTGGGGCCGGCCAGGCAGGCGACGTGGATGCCTTCCAACCGCAGCGGCGGCGGGGAGCGGTAGGCGAGGAAGTTGTGCAGCTCGATTTCGACGGGAATCATGGGGCAGTGGCCAGTGGTGAGTGGTCAGTGGTCAGTGGAAGGTTCCCAGTCATCAGTCATCAGTTATCAGTTGTCAGCTGTCAGTTGTCGGTAACCACTGATCACTGATCACCGATCACTGTTCACTCTTTCGACTCTGCCTCACCGAGAAGTTCGGCCGCCCGCTCGACCAGGGCGGCCACCCGCGCGGCCTCGGCGCCCTGGTCGACAAAATACCGTTCGACCAGCTGCAGGGGCGAGAGCGCCTCCGGCGACACCTCGCCCAGCCGGATGCGCCCTTCCGACTCGATTTCACGCGCCACGACGACGCTGCTGGCGGCGCTCAACGCCGCCTGAATCTCGCGGTCGCGCAACAAGGCTTCCTGATCGGAGCGCAGCTGCACTTGCACGCGCACCACGGCGCCGTCCGCATCGGCGCCGCGCGCCGCCTCGATCACCGCTTGGGTCGGATCGTCGGCGCGGCGGCCGTCGACGCGAATCGTTCGAAACGGCCGGGCGGCCACCGGCACGAACTGCCAGCGGGTGGCCCGCCGCGCCAGCTCGACCCAACAAAAGCCCTTGGCTTCGTCCTCCTCGCCGAAATCGATCCGCTCCAGCGAACCGCTGTAGACGACGGGGGGCGGACCTCCCGGGTGGAGGTCCTGGTGGCGGTGGATGTGGCCCAGGGCGACATAGTCCCAGGCCGGATCGGCGAAGGATGAGGTGGCCAACCCGACGTCGCGTCCCAACAGGATCGTCCGTTCCGAGCCGAGGCGGGCCTCGGCCACCGCCAGGTGTCCGGCCAGCAGGCGAGGCATTTCCAGCGCCTGGGCCTCGCTCGCCAATCCACCCATCACGTCGGCCACGGCCCGGCGCAGCGCCTCGTCCAACTCGTCGATCGTCTTGCCCTGGCTGTCTTCGCGGGCCAACAGGCGGTTGCGCATGGGGTACGGAATCCAGGCCAGGAACACGTCGCCGCGTTTGGTGTGGATCACGCGCCCTTCGGACCTGTCCCCCACGATCACGCCCGGCACCTCCAGCGCGCCGAAGATGTCGACGCTGCTGGCCTTGGCCGCCATCCCCGGCATGTCGTGGTTGCCGACCAGGAGCAGAGTCGGCATGGCATCCGCCAGGCGCTTGATGCGAGCCGCAAACTCGCGCTGCTGCGTCGGTTCCGGATCACGACTCTTGAAGGCATCGCCGGCGAAAACGGCCAGGTCGCCGTCGTGGGCGATGGCATAGTCGACGACCTCGTCGAGCCGATCGAGGAAGTCGCGGACGCGGCTCGACGTCCCGGTGGCCGGATCCAACCGGCCGTAGTTTTCCATGCCGACGTGGACGTCGGCGAAATGGACGACGCGGATCGGTTCGGCCATAGCCGGCTTCACATCCCCGAGAGCAACGGAGCTTCCCGGAAGCCAGGAGCTTCCGGGAGGCTTATCCCGGCCGATCGATCTTCGGCCGCTGCAGGCCCAGCAGACTCAAGCACAGGAACAGCTCGCCGCGGTGGTGGATGACTTGCTCGAAAACGTGCCACAGGATCCACCCCAGTTTGGGAGTCCCGTCCCCCGGAACCTGCACGATCCGGTTGAAGTCATCGACGGGAAGAGTCGCCAAATAGGCGACGGTGGCCTTGTGCGCCCGTTCCAGCTCGTCTCGCAGGGCGGCGACAGACGGACCGTTCGGATCGCCTTCCTCCGGCCAGGCCGGCAGGTTGCGGCGGATCACATACTGGATCCAGCCATCCTGGAGGTTGACGGTGTGGCGGAGGATCCCGCCCACCGACCGGCTGTAGCTCGGCGCCGGCCGGAAACTCAGATGCTCGTCCTTCAGCATCGCCACGCTGCGCAGGAGGTCACGGTGGACGGTGTTCCAGTGGTCGAAGAACTGATCGGCGTTCAAGGTCTTACCTCCTTGGCCCGGCACCGCCTCCGGCGCGCTGAGCAAAGTCCCTCGTTGCCCTCGGGATTGTATCGAAGCGCGCCGGCATCCTTCGATACCATCCCGAGCATAGCGAGGGACGGAGTCTACCCCGAGCCAAGCCGACGGGCTCAGGATGCCTGCATACCGAGTGCGGCGCCCGCGGAACCTGGGCGGCGCGCGCCGTCTCGCCCGTCCGCCCTGCCCCTACACCGTGTCGAGGCGAAGCCACCGCTCCTGGCCGGCGGGCGGTTGGAACTCCCCGATGCGGTCGAGCAACGCCTCCGGCGAGACGCCGGTGAAGAAGAGGCCATGGTGTTCCCGGTAGATGAAACCTTCGTCGCGGGCCCGCTGAATCGCCGTCAAGAGCGGGTCATAGTATCCGCCGGTGTTGAGCAGTCCAATCGGTCGTTGGTGCAGCCCCAGCTGGGCCCAGCTCAGGACTTCGAAGAGCTCCTCCAGCGTGCCAAAGCCTCCCGGCAGGGCCAGGAAGGCTTCGCTCAACTCCGCCATCATCGCCTTGCGCTGATGCATCGTCGGGACAACCCGCCGTTCGGTCAGGCGGGCGTGGCGCAAGGCCGGGGTGTTGAATTGGTCGGTCAGGATCCCGATGACCTGGCCGCCCGCCTCCAGCGCCCCGTCGGCCAGCCGGCCCATCATGCCGGTTCCCCCGCCGCCGTATACCAGGGTCATCCCGCGCCGCGCCACCGCCCGGCCCATTTCCCGGGCCGTCTCCAGATATGCGGGTGCAACCTCGTCGCTCGAGCCGCAGAAGACACAGACGCGTTTGACCGCCGCCGGCTCGCTCATGATTCGTCCAGCCGGGTCCTGGACCGAATCTGACTAGCCACGGCGGCCAATTCGTCGTGCGTCGACTCGGTCCCACCGAGCGGCCGCCGAAACCCGAAGCCGTCGCCGGCGTAGCGGGGGATGACATGCAGGTGCGCGTGGAAAACGGACTGGCCGGCGACGGCGCCGTCCGCCAGGTGCAGGTTCACACCGTCGACACCCAGAGGGGCGCGGCGCAGGGCTTCGGCCAGGGCACGCGCCGCAGCCATCATCGCCGCCGCATCCTGCGGTTCGAGCGACGCCAAATCGGGGGCGTGCACATGCGGAACGACCAAGAGGTGACCCCGGGTGACGGGGTGGATGTCGAGGAAAGCCGTCACCTTATCATCGCGGTACACGACGTGAGCCTCCGCTTCGCCGCGGACGATCCGGCAAAAGATGCACTGCGAATCGAACGTCATGCAGGTGAGGTCGTCATTCTACCACCCCGCGGCCGCCCGCAAGGATTTGAGGAAGGCCGCGGGGAGGCCCGAGAGCTTCCCGGAAGCTATGCCCCGCGGCCTTCCGTGGAACGTCCGATGGGAGGCCGCGGGGTGAAAGCTTCCGGGAAGCTGGTCCTCGCTTTCGCGGGAATCAAGTATTGCGCCTTGGACCACGCTTTGCCGGGAATGACGCCCTCCTTCCGGCCGCATGGTATCCTGTCGAGCGTGACCCCTGTGACTTCGGCCGCTCTCATGATCCTTGCCGTCGCCCTTTATGGCGTGCTGCACAGCTGGCTGGCGAGCCTGTCCGCCAAAGCCCTGGCGCGTCGCCTGTTCGGCCCCTCGGCCGACCGCTTCTACCGCCTGGCCTTCAACACCGTTGGCGCGATAACACTCCTGCCGCTGCTGGCGTTCACTGCGTGGCAGCCGGGGCGGCCGCTCTACAGCGTCCCGCCACCGTTCACCTGGCTCTTCCTCGCCGGGCAGGCGGCCGCCTTGGCGGTCATCGGGCTCGGCCTTCTGCAGACCGGTCCCTCGCATTTCCTGGGGGTCCGCCAACTTCTGGAACCTGCCGGGGGCACCGAGAGAAACCCGCCCCCATTGACGACAGGCGGTCTATACCGCTACGTCCGGCACCCCTTGTACACCGCCGGCTTCGTCTTCCTGTGGATGACCCCGGTGATGACCTCAACCCTGTTGTCGCTCTACCTCGGTTTCAGCCTGTACCTTTATGTCGGCAGCCTCTTCGAAGAGCGCCGCTTGCTGCTCGAGTTCGGCGCCGACTACCAGGCCTACCAGCGGAAAGTGCCACGGCTTTTCCCGGGATGGCCGCGACGTCGGCCGGATTCGACGACCTCTTCCGGTCGGTCCGCCTGACCTCGCCGGCGGCGAGGGTTATAATGACGCTGGTCGGGGTCGGAACGATCGAGATCCACGACCAGAGGCACAGACCATGTTTCAGGGAATCGGCGTACCCGAGCTGCTGATCGTCCTGGTGATCATCGTGCTCATCTTCGGAGTCGGGCGTGTCTCCCGGATGGGGGGCGAGTTAGGCAAGGGAATTCGCGCCTTCCGAGACGGCCTTTCCGGGAAAGACAGTGGTTCTTCCGAACCAGACAAAGGCGGCGACGAAAACAAGCCCGCCGCGTGAGTCGCGCTGGGCGGCGGTCGCCAGCCGGCATCATGCCGGCAACCCCTTGAACGTATCGGCCGCCCCTCGGGGCGGCCGTTCTGTCCGGTCCCGCGGCCATACTCCCGGAGGGAGGGAGTCCGCCTCTCCTGCGCTTTCGGAGGCCTTCGATGTCATCTGAAGCGACGTGGATCGAGGATCTTGCGGCTCTGGTCCCGGTCATATCGCCCGACAGCATTGTGAGCCGAACGGTTCTGGCCGGGCCGGGCTTGAAGGCTACGCTGTTCGGTTTTGCCGCGGGACAGGAGTTGAGTGAGCACACGGCCGCCGTCCCCGCCGTCTTGCACTTCCTGCGCGGGCGCGCCCGGCTCGTCCTGGGAGGCCAACCGACCAGCGCCTCGCCCGGGACCTGGGTCTACCTCCCCGCCCATCTGCCGCATACGGTCTCGGCCGAAGAAGAAGTCGTGATGTTACTCCTGCTTCTACGCGACTAGCGGCTTTTCCGAGAGCTCGAAGGCTCCGTGGGGCGAAGCAGGCTTCGCCCCTACGCGCCCCCGGTCCTCACACGAAGCTCTACGCCACCGCCCACCAATCCTGCGCCTCGACCAGCCCCACCCCTTCCAGCTGGCGGCGAATCAGATCACGGGCGCCGCGCGTTCCGACGGCGGCCACCAGGATCGGCCGAGGCAGTGAGGTCCACAGAGCAGGCAGTTCTTCCACGCCGAGGATCGGAACGCCGCGTCGGATCCGGCCGATCTTGGCCGGATCGACATCGATGAAGGCGCGCAACGGCGCGCCGCCGCGCACAAGGTGCTTCGACAGGCGCCGCCCCACCTGACCCGCCCCCCAGATCACCAGCGAATCCCTGCCGACCAGCGGTCCCAGCGTGAGATAGTGGGCCTTTGCTCGCAGGAAGTTCTCGACGGCGTAGCGCCGATCGGCGTGGGTGGCCCGCGCCGGGTGCTCGCGCCAGCCCACCAGGACCTCCGGGACTTTGGCGAAGCGGGCCCCGGCCTGGTGCAAACGCAGCCACAAATCATAATCTTCCGGCCATCCGCGGTCCTGATAGCCTCCCACGCGCTCCAGCCACGACCGCCGCATCACCACCGACGGGTGCGCCAGGGGGCTTTCGACGAAGATCTCGCGGGCGATCGCCTCCGGGGTGACCAGACCGTTCAACCATTCGATGTACCTCCGAAAGCCCTGACGCACATCCTGCTGGGGAAACCCCTCGACCAGGCAGGCGACGACCGCCACGTCCGGGTGCGCCTCGAGGGCGGCCATCTGCCGCGCCAGGCGGTCCGGCGACGATCGATCATCGGCATCCATCCTGGCCACGAGCGGCGCGCGGCAGGCCGATAGGCCGGCCTGAAGAGCGTCCACCAGACCGCTGTGAGGTCGAGACAGGACGACCACGCGCCGGTCGCGCTGCTCCCACGTTTGCAGACGTCGGAGCGTATCGTCCGCCGATCCATCGTCGACGGCGATCAGTTCGAGGTCCGCAAACGTTTGGTCCAGGATCGACTCGACGCCCTCATCCAACGTCGAGGCGGCGTTGTAACAGGGCATCAGGACGGAAATGGAGGGGGAAAGCATGAGCGTTCGGTGGTCAGTGGCCTGTGGACAGTCGCGGGTTGATGATCACAGAGTCGGGTGCGGCTTTCACATGTCATTCCGAGCGAAGCCGTAGGCGAGCGAGGAATCCCCATAATGCACAGGCGCGCAGCCCTCTTGGAGTTCTGAACCACCTGCGCGCCCCGGGGATTCCTCGCTCGGGCTCACAGCCCTCGCTCGGAATGACAAAGTAAGCGGCCAACGGCCACTGACCACAGATCTATGCGCCGAGCTTGGTACCCTTGCGGCCCAGCCGCGGATCGAGCGCGTCGCGCAGTCCGTCGCCGAGCAGGTTGAACGACAGCACGGTCAGCATGATGGCGAAGCCGGGGAAGAACACCAGGTGGGGCGAGGTGAAGACTTGGTTGCGGTCCTTGCCGAGCATCGACCCCCATTCGGGGGTGGGCGGCTGCGCCCCCAGGCCGAGGAAGGACAAGGCGGCGGCGTCGAGGATGGCGGTGGCGATCCCCAGGGTCCCGATCACGATCAGCGGAGTCATGGCGTTCGGCAGGACGACTCGAAACAGGATCGTGAAAGTGTCGGCCCCCAGGGCGCGCGAGGCCGAGACATAGTCCGATTCGCGCGTGCTCAGGACGCTGGCGCGCATCACCCGGGCGTAAATCGGGATTGAGACGATGGCGATGGCGATCAGCGCATTGAGCAGCCCCGGCCCAAGGACGGCAACGATGGCGATGGCCAGCAGGAGCGCCGGAAAAGCCAGCAGCACGTCCATCACGCGCATGATGGCGTTGTCGATACCGCCGCCGACCTGTCCGGCCAGCGCCCCCAGGATGGTTCCGATGAGGATGGCGAACGTCACCGAGACAAATCCGATGACGAGCGAGTAGCGGGCGCCATGGACCACGCGGCTGAACAGATCGCGCACGTTGCTGTCGATCCCCATCAGGTGCTGCGGCTGATCCGCCGGACAGCCCAACAGGTGGATACAAGCCGGATCGCGCGCGCCAACGTCCTCGCGACCGATCAGAACTTCTTGCGGATCGTAGGGGGCGATCCACGGGGCGAA
>Ga0209751_10007001_pt1 | contig 10395 bp, 10 predicted proteins | sample RifCSP13_1_FD_184019 | JGI IMG/M metagenome (GOLD analysis project Ga0209751, IMG submission 184019) | Soil microbial communities from Rifle, Colorado - Rifle CSP2_sed 13_1 (SPAdes) (version 2) | ecosystem: Environmental > Terrestrial > Deep subsurface > Rock core/Sediment | place: Rifle...
TGCTTGTTGTAGAACGCCTGCGCGACCGCCGTGTTCGGCTTGTGCGAGCCGGTCGGGGAGACGCCCTCGTACTTGTAGTAGATGCGCGCAGGGGTAGCGAGCGCCTGCTCGAGCCGGCGTGCGCGGTGAAGCGGCGTCGGCCGCCATTGGCGATAGACCGAACGCACCTCCTCGGGGATCGCGATGAAACGGTCCGTCGCGACCTCCTGGAGGATGATCTGCATCGGGAACAGCGGAGCGAGATCGTCAGGGCCGACCGGCTGCCCGGTCCCCGGATGGAGCACGGGCGGAAGCGGCTCGGGGAGGTCAGCCGCGAGGTTGTACCAGGCCTCGGGCAGACGGCTCTCGTCCAGGACGTACTTGACCGTGTCGCTCATTGCTCCTCCCTCTCGCAGACGGCGGTCTCGTCAGTCTCGCAGCACCACCACCGGCGGGGCAAGCAGCAATCAATGGGATGGCGCGCATTCACGGGCGAATCCCGAGTCGTAGACTTCGGCTCGTGACTTTAGGCTCGTAATCGCTCCGGAGGAGGTCGCTCATGCATCCGCGCTTGAGCCTCGCCCTGTCAGCCACTGCACTGCTCGTAGCGCTTCTCGGCTCGACTCCGCTCGGGGAGGCTGCCCGCAACGTCGCCATCCCGCGGAACAGCGTGGGTGCGCCACAGCTCAAGAACAAAGCTGTGACCGCGAAGAAGATCGCGCCGAACGCCGTCAGAAGCGCTCACGTCCTGAACGGCTCGCTCCTCACAGTGGACTTCAAGACGGGACAGCTTCCGGCTGGGCCCAAGGGAGACAAAGGGGACAAAGGGGACAAAGGGGATCCCGGGCCGCCGGGGGTGAGCGCCCTCGAGATCGTCTCTGCAAACTCGGCATCCAGCTCCTTCAACAAGGATTGGACCGTCAACTGCCCGTCCGGCAAGAAGGTGCTCGGAGGGGGAGCGTCCCTTTTCAACGCCCCCTTCGGCACCGTCGCCATCGAGACGAGCATGCCGCTCGACGACAACACGTGGGCTGTCCGGGCGGTGGAGGTCAACGCAACGGCGAACTCCTGGGTCCTCCGGGCCTTCGCGGTCTGCGCCACCGTCACCTAGCCGGAGCCCGGGGCCGCGCCAGCGCCCTCGCGCCGGCGCGCTCCACCTACGCGACGACCCGGTTGACCTGGAACACACCTAGGGCGAGCCCCGAGCGCCCGAGCCGAAGGGGGGACAAGGGAGACAAGGGGGACAAGGGGGATCCGGGCTTGCCGGGCGTTCGGAGCTACAGGTCGTCTCATCCACTACCGCTTCGAACTCCAACCCTGTGAAGGCAGCCACCGCGACTTGTCCGGTGGGGAAGCAGGCGCTGGGCGGCGGCGGCAGGGTCGGTGGAAGTTCGGCCGGTACCGCGTTGGACGGGAGCTATCCGCTCGGCGGGGGCTTCTGGGGTGCGAGAGCGCTGGAAGTCGTCCCAAACGCGGGTTCCGGGTTCCTCGCCGTTTGCGTGTCTGCGTAAGGGTGACATGAGGAGTCGAGGGGAGACGCACTGGTAGCAGGTCGTGCAGTGCAGCTCGTGCGACACGAGCGGCGCGGGTTAGGCTCCTTTCGATGGGCGTGCTCACCACACAGGTCGATCGCGGCTCGGACGCCTTCGGTGTGCGCCGCGAGCGGATGGAGTCGCTCGTCGCGGAGCTGCGAGAGCGCACCGCGCTCGTCGCGCGCGGGGGCGGCGAGGAGGCCCTCGAGCGGCACCGCTCGCGGGGGAAGCTGACCGCGCGGGAGCGGATCGACCTCCTCGTCGATCCCGGCAGCGCGTTCCTGGAGCTGAACGCGCTCGCCGCCTGGGAGGTGTACGAGGGCCAGGCCCCGTCGGCGGGCATCGTCACCGGGATCGGGGTTGTCGAGGGCCGCCAGTGCGTCGTCGTCGCCAACGACGCGACGGTGAAGGGGGGCACCTACTTCCCGCTCACGGTGAAGAAGCACCTCCGCGCGCAGGAGGTCGCGCGTCAAAACCGGCTGCCGTGCATCTACCTCGTCGACTCGGGCGGTGCCTTCCTCCCGCTGCAGGCCGAGGTCTTCCCCGACCGCGACCACTTCGGGCGGATCTTCTTCAACCAGGCGCGGCTGTCCGCACTCGGTATCCCGCAGATCGCCGTGGTCATGGGCTCGTGCACCGCAGGAGGCGCGTACGTTCCGGCAATGTCGGACGAGACGGTCATCGTCCGGGGCACCGGCACGATCTTCATCGGAGGGCCACCGCTCGTGAAGGCGGCGACAGGGCAGGACGTCACCGCCGAGGAGCTCGGCGGTGCCGACGTCCACGCACGCCGCTCAGGGGTCGCCGACCACTACGCCACCTCCGACGAGCACGCGCTCGCGATCGCACGCGAGATCGTGCGCCACCTCGATCCTCCACTCCCGCGCCCCTGGGAGCTCGCTCCGGCCGAGGCCCCGGCGCTCGACCCGACCGATCTCTACGGCCTCGTCCCGGAGGACTTCCGGCACGAGCTGGATGCACGCGAGTTGATCGCCAGGATCGTGGACGGCAGCCGCTTCCAGGAGTTCAAGGAGCTCTACGGCGAGACGCTCGTCTGCGGGTTCGCCCGCATCGAGGGCTACCCGGTCGCGATCCTCGCGAACCAGGGCGTCCTCTTCGCGGAGTCGTCGCAGAAGGGTGCGCACTTCATCGAGCTCGCCTGCAAGCGGCGGATCCCGCTCGTGTTCCTCCAGAACATCACGGGCTTCATGGTCGGCAAGGAGTACGAGGAGGGCGGCATCGCGCGCGACGGAGCGAAGCTCGTCATGGCGGTCGCCTGCGCGGAGGTGCCCAAGTTCACAGTGATCATGGGAGGCTCGTTCGGCGCCGGCAACTACGCGATGTGCGGACGCGCCTACGAGCCGCGGCAGCTGTGGATGTGGCCGAACGCCTGGATCTCCGTCATGGGCGGCGAGCAGGCGGCCATCGTGCTGACGATGGTGGGGAACGCCGACCCCGACGAGATCCGCGCCGCGTACGAGGCGGAGGGGAACCCCTACTACTCGACCGCACGCCTCTGGGACGACGGGATCATCGACCCGCTGGACACGCGCCGCGTGCTCGCGCTCGGGCTTGCAGCCGCCGCGAACGCGCCGGTTCCGGAGACGACGTTCGGCATCTTCCGAATGTAGTTGCCTCTCTAGCCACAAGCCGTAGGCTTGTGGCATGCACACGATCGAGCTCACGGACGAGGAACTCCGCCTCGTCGTCTCCGCGGTCCGCTCCTATCTCGACGACTTCGGCCACGAGGAGGCCGACCTGCTGCGGAAGATCAAAGAGCTGCTCGCGAAGCTCCAGAACGCGTGATCGTCCGCATCCTGATCTGGAGCCTCCACGACTCGAAGACGACGATCGACGAGCTTCGGGGATCGCTCCCGGAGCTCGAATCGCCGAGCGCATGGATCTGGAACGAGGCGACCGAGCGTTTCAGCGCTGTGGTCTACGGAGACGAGCGCCCGAGGGGATCGGCTGGGCCCGCGACCCGATCGGCGAGGACCCGGACATCTATGAGGAGTCCGACGTTCTCCCCGTATGAGGATCAGTCGTCCGCGGTCAGCGACGCGTGCCAGGTGTCGAGCTCCGTGCATTCGTCCGCGGTGAGCCCCCGCAGCGGCGGCCGCACGTCTTCGCGAGTCGGGATGCCGCGTCGACCGAGGAGCCGCTTGAGCGCGGCCTGACGGGGAAAGCGCTCGACGAAGGCGCGCAGCTCGCCCAGGCGGGCCGCCCCCTCCGAGGTCGGGTCGCGCACGACGGCCGCGACCTCGGCGGGGAACGCCGAGGCAAGTGCCGAGACGGCCCCGACCGCTCCCGCCGAGAGCCCTTCGTAGATCAGCGCCTCGGGGCCGACGAAGATGTCGAGGCCAGGAAGCAGGTAGCGGGCGAAGCGGTCCCACGGCGTGTCCGAGACCTTGAGCCCGGCGAGATTCGGCGCGTCGTCACGAAGCCGCTCGAGCACCGCGGGCGCCACTGCATACCCGGTCGTCGACGCGAACTCGTAGACGTAGAACGGGAGCGGCGCGCACGCGGTCGCGGCGGCGAGGAAGTGGGCGTGCTGGGCCTGCTCGTCGAGCGGGAAGTACGGCGGCCCGATGACCACGACCGCGTCCGCGCCCACCTCGGCCGCGTGCGCGGCGAGCGCAACCGTCTCCGCCGTCGTCTGGGCGCCACACTGAACCGCGACCTGGATCCGCCGATCCGAGGCCTGCAGGAAGAGGTTGGCGGCTCGACGACGCTCGTCCTCGGAGAGAAGGATTCCCTCCCCGGCCGTCCCGAGCGCGAGCAGCCCGTCGAGGCCGGCGGCGGCGAAGAAGTCGACGAGCGGCTCGAACGCGTCCTCGTCGAGCTCGCTGCCGACCTCTCTCAACGGCGTGACCGATGCGGCAAGTGCGCCCGTCAGCATTGCCTGACTCTAAGCTCCGCCCCGTGAGCGCGCTGAGCGTGGAGCGGGACGGCGACGTTCTTCGGGTCACGCTCGCGCGGCCCGAGCGGAGGAATGCCTTCGACGCCGCGCTCATCGCCGAGCTGGCCGATGCGTTCGGGGACGTCGGCGACGCTCGTGCGGTCGTCCTTTCGGGAGAGGGTTCGAGCTTCTGCGCGGGCGCCGACGTCGAATGGCAGCGAGCCTCGATCGACCTCTCCTACGAGGAGAACGTCGAGGACGCGATGCGCCTGTACCGGATGCTCGAGGCGATCGACTCGTGCCCCGCCCCGGTCGTCTGCTGCGTCCACGGGTACGCGCTCGGCGGTGGCTCCGGGCTCGTCGCGTGCGCCGACATCGCGGTCGCCTGGCCGGACGCCGTGTTCGGCTTCACCGAGGTGCGGCTCGGGATCATCCCCGCCGTCATCTCTCCGTTCGTCCTCTCGAAGATCGGGGCGGCGGGGCGGCGCTACTTCCTCACGGGGGAGCGCTTCGATGCCGACGTCGCGCTCAGGATCGGCCTCGTACAGGAGGTCGCGGTGGATGCAGGCGAGGAAGCCGAGGCAATCGTCGAGTCACTCCTCGAAGGCGGCCCCGAGGCCGTCCGGGCCGCGAAGCAACTCGTTCGCGAGCGCCCGCAAGGAATCGAGACGGCGAGGATCGCAGCGGAGCGGCGGACGAGCGCCGAAGGGCAGGACGGGCTTCGAGCGTTTCTCGAGCGCCGGCCCCCAGGCTGGGCCGAGCACCAGGGCTAGGCTCGCCGTTCCTCGAGGTACTTCTTGAGGCCGAGGAACGGCAGGATGAAAGCCGCGAGGAGCGATACGACCCAGACGATCACCGTCGCCGCGATCCAGGTTCCGACTCCGCTGATGGAGAGCCCATCGGAGACGAGATCGGTGACGATCAGCGAGACGAGCGTTGCGACGAGCGCCACGCCTCCGAGGACGGACGAGCCACCCCTCCGGAGTTGGCTCGCGAGGAACGGCAGCATGAGCGCGTAGACGACCGTGAAGATGACGACCGCGATGATGAACGAGGTGACGTCGATATCCATGCCGTCGAGCACGAGCGACGCAACGATCAGGCCCACGGCGTTCGCGAGCAGCATCACCGCGGTGCGGACGATCAACCGAATCACACCAGTGACCCTATAGGAGTGGTCACTCTGATCGCGAGAATCAGACGATGATCGTTCCGGGTCGCCGAGTCTTCTCGATCGGTCTTGCGGTCCTCGGGCTCGCCTTCGCGCCGACAGCCCCCGCGAGCGTCGCGGACGAGACGGCGCTCGCCGAGCGCTACGCCCCGGTCGTGCGGCTCGTGGCCCAGGCCCAGGAGTGCGGCTACGGCGAGTCGTACGAGCCGATCGACGTCGGCGTGCTCTTCGACGAGCCGACGGTTTCGCTGCGGGGGCCGTGGAACCCGACCGACCTCGTCAAGATCGGCCCGGTCGCCGCGGATCTCCCGGGCCGCTACGAGTACCACCTCGACTTCCCGGGGAACGCGCTCGACCCGGGGTGTGACTACGAGCGATGGGCGAAACGTGTCACCGAAGGAAAGAAGTCGACCGTCTACGCCCACGTCGCAACCGACCCCGGACACCCGGGTCAGCTCGCGCTCCAGTACTGGCTCTACTACGTCTTCAATGACTGGAACAACACCCATGAGGGCGACTGGGAGATGGTGCAGCTCGTCTTCGACGCCGAAGACGCGCGTCAGGCGCTCTCGCGCGAGCCGGTGTCCGTCGGCTACAGCCAGCACGAGGGGGCAGAACGTGCGAGCTGGGGTGACGACAAGCTCGAGGTGGTCGAGGGCACGCATCCGGTCGTGTATCCGGCTGCGGGCTCGCACGCGAACTTCTTCGAGCCGGCGCTCTTTCTCGGCAGCTCGGCGGAGCAGGGCGTCGGCTGCGACGACACGACCGGGCCGTCCCTCGACGTTCGACCGGTCGTACGTACGATCCCGAGCGATCCCGCTGAAGCCAAGGCCGCGTTCCCGTGGATCGGCTTCGAAGGGCGGTGGGGTGAGCTCCAGCGGGCATTCTTCAACGGCCCGACGGGACCGAATCTCAAAGGGCAGTGGACGGAGCCGATCCGCTGGTCGGAGGGCTGGCGCGACCGGAGCTACGCGGTCCCGGGAGCCGGCGCGCTCGGGACGGGGGCCACCGACTTCTTCTGCGAGGCGATCGCCACCGGCTCGAACGCATTGCGGCGGGCCCTGGACAATCCCTTCCCGTTCGTCGTCGCTCTCGCCGTCCTCGCCGCTCTTATCGCGTTCGGCCTCTCGCGCGCAACGTGGCACCCGTCTGCACCGCTGCGCCTCGCACGCCGTCGGGAGTGGGGACAGATCCTCACAGCCGCTGCGCGCATGTACTTCAAGCGGGCTCCGCTATTCGTCGGAATCGGGCTCCTGCTGCTGCCGATCTCCGTGTTGACGACGTTGCTCCAGGCGCTCGTCCTGCAGGCGTCGAACGTCGTCGGTATTCAGACCGAGGGCGAGAGCAGCGGCCTTCTCGCGCTCTCGGTGCTCGCGATCGGAACCACGCTGACACTGCTCGGGCTCGGTCTCGTCCAAGCCGCGACCGTGCGGGCGCTCGTCGAGATCGACGAGGGCCGGACGATCGGGCCGATCAGGGCATACAGGCTGGCATTTGCCAGCATCGGGCCGCTGCTCGTCGCGATTGCGATCGCGGTCGTCGCGATCTCTCTCCTCTCGACTTCGCTGATCCTCGTCCCGATCGCGATCTGGCTGGCTGTGCGCTGGGCGCTCATCGTTCCGGCGGTCGAGCTCGAGGATCGCTCCGCGAGCGGCGCATTGCGCCGTAGCAGTCGCCTCGTCCGAATCGAGTGGCTGAAGGTCGCTTCCTTGGTCGTCGTCGGGGGAGCGCTGGCCATCGCCGTCGGCCCGCTCATCGGCGCGCTCCTGATCCTCGTCACGAGCATTCCACTCTCGTTCATCAACGTGATCGCGGGATTGGTCTACGTCGTGACGATGCCGTTCGTCGCGCTCACGACGGCATACGTCTACTTCGACGCAAGGGTCCGAGACGAACTCGCGCCCGAACGAGGCCCTGACGTGCTACCGACCGAAATCGAGCTCTCCACCTGACCGGGTTCGTCAGTCCTGCTCGTCGTTCCCGGAGCGCTTCAGGTGCGGCATCGCCTGCCCGTCGTACGGAAGGTCGAGAAACTCGTACAGCGCCCGCGCAGAGCCCGGATCGGCGAGGTTCAGGACGAGGAGATCATGGGGTCTGTGGCGGAAGTAGTCCTTGACGGTCTCGTTGTGGCGCCGGTAGTGCTCTATGTAGAGCTCGCGGTCGTAGAGCGTCGTCTCGTCCGCCCCGTAGATCAGCTGTTGCTGGCGCCAGAGCCAGCCCTCGTACCGGTATGGGAGCTCCCTGAGGTCGTCCGCCGTCGGAAGACGACCGCGCCCGACGATCCTGGTGTGGAATCCAGTGAGCGACTCGTACCACTGCCCGGGGCTGTCGCGGACGGTGAGGACGAACCGGCTCCCGGGAAATGCAACATCGACGGCCTGGTACGTGTAGTCGAGGGAGAAGGGCACGTCCTGGAATGCGTCCGCCGAGCGGCAGTACCGGATCAACCGTCGAAAGTCGCGGATCGCCCAGTCCTCCATCAGCTCCTCGGCTGCCGACTGGTCGCCGAGGCGGTAACCGAGGTTCTCGAGCGCGAGGGCGAGCGACGTCGTCCCGGTCTTGTTCCTCCCGATGCCGAACACCTTGCGCTTCTCTGCTCGGAGCCGGGGTCGGATCACTCGCGGCCTTCCAACGTAGAGGACGCCCGGCTAGTGGTACGCCATGAAGATGACGAGCGCGAAGCCGATCGCCGCGAGACCGGTGATCCACCACGCCGGGCTGACGCCGCCGATCAGAAGCCCGACCGCCGTGAGTCCGATCAGCATCGCGGGAATGAAGCGCGCCATCCCGCGCGAGCCTAACTCGTCGCGCCCTACAGTTCCCGACCGTGGCGATCCGCAAGTTGCTCGTGGCGAACCGTGGGGAGATCGCCGTGCGGGTCTTCCGTACCTGTCGCGAGCTCGGAATCGGCACCGTCGCAGTCGCAGCGCCTGACGACGGGGGCTCGCTCCATGCCCGCTCGGCCGACGAGACGGTCGAGATCGCGGGTTACCTTCACTCCGAGGAGCACATCCGCGCGGCGAAGGCGTCCGGCGCGGACACGATCCACCCGGGCTACGGCTTCCTCGCGGAGAGCGCGGACTTCGCGGCGGCGGTCGATGCTGCAGGGCTGACCTGGGTTGGCCCACCCGCCGAGGCACTACGGCTCGGCGGCGACAAGCTCCCCGCCAAGCGGATCGCGCTCGAGGCGGGCGTGCCTGTGCTCCCGGACGGGACGGCGGAGGAGATCGGCTTCCCTCTGCTCGTGAAGGCGGCCGCGGGCGGCGGCGGGCGGGGGATGCGTGTCGTCCGTGATCCGGGCGAGCTCGAGGACGCGCTCGCCGCAGCCGGGCGGGAGGCCGCCGGCGCGTTCGGCGACGGCACGCTGTACTGCGAGCGGTACCTCGAGCGGCCACGGCACATCGAGGTCCAGCTCCTCGGCGATGCACGCGGGGAGGTCGTCGCGCTCGGGGAGCGCGACTGCTCGGTCCAGCGCCGCCATCAGAAGGTGCTCGAGGAGACCCCGGCTCCCGGCCTCGACCGGCAGGTGCGCACCGAGATGCTCGAGGCCGCGGTCTCCTTCGGCAGGGCGATCGGCTACCGCGGCGCCGGAACGGTCGAGTTCGCCCTCTCGGACGGAGCTTTCTACTTCCTGGAGCTGAACGGCCGTATCCAGGTCGAGCACCCGGTCACCGAGGCGGTTACCGGCCTCGACCTCGTAGAGCGGCAGCTTCGCATCGCCGAGGGGGAGCACCTTGTGGCTCAGAGCCACGAGGCCGAGGGCCACGCGGTCGAGGTGCGGCTGTACGCAGAGCATCCGCGGACGTTTCTCCCCCAGTCCGGCCGGCTCGAGCGTCTCCACCTACCAAGTAACAGTCTGTTACATGGCCCTGGGGGCGGAATCCGCGTGGACGCGGGGGTCGAGGAGGGCGACGAGATCGGGCTCGCGTACGACCCAATGATCGCCAAGCTCGTCGCGCACGGCCGTCATCGAGACGAGGCGCTCGATCTCCTCGCGGCAGCTCTCGACGAGACGGAGGTGGAGGGCGTGACGACGAACCTGCCGTTCCTCCGCTGGCTCGTCGTGCATCCGGTCATCCGCGCAGGAGAAGCGACGACGGCCTTCCTCACCGAGAACCCGCCGCTCTCTCTGCCGTCGCCCCTCCGCGCACCGTCCCCCTGGCGTACGGCCTGGCGGCTCAACCTCCCCGCGCCGCCGCCGTCGGCGCCACCGGACATCGACGACGTGTGGCGGGCTCACGGCCCGGCACACGCTGAAAGCACGGTGACGGCACCGATGCCGGGGACCGTGATCCGCGTCGAGGTCGGGCCGGGGGACGACGTCAAGCCGCGGCACCCGCTCGTCGTCCTCGAGGCCATGAAGATGGAGATCCCGGTCCACTCGCCGTTCGAGGGCACGGTGACCGCTGTTCACGTCGTCGCGGGTGACCTTGTCGCCGGCGGAACGCTGCTCGTCGAGCTGGAGTCGTAGGGGCGGGGCTTGCCCCACCCTAGGTCCCGGGCTTTACGACCATCACGAAGACGATCACGAAGAGCACGACGATCAGAACCCGCGCGAGGAGGACGAGCCCGTTGATGCGCCCGACCAACGCCGGACTCGGACCTTCCGCAGCGATCTGCGCTCCGACTCTCCCCATCTCCCGCAGGACATACCCGAACGCGATCAGTGTCACCGCGGCCCAGGCAACCGCCCCGAAAACGATGAACGGCTCGCCCCAGTCCCAGTTGCCGTCCTCGGTCACCAATACACCCGAGATGAAAAGGACGATCGAGGACGGGAGGAAGATCCGGAGCCCGATGAACGAGATGTCGCG
>Ga0209751_10007004_pt1 | contig 10393 bp, 14 predicted proteins | sample RifCSP13_1_FD_184019 | JGI IMG/M metagenome (GOLD analysis project Ga0209751, IMG submission 184019) | Soil microbial communities from Rifle, Colorado - Rifle CSP2_sed 13_1 (SPAdes) (version 2) | ecosystem: Environmental > Terrestrial > Deep subsurface > Rock core/Sediment | place: Rifle...
CAAGCCGGCGGGCAGCGGCGCGATAGGTCTCGACGTGCTCGGACTGTCTCAGCACCGGCTCCTCCCAGCCGATGCCGAGCCAGGCGAGGTCCGCGAACATCTGGGCGACGAACTCCTCGCGGCAGCGGCCGATGTCGATGTCCTCGATGCGCACGAGAAACCGGCCGCCCGCGCGGCGCGCCATCGCGAAGCCCACAAGAGCCGAATAGGCGTGGCCGAGGTGCAGCTCGCCGTTGGGAGACGGCGCGAAGCGGAACACTGTGCCGGCGCTCATGCGACGGCCCGCGGCGCCCGATCGCAACGGAGCCCGGCCGCCATCAATCGCAAGCCCCTGTGCGGCCGGCCCCCGGCGTGTACGTGCGTGCGACGGCTTCCACGACGCGGTCGTAGAAGTTGCGCTCGGCGACGGGATAAAGCATGGCCCAGCTGTTGATCAGCTTGCCGCCGCACGTGAAGCTGACGCGCTCATAGAACATCGTGCCCTCGCGCGTGCCCGAGATGACAAACCACCTTTTCTTCATGGGCGCGTAGTCGAGCTCGGCGCCCGTGTAGTTCTGCTCCAGGAGAAGGTCGCGATACTCCTCGAGCGTCGCGTCGGTGTCGTTGTCGAAGGTTGCGACGAGGAGCCGTGCCGTTCCGTCGCGCGACACCAGCACATGACCGTCGCCTCCGCCTCTCACCTCTTGCGGCGTGAACACGTTGCCCGGATAGGCGATCATGAAGCCATACCGCTCGCTGTGCAGCGTTGCCCAATCTGCGAAGCCGGCCCGTCCCGCCGCGGCGCCACCATCGAAGGCCGACGCCGACATCAGCGCGACCCCCGCCAGTACACATTTGCTCAAAGCTCGCTTCATGGCCCGCACACGCCGGTACCAGCACTTATCAAGAAGCGATCTCAAATCTACTCTCTCGTCCACCGGCGCGGAAGCGGGCGCGAGAGCAAAAGACTGAGTGCACCGAAAAGAAGCCGTTTGCCGCTATCGACTCGACATTCTGCAACGCTTGCAGATGGCTGGCGGCTCGGGCGCGGCTTAGCCGCTCGCCTGCTCTGGGCCTATCACGTGCACAAATAGATACGGAGAGACGTGTCACGGGAGCGTCGCCCGACATTCGGCAACATCAACTGAGGCTTGCAAAACCCGCCTCGGATGGCCGACAAAGGGCCGCGGGGAAAGGGCCGGTCGCTGGTCCTCGTGGCGCTTCACAGACCTGACATGCGCCGCTAGTATCCGGCTGCCAAAATAAGGGGAGACCCGATTCGGGGGACCGAATGGAAGCAAGCTCGTGACTGCTCATGCTGGCGCGCCGGAGTCCTTTCCGGCATTGGTTCTCAACGCCGACTTCCGGCCCCTGAGCTATTACCCGTTGTCGCTCTGGAGCTGGCAGGAGTCGGTGAAGGCCGTGTTCTTGGAGCGCGTCAACATCGTCTCCGAATACGATCGCTTTGTCAGGAGCCCGTCCGTCGAGATGCGGCTGCCGAGCGTCGTGTCCCTCAAGACCTACGTCAAGCCGGCGCTCTATCCCGCCTTCACGCGATTCAATGTCTTCCTGCGCGACCGCTTCAGCTGCCAGTACTGCGGCGCGCGCGAGGATCTCACCTTCGATCATCTGCTCCCGCGCTCGCGCGGCGGCCAGACGCGGTGGGACAACGTCGTCACGGCCTGCGCGCCGTGCAACCTGTCGAAGGGCGGAGCAATGCTGGCCGAGATGGGCGTGCGGCCGCATCAGATGCCCTACCGGCCGACGGTGTTCGAGCTGCATCGCAACGGGCGGCTGTTCCCGCCGAACTATCTGCACGAGAGCTGGCTCGACTACCTCTATTGGGACACCGAGCTCGAGCCGTAGGCCGATTTCATTTGCACTCGACGCCCTCGTGCGCGCCGCGGCGCTGCCTCGCCGGCGGAATGCCTGCTTGCCAAAAAAAAAGGGCCCCGGAGACCGGGGCCCAGCCGAGGGGTTGGAATGCGTGTTCACGCCGCGCGCCGCTCGGGCATCGAGCACAGCACCTGCGCAATCGTCTCCACCGCCTTACGCCAATCGGCCGCGGGAACGGCATCCGGCCGGATGCCGAAGGCGCGCATCGCGTCGGCGGGCGTTCCCCCGTCACGGAAGAAACGCGCGCACGCCTGGCGTGCGATGCCGATCGCCTGATGCCATTGCAGGGGATTGATTTGGTTGGGGATCATGCATTGACTCCGGATTTCGCCGCGACTAGGTGTACGACCCGGCGCGCAACGGCGGAAAATCGAAGGCAAGCATACCCAGCGACCTGGCACCACTACGCAAAACCGGTCCATGCGGTGCCATATTGGGACAGGCGTCTCGGTACTAGGCATGCTTGCCAACTCACCGGGGGGCGTACGCCCCCCGAACTCTGCTCATCTGGCTCCTCAATGCTTCAGCCGATTGTTCCGGCCGCGCTCCTCGCTTGCGGTCGTGAGGATCTGCTGGCTCGTCGTGACACACGAGCTCAGGACCGATCCCACTACGTCATGCAACGAACGCCACGAACTCGACACCGACGCCATCCGACGCCTCTCGATAAACGCTTCGGGGGACTCGACACTGCGCCCGCATCGTGGGGGGACGAAGCTGGGGGCGAAACGCGACGGGAACGCCACTGGTACCGGACCACTGCGACCGCGCCTTGCGGCTCCCGGCGCATCGCGGGCGGCCCCGAGGGATCCGAGCCGCTCGGCGATGCGCAGGGCTTTCCACAATCGAGCGGCTCGCCTCGATTTTCCGAACACGCTCTCGAGCATGTTCTTGGGAGTTAAGCCGAACTCAGACGCAACGCGACGCAACTCACTCTTACGCAACGCGACGACGCGACGAACGCAACCGACGCTACGCTTACTCTCCCGGCGATTCGGGACGTATGTGACGAGCTTGACGAACTCTGACGCCTTGGAGCCCTTCGCCGCGACGATCGTGGGACCCAACGCCTTCCCACCAATCACCTCTTTCGGCGTGAACCTCGATGTGGGCATACGCACGACGTTTTGCACCACTCGCTCCCTTACATGTGAACGGCTTCCAGTTTCAGGTTCCTCTTGTGCTCAGCGATGGGGAGGACTTAACCGTGACACTTTGACCACGCCAAGGCGCAAATTTGTTCAACCCTGGGATTCTGTTTGACATCATGCGAACACGCCACAGGACGGCGTCGCAACTGCCTGATGTGCCGGATTATTGCGGCGCGCGGCGCGTGTTGAAATGCCGAAATTCCAACCAGAGCGGGACCGTCAAGATCGCCACGGCACGCACGCGGCGGCCTTGATAGCGCCTGCCGAGATGACCAGCGACACCACGACGTTCCAGCCCGCAAACGACAGGCCGGCGAAGCGCCATGACGCTTCGTCGCAGCGGGCGACCTGGGTGCGCGACAGATCGCCCAGGAGATCGGCGGCCGAGGTCGGCAGGGACTGAGCGGCGGCGCAGGTGTCCGGCCCGGCCCAGAGCCTCCACTCCGCTCCCGCCTGGTAGACGCCGAGCCCGGCGTTGACAAGGAACCCCGCCGCGACGGCGAGGAAGATCAGCGCCGCCGTCCGCGGCATCTCGGCGACAAGCGTCATGGCGAGAAAGAGCAGAGGAATTCCGGCGAAATAGGCGTAGCGCTGCTCGAGGCACAGCGGGCACGGCACATAGCCGCCGATATGCTGGAAGGCGAGCGCCGCGAGGATCACGGCCGCCGCCAGGAACAGCATCGCGCCGCCGGCACGATAGGCCGGAGACTTCTCGGGAGCCACGGAGGGGAGCATTGTCAAACCTCTGCCCGCGCTAAAACAGAAATCTCGCAGCGATGAAACCGCCGACGAGAAGCACGACGAACAGCGTCGTGACCAGGCTCAACCGCTTCTCGATGAACTCCCGGATCGGCTCACCAAAGAAATAGAGCAGCCCGGCTACGAGATAAAAGCGCATGGAGCGCGCCACGACGCTCGCCAGCATGAAGGGGATGAGCGGCATGTGCGTCACGCCGGCGGCGATGGTCAGGATCTTATAAGGAAAGGGCGTCATGCCCTTGATGACGAGGATCCACACGCCCCACTCGTTGAACCACTGGGCAAACTGGCCGAAGCTCGCCGCCTTGCCATAGAAGTTCAGGATCGGAACGCCGATGCCCTCGAAAAAGAAATACCCGATCGCGTAGCCGAAAACGCCGCCGATAACCGAGCCGATGGTCGCCACCGAAGCATAGCTCCAGGCCTTCAAGCGATTGGCCAGAACCATCGGGACCAGCATCACGTCGGGGGGGATGGGGAAGAACGAGCTCTCGATGAACGAGACCCAGAAGAGCGCTTGCGGCGCGCGCTCGTGCGCGGCCTGCCGCATCATCCAGTCGTAGGATTTCTTCATCATCCGTCGCTCATTAGTGGCCGGCGCAGGGATTGTCTATTGGGAGGATTCGCGCGTTAAAGCCGCGCCGGCCGGCTCGAAGGCGGCCGAGAGCCTCAGGACGACCTCGTTCAGGACGAAGCGGCCGCGCTGCGTCGCGCGAATGCGGCCCCCGCTCTCCCCGCAAGCTGGGAGAGGGGATGCGAGGCGCTCGATGAGGCCTTGCCTTTCAAGCTCGGCGAGGACCGTTGCTGCCGGACGCACACCGCCGACGGCGGCGAGGCGGTCGAGATCGAGGCCCTCGGCGAGCCGCAAACCCATCAGCAGCATTTCGTCGGCTTGCTGGGCGCGGGTGAGGCGCTCGACGTGCGAGAAGCCATGTCCGGCGCGCTCGACGGCCGCGGCCCAGCTCTCCGGATTGCGCTCGGCAACGGTCGCATGGCGCGCGCCGCCGAGGATCAGGCGGCCGTGCGCCCCGGGGCCGACCCCGGCATACTCGCCGTAGCGCCAATAGATGAGATTGTGGCGGCTTTCCTCCCCCGGGCTTGCATGGTTCGAGATTTCGTAGGCCGGGAGCCCGGCGGCCCCGGTCAGCTCCTGCGTCAGCTCGTAAAGAGCGAGCGCCGCCTCGCCGTCGGGTACGATGAGCTTTCCGGCCGCATGCAACTCCGCGAACGGGGTTTCGGGCTCAATGGTCAGCTGGTAGAGCGACAGGTGCTTGCCGGCGAGCGCAAGAGCCTCTTTGAGCTCTTCTCGCCATGCCTCGGGCGTCTGGTTCGGGCGCGCATAGATGAGGTCGAACGAAAAGCGGTCGAACGTCTCCCGTGCCATGCGAACCGCGGCCATTGCTTCCGCAACCGAATGAATTCGGCCGAGCTTTTTCAGCTCCTCGTCGCGAAGCGACTGCACCCCGAGCGAGATGCGGCTGACGCCCGCCGCCTTGTAGCCGCGAAACCGCGTCGCCTCCACGCTGCCCGGGTTCGCCTCGAGCGTGATCTCGGCGTCGCTGTCGATGGTCCACAGGCCCGCGATGTGGTCGAGAATTCCGGCCACGGTCTCGGCCTTCATCAATGACGGCGTGCCGCCGCCGAAAAAGATGCTCGAGACGACCCTCGAGCCGGAGATCGCGGCGATGTGCGAAATTTCCTGTTTGTAAGCGGCAAGAAATCGCGCTTCGTCCCAGCCGCCGAACCGGACATGGCTGTTGAAGTCGCAGTAGGGGCACTTTTGGGCGCAGAACGGCCAGTGGACGTAGACGCCGAAGCCGTGCTCATCAGCCATGGGCGCCACCAAGGCAAGCCGCTTTGAAGGCATCGAAGGCGCGGGTGCGATGGGACAACGCATACTTCCGCGCCGGCTCCATTTCCCCGAACGTCATGCTCTCGCCGTCGGCCACGAAGATCGGATCGTAGCCGAACCCGTTGCCGCCCCGCGGCGGCCAGACGAGGGCCCCGTGAACCCTGCCCTCGAAGAAGCGATGCTCGCCGTCGGGCCAGGCGAGGCAGAGAACAGAGATGAAGTTGGCGCGCGGCGCCGCCGCCCCGCTCCAGGCTCCGCTCCTCTCGAGCTCGTCGTGGACCCGTTGCATGGCGATCGAGAAGTCCCTGATCGGTCCCGCCCAGTCTGCGCTGTGGACGCCGGGGGCACCATCGAGGGCATCGACCTCGAGGCCGGAATCATCCGCGAGCGCCGGCAGGCCCGACCCGGTCGCCGCGGCGAGCGCCTTCAGGCGCGCGTTGCCCTCGAAGGTCGGCTCGGTCTCCTCGGGCTCGGCAAGTCCGAGCTCGCCCGCCGGGACGGTCGCGAGCCCATGGGGCGCGAGAAGCTGATCGATCTCCCATACCTTGCCGGGGTTGTGGCTCGCAACGACGAGCTTGGTGCCGTTCGTGAGCCGCCGCATCAGTCGATCCCCCAGATCCTCGGCTCGGCGAACTCGAGACAGTTGCCGGCGGGATCGCGGAAGTAGATGGACCGGCCCCCTCCCGGCCATTCGAAATCGGCTTCGATCGCGACACTCTTCCCCAAGAGATGGGCACGCCACGTCTCGATCTCGTCCCGGGATGCGCGAAAGCATACATGCCCGGGCCCGCGCGCGCCGTGGGGCGGAACCGGCAGCTGAGCGTCGCGAGCCGGGGGAACCACGGTCGCCTCCGGGTTGAAGATCAAGAGCATCTGGCTCCCCAGCCTGAAGAACACCTGCCGTTTCTCGGCCTTTGCCACGGGCACGAGACCGAGCACGTCGCGGTAGAAGGCCTCGGCCGCGTCGAGATCGCCAGCGTAAAGAATCGTTTCCAGGATGGCGGTGGGAGTCATGTCTCTATGGGCAACAGACAACAGGAAGTAGGCAACAGGTTCGACCCGCACTCATGACGGCTACCTGCTGCCTCCTTTACGCCACGGTCAGCTTCTGCAGCGAGATGAGCTCGCCGATGCCCTTTCTGGCAAGCGCCATGAGTGCGTCGAAGCTTTCCTGGCTGAAGGCCGCCTTCTCGGCCGTGCCCTGCACCTCGACGATGCCGCCGGACCCCGTCATGACGAAGTTGGAATCGGCTTCCGCCGTCGAGTCCTCCGCGTAGTCGAGATCGAGCACGGGTCCGCCTTTGCAAAGACCGCAGCTGACGGCGGCCACGTGATCGCGCAGCACGCCGTCCTTCACCATGTCGCGCACCTGCATCCACTTGAAGCAGTCGTGCAGCGCCACCCATGCCCCGGTTATCGCAGCCGTGCGCGTGCCGCCGTCGGCCTGGATCACGTCGCAATCGACCGTGATCTGCCGCTCCCCGAGCTTGGGCAGGTCGACGACCGCGCGCAGCGCTCTCCCGATCAGGCGCTGAATCTCCTGCGTCCGTCCCGACTGGTTGCCCAAGGTTGCCTCGCGGCGCGTGCGCTCCGAGGTGGCGCGCGGCAGCATGCCGTACTCTGCGGTCACCCAGCCGCGCGCTTGTCCTTTGAGCCAGGGCGGGACGCGCTCCTCGAGGCTCGCCGTGCACAGCACATGCGTGTTGCCGAACTTGATCAGGCAGGAGCCCTCGGCATGCATCGACACCGCGCGCTCGAAGGAAACGCGGCGAAGCTCGTCGGGCTGGCGTTTCGATGGGCGCATAATGGCGATTGTGCCGGTTCGGCCTCGGCCCACTCGGCCCAATTGAGCGGCCGGTCAGGTTTCGCGCGACCCTAAGGGAGGCCCCGCGCTTGATCAACCTCGATTCGGCGCCCGGACGACGGCCGCGATTGACGGGCGGCGCGTCAATTACCTAGATTCGGGCAGGCACCTCTTGAACCCCGTGGCCCGATAGCGCCTCTCGATGACCGCAGCCGTTTCCGAGATCACCAGGCTCAGCGATCGCTCGCGAGCCATCCTCCGTCAGATTGTCGAGTCGTATCTGACGACCGGCGAGCCCGTCGGCTCGCGCAATCTCGCCCGCGTGCTGCCAATAACGCTCTCGCCGGCCTCGATCCGCAACGTGATGTCCGACCTCGAGCATGCGGGCTTGATCTATGCGCCGCACACCTCGGCCGGGCGGCTGCCGACGCAAACCGGGCTCAGGCTGTTCGTCGACGGCCTGCTCGAGATCGGCGATCTTTCCGACGAGGAGCGCCGCCAGATCGAGGCGCAAGTCTCGATCAAGCGTGCGATCTCCATCGATCAAGTGCTGGCGGAAGCGAGCGAGATGATCTCGGGGCTTTCGCACTGCGCCGGTGTCGTGCTCGCCGAGAAACAGGTGGCGCGCCTCAAGCATATCGAGTTCGTGCCCTTGGAGCCGACCAAGGCGCTGGTGGTGCTGGTCGGCGAGGACCAGAATGTCGAGAACCGCGTCATCGCGCTGCCGCCTGGACTGCCGCCGTCCGCGCTGACCGAGGCCGCGAACTACCTCAATGCCCACATCCGCGGCATGAGCATCTCTGAAGCACGTGCCGCCGTCGAGAAGGAGCTGGGCCGCGCCAAGGCCGAGCTCGACGTCCTGACGCAGAAGGTCATCAAGGCGGGGCTTGCCGAGTGGTCGGGCTCGCTCGACGACCGCAAGAGCCTCATCGTCCGCGGCCAGTCGAACCTTTTGAAGGACCTGACGGCGATCGAGGATCTCGAGCGAATCCGCAAGCTTTTCGACGATCTCGAGCAGAAGCGCGATCTGGTGCAGATCCTGGGGCTCGCCGAGAGCGCCGAGGGCGTGCGGATTTTCATCGGCTCGGAGAACAAGCTGTTTTCGCTCTCGGGCTCCTCGCTCATCGTTGCCCCGTTCCACGACGAGACGCGCAAGATCGTCGGTGTCTTGGGCGTCATCGGGCCGACCCGCATCAATTACGCGCGCATCATTCCCATGGTGGATTACACGGCCAAGCTCGTGAGCCGGCTGCTGACTTGATTTTTTCGCGATTGGGCCTGATATCGGGCTCGAAACGGGGCGGCTTTGCAGCTATCAGACCGGTTCAATCCATTGCTCTTGCCATCCTGTCCCTCATACGCGGTGATCACATGGCCGACGAGACAAAAAAAGGCGCCGCGAACACCGTGCCGAGCCAAAAGGCCGCGTCACCGTCAGGCGAGGCCGAAGCCGCTCCGGCTCGCGATCAGCTCGCCCCCGAGGCCTCGGATCTTGCAGCCGAGGTCGAGCTCCTGACGGCCCAGATCGCCGATCTAACGGACCGTCTTCTGCGGGCGCACGCGGAGATGGACAATCTGCGCAAGCGCACCGAGCGCGAGAAGGAGGAGACGGCAAAGTACGCCATCACCCGCTTCGCGCGCGACGTCGTGACGGTCGCCGACAATTTCGAGCGTGCGGCCGCCCTCGTCCCGGCGGAAGCCGCCGAGCAGGATCCGGCCTTGAAGAGCTTTCTCGAGGGCGTGACGATGACCGAGCGCGAGTTCCTGAACGTGCTCGAGCGGCACGGCGTCAAGCGCATCAATCCCAAGGGCGAGACGTTCAACCCGCACCAGCACCAGGCAGTCATGGAAGCGCACAACGCCGAGGTGGCGCCGGGTACAATTCTCGAGGTTTTTCAGCAGGGTTACCTGATCGAGGACCGGGTGCTGCGGCCGGCGATGGTGGTCGTCGCCAAAGGCGGTGCGAAGCCGGCGAAACCGGACGAGCCGCCGCCCGCGCCCCCGGCCCGACCCGGCGAACCCGCGGCCTGAGCGGGCTCGGGGTTATCGCAAAGCCGCCCATGGCGCGACGCGCCGCAATGTCAGGTTGATGCGCCCGCCCTCGGGTAGGAGATCCGACGTCCCGGGAAGGATGCGGTCGACGCCGTGATAGGCCAAGCGCGCCGCGCCTCCCAGCACGACGACGTCGCCGGATTGCAGGATCAACCGCTGCTTGGGATCGCGCCGCTCGAGCCCGCCGATGTGGAACACCGCATCGTCGCCGAGCGAAACCGACACGACCGGCGCGCGCGCCTCGTCCTCGTCGGCGTCGCGATGGCTGCCCAATCTCGCGCCGGGGCCGTAATAGTTGACGAGACAAGCCTCGGGCGGAGCACCGAAGGCCGAGATTTCTTCCCATAATTCGAGCAGCTGCCGAGGCATGGGCGGCCACGGGCGGCCCGTCTCCGGGTGCCTAGCCTGGTAGCGGTAGCCGCCCTCTTGGTCGGTCACCCAGCCCAGGGGGCCGCAGTTCGTCATCCGGACCGAGCACGGCGTGCCCGTGCGCGGCATCCGGGGGGTAAAGAATGGCGCGGACCGCACCACGGCCTCGATGGCGCTGCGCAGGCGCTCTTGAGCGGCGCCGTCGAGCGCACCTTTCAACAAGCGGAAACCTCGAGGTCTCATGGGTTCAGCACCTTTTCCGGCGAGCCGTAGTCCCAGTATGAGACGGCGTGAACGAAGTTATGACCGGGGCCAGAAAATTGATCACCACCCGGTGATCCCTTGCCGTTGCGCCCCAAAAAGACGACCCTATATAAGGGCGCATCGCTCATCAAAGCTCCAAGGGGACTGCATCCATCCGCCCGCCCATGGGCCTTTTGGATCTCCGGACGCCAGCAAAGACGGGTCCGGGCGGTCCGCCGCAATGAAAAGGACTAGAGAGAAATGGCAAGAGTCATCGGCATTGACCTC
>Ga0209751_10007006_pt1 | contig 10393 bp, 7 predicted proteins | sample RifCSP13_1_FD_184019 | JGI IMG/M metagenome (GOLD analysis project Ga0209751, IMG submission 184019) | Soil microbial communities from Rifle, Colorado - Rifle CSP2_sed 13_1 (SPAdes) (version 2) | ecosystem: Environmental > Terrestrial > Deep subsurface > Rock core/Sediment | place: Rifle...
GGCCCAGGCGCGCGGCGGGATCGTCGCCTTCCTGGACCTGTGGCGCATCTTCGATCCGCTCGAGGCGGTCGCGCGCGGGATCGACCTGCGCTGGCTGCTGGTGCTCCGCCCGGCAGACGCGGACGAGGGCTGGGCGCTCGCCGCGGCGCTCGTCTATGGGCGTCAGATCGACCTGCTCGTGGTAGACCTGCCGGAGAGGTTGCGTCCCGGTCACGACGCGTCGCTGCGCCGGCTGGCGGCCCACGCGCGGCGTCAGAGCGTGCGCATGATCGTGCTCGAGCCGGCCAACCTGGCCGAGGCGGTCCACGGCGCGCTGGCTGAGTCTGTTGCGCTGCGGCTGGAACTCGAGCCGCGCGGCTGGCTGCGCGCCGGGCGCGACATCGTCGGGCGTTGCGTGGCGGTCAACGTGGCCAAGAACCGCTTCGGCCTGCCCGGCCGCACTACGGAGATCGAGATCCGCTACCTGGCGGACGGTGACCATGCTGCCGCGCTCGAGCGCTTCGCCACGGCCGACCAACCCACCGCAGCCGGAGTCCAGCCGCTCCACCTGCTCAGCCGCTCGGCCTGAAGCGACAAGCCACGGAATCGCCATCGGCTTATTCAGCCAGCCCTCCGCGATGCGACTGCTGTACCTCGACTGGCCGCACCTGTGCTATCGGATCGAGGCTGCGCGCGCGGCGTTGCCGGAGCTGGTGGTTGTCGGCGGCCAGCCGTGGGAGCCGGGGGAGGTGGTCGACTGCAGCCCACAGGCGCAACGCCTGGGGGTGACGCGCGGCCAGCCGCTGGGCACGGCGCACCGGCTGGTCCCGGAGGCACGCTTCCTGCCCGCCGAGCTATCGGCCTACCGGCGCGCGCTGGAGGTGGCGCTTGATGCTCTGGCTGCCTTCACGCCGTCGCTCGAGGCAGAGCCGGATCCAACAGAGCGCGCCTTCGGGCGGGTGCTGCTGGGGATCGAGGGGCTGCACCGGCTGTGGGGCGACGAGGCGGCGCTGACCGGCCGCGTCGTCGACATCGTCGCGCGGCTGTTACCGGGTAAGCCGCGCATCGGCATCGCAAACACGCGCTTCGGGGCGCAGGTCGCGGCCGTGGTCGGGCAGGGGCGCCTCGCGCGCGTCCCGGTCGGCGACGCCGCGGTGGAGGCGGCCTATCTCGCGCCGCTGCCCATCCGGTTGCTACCGGGAGATGACGAGACGCGCGAGCGGTTGCGTGTCTTCGGGCTGACGCGCATCGGCCAGTTTGGCGCGCTTTCGCGATCGGCGGTCATCGCTCGCTTCGGCGCGCCGGGCGGCGAGCTGCATGACCTGGCGCGGGGCATGGACGGCCGGGTGCTGCGGCCCAGAAAGCCCATTGCCCAGCTGCGCGCCGAAGCGGAGCTCGAGCCGCCGGTGGAGACGCTCGAACCGTTGCGCTTCCTGCTGCGCAACCTGTGCCAGGCGTTGTGCGAGCAGCTAGCCGCGCGTGGCGCGGGCGCGACCCGGGCGGTGCTCCAGCTGGACCTCGAGCCACAGGCACGGCCGCTCGTCCTGGAGCAGGTGCTGCCAGAGCCGGCCGCCGCGCCGGAGCTGCTCGAGCGGCTGCTCTTCGCCCGCCTGGGCAGCTCTCCGCCAGCTGCGGCGGTGACGCGCCTGACTGTCGAGCTGCGCGGCGAGCAGGTGGTCGCGGGCCAGCAGCTGGGTCTCTTCGCGCCGCAGCTGGCGCGTGCCGCGCGGCTCGACTGGCAGCTCATCGGTCTGGCGTTGCGCTTCGGCCCGGGCCGCTTGTTGCACGCCCGGCTGCTCGACCCGGAGGCGGCACTGGTCGAGGCGCGCTCAGAGCTGCTCCCGGTCGGCGCGACTCCGCTCTCGGACGACGCGGCGGCGTGAGCAGTGACTCGCCTGTTCAGCCAACACCCACGCGCAATCGAGGTCGATCTCGACGCTGCCGGCCAGCCGGCGCGGCTGCGCTGGGAAACAGGCAGCGTCGCGGTCGAGGTGTGCAATCGCTGGCGGGTGGAGGAGGCGTGGTGGCGCCGGCCGGTCAGTCGGGACTACTACAAGCTGGCCGGGACGATGCTGCTGGCGCTGGTCTACCTGGACCGCGTCGACGGCACCTGGCACCTCGAGCGCGTCTTCGACTAGGGCTGACGCGCCAGAGATGCAGCTCGGCCCCGGGGGAGACCGGGGCCGAGACCTGACTGACGCGGTTCGCAACCACGCCCGGGGAGGAGGAGCCGGGCGTCGGCGGTTGGGCGACCGCAGTTGACCCATGAGACGCGAAACCGGGACTCGATGTGACGGCGGTCTTCCCCTCCACGCAGAGCCTGGGCGCTACCTAGCGCAGGGTCGGCGGGCCGCCCGGAGGGATTGTCAGAACGACGATGGTCACGACCATGCCGGCGAGCACGAGGACGAGCAGCGCGGCGGCCAGGATCTGGAGACGCGGAACTTGCACGCGCCAAGGATATGGCGCGCGGCGCAACCGGTCGGCTACAGCGCCGCGGCCGCGGCGATGCCAAGGATGGCCGGCAGTCCGAACAGGATCAGGGCGATCGCGAGCCCGGCCAGGACGAGTGCCCGAACGAAGGGCAACGCGGCGCGCAAGGTGACCATCGAGCCTGTGACGTACCTGTCAGCCCGGCTGTGACGCTCTTGATCGGGATGCCTCGGGGTGGCTGCGGATCAGCCAGGGTGCGCGCTTGGGGAGGCTGTTGGAGTTGTGCCGGGCGAGCCGGTCGGAGTCGGGCTGGGCGATGTTGTCGGAGGTGGCGGAGAGGCCGGTGTGGGTGTCGGGGAGGGCGGATAGATCTGGTCGCGCAGGCGCTTGGGCGCGTACTGGTCGCCCCACGGCAGAACGTCCAGCGGGTCGACGTGCTCGCGGATCAGCAGTGGGTAGCCGTACTTGTTCAGCCGCGGAAGGACATCCTGCCACTCACCATCCATGCGGATCAGGCTGTAGTGGAGATGGCAGCCGGTCGCGGCGCCGGTCATGCCCTCCTTGCCGATCTGGTCGCCGGCGCGGACGTACTGGCCGGGCTCGACTGTGGCTTCGGCGAGGTGCATGTACAGGCTGCGATAGCCGTTGCCATCGTCGATGACCACCGCGATCGCCAGCGCGTTGACGCGACCCAGTCGCTGCAGCCGGTTGTAGATGTCCTCCGGATGGCCCCGGTAGCCGATGAACTTATCGAAGGTCCGGTCGGCGACAAGGACGCGCCCGTCGTGCGCCGCGTACACCTGGTCCCCGCAATGGGTGGCGATGTCCAGCCCATCGTGGTAGCCCACGCCGTCGATGACCAGGAACTGACCGAAGTTGCGCGGCCCGAACTTGCTCGTGATCCAGGCGTTGTGGAGCGGCCAGACGTAATCCTTCAGCCGCTCGGGGTCGACGCTGTGACGCGGTCCGACTTTGTCGGTCGACGGCTGGGTCGGCTCCGGTGTTGGTGTGACCTGCGGGCTGGGCGTGCCGGGACCGGCGCTGGGCCTGCCGGAGCCGGTCGGGCTGGCCTGTGCTACTGCGGGCAGGGTTGGGCTGGCGAGCGCGCCCGTGGGCGCACCGACGCCAGGGCGAAACATGGCCAGCGCGACGGCACCGCTGAAGATCAGCGCGGCCACCGCGACCAACGCGACCCAGGTGCCCGGCCGCGCCAGCACCGCGGTGTGACGGTTCATGCGTGCCTAATGAAACCACGCATGGCCGTGAACCGTCTTGCAGCGACCCGGCGGCTGCCGCGCCGTGACATCTGATGGATCGGTGGTGCGCGCGGTCACCGCTCCCCGCTTGCATGTCGGCATCGGTGTGGCATCACCAATCAGAACGACGACGGGAGGCATTGAGGACGCGGCTTCAGCCCGGTTACCGCGACCGCGTTCCAGCCAGTGGTGAGACCGCCCCGTCGCTGGAGGTGGATACAAGGTCATGAAGAGACGCATCACTGGGATGGCTGCACTTGCCCTGTTGGTCGCAGCCTTCGCGTTCCCGGCTAGCGCGGCAAAGATGCCGAACGTGTTTATCTGTCACTTCGCCGGGCACCAGGCGCCCGCGTCCTGGACGGGTGCAGACACGACACTCGACGGCGACTACGTTGTCGCGTATCGCGAGGCGGGGCTCGGCCAGGACCAGGTGGATTACTGCCTGCAGCATGGTGGCCTGGGAGTAATTCGCGTCAATGCCAATTCGTTGGATGGGCACGGCGCTCAGTTGCTGGAGCGGGTCGCCGCCTACCCGCTGTAGGGCGAACCCCCTTCCGATCGTGGCACGAGGCCGGGCGGCGTGAGCCGCCCGGCCTCCTCTTTGTCCGGTTCCTAGAACATACGTTCTATTATGGCCAGGTGTCGGGTGCCTTCGCCGAGCTGCACTGCCACTCCAACTTCTCGTTCCTCGATGGCGCGTCAACCATTGACGACCTGGCCGAGCGGGCGGTCGAGCTGGGCCTTGGCGCCGTCGCACTGACCGACCACCAGGGCCTCTACGGCGCGGTCCGATTTGCCAGCGCAGCCGCTGAGGCGGGGCTGCGGCCGATCGTGGGCATGGAGATCGAGCTGCTCGACGCGATCGCACCAGACGCGCACGGTCTGGTCGTGCCGCGGCGACGGAAGAAGCCGCATCATCGTCAGGCGCCGACTGCCGACCTGGCGCCGCTGCCGGTGAGCGGCCGGGCGGTTCGACCGCTGATCGAGCGCCTGCGACCGCCCGGGCACCGCGAACCCAGGAAAGAGGACCTGCGCGGCGTGCGACCGCGCGAGCTGGGGCCGCATCTCGTCCTGGTGGCGCGCGACATGACCGGTTACCGCAGCCTGTGCCGCCTGGCCAGCGCAGCGCAGCTCGCTGGCAGCAAGGGCGCGCCGCGTTTCACGCACGAGCTGCTGGCCAAGAACACGGAGGGGTTGATCGCACTCTCGGGCTGCCGCCACGGCGAGATCGCGCGGCGTCTCCTGGCGGGCGATCGCGATGGCGCCGCGGTCGCATTGCGCCGCTTCGCCCAGGTCTTCGGCGCGGAGAGCTTCTTCGTGGAGCTGCAGCACCACCTGCTGCCTGACGACGACTGGCTGCTCGGCGAATCGGTCGCCCTGGCGAACGAGGCTGGCGTGGCGATGGTCGTGACCAACGACGCGCACTACGCGCGGCCGGCCGCGCGCGAGCTGCAGGACGTTCTGGTGTGCATCCGCCACGGTGCGACGCTCGACGAGAGCGCCCACCTGCGCCGCGCCAACGGCGAGTACCACCTGAAGTCGGCCGCCGAGATGGCCAGCCTGCCGCCCGGATCCGGTGCGCTGGGTGAATCGGTCGCCCAGGCCTGGCGGGAAGGAATCCGGCTGGCGGGGGAGATCGGCAGTCGGTGCTCGGTTGACTTCGACTTCGAGCAGTACCGCTTCCCGGGCTTCCCGGTGCCGTCCGGAGAGACCGCGTTTGGCTATCTTGAGGGCCTGTGCCACGAGGGCATGCGCCGGCGCTACGTCCCGCTCAGGCCAGCGGTGGTCAAGCAGCTGGCGCACGAGCTGGAGGTCATCGAGCGCACCGGACTGGCCGAGTTCTTCCTGATCTGCTGGGACATCATGCGTTTCTGCCGCGAACGCGGGATCCCGGCCCAGGGACGGGGGAGCGCCGGCGACTCGATCGTGGCGTATGTGCTCGGCATCACCCGCGTCGACCCGATCCGCCATCGCCTCCTTTTCGAGCGCTTCATCAACGAGGGCCGGACGTCGTACCCCGACGTCGACATCGACTTCGCCTCGAGCCGGCGCGAGGAGGTCATCCAATACTGCTACGAGCGCTACGGGCCGGAGCACACCGGCATGGTGTGCAACCTGGTCACCTACCGCGCCCGCTCGGCGGTGCGCGAGGTGGGCTACGCGCTCGGCTTTCCGCGGCCGTTGGTCGATCGCGTGGCCAAAGCGCTCGAGACATACGACAGCGTCATGGTCCGGCGCGACCTGGAGGCGGAGGGGGGCTTCGGCGAGTTCTTCACGGCCGTGCCGGTCGTGGCGGCGGGGCCGGCGGACGCGGCCGGCGCCGAAAACGGTCGAATGCTCGATGGGAAGGGCGAGCTGCGCCAGCCCGGCCTGGGCGCGGCTCTGGCGCCGGTCACCACGATCCGCCCGGGCCGGCGCGGATCGTCCGACGACGAGGGTGGCCCGGGCGACACGCCGGTCAGCGAACGCTGGCTGAGCGGGGGGCGCAACGGTCGCGACGCAGCTGTCGAGGTCCATCCGGCGCTGCAGCGCCCGCCGCGCCGCCTCGACCCCCAACGCGCGAAGCCAGACTCGACCTTGCAGCGCGGCGTCCTATCGCTCCCGGTGTTAGGCGGAGGCTTAAGCGGCGCGGAAGGCAGCCCGGGCGCGGCCGAGACGGCCGAGTTGGCTTCGGCCCACGCTGGGAGCGCTGACCTGCGGCCCCTGCCAACCCGGAAAGACCCACCTGTCGCCCTGGTTAACGCGCTTCCTAGGACTGTGAGCGATAAGCGGCTCGACAAGGGGGCCGACGTGGGGTCGACGGTCGGGCTGACGCCGTGGGATCGGTGGCTTGAGCTGACCGCGCAGATCGACGGCTTTCCGCGACATCTGTCGATCCACACCGGCGGGATGCTCATCACCGCCGCCCCGCTGGTCGACATCGCACCCCTGGAGAGGGCGACGATGCCGGGTCGTGTCGTGGTCCAATACGACAAACGCGACATCGAGACCATCAAGCTCATCAAGCTCGACCTGCTGGGCCTCCGAATGCTCAGCGCGATCGACGATGCCCTGAGGGACATCGCCAAGGACTGCGCGGTCCATCTCGACCTTGACCGGTTGCCGGAAGACATCCCAGAGGTCTTCCGCATGATCCAGGCGGCGGACACGGTGGGCGTTTTCCAGATCGAGTCGCGCGCCCAGATGCAGACGCTTCCCCGCTCGCGCCCGACGACGCTCGACGACCTGGTGGTGGAGGTGGCGATCATCCGCCCCGGGCCGATCCAGGGCAACGCGGTCCATCCCTACCTGCGCCGCCGACAGGGCCTGGAAGAAGTGACCTACCTCCATCCCAGCCTCCAGCCGGCGCTCGAGGAGACACTCGGCGTGATCCTCTACCAGGAGCAGGTGATGAAGATCGCCATCGACGTGGCCGGCTTCAGCGCGGCCGAATCGGACGGCTTCCGCCGGGCGATGGGCACGTGGCGCTCCAGCCGCGAGATGGAGAAGCTCCACGCCAAGTTCGTCGAAGGCTGCATCACCCGCAGTGGCCTGAACGAGGCCGATGCGGAGGAGCTCTTCCGCCGGGTCGCGGCCTTCGCCAGCTTCGGCTTCAACAAGAGCCACGCGGCTGCCTTCGCTCGCACCGCGTACGAGAGCGCCTTCCTGAAGCTGTTCTACCCGGCGCAATTCGTGACCGGCCTGATCAACGCCCAGCCGATGGGCTTTTACCCGGTCGAGGTGCTGGTCAACGACGCCAAGCGCCATGGTGTGGCCGTGCTGCCGGTCGACGTCAACCGCAGCCGCTACCTGAGCACGACCGAGTGGGTCGGGCTGCCCGATGAGCCGCTCCCCGCAGATGCTGGCATCGACCGCCGGCCGGACGTGGTCCGCTCTTCAGGTTGTGTGGTGCCCGATCAGCCCGCGCGCGACCGCTGGGCCGCGCCCGCGGCGATCGGCTACGGCATCCGCCTTGGGCTGGGGCTGGTCAAGGGCATCGGCGAGGCAGAGGGGGAGGCGCTCGACGCAGAGGTTGCCGCGCGTGGGCCGTTCACGTCGCTCGCCGACCTTGCGGCACGGACCGAGCTGCCGGAGGAGGTCGTGGCGCGGCTCATCCGCGCCGGCGCGCTCGACTCGCTCGGCGAACCACGCCGCAAGCTCCTGTGGCAACTGAAGGAGGTGGCGGGCGTCACCCGCAAGACAAGCACGCTCGACCTCCGCCTGCCGCCGACCGATGCGCCCGACCTTCCGCCGCCGACCGAGCTCGAACGCCTGGGCGACGCCTACGCCATCCTGTCGCTCGACGCGCGCCGGCAGGTGATCGAGTTGTTCCGTCCGGCGCTGGAATCACTCGGCGTGACAACGGCTGGCGCGCTGGTCGATACCAGACCTGGCCGCGTTAGGATCGGCGGCCTGGTCGTCACCCGCCAGCACCCGATGACTGCCCGGGGCACGGTCTTCCTGGCGCTCGAGGACGAGACGGGCATGGTCAACGTGACCCTCTGGCCGGACACCTGGGCGCGCTTCCGGAGCACCGTCCGGCGCCACGCGCTGCTCTACGTGGAGGGGCGGCTGGAGCGCCAGTCGGACGTGGTCAACGTCATCGCTGATCGGGTCGAGTCGCTCGCCGCGATTGCTCGGCCGGCCGGCGGTCCGACACAGCCACACGGCGTCCGCCACATGGGCCACGCCGGCATGCGCCGGGTGGGCTGAGCGATATTGGCGCCGGTGAGGCGCCACGCCGCTAGGAGGTTGGGCGCTGCTTTACGACGCGCCGCGATTCCTGGCGCTCGGCGCGCCGCTTGGCGCGTTCCTGGGCTTCCTTGTCAGCCCGGCGCCGCCGGCCGTTGTCCTGCATCTGGCGCAGGAAGTTGCGGTACCAGGCCGCGAACCCGCCGGCGAACGTGCCCAGGATCATGCCGACGAAGGCGGAATACACGATGCCCGTGGCCGCGTCCGCCATAGGGATGTTGGTCCCGAGTGCCGCGGTTGCGAGCTCCGCGATGGCGTACAGGGCGCCGCTCAGGACACCCAGCAGGCCGCCCACCAGGTATGACGCCCGCGGCGCGAGGAAGCCGGCGATGAAGTACGCGAACAGTCCCTGCGGAACGAAGAAGAACTCCAGGTACAAAACGACCCACGTTTGGAGCTCGACCGGCATGCCGAAGATCAGCAGGCGAAGGATGAAGCCGATCAGCACCAGCCCGAATGGAAGCCAGACCAGTCGCCTGGTACGGAAAACGGTCGGCAGCGCGCGAATGTCCTCGCGGAAGTCCGGCAGCTGGAACATCTTCGGTCGGGCCGCGGGCGTCGACGCGACGCTCGCCTCCTCGTCGATCTGCTCGTTCTCGTCTGCCAGCAGCTCGGCGCGCTGGGAATCGCGGGTGCGCTTGCGGGCCACGGCGCGTGACGTGTTCTTGGCGCGGGCCAACGTCGGATCTCCTTCGAGAGCGGTGGAACTCGCAGGATGCTAGCGCATCGCCGGTGGATCACCGGATAAGCCGTCGATAAGTCGGGCCGGCCAGACTGGCCGTGCCTGCCGCCACTGGCCGCCGTTCGCCACCGCTTGCCGCCGCTCACCGCCAACTTGCCGCCGCGGGGAGGTCTGCGTTCGTGGCTGTGCGCGTGCGCCGAGGTCGGCTCGCCTGGCTGTCGGTACTGGTTCTACTCGTTGGGCTGATTGCCCGGCCGAGCGGCGCCTCCGCCGTGGGCTGGGCACCATCGAGTGGAGTCCTCTTGAGCGAAGTGGTGACCGGCGCCGCGAGCGCCTCTGACGAGATGGTCGAGCTGTACAACGCATCCGTTGCGGACATCGACCTGGGAGGCTTGGAGCTCGTCTACGTAACGTCGAGCGGCGCGACCGTGACGCGCAAGCAGACCTGGACGGCGCTCCAGTTGCCGGCGCATCGCCACCTGCTGGTCGCGAACTCGGCCGGCGCGTGGTCGGCGGTCGCGGATGGCACCTACAGCGGCGGCCTCTCCGCTACCGGCGGCAGCCTGGTGCTGCGGACCCTTGCCGGGACGGTGATCGACTCGCTCAGCTGGGGCGATGCGGCATCCTCGTTCGTCGAGACGCACGCCGGGGCCGCGCCGCCCGCCGGGTCGAGTCTCGAACGTAATCCCGGTGGCGCGGCTGGCAACGGGACCGACTCGAACGACAACCTCGCCGACACCGCGCTCAACCCGAGCCCGGTGGCCCAGGCGCTCACCGCGGCGCCGGTCCCTCCAATCACGGCGACGCCGACGCCCAGCCAGGCGCCGGTCTGCTCATGGGCGCCTCTCGCGACGCCAGGCGCCACTCCCAGCCCTGCGAGCACGGCCTCGCCATCTCCGACGGCCTACCCGGTTCAGGCTCCGATCGCGATCGCCATGGCGCGCACCCTGCCAACTGGCGCGCTGGTGACGCTGAGCGGCCAGCTGACGACCGCGTTGGGACTCTTGGACGGCGGCAGCACCGGGTACCTCGACGACGGCACGGGCGGCATGGCGCTGCACCTGGATTCGGCCGACTGGCCGCTGTTCCCGGCAGGCACGTTCGTGTCCGCCACGGGCGTCCTGGGGGAGCGCCACGGCGAGATGACGCTCCTCCTCGGCAGCGCGTCAGACATCGCGTTCCTGGCTGCCGGGACGCGGCCGAGCCCGCTCTGGGCCGCGACTGGCCTCGCGCGCGAGGACCTGGAGTCACGGCTGATCGCTGTCCAGGCGTGGGTCACGAGCGGGTTGCAGCCGGTGGCCGGCGGCGCGGG
>Ga0209751_10007011_pt1 | contig 10386 bp, 8 predicted proteins | sample RifCSP13_1_FD_184019 | JGI IMG/M metagenome (GOLD analysis project Ga0209751, IMG submission 184019) | Soil microbial communities from Rifle, Colorado - Rifle CSP2_sed 13_1 (SPAdes) (version 2) | ecosystem: Environmental > Terrestrial > Deep subsurface > Rock core/Sediment | place: Rifle...
TCACCAAGATTTCGAGTATATTTTCCGTGAGGCAGCGAATTAAACTCTCGAATAGATTTTTATATGAGGCAATAGTTACTGAATAAACCTATAAGGAAAACGTCTCAAAATAGCAGTTGTCAAATTACATACACTTTATATATACGCTAAATATCAATTTGAAGCCAATGCTTTAGTAACAAGCCATATAAGAATGTGCCATCCATGTTAATTGGAACTTAAAATAAGCAATAATATAAGAATAGAAAATTACTATAAGCATACCCTCTAAGCATTTTTCTATTTCTTTTACTCCGAATTGAAGACTCGATTCTAAATCAGAGATTGATTAGCAAAGTTAATTATGATAATTTAAATTCTAATGAAATATTCAGTTAACAAAGGTAATGCTACATGGCGTATTTTAGATGGAGAAGCGGTAATAATTAATAATGAGACAAGCTTTTACTACAGTCTAAATCAAACGGGAACTTACATATGGAATTTACTGCTCGAAAAAGAACTGAGTTTAGAAGAAATAATTGAAAAAGTAAGTATTTATTATCAACAAAAAAAAGAAGACATTATAGATGACATTAAGAAGGTTTTAGACGACCTTGCCGAGGAAAAACTCATTGAAGGGAGGTAAAAAGTGGCTAAGAAAAAAGTGGCAAAGAAGGAGAAAAAGGAACAACCAAAAAAAAATCCAGAAAAATGTGAGCCTCCTAAATTAATAAAATTCGAAAAGCTCGAAAAGCTAATTGTCAGCGGTGAATAATTCTCATTTAAGGATCTTGGTAATCCTTTTAGAATGGTATTTGATTTTAGATATAAACTGCTCCACCCACCTTCTCAAAAGAATGAGGCGCGAAGAAAAAATCCATGGCGTATTGGTATCAGAAATTGAACACTCGCCTCTCTTGCGGTCGATAACTTTCCCCAGTATATCTTCTCTATGCACTTGAAATATTTGGGGCCAATTATCCGGCTTTAAAAGTAAATAATCCTGCAATTTTTTTACCACTCTGTAGGTAGGAAAATTTTTATCAAGCCGATAGGTTATAATGTCTCCAATTTTAATTTCTCCCCAATTAACTGTTATCACGATAAGTTCATCACCATCTTCTAAAAATGGACTCATGCTGTTGCCATGAAATTTGACTGGCCCAAGTATTTTACTATTTTCTAATTGTAACTCTTTAGCAATATTAATTGTCTCTTTATTCATATGGTCACTATTAATTTTATCGACTCAGAAAAATTTCTTTAGCGATCTCAAATTTATCCCTGTTTTTCTCCTTTTCAAGTCTTATTAGTCCTAATCTTGCTGGTGTTCTATACCTATCCAAATTATCCAGGTGTTGTTTTATTAGCGCTATAGAGTCTGACCATTTAAAACTATTATGAGCAACTTGCGCCCCTATACGAGATTTTCTTTTTAATTCATTCTTGGACATATGAAAAGCTTTTCTTAAAAAAGAGGCAAGTATATCAACAGGTACCTCACAAAAATCCACCTCCTCTATTTCTTCTCTAAATCCTAATGTATTTATCATAAAAGTGCCCTTTACCGGTACGTTAATTCTCTTTACCGGAACTAAAAATGAATTAGAGGGAGTGCAAAAATCAAGACAGGCTCCAAAATTTGGCACTATAGAAGGAACTCCGCACGCCATAGCCTCTAAAATAGGTATAGAAAAACCCTCCGCTCTATAGGGAAAAACCCCTACATTACAAGCTCTATATAGTGAGGCTAATTCTTCAGTGGATAGGAACTTATCTATATAAATAAGTTCTGGATAACTCTTATCATTTACTAAATTTAAAATTTCTTTTTTATGTTTTATGCCTGAATAGAAAACATCCTTAGGTTGATCCTTAATCACCAAGCACACGTCTTCTTCAGGGTTAAAGGCTCGTCTATATGCTTTGAGTAGTATATCAATTCCTTTTCTGAGAACGGTTGCTCCTATAAATATAAACTTTAACCTTTTCTCTGTGGGAAGATGGTACTTTTCCCCTATGGGCATAAATACATTCTCATCTATTCCGAGAGGAATAACCTTTACTTTTTGAGAAGCTACCCCACTTTTGATTGCCTGTTTTTTCACCCAATTGCTGTGTACCCAGAGTTGGTCACATTTCTCATTAATCTTTTCAACCCAATTAAGAGGGAATTTTCCAAAGTCCCAAGTTCTTACTGCGACGAACTTTCCTTCATCCGGCAGAGATACCTCATTGAAATTGTGTTGATAATCATGGTGAACAAAATAATCAACTGGCAGGTTATAAAATTCATTTGGGTTCTCGAGGCTTAGGATAGAGTAGTTTTTTTCTTTCCTAAGTATGTTCAGCCACTTAAAATTAATACTGGAATAGGCTGTTTTTTCTTTGGTTGTTCCGCAAAGGGCAATTACTTTCTTCCCATTAAATTTTGGCTTCTTTTTCTCAATTAGAGTGTTTATCAATCTATTCAATTGCTCAGTAGAACTATCTTTTAAGAATTTTTCTGAAATGGTTTTCCCTTCTCGAGAATTTAATTCACAGGCATTTCTAAAAGAGAGGAGTTCTTCTAATTTTTTCCGCCACGCATTGACATTGCGAAACTCTCTTACTCCTAAAGAGGAACAATTGACTATTTCTTTAAGTCCGCCAGTTAAACTCGCCAGGGTGGGTATGCCATTAGCCATAGCCTCTACAGCAATCCGCCCGAAAGGCTCCGGCCATTGCGAGGAAACTAAGAGTATTTTACTCATCTTCAAGAATTTCTTTGTTGAAACGAATGGAAGAACCTTTATATTCTCTTCTTTCCTGAAAAGTTGTAGATAATTAAAATCGGTATTACCAACTAATAAAAATTTCTCTTTACGAAATGTCTTAGCTAAATTTAAAAATATGTCAGAACCCTTATAAGGGTAGCCACATACGCCGGTTATATAGTCTCCCTGGTCTAAAGACTTGCTGCTGAGCAATAAATCATTTTTTAAAAATTCAGGGTAAATCACTTTTGAATTTATCCCATATTGTTTTTTAAACCTCTTTTTCATAAAATGGGAATTAACCACAATGGCGTCGGCTCCGTTTAGAACAAACTTTATCTCTTTTTTCGTTGGATAGTCTTTACTTGGAGAAACCTTCCACTTTTTTTTCTCTTTGATATTGGGTGGACAATACTCAAAACTAGGCATATATACAATACAAGGTATATTGAATATTCTAGTTAACCTCACAACCTCATGGCTAATGTCCAGAGCAGAAATTATAATATCAGGCTCTAACTTACGCACCATTACCTTTAATTCATGGATATCCCTAAAAGTATTGAGCTTGACACCATTATAAAGAAGTCTTCTTTTGATAGGAAAAAAACTATAAATATGAGATTTATGATCAAACTTCTTAGATAATATTTTTAAAAAAGCTATAGCAGTTTTTTGAGCCCCACCTCTAAGGGGGTAGCCCTTACTAGATACCCATAATACCTTCATCACCTTTTCGCCTTAATAATGATTGTCTTCTTTTCCAATTCTCTAACGAATCTTAGCACGTCTTTACAGGCTTTTTCCTCCGAAACATTAAACTTCTTAGCAAGATTCTTTGCAATTGTTGATACAGGTTTTCTTTTTAAAATTTCGAGCCAAATGAATTTGCCGCTTCCATTAACTGTATATAAGGAATGATCGTCTGGTCTCAATAAAAGTATCTGGCCTTCTATTTCTCTATAGGCGATTTCTTCATTCATAACGTATAATTGGTCAAATTTAAATTTTCCCATTGATAGCTCCTCTTGGTTCATTTCATGATTTTATGCATTATGTCAATTGCGCTCTTGATTCTATTATCATTCTCTTTCGTGATTTGATTTAGCATCGTTGTTCCAAGTTTGCGCCGTAGGTGTACGTTGTGTATTAAATGCTTGATTTTCTCTTTTATCTCTAAATAGCTATCGGGATTATCTACTATCAAATTGTCTTTGATCTCTTTAGACATATTTTGCATCACAGGGACCATGTGGGAAGTTATAACTGGAATCCCCCTTATGATGTGTTCTGCTGCAACATGGTTGAAGGTGTCGGCGAATGATGCCTGTAGTCCAATATCTACCTTGTCTAAAATGTTTTGATAGTTATCCTCAGCCATCCAGCCCAAATCTTTATATCGAACATTTAATGATTCCAATAAATTTCTATAGTATTTGTTTTTAGAAAGACTATTCAAATAAAGGATATAATTGTCTTTAAGCATAGAGACTGCTAATAAACAATTCAAAATATTCTTTCGCTTGTATTCAAATGGAGAGCTAAAAAGACTTATAATAACGCTCTCTTTGTGTTTACTCAGATAATTACTCTTTTTTGAATTTGACCTTGGAATGATTAGAGTATCTGGTAAATAATGTACATTGTTAATATGCCTTGACAAAGATAAAGCAAATTCCCTGTTTGCAAACAATTTATGTTGAATTCGAGTATCTTCTATCAAAAAAGATAAAATGCCTACCTCCTCTGAAATATCTACTTGGCCAGGGCTGCTGGTCCAGTATATTCCAAATTGTGTTTTGTTGCCTTTGAGTTTTTTTAAGAAGACTTCGTAGATTGCACTCCAGCCACCAAATACAACCAATTTAGGCTTCTCTGTTTTTAGATAATTTATAAAGAATTTAATCTCGAGACTGCCTTGATTGGAACTGTTCAAGATAAAATGCTTAGATAGACCAGTGGTTTTCTCTAAATTCATTAACGATCTATTTGTGCCCGGAAATCCTCTTATGCAGAAGGTAATTATCTCCTTATTGCATGTCACCATAATGTTTTTCTATTAGTTGTAACATCTTATTAAGTTGTCTTTTCATACTGTATTTCTTGCGCACCAATTTCTGCCCTTCCAGAGATATTTTCTTACGTAGGAAGGGACGCTTTAAATAATAGTCAATTAGATTCAAACATTCTTCATCCGAATTAAACCAGACCAGATGTTTATGATTTTCAAACATGGTTTCCAGTCCCGGCACATAATGAGTTAGATGAAATCCTCCCGCCGAAAGGGTTATGAATGTACGATTAGAAAAATACAATTCAACCGAATTCACCGTATTAATTCCTATAACAATATTGGCTCCTTGGCAGACCCTTACTAACTCTTCATTATACGCAGGCCATTCAATGGCTGGATAATCCTTTCCCCATAGTTCTTTCGCATTTCGAACCCCTTGAGGACCCCAAATTTTAAGACGATAGCGTTCATTAATTTGCTTTAAAAGTTTTTGTCTTCGGAAAGAAATATTCATATTGTCGTCCCAATAATATATGCTGCCTACAAATGCCACCTCGCTTCGGTATATCTTCTTTTTATGTGAATTAGTTGATATCAAGGGAAACATTGGAAGATGCGCTCCCTCGTATAACCAATAAGCCGGCGTATCGGCTATAGCATTATATTTAGACACCATCCCTTTTGCCGTACTAAAGAAGACATCCACTTCTGTGAATAAAGGCTTTATCCAGTCTAGCACTTCCTCGTCGATACAATCCACATACCACATAGCACAAAATATATCTTCTTTTTTGAGTTCTCTTATAATATATGCCTTTATCTTATCCAGTTTTAATCCTAACATAATATGAGGCTTGTACGCTTTAGCTATCTTTATCAGATGTCGACCAGCATCTATTTCTGTTTTAAAGGGTTGGTAAGCAAACGTTTTGCAATTAAATTTCTTTTTTTGCAATATACTCCTTATATAACTTCCCAAATCCCATTCAAGAAACCTAGGAGCCACAATTAATATTTTCTTATTATGAAATGGAGTCATTTTATTAGTCAACTATAAATTCCACCTATTTCGTGAAATACCAAACTAGTTTTCGAAAGTGTCTTAAAAAATCCTTTCGACAAATTTCAGTATTTTCCCCTAGCTGTGACTAGAGGAAAACTTTTATACATATTTCTCTACAAATCAGCGACCTCATAACACCTTGATTCTCCAACAACAGGATTTTATTTCATAATTATTAGCTTCAATCTTTCTTGGAATGAATGATCATCCTCTTCACTTGGACGTTGATTAAAAATAAGAAAGTTTCCTTGCTTTGTCTTTATGATTTGTCGAGAACCACCTTTAGGAGCAAATAAGTGCTGAGCCGAAGGATCAGTGGTAACCATAAGAGTATATCCTTTCACAAATAGCTGTGGCGATTCTTGGTAGGAATAGCTATTGCAATCTTTTCGCCATTTTTTATCGGTATTAATTTAATCGTACTCCTTCGCCGTAAAAAGACTTTATTAAGTGAATAAACTCTTCGCCAAAACGCTCCCAGCTATATTTCCTTGCTGTTTCATATGCCGCTTCCCCCATCTCCTTAACCTTTTCTCTATTTTCATAAAAATAAAGAATTGCTTCCTTTAGTTCCTTAACAGAGCCAGTCTTTACTATATAACCGTCGTGCAGGTTGGTTATTATATCGGAAATTCCAGTATCAGCAGAAATGATAGCCGGTTTCCCAAATCCCATGCCTTCCCCTATAGCAAGGGAAAAAGAATCCTCAAAAGAGGGAAGAACTTGACAGTCAATATTCAAATATTCTTTTACAAAATTCCTATAAGTAACTAATTTGTTTATCTTGATACTCGGGTTTCTTACCAAATATCTTAGCAAGAGTTTAGAACTCAAAATCCCTTGATCTGTGAAGCATATAAGTTCCGCTTTTTGCAATTTCAGTTGGTCCCAGGCTTCGAATAAGAGCCTTATTCCTTTTCTGAACGAATCATTTCCAACGAAAAGGAACTTCATTTTATCAATATCATTCCTAAAATGAGGCTCATGCATATTGATTCCATATGGTAATATTTTTACTTTTGTTTCGGAATAACCGCATCTAAGAAAGTACCTCTTGGCAACGCTGCTTGAAACAATGATATAATCGGACAAATCGCACTCTTTTTTATTCCGCCAAAGGTCGGTACGCGTTTTATATATGAGGTTAACGCCGCACTTTTGTCTTTCCCCGTTAGAGATTGCTACTCTCTCTTGGAGTACCGTCCCTTCTTGATGAAGGATTTTCAATACATTGGGATTCAACACAATTGATTTTAAGAAATTCTCAAGACAAAAGTCGGATTGCCCGATAATAAGATCTATACCGTCTAATGCAAAACCATCTTTGAAGCTAATTGAGGCATAATCTCTGAAATTTCTCTTAAGTAGCAGGTCTATTTTAAAGGAGCATTTCTTCCAGCTTGTTAATCCTCTTTGGCAATAACTGTAAGCAACTATAGGATGGGAATTTATATTTTGAGGAAGATTTGTTAAATTTGGTGATTTTTGTTGAATTTTTTTTATTATAGAATGTAGGGTTACGATCGTTCTTTTCCATGTAAAGTTGTTTACGCTTTTGCGTATAAGAGTTCTTTCTTTGTTCAATATTTTACCTCTCTCAAAAGCCTTTCTCATTAGTAGTCTAAGATGCTTCACATCGGGTTCGAGTTGTAACTTGCCTTTAGACATTCTCTTTCTTGCTATTATAAAACGTGAATTATGGGGAGAACAATAATCCATTGGACCGGTCCCTTTGGTCACTATTACTGGCCTTCCCGAGGCTATACACTCTAAAATTGGCAAACCAAAACCCTCACCCCTAAATGGAAAGACCCCGACATCAGAAGCGGTAAAATATCCCGAAAGAGATTTATCTTCCTTATTTATATGAATTATTTTAGGGCTATTTGATTTGTGCATAGCCGGATGCCCCATTACTTTTTCTATCCATGGTTCAAAATGTTTCCATCTCATAGCTTCCTTGATTACTAATGAGACATTTTCTTTAGCGGAGAACTCCTGTAGGTATGCCTTAACCAGGATATCAAGGCCTTTCCTTTCGGTAAACGTACCTGCATAAACAAAATTAAATTTCTTTAAGTCCGGAATTTTTTTTGGATTGGCTAAGGGGTTGTACTCTTTCCCATCAACCCCCCAAGGTAATAATTTGATTGGAACATTTACGCCATTTTCACTTAGAGTATCTTTTACAAAATGGGTGGAAACCAATACCAAGTCAAAGTAATTATTTAATCTATTAACTAATATCTCGTCTTCTTTTTTAATTTTAAAATATTCATAATTTAGTATAAATATATTGAACCAGCCTAGAGAACTTCGATAATCATACGGATAGCCATGAAATATATATATGTCTGGTATCTCTTTGGGCAAGTCTACTTTCTTATTGGAATCTATAGGAAATACCACTACTTTATAACCTAAATCTCTTAAGCCTTTTACGAGAATTCTATTGATTAGGGTAAAACTGCTAAGTTTTTCAATATTGCCCTGGAATAATATGTAATTGCACTTCTTCATATATTTAAGACTTTTTTGTTTTTAGGAAAAATACCAACTTATTTAAATCTTCTAAGTTCGTGGTTAATGTCAATTTAAACACTCTTACTTGATTTACTAACTGTGAAAAGTAAGCTAAATAGTCATTAAGGTCCTCTTTACGATTGGATCTAAAAAATGCTTTTGTCTTCTCTATGAAGTTAATCACCGCTTCATGCTTAGAGATTGGATTGATCTTGAAGACATCGCCAATATTGATAAAAAATATATCGTGAACAGGAAAATCCTGGTAATGAACGCAGTCAAAATAATATTTTAGTAATATCTCCTTTTTTAACACTCCATTGTAGCTAATTGGTTTTTCACTCAATGATCTCTGTAAAATACTTTTTTCCGTTTTTGCGGTTACCCTACTAGTTTCTTCACAACCACTAACAAAAAACTTACTTCCAGTATTTTTTAACATAATATGGTCATCAGAAATAATTTGAGCCCCTTCATGGGCCAGCTTAAGACAGGTTGTTGATTTTCCACTTCCCCTGTCGCCCACAAACGCCGAGGTTCTACCATTCCACACTACTGCTGCCGCGTGAATATAAAATCTTCCAAACATGAATAGAATTTTATGTATAACCTCAAAAAGATGGTCTACAAAGGCGGTATGGCTGTATTGAGGCTCTCTAATATAAATTACTATTTTTACTTGAGTCTCCCCTTTAAATATGAAGATTCGAAACCTACCCGTGAAGAGAGTAGCCACACCATTTTCCAGATATTCCCACGATGCAATGCTGTTGTCAGGGAGAGGAAGGTCAGGACTAAATACTTCTGAATCTTTTTTACATTCAATCATATGCAAAAAAGCATTGATTTCTTTTTCATCAAAGACGCTCTTTATATTCTGCTTGAAAAGATATGCTAAGGTATCAACATAATATTTCTTGCTACCATATACACTTAGTCCCCAACTACCAAGTTGAAAGAAACACTTGTACCTAAAGTTTCCTTGTAGGATTTCTTTCTTTAGCCTATGAAGATCTATCTGCATTGTATTTCCATAATGTTTATTGGCGTTTTTGTTGTAAAAGAGTTTCGATGCTTAAAATCCAATAGCTAGGTTCATAAGAACATATTCACTCTATTGCTTCCAAATACACCCTCTTTAATTTGTCATTTCTAATCTCATGAGAAAACTTTGTCCTTGCTATTTCAAAAGATTTCTCTCCCATTTCACTAATCAAATAAGGATTCTCCAGCAGCAGAGACAATTTACCTATAAGGGCATTCTTAATATCTTCTCTTTGTTCTTCGTTCCAAGGAGGGCCGTAATTATTAACTGGAGACTGTAGCAAGAAACCGTTAATACCACTTTCTACCATCTCAGGAATTGCCCCTATCTCAGAGCTTATTACAGGGAGTTTACTATGCATAGCCTCAATAATAGATAAAGGACATAAATCAGCATTTGTAGGCATTACGAAAATGTCATGCTCATGATATATGTTACTAAGTAGAGTTTCTCTATCTAGATTGCTCAGCCATTCAATCTTTTGATCCTTCTTCAAAATGTCTCTTAGATATAAACTAAAACTTTTAGAAGGATGATAATGTATCTCACCCTCGAAGTTTGAAACTACTGTCAAGGATAGATTATATTTATCTTTCAACTTCTGAAAAGCCCTTATTACTATATCGCCTCCTTTCCTAAAAAACCCGTTGCCTACAAATAGCAATTTGACATCTTTATTTTTCTTTTTACCGATTTTTAATTTTCGAGGTTTGATTGCAGGATAGACCACGCAGAATTTATCTGTTATTTCCTTTGTCTCAATAATCTTCTTCTCAAAAGAGGTGTAAAGTGTTGGGCTTTTATCTGTAATTGCCCAGTTGCTCCATGCTATTATTTTTTTACAATAAGGACTCTTCAGTGCTGTTAAAACTAGATATGGTTTCGCTAAATCTAAAATCCCTGGTAGCTTTACTTTGTTTTTATTCTCTAAGACCTTTTCCCTAAACCTGTTTATTAGAAAATTTGTTACACCAGAACCAATCCATCTACGTGGTGAGGAAAT
>Ga0209751_10007012_pt1 | contig 10386 bp, 10 predicted proteins | sample RifCSP13_1_FD_184019 | JGI IMG/M metagenome (GOLD analysis project Ga0209751, IMG submission 184019) | Soil microbial communities from Rifle, Colorado - Rifle CSP2_sed 13_1 (SPAdes) (version 2) | ecosystem: Environmental > Terrestrial > Deep subsurface > Rock core/Sediment | place: Rifle...
GCGGGCGACCTCGATCACCTTCGAGAACGTGCCCGCCTTCGCCATCGAGCTGAACGCGCCGGTGGAGGTGCCGGGCGTCGGTCGCGTGCTCGTCGATGTGGCCTGGGGCGGGATGTTCTACGCCATCGCCTCAGCCGATCAGCTCGGCCTGGAGCTGACCCCCGACCAGGGGCGCGAGATCGTCCGGTTGGGGGAGATGCTCAAGGCCGCCGCCCGGGAGCAGATCCCCGTCGCGCACCCGGAGCATCCGGAGATCTCCGGGATCAGCATCGTGGAGCTGACCGCCCCACCAACCCTTGCCGGCGCCCACGGCAAGAACACGGTCGTCGTCTCGTCGGGCACGCTCCACTGGGACCGTCCCGAGTCGTTCACCGGCGTGCTGGACCGCTCACCGTGCGGCACCGGCACCTGCGCCCGGATGGCCGCGCTCCACGCCCGCGGCAAGCTGGCCATCGGTGAGGACTTCGTCCACGAGGGGATCCTGAGCACCGCCTGGACCGGGCGGCTGCTGCGCGAGACGACGGTGGGCCCGTACCGAGCGGTCGTGCCGCAGCTGACCGGATCGGCCTGGATCACCGGTCGGACCGAGTTCGAGGTTGACCCCGATGATCCCTTCCCCGACGGCTTCACCGTCGGCGACCTGTGGGGGCTGTCCGGATAGGCGATCGGCTCCCCGCGATCGTTGACACCCGGCGTCGCCGGGCTCCAGACTGCGGGGCCCACCGCGGAACAGAAGGATGGAGGCAGCCTTGGCACCCACGCATCGTCGGCGGATCGGCCTGAGCACCGGCCTGGCACTCGCCCTGGCGGTGAGCGGCGTACCGGCGGCCGACCCGGCACGAGCCGCCCATCCGGAGGCATCGGTCCTGCCCGACCTGTCCATGCTGGCGCCAACGGACTTCAGCGTGCAGAAAGGCGCTCGCGGCCGGCGTCTGCTGCGCTTCGACGCGGTGGTCGTCAACCTGGGGCCGGGGCCGTTCGAGGTCTACGGCCAGCAGGACCCGGCTGACCCGCCCGGCACGTACCGGGTCGTGCAGCGCATCGCGGCCGACTCGGGCGGGAGTTGGGCCTACCACCCCACCTCGGCCCTGATGAGCTACTCCGGCGATGGGCACAACCACTTCCACGTGATCGGGCTCCAGGATTGGACGCTGACGAACGACACCGCCAGCGTCCTGCGGCGCGGCGCCAAGACCGGGTTCTGCTTCTGGGACAACTACCGATACGGGTCCGCCCTGTCCGCCTTCTACCTGCCATCCACGACGTCGGCCTGTCTGCAACGCGCCGACGGGGTGGTGCCGATGGGCCTGTCGGCCGGCTGGGGCGACATGTACCCGTCGACCATCGCCTTCCAGTACATCGATATCAGCGGGCTGCCCAACGGCGACTACACGATCACCCTCCACGTGGACCTCGACGGCGACTTCGTCGAGGCCGAAGTCGGCAACAACAGCAGCTGGGCGCGGATCCGGATCACCCGCAAGGGGGTCACCGTCCTGACTCAGAGCGACCCGCCCTGATCCTCCACGGCCGCGGGTCGGGGGGCGCTGGCTAGACTGAGCCCGATGGCGACCGACGCAGTCACCGGCGCGACGAGCTACACCGGGCGGTTCATCGCCGAGCGCCTGGTGGCAAGCGGACGCCAGGTGCTGGACCTGACCCGGTCGCAACGCAGCCCGCATCCACTCGGCGACGCGGCGACGAGTGTGCCGCTGACCTTCGACGACCCCGATCGGCTGACACGGTCCCTGGCCGGGGTCGAGACGCTGTACAACACCTATTGGCTCCGGTTCGAGCGCGGGGCGGTCACCTATCCACGGGCGATCGAGCACAGCCACGCGCTGTTCGGTGCCGCGCGGCGAGCCGGCGTGCACCGGATCGTGCATATCAGCGTTGTCAACGCCTCGCACGACGCCCCGACCGCCTACTTCCGGGCCAAGGCCGTGGTCGAGGAGGCGCTGACCGCGTCCGGAGTTCTGCACGCCATCGTGCGCCCGACCGTGACCTTCGGTCCCGGCGACATCCTGGTCAACAACCTGGCCTGGACCTTGCGACGGTTTCCGCTGTTCGGCGTCCCAGGTGACGGCCGCTACCCGATCCAGCCGGTCCACGTGGAGGACGTGGCCCAGATCGCCATCCAGGCGGGCTCGCTGATCGCCAACGCCACGATCGACGCGGCCGGGCCGGAGATCTTCGCCTTCAACGACTTCGTCGCGCTGGTCCGCGCCGGGGTCGGCAGTAAGGCGCGGATCGTGCATCTGCCGGTGGCCGCGGCACTCCTCGCCGCACGGCTGATCGGGCTGCTGGTGCGCGACGTGGTGCTCACCCGCCACGAAGTGACCGAGCTGCGCTCGCGCCTGATGTTCTCGTCGGCGCCGCCAGCCGGGACGATGCGCCTGGGCGACTTCCTGTCCGAGCATGGCGACACGGTCGGGCGGCAATGGGCATCCGAACTGGATCGCCACTTCCGAGGACGGCGGTCCTCCGCGTAGGGCTCAGGCCACCCAGGTGCGGCCGGTGCGCCGGATGACCTCGGCAACGACCGCCGGGAAGGCCGCGATCACTGCCACCAGGCCCCACTCCCCCGCATCCAGCGGGGTGGCGTGGAACGCCTCGGCCAGGGGCGGGATGTACGGGATCGCGATCTGCGCCGCCAGGGCCAGCAGGCAGGCAACGGCCATGACCGCGTTGGAGCGGAGCCCGGTGAGTGGCATCGACAGGCTGCGGTTGGCGTAGGCGCGCACCAGCTGCCCCACCACCAGCACCGTGTACGCCAGCCAGCGGGCGCCGTCGGGGGAGCCGCCATGGACCTCGATCAGGACCAGCGCCGCGACCGCCGTGAATCCACCGGCCAGGGTCGTGCGCGCCAGCAGGCCGGCGGTCAGCAGCGGTTGGTCGCGGGGCCGGGGCGGCCGGCGCATCGCGTTCGGCTCCTCGGCCTCGCGCTCGTAGGCCACCGACGTGGCCAGGTCGATGAACAGCTCCATCCACAGGATCTGCAGGGGGAGGAGGGGCTGGGTGTAGCCGACCGCGGTGGCGATGAAGATGAACCCCAGCAGCGCGACGTGGGTCGAGACCAGGAAGACGAGCCCCTTGCGGACGTTGTCGACGATCCGGCGCCCCTCCCGCAGGCCGTACATCAGGGTCACAAACGAGTCGTCCCCGAGGACCAGGTCGGCGGCCTCGCGCGCCACCTGGCTGCCGCTGCCCATCGCCACCGCGACGTCGGCCCGATGCAGGGCCGGCGCGTCGTTGACCCCATCCCCGGTCACCGCCACCGTCCGCCCGGCGGAGCGCGCGGCATTCACCAGGCGCAGCTTCTGCTCCGGCACGGCGCGGGCCACGATCCGCAGCCCCGGCAGCTCTGCCGCCAGTCGGTCGTCGTCCCACGCGTCGAGCTGTGCCCCGGTCACCACCGTCGCGTGGTCGAGTCCGGCGTCTCGGGCGATCGCGGCGGCCGTGCGCGGATGGTCTCCGGTGACGACCACGGTCTGGATCCCGGCTTCACGGGCCATGGCCATCGAGGCCGCTATGTCCGGGCGCAGCGGGTCCTCGAAGACCAGCAGCCCACGTGGCTGCCAGGCGGTCGCCGGGTCCGGGTCGCGGCGGGCCAGGAGCAGGAGCCGCCCGCCGTCGGCGGCGGCGGCCACGGCGGCGGCGTGCCAGCCCTCGTGCTCGGCTGCGCTTAACGCGTCGCCCACCAGGTCGAGCACCGCCTCGGGCGCTCCCAGCGCCGCCTGCGTCCCGTCGCGCAGCGTGACCGTCGAGTACGGCTGCTGGTCAGAGGGTGGCCGGGACGCGACCCGCTCGCCCGGATCGAGCGACGCGTCCGCGCCAGCGGCGGCCATCGCATCGAGCAGCGCGCGGGTGAAGGAGCCGACTCGTGCGCCAGCGGCCGTGCGCCAGGCGTCATCCTCGGCGCGCAGCGCTTCGCCCAGCAACGCCGCGGTGCGGTCCGAGGCAATCGCCCCGGCCGGATCGAGCAGCGCGGTGAGGGCCAGCCGGTTGTGGGTCAGGGTGCCGGTCTTATCGGTCAGGATCAGGTCGACCGCGCCCAGGGTCTCCTCCGCGTTCAGGCGGCGGACCAGCACCCCACGCTTCAGGAGCCGATACGCCCCCAGCCCCAGCACCACGGCCAGCAGGATCGGGGGCTCCTCGGGGATGGCGGCGATGGCCGCGCTGATGCCCGCCAGCAGGTTGGCTCCCGCCGGCTGGCCGCGGGCGAAGCCGCTGCCCACGGTGAAGGCGATCAGTCCCAGCGCCACCAGCAGCAGGATCCGGACCAGCCGGTCCAGCTCGCGCTGGAGCGGGGAGCGGCGGAGTTCCCGGCCGGCCAGGCTGCCGGCGATCGCCCCCAGCTCGGTGGCCGCGCCGGTGGCCACCACCACGCCAACGCCTGCGCCGCCTACCACGCAGGTTCCCGAATAGGCCATGCTGCGCCGGTCCGCCAGCACGGCCTCCGCCAGGTCGGGCGCGAGCGCCGCCGGCTCGGGGAGCGACTCGCCGGTCAGGATCGAGCGGTCGAGAAGCAGGCCCTCGGCCTCGACCAGGCGCAGGTCGGCCGGCACCACGTCGCCGGTGTGCAGCAGGACCAGGTCGCCGGTCACCAGTTCGGCGGCCGGGAGGTCATCGGCCACCCCGTCGCGGCGCACCCGGGCCTGCGGGGCGCTCGCGCTGCGCAGCGCCTCCAGCGCGCGCTCGGCACGGTAGCTGGTGGCCACGTCCGCGGCGACGATCGGGACCAGGCCGATCATCACCAGCAGGCCGTCACGGACCTCGCCCAGCAGCACGGCCAGTGCGCCCGAGGCCAGCAGGACCAGGATGAACGGCTCGCTCGCCGCCTTGACGGCCAGGCGCCACAGGGGAGTGGCGGCCTCGTGCGCGAGCTCGTTGCGCCCGGTCTCGGCCAGTCGGCGCGCGGCCTCGGCCGAGCTCAGCCCGCGGGCCGGATCGACGCCCAGGGCGGTGGCCACCGATGCTGCGGGAAGGGAGTGCGGCGGCTGATTCAGCACCGCTCAATCATCGGTCATCGGCCGCCTCAGCCCTGGGCCCTTGATGACCCGGCTGCATCAACGCCTCAGCGGCGGTTATCGGGCGGTCCAGCCCCCGTCGACGTAGACCTCGGAGCCGGTCATGTACGACGCGGCGTCGGAGGCCAGGAAGGCGATCACGGCTGCCACCTCTTCGGCGCGGCCCAGGCGACCCATCGGCGTGTCAGCCACCATCAGCGCCTCGGCCGGCGTGTCCTTGACCGCGGCGAGCATCGGCGTATCGATGAAGCCGGGGTGCACCGAGTTGACCCGGATCCCCTCCTTGGCGTAGCGGATCGCGGCGTTCTTGGTCATCAGCCGCACCGCGCCCTTGCTGGCGTGATACGCGATCGACCCCCCGAAGCCGCCGACCGCGCCGAAGATCGACGAGATGTTGATGATCGATCCGCCTCCCGCGGCGCGCAGGTGCGGGACCGCCTCGCGCATTCCCAGCCAGACGCCGGTCTGGTTGATGCCGATCAGCCGGTCCCAGCCTTCCCTGGTCTCCTGCTCGACGTCGGGAACGGTCCCGATGCCGGCGTTGTTGACCAGGATGTCGAGCCGGCCGAATTGGGCGACCACGGCCTGCGTCACGGCGCGCCAATCGGCCTCGTCGGCGACGTCCAGGTGCCAGTAGGCGGCTCGGCCGGTCGACGCGAGCTCATCGGTGAGGGCCCTGCCCTCATCATCGATCACGTCGGTGAGGGCCACCGCGGCACCCATGCCTGCCAGTTCCCGGGCGGCGGCGGCGCCGATCCCTCGCGCCGCGCCGGTGACCAGGGCCACCTTGCCCGTCAGCTCAGTTCTCATCGCGGTACCTCGCTAGACCCTGCCTCGCGGCACGGTGTGCCAGTAGGTCTTGTTGAAGACCAGCTTGCCCAGGTGCCAGAGCCGGTTCGGCTTGGGCGGCTGGGGCGGGTGGTCGTAGTCGAAGCGGAGCAGGGTCCCCTTCCCGTCGCCCACCTCGAAGAAGCACATCACCCGGCCGGTGTAGTTGGCGATCTTCGGGTCTGGCTCGCGCCCCTGGACCGTGGCCGCGATCCGCTCGGCCACCACGGGGGCCTCGAAGTGCGCGGTTGAGCCGGCCTTGGAGAGCGGCAGATCGGTCGCGTCGCCCAGCGCGTAGACATTGGGGCGGCCGCCCACCTGGAGGGTGTGGTGATCGGTCGGCAGCCAGCCGGCACCGGTGGCCAGGCCCGAGTCGACCAGGAACTGTGCGCCGCGGTGCGGCGGGACCAGGATCAGCAGGTCGTAGGCCAGCTCCTCGCCCTCGAGGCTGCCCACCACCTTGCGCGCCGGGTCGATCGACTCGACGTTGAAGAAGGTGTGCAGCTCGATCTCCTTCTCGGCCAGGATCGGGGTCGCCATCTCGGACACGCTCTCGATGGTGAAGGCACGCCCGATGGGGCTGCAGTAGTGCAGCTCGGACTTGTCTCGCAGCAGGCGCTCACGCAGCTCGTGGTCGATCAGGAAGGCGACCTCCAGCGGGGCGGGCGGGCACTTGTAGGGCATCCCGGCGATCCCGATCACGATCCGGCCGCCCTCGAACCGATCCAGCGCCTCGCGCAGGCGAAGCGCCGCGGTCGGGTTATAGAAGTGATGGGCCTCGGCGTCGAAGTGCTCGATCTCCTCGGGCACGATCCGCGAGCCACTGGCCAGCACCAGCTGGTCGTAGCCGATGTGGCGTCCATCGGCCAACTCGACCCGCGAGGCGGCCTCATCGATGCGGGACACGGTCCCCACCTCGAGCGTGACCCGTCGGTCGAGCAGGCTGCGCTCCGGGCGAACCAGCTTCTCGGCGCGCTCGCCGCCCATCGCGATGTACATGAAGCCGGGCTGGTAGACGTGCTCCCCCTTCGCGTCAATGACCGTCACCATCGCTTCGTGGCGGTCGATCTCCCGGCGCAGCTTGCGAACCAGCAGGTTGGCGGCCAGGGTGCCGCCGACCCCACCGCCGATGATCACCACGCGCTGCATCACACGCCTCCTAGCGTCGCTTCTCGACCACGATCTCGTCGTAGCCATCTCGGGGGGTGACGCCGATCAGCCGGTGGCCCGCCTTCTCGATCCACTTGGGGATATCGCTCTTCGACCCGTTGTCGGACGAGAGGACCACGATCACGTCGCCCACGCTCCCCTCGCGGATGGCGCGGATCAGCTCCATCAGCGGGCCGGGGCAGTACGAGCTCCGGGCGTCGACGGTGCGGGTGACCGGGGTTTCGAGGGTCAGCATCGGATTCACCGTTCCTTCTCTGCTCAGATGAACAGGCTGGCGTCGGCGTTGGTTATCAGCTCGAGCGCCGCTGCGGCGCCGACCGCCGGCTCCACGCCGTCGATCAGCTGGTCGGCGCTGATGCCCATCATGTCCATGCTCATCTGGCACGGGATCAGCCGGACGCCAAGGGCCTGGGCCATCTCGAGCAGCTCGCGCGGCTCGGCGACGCCGTACTGCCTGGCCAACTTCTTCATCATCCAGGGGCCCATCCCCGCGAAGTTGAGCTTGCTCAGCCTGGCGTGATCGATGCCCGGCCGGTTCATCATGGCCAGCATCTTCTGCATCCAGTTGGTGCCGGTGACCCGCACCTCGGGTCGCACCAGGGAGAAGAGGCCCCAGAAGGTGAAGAAGATCGAGACCTTCATCTCACCGGCGGCGGCGGTGCTGGCCAGGATGGTGGTCGCCCAGGTGCGCTCCAGGTCGCCGCTCTCGGAGACGATCACCAGCTCCTTGGTCTTCACCGCTCCCTCGGTGGCGGGGGCGGCCTCGGTCACGGGGAGTGGGTCATCCAGCCCCTCGGTGAGTGCCGGTGGCAGGGCGGGGCGGGTCAGGGTGGCGGTCATGTCAATCGCCTCACTTTCGGCGGACGAGATAGCGGAAGACCGCGCCGTCGACCGACGACTCAACCAGCGTATGGCCGGTGGTCGTCGACCAGGCGGTGAAGTCCTTGGTCGATCCCGGATCGGTGGCGAGCACCTCCAGCAGGTCGCCCGACGCCAGGCCCCTGATGGCCAGCGCCGTCTTGACGATCGGCAGTGGGCAGGACAGGCCGCGCGCATCGACGCGGGCGGCGATGGTTTGAACGGTCATCGGTGTGCTCCTTTAGATGAAGACGACCGGCCCGTCGGCGGCGGCCATCCAGAAGGCGGCCACGCCCTCCACTCCGTCGACCAGCGGATCGAGGTCGGTGGCGGCGATGCCGAGCAGGTCCATCGACAGCGAGCAGGCCTCGATCTCGACCTCGCCGAGCTCCTTGGCCTGGCGCAGCGTCTCGAACCAGGGGTCCTGGCCCGCGGCGCGCAGCGCGTCGACCTGCGCCCGGCCACTCGCGCCGGCCTCGGGCGAGAGCCCGTGGTCAGTGGCGATCCGGTCGGAGCGGAAGGCGTCGAGCGCCCAGTACTGCAGGAAGATGTGCACCGGTCGACCGACCGCTGCCGCCCCGGCGGTCATCACCGCCGCCGACTGCAGCTTGTCATCGGTCCCGGAGAAGAGGACCAGGGAGAGCGGGGTCTCCATCGCAGATACCTCAGATGGATGCCGCGGCCGCCGTCTCGGCGGTCGGGGCGGTTGACAGGTTGGCCAGGCGCAGCAGGCGGCGGCGCAGGACCCGGCGCATCGTGTCGCAGGCGACCACCACGTCGGAGTCGATCAGCCGATAGCGGACCGTCCGACCGGCTCGATCACCCTCGACCACGCCGGCCGCGCGCATCACCGCCAGGTGCTGGCTGACATTGGGCTGGCTGATCTGGAGGCGCGCCGCGAGCTCGCTGACGTCGGCCGGTCCCTCCGCCAGCACATGCACGATCTGCAGCCGGCGGGGATTGGCGAGCGTCTTCAGCACGGTGGCCTGGAGTTCGTAGATCGGATCCATGGCCTCATGGTCCGATAGATGCGCACATGCGCATCAGTGCCATGAGTCCCGACCGGCAGGGCCGATGGGCGGGCCGCGGGCGTGACCTTTGGTCCGCTTTACGACCCCCGTGCATCAGGCGACCCGGGGAGCCCAGCCGGGTGCGCGGGCAGGACCGCGGTCGGTTGACGGAACCGCGGTCAGCTGACTGAAGTGCCCAGCAGCGAGCCGAGGCCAAAGGTGATTGCCACCGCGGCCAGGCCGAAGCCGAGCTGCCGCAGGCCGGAACGCAGTGCCTCAGCGCAGCCCGGCCAGCTCCTGGAGGGCGTGCCAGTTGGCCAGCCGCTCGTCGCGGGTGCGCAGCATCTCGGGCGACGGAGCGCCATCGGCCGCGAAGTGCGGCGCGAAGCGTCCCTCGCTGCGGGCGAAGGTCAGGAAGTCGACGACGGAGCCGTCGGGTGCCGTCCACCAGTCCTGCCTGGGGACGGGATTGCCCTGCAGGCTGAGCCGCTCCGCGACTGACTCCCCGCGGCGCGGGTCGTACACGAAGAGCGGGAAGGCGCGACTGTCGACCGCGGCGCGGGCCTGGCGGGACGAGGCGTCATCGGCGATGCCGTGCTCGGGCTGGCAGGGCGTGTACGCGATCACCACCGCGGGACCCGGATACGTATTCGCCTCCAGGATGGCCCGATAGAAGTGGTTGATGTGGGCCGGCGTCGTCTGGGCCACGTATACCTCGCCATGCGCCATCAGGATCCGACCCAGCTCCTTGCGCGCCTCGGCCCGCCCGTGCAGCTCGCGCCCGTACGCGGAGAGCTTGGTGACCTGGCCGCCGTAGGAGGCGGTCGAGGCCTGGCCCCCCGTGTTGGAGTAGACCTGCGTATCGAGGACCAGGACCTTGATATCGGCGCCCGATGCGACCATCCGGCTCAGGGACTGGAAGCCGATGTCGTACATCGCCCCGTCGCCGCCGAGCACCCACAGTCGTCGCTCCGGGTGCCCTGCCTGGTCCCAGCGGCTGCGGATCCCGAGCGCGTCGGCGGGCGCGTTCTCGAAGAGCGAGTTGGTCCACGGCACGAGGTACGGGTTGAACGGATAGGTGCTGCCGTAGACCGTGTTGCAGCCGGTGGCGGCCACGATCCCCATGGAGTCTGGCCCGTAGGTCTGGCGCGTGGCGGCCAGCAGCATCCGGATCGCGCTCGCCTCGCCGCAGCCGGCGCAGCTGCCCGCCCCGCCGAGGTAGCCGAAGGCGTGCTCGCCGAGCATCAGGTCGGCCAGCGCCTTCTGGTTGCGATACTCGACCGGCGTCGGCGGCAGGGAGCGGAAGAAGGCCATCTCGCGGGCGTATCGGTCCAGGGTCGACTCGCCGGATGGCTCCTGGGCGACCTTGTCGATCATCCGCAGCGCGTCGTAGCCCAGGTCGGTGCAGACCTCCACGCACTCGGCGCAGCCCTTGCAGTGGACCGGGTCGACGAAGATCCCGAACAGCGCCGGTTCCAGGCCGCGCCGCG
>Ga0209751_10007013_pt1 | contig 10385 bp, 7 predicted proteins | sample RifCSP13_1_FD_184019 | JGI IMG/M metagenome (GOLD analysis project Ga0209751, IMG submission 184019) | Soil microbial communities from Rifle, Colorado - Rifle CSP2_sed 13_1 (SPAdes) (version 2) | ecosystem: Environmental > Terrestrial > Deep subsurface > Rock core/Sediment | place: Rifle...
ATGCGTACCTTATTGTATATGGTGGCTTCCCTCCTCTTGCTGGCCACCACCTCCTGCACCCCTGACCCGCAGGATGTTCCGGTGCTTATCCTCGGCACAGACAGGAATTTCGGAACATATGCCGCAGAAATAATGAAAGCGGAGGGATTCAATGTATTTCACCTGGATTCTATTTCAGGCAATGGCATAGCACTCGATGCCAATTATGCCCACTATGACATGAATTCGAACCAGGGCGATAATTACCTGGGCACTCCCGGAACAAGGCAGGGAAATTTCACAGGAAGCGGACTCGTAATGAAGTACGCCGATGCCCATGGTAATATCATCGATGTGTACCAGCATCTGAATGCGGTTTATGACCAGCAATACAACGAAAGGCACGACCCGGAAGGATTTTACAACTGCCTGAAGGGATTGGTGGACAGAAGCCTGCACAATGAGGTGTATTCCATTATCGGCATAAAATCACATAATGATGAATACTATTTTTCCAAACTTCCCCTCATGCAAATGCTGGACTATGCCCGCATGAATAAAATCCCGGTATGGACCGAAAGCAGGCTTCTTGATTTTCTGACGATGAAAGACCAGGCAGCTTTTACAGGCATCGCAGGGTTGCGCAACCAACTGAAGTTTGTGGTAAATGTGCCGATGGTTCAGGAACAAAGCCTGACCCTGATGGTTCCGTATTATAGGGGTGACTGCTCTATTACCGGAATCACCGGTAACAGCAAACCACTGGAATATGCTGACAGAATAAGCAAGGGCACACGGTATGCCCTGGTGCCGGTCGCAGCGGGCCTAACCCATGCCATCGCTGTAAGTTATGGGAATTAACAGGCCACTTTTCACCCAGCCAGGTATCCTATTTTCACAATAAAAATTATTATATATAACATAAATATCTTTCATTTACTTATTATTGAAAAAATTTCAAATATTTAAAACGGTTTTGAAATAATATTTATACTTTTGTTTTTATATAACCTATGGCTTATGATATTGTTCGGGAAATTTCTATCCGTTAGCCTGTTCTCAGCACTATTGGTTATGGGAATCTCTGTACGGGTATCGTCACAGGAGGACAAAACGCATTTCAGCAAGGTTTTTAACAGGGAAAAACCTTACAGGATCTTTTTTCCGGCCGGTTATCAGAACAACCATAAGCATTACCCGGTTGTGTATTATTTCCATGGCAACACAGGCACCCATGAACTGGATATCCCCGGTGTGATGCAACTGGTTCAGGAAAAGGAAGTGATCCTGGTAGCCTGGAACGGCCGTTCGGAAGATACCGACCTTCGTCCGTACAACATAGGAAACCACTCCAATATTGTCTACCAGGTACAATTCAAGGATTACTTCGTTGAACTGGTGCATCATATCGACAGTATGTACCGGACCCTTACTGATCGTGCCAGCCGGACTGTAATAGGACACAGCATGGGTGGCATCATGTCGTTTTATATTGCAGCAAAATACCCTGACCTTGTTGGCACTGCACTCAGTTCCAAGGGCTCACCGGAATTTTTTATCGGTTATCCTTCCCGGCATGTTTTGTACCATGTAAGGTATATGTTCAAAAACCTTTACGGTGTAAGACTGGGATTCAGCACAAGCACCGGGTGCGAATTGTATTTTCTGAACAACGAGGTTATCAGTGGGGCGCTGCGTGAAAGCGGACTTGATTTCTCGTACCGGGTATACGAAGGAAGCCACAGTATAACACCCGGGCAATTCAGGGATGCATTCGAATTTGTTACCTCCTCTTTCACGAACCCGGTTCCAACCCCTGTGCGATGGCACCATGCCGACCTCTATCCCGACTTTGATGTTTGGGGTTATTCGGTAAGAAGCAACCTTGACAAACCCGGTTTTATCGTTATGGAAGGTGTTACCGCAGGCGGCCTGGGTATAGGTACCAGGGCATGGGAACCGGATGGTATCCCGATTCCTGGTGTTCAGATCCGGATTACTACTCCGGGGATCTATCAGCCCGACACAAAGTATACGCTGCTCGATTACAATGCAACGAGGGATGAAAAAAGCACCACCACCGCTACCAGTGATAAGTCAGGTAAGATAAGTTTTACAGTCAACCATGAAAACCATCAGTTCGGCATCTACCGTAAAATTGATCCGGCTGAAATAACAGTGGCAGGCTATCAGGTAAACGGTCAGGGCTTGTTTCTTGACCATCATAAGGAATGCAGGCTTGGTATCAGGCTGCTGAACAGGGGAGGCAGCGAGGCCGGCGGCATTAAAGTAACCCTCAGCACCTCAACAGCCGGCGTAACCATTGCCAATCCCGTCATTGAATTCGGAAAACTCAGTTCCGGTGACCTGGGGTGGCTGCCTGTTGAGTTTGCTGTAACTGCCTCCAATTTACCTCCCGCGGACGGTTCGCCTTTCCGCATCCGGTTTAACCTTTCCATTACAGATGATAAAAAGCACACCTGGCATGATGCATTTGACGCACCGGTGATGTATGATGTGCCTGAGTTTACACAGGTGGGAATTGATGACGGTGACAGCGGAATATTCGGAAGCGGGAACGGAAATAACACCGCCGAACCGGGTGAAACAATTATGATTTATGAAATTTCAAATGGCAGCCGCCGTTTGCGCTTATATTATGACGATCCATATATCGACGGAGAGCGCCTGTATGACGAAATTCAACCCGATAAATGGGGTGACGGATATTCGCTTTCCTCGCTGATCCACATTGCAAAAGACTGTCCCCCCGGTCATCAGATCAGGTTTCTTGCCAGCTATGAGGTGAAGGACTGGAAGAAGATCAGAAGGGATGTGACCTGGGGCACTTTTACCATTACTGTAGGTACCAATTAATATTGAAAAATTATGCATTTCTTTAAAAAAACAATTGTACTTATCCTGGCTGCATGCTGTGTGATATCAGGCATCAATTCAACAACCTGTCCGGCACAATCGCCAGAGACAAAAAATAAACAAAAGGTTTTTGTATTTCATGCACCTGTGAATGACCTTACGGAATTCCGCGAATTTGCCAGGCAGGCAGCACGGTTGAAACTCTTCGGCAGGGTTGAAGTGAATATAAGTACCCTGGCCGACAAAGGTTTTTATGAAATCCCGGAAGGCAACAACTTCTGGTTTGAGTATGCCAGCTATAATCCCACGCCTTATAAATTTTTCCCCGATCCAAAGATCGCACCTTTTATTCCTGCTGAATTCGTCAAAAAGAACCGCGAACTGCTTCTCGCCAAAGCGAAGATATTAAGGGAATTAGGACTGGAAGCTTCGTTCTGGAGTATCGAGCCAAATTTTATTCCGGAACCTTTCTTCGAGGCCTACCCCCATTTGCGCGGACCCAGGGTTGATCATCCCAGGCGGGGTAACCATCCTGCTTTTTCACCTTGCATCGATGAAGCCGGGACCAGGGAGATGTATACCAACATGGTGGCAACCCTGCTGAAAAACGTACCGGAGATCCATACCTTCTTCTTTAAAACAAACGATGCAGGCTCAGGAATTTGCTGGTCCGACTGGCAGTATGCAGGTCCCAACGGCCCCGTTACCTGTAAAAACATAAGCATGGGTGAAAGGGTGGCTTCCCTTATGAATGCCTTCAATAAAGGTGCTGAAGCTGCAGGTGAAGAAATTTCGATTTATCTCACGGGCTCCATGTTTTCCGACGCGGAAAAAAAAGATATCTACCTGCACCTGCCCGAAAACTGTTATTTCCAGAGTAACACAGCCGATGAAGTAAGGGCTGTTGGAAGTGAGATCGGAGGTAATTACCCGGTACGGGGATTGTTTAATCCCCTGGGAGTGCTCAGGAGCATCCATGAAATGGTAACCAGTGAAGCGAATACGGTATTCGTGAGCTTCCGCTCCTATTACGACAGGGGTTATGATCTCCCGCCGGTAATCGATAAAATCACCGGAATGCTGGTTAACTATATGAATTCCCCCATACCCGGGGGAGTAATCCCTGAACAGCAGGAACTGTTTCAGCTATGCACAGAATGGGCAGGTGATGATGCCCAGAAGCTTTTCGATGCCTTTCTGGCACTTGAGGATGCCGAGAACTATAAAAACGCTTCGGGCGGAGGGGCCTCAGGAATATACTGGGGTGTATCCGCCAGGCATATTACCCGGCCGCTTGTGATTGCCCCGCAATTGTTGACAAAAGAGGAGGAGGCTTATTTCCTCCCCCATGTTTTTAATGCCTCACCGGAGGAGGCACGAATGGACTATACCGATATTCACGGCAGCCATAATATAATACCCGAGGGCGCCATGAAACGGTATGTCTCCATGCTCAACAGGGCTTCACGGCTTATGGAAGGAGTTGACAGATCAGCTCCCGAATCAGCCTTTATCGCAACTATGTCCAGGGCCTTGCGCATACATGCCAGCATCATGCGCAGTGCCGGCAATTTTGCCGAAGCACAGGCTATCAGGGACCGCAATGCCGAAAAACTCCGGCAACCTTCACACCGGCCTGACAAGGTACCTACGTGGGAAGGTGATATCGAACTGCAGGCCTTTATGGCTGTTATGCGCGATGAACTTGATAACGCCCAGGAAATGATTGATCTGCTGACGGATGGAGGAATGGAACTGATCTGTCATGCATCAGATCCCAGGTATGAAGATACCTTTTTGCTCGGACCAGATCTCATTAATCAACTGAAAAGCAAAAGAAAGATCATGCTTCGGCATTGGACCGATATTGAAGGCTACCTGGCCACCCCGTTTAAATAAAATACCCATATGAAAAGCTGTCTACTTGCATTTCCGGTTCTGATGTTCTGCCCGTACATGTTTTCACAGGAAGTGCTGTTTTTTGAAAGTTTTGACGATGCGGACGTTGCCTCCCGGCAATGGTATGATAACACCCGTGTGGTTATTTCAGAAATGGAACATATTCCGGGAAGCATCGGATCAGCCGAGTTTCACTGGCCAAAGGGGGCAAGTGCTCCTCAAACGGGCGGTGCCATGAGGAAGTTGTTCACACCAACAGACGCTGTGTATGTGGATTTCTGGGTAAAATACAGTACCGGTTACACCGGTTCCGACCAACCCTACCATCCCCATGAATTCCTGCTCCTTACAACCGAAAACGATTCATTTGCCGGTCCCGCCTTCACCCACCTCACCGCCTATATTGAACAGCATGAGGGAACACCGATGCTTGCCTTGCAGGATGGCATGAACATCGACCTTTCGAAACAAGGAACCGACCTCAACGGTATTACGGAAAATCGCGCCGTATGCGGCTGCAACGGAAACCGGCCGGAAGAAAGAACTGCCTTTACCGATTGCTACAAGGCAGGCGGAGGTGCTTACTGGAATGGCAAGGCCTGGAAGGCCGACCGGATATACTTTCAATATACTCCCGGCCCGTATGACCAAACCAAATGGCACCGCATCACCGTGTTTTTCAGGCTGAATACGCTGACTGATAAAAAAGCAAACCCCGACGGCGTTCTCCGTTACTGGTATGATGAACAGCTGATCATCGAAAGAACGAATGTTGTCTTTCGTACGGCAAGTCATCCGGCCATGCAATTCAACCAGTTTATCATTGCCCCATGGATCGGCGACGGTGCACCGGTGGACCAGACCTTTTGGCTTGATGACCTGTTGCTGACTACCCGGCCTGTACCTGTTGCTACTCATTAAATGTCCCGATGATCGCCCCGACGTACAATGGTTCAGCCACCTTATCCGCCACTGGTTTAAAAGCTGACTTCAACCGTATGGCTGCCTGTTCCCGCAGGCACCTGTAATTCCGGACCTTTTTGTATCACAGCGGTACCATCAACTTTTAAAGACGAAACAGCACCTTTCTCTTTCAGCAGCCAGTCAGCAAACTCCAGTTTCCATACTGTCGGGCGTTTGCCGAAATCCATGCAATAATGCGAATCATAGTTCAGGTCAATGACCAGCTTGTTCTCTTTCACATTCCATCCTGCCGTATTGCTTGCATGCAGGTAACCTATGAATTCATTAATACCAATGAACCTTTTGCCTGGATACCGGTCAAAAACTGTCGCAAATACTTCCGGCTCACGGGCTATCCCAAAATCATGCGCATCAGGCAATGCCGGTACAAGTAAAGGAGACTCGGGCGTACCAAAGAATTGCCATGTAATAATCACCATATCCTTTCCCAGGTAACCGGTTTCCCATCCGCACCAGCCAAAACCTGCCTGGGCGGCCAATTTGGGCGTACTATTGAAATAGGAAACCGAAGTCCCCAACCCGCCGGGACAAAATTCAAGCGGGGTCACTCCGAATTGTTCCTGCAACCAGCGCATGCCTGTTTTCATACGCCACAATTGCTCGGCAGCAGGTATTTCCTTATGCCGGCGCGTATCGCCAAATTCACGGTACCACCCCACTTCACTCTTTTCCTGCTCGAGTCCGGCGCCATACCACCCCGGAGCCGAAACCAGGTCGGGTTGCATGTGGGTAAGCCCGTGACACATCACCTCAAACACACCCTCACGGATACCCTTAACAAATCCGGCTTTACTTGCAATATTATCATGCTGCAGTCCGAAACCGTCGGTGAATTTCTGGTTCCAGGTTGGCTCCAGCTGCCTGGCGGCGTCATTCACAAAGGCAGGTACAAAATTAATATTAAGCACCGCATTATGCTCCTGCAACGGTTTGATCAGGTATTTTTCAATGACTGATTCCGACAAGGGGGCATAATGCCAATGTTTAAGCCATGCATTCTGGGCTCCTCCCGGATCATCCATGATCATCACCGCATCATTCTCCCAGGTTTTATAGAGGCTGTAACCGACAGTCCATGTGATGGCCCTGCGCAACATAGTTCGTAATCCCTGGAATGAGAACATGTGGTTGCTGTCATTACCTATCCATACCGTGCGTCCTCCGGATGCAAATTCCCGGGCTGTTGCCTGAACAAAGGGACCCTTCAATATGAGCGGAACAGTGCCTGGTGACAACTCCACCTGCCCCCGCTTCATATGGACCTCCGGACCCGGATCGGCCACAAGGGGCGAAACGATCTCCCGGGTAAGAAAATGATCGCCGGTGGTAACCATCGCATCGCTGCTTTCCCAGCTGCCAAGGTATTGAATACCCAGCAGCGCCTGAATCTCAGGTTGCGACACCCGGTCCGCCAGCGCAATCATTCCAATCCCATATCGGGTCACCATTTCCGTTATGATGCCTAAATCGGCAGGAACAAGTTTTTCACTTCGGTTGACATCCCAAATCACGATACCGTACATGGGATTGCCATGCATGTCCAGCAACATGTACCGGTCGAGAATCTGCTGATCCAGCCGTACCACGTCGAACGGTATACCCCATGACTTCAGCAATACGACCAGGTGGTGAAAATCCACGTTGCCTGAAACTTCCGGTTTCGCATCATATCCCGAATACGCTCCTGTGGGCTCAGGCATGCTTACCACATAACCGGCAGGGTCATCCCACTGATCACCAATGATGATAAGAATCCTGAAAGGTTTATGGGTGCCCGGTGCAGGATCCGAAGCATATGCGTAGCTAAAAAGCAGCATCACCAGGAAACACAATACGGATGCCCGGACACAAGAACTTACACTTGTTTTATTTTGTCTCATTTTTCTTTTGAATTTTGCAATATCCTGTTTTAACCGGTTCAATATCCCGGTACCTGAAAAGATAAAATTAGTAAAAATTACGGTTATCATAAGTATATAATCTAAAATAAGGTTTGATTTCTTTCATTAAATTATTTTATATTTGGTTCATATTTCATTAGCTTTCTTTCATTCCGGTTTCTGATTTATTTTATCAACAAAGTTTTTTATACCGCTTACGATGACAATACAACCACTACAGCAAATGAAGCCATCAACCTTGCTTACCGTACTTGTCATTCTGTGTATATCAGTAGCCTGCAAATCCAGGCAACACATTGAAAATCATGACGCCGGCAGGGATGAGTTCCCGAAAGAACTGGTCCGTTTCACACCCGTTGCGGCCAATCCTGTTTTTTCCGGTACCCGCGAGGATACATGGGACCGGAGCATCCGCGAACGCGGCTTTATCTTGTATGAGGACAGCCTGTATAAAATGTGGTACACGGGTTACAGGGGTGCGGATAATGATCCCAAAGCACTGGGGTATGCCACATCGGCCGATGGTATCCATTGGGAGCGCTATGCAGGGAATCCGGTATTCAGTGAGAAATGGACCGAAGACATGTTCGTGTTCAGGCATGAAGGAAAATACTTCATGGTTGCGGAAGGCACGAATGATGTGGCGCACTTGCTATCGGGAGACGACGGGATCCGCTGGCACAAGGTGGGTGACCTTGTGATCCTTACCACTACCGGGGATACCATTCCGGGACCCTATGGGACGCCATTGGTATGGATTGAAAACGGAAAATGGCACCTCTTTTATGAAAGAAATGACGAAGGCGTATGGCTTGCCGTATCATACGATCACATCACCTGGCGGAACCTGCAGGATGAACCTGTATTGAAAAAAGGTCCATCAGCCTATGATGCAGGGGCGGTGGCTGCAAATCAGGTTATCCGGTATGGCGACCGGTATTTTATGTATTACCACGGTTCATCGGATCCGGATTGGAATAAGCCGGAAGCCAATTCGGTTTGGTCCTCCAATGTCGCTATGTCCACCGACCTCGTTCACTGGGTTAAATATCCAGGTAATCCTATCGTAGCTGGCGATCATTCGAGTCCCATCGTTGTAAGCCATGAAGGCAGTTACCTGCTCTTCACCATGCACAACGAGGTTTGGCAGTATAAATCAAAATAACAGGAGTTTAGCAAATCATGAATTCAAAAGAACGTACCCTGGCAGCGATTTGTCACCGGCAACCCGACCGACCCCCGCTGTATGTCTCACTTACACCCAAGGTGGCGGAAAAATTGTGCCTTATCCTCGGCGTTCCTTATGAAGAGCCTGTGGATGCCATGGAATCAGCACGGATATCACACATGGACCTGCTTACCCGCATGGGGGTTGATATCGTTGCGGTTGCTCCCGGGGTTCCGTATAATTCACCAACCATCACCCTGGAGGACGGAAGGATGCGGAATGAATGGGGAATGGTTTTCCGCAATGTGGGCCTTTACAGCGAATTTGCCGAATATCCGCTGGCCCATGCGGAAACGGAAAAGGACATTCTGGATTACCGGTTCCCGGAGGCTGAGGCGCCCGGCCGGTTTGACACCTCGGTTGAAATGCTGGCCAAGTACTCCGGAAAATATGCTGTTATCGGTGACGTAGAAACTATGTTTTTTGAATTATCCTGGTACCTTACCGGTTTTGAAAAGTTCCTTGTTGACATGATGCTCGGAGCAGAATACCAGCCGGTTCTCATGGACAGGATCATGAACTACATACTGGTTGCCGGTAAAAAACTGATCAACATGGGTGTGGATATTCTCTGGTGCGGTGATGATTTTGGCAGCCAGCAGGGAATGATCATGGACCCCGATACCTGGAGAAGCGTATTCAAACCGAGAATTAAATACATGTTCGAAGAATTCCGGAAAGTGAGGCCGGGTATAAAAATTGCCTGGCACAGTTGTGGCTCCATCCTGCCCATCATCCCCGATTTCATTGAAATCGGACTGGATATTCTGAATCCCATTCAACCCCAGGCCTTCGGCATGGATCCGGTGTTTCTGAAAAAAACATATGGAAACAACCTCGTTTTTTTCGGAGGTATTGATGTTCAGCGCTTGCTTCCTTTTGGTACACCGGGTGATATCAGGGATGAAGTCCACCGCCGTATTGATATCCTGGGAAAGGACGGAGGATACATTCTGGCCCCCGCACACAATATCCAGCCCGATACGCCCATTGAGAATATCTTTGCCTTTTTCAATGCAGCCATGGATCAAGGGTAACAAATTTTTAGCAACCCTGCCGGAAAATCTGGTTAAAAACATTCCAGCATACTTTTAATTCTCATACCTTGAATGCATTAGGTTACCCGGGACAACGGAAAATGCAACTGCTGTTACCTGTATTTCAAAGATAATGAATATTTCGAAATGTTATAAAAGATTTTTATTAATTTTAAAAAGCTTTTGAAACTTTTTAATTAGGTATGCGAATTAAGAGTTGAAATGTTACAATGAATATACAAATAATCGAATATACCATTAAGCCACGAAGTGGCTAAATCTGAATAACCGTGGGTAAAACCCACGGAACGCAGTATACAAGGAACCTCAACCCTGAAAGGGTTGAATTTAATAAAGACTTTTACTTAATAAATTCAACCCTTTCAGGGTTGCGATAAGCCTCAGTCATTATCTCCGTGGGTTGCACCCACGGTTATCTCCGTGGGTTGCACCCACGGTTATTGAGATTAAACCCCTTCG
>Ga0209751_10007017_pt1 | contig 10378 bp, 8 predicted proteins | sample RifCSP13_1_FD_184019 | JGI IMG/M metagenome (GOLD analysis project Ga0209751, IMG submission 184019) | Soil microbial communities from Rifle, Colorado - Rifle CSP2_sed 13_1 (SPAdes) (version 2) | ecosystem: Environmental > Terrestrial > Deep subsurface > Rock core/Sediment | place: Rifle...
GCTCGTCTGGCGTTCATGCTGCTCTCGTATCCTCGTGTCAAACGCGCGAGGAGGAGAGCGATGAACGCCAGACGAGCCACAGCCCTATTCGGGATTGCCTTGAGGGTGCAGCAGCACACCCTCCGTGTGCCTCCGGCGCTGCCGATGCGGCGAACAATCCGCCGGGGTGGGTTGATAGCCCTGGTAGCCGTGTTGTTGAGCACGCTTCCGTCAGCAGCCCGCGCAGACAATCGCCAGGCAGAGCGCTTCTTGCCACGCGACGACAGCATCGTCGCCGCCCAAGTCAACGACATTCCGGCCGGGCTAGAGACTCTGCCCGCCGACCGGCTCGCGAAACTGGCGGTCTGGCTCGAGCGCGGCATTCGCTTCGAAGGCGCGACCTGGGACGCCCACACGGTCGGCCTGGCTATGACTGCCCTGGACACTACCCTGCGCCGGTTCGGCGGCGACTGGGACAAGCTACAACCGCTGCTGGGGCTGGAGGCCAACGCCTCGCTCGTCTACGACGACGATACCTCGAAGTGTCCCAGCGGGCGTCGGGCGAACTGCGCGCTGCCCTGGAACGGCCGGATTCACTTCAATACGTCCAGCCTCACCCTCCACGAGTTCCTGCATGAGAACGGTCATATCGTCGATTGGTTCCTGCAGAAAGAGCGCGGCGCACCTGGAGCCTGGTGGTCTACGACAGGGCTGCTAGGGCTGGGATGGACACCCCGCTCCGACGAGGCGCGCCTGGCGCGAATCCCCGCCGAGGATTACGAGGCGATGTACGACGATGCGGAGCGCGATGCGCCGTATTCGCAGGCGAGCCGGCAGGAGGATTTTGCAGACTCATTCGTGGCCTGGGTGCTCGGGCCGAAGCCGCCCGAACCGTATCGCGAGCTCAGCCCCCGGCGGCACGGGGCGCTGAACGTCGCCTTCGAGGTTTTTCCTGAATGACCTGAACGGTTCTCTCCTCCTTGCGAGCGAGTCGCCTGAGGGCACAGGCGGCTCGCTCTGTCTATGCCGCCATCTATGCTTTCGGGGCCTTCGAGGTTCCCTTATTAATCCTCTAACCTCCAACCTCCAATCTCCAATCTCCAATCTCTAATCTCTAATTCATCCTCGCCAGCAACGCATTCAACTGTCGCTTCGCCACTTCATAGTCCGGCGCAATCTCCAGCGCCTTGCGATAGCATCGAATCGCCTCCTCCCACGGGCCGATCCTCTCGTAGGCGCGCCCCAGGTTCATCCACGGGTAATGTGGCGCTTCGTAGCGCGGCGCAAGCGTCGCCTTCTCCAGCCACTCGATCGCCTCACGAGGCCGGTCCAGCTCAATCAGATAAGCGCCGATGTCGTTGTAAGGGTTGCCGAACGCCGGATCGACCTCGATCGCCTTCTTGCATTCCTCGATCGCGTCGTCGTGGCGGCCCAGGAATGAATACGTCCAACCCAGGAAGGTGTGCGCCTCGGCGGTCGGGTAGACCTCGATGCTGCGTCTGTATAACAAGATCGCGTCGGCCAAATTGCCCGCAACCTGCTGCGCGTACGCACGCTGGAACAGCAGGTCGGCGTGCTGGCGGGACTGGGGCGAGTCGTTCATCGGTTATCAGCCAGTGATCAGTGGTCAGTGACCAGTTATCAGTGAAGGCCCGGCAATGCCATCCATCGAGAGCAGCGTGTGCGCACAAAACATGTCAGCGGCGTCGCCACACGGCTGCGGAGTAAGGCATGCCCACATGCCGCATCTGGGGATGCTGGCTCCTCGCTATCCTCGTATGCTATAATCTGTTCAGGCTAGAGCGATGCCCGAATAATGGAGAAAGCCATGTTCCCGCGAATCACGAATGTACGCCACATTCAAGGCTATCGGCTTGAACTCACATTCTCGGACGGCGTACAAGTCGAGTTCGATTTCAAGAATAAAATAGTTGGACGGGGCGGTGTATTTACCCCGCTCGAAGACATCGACTTCTTCCGACAAGTACGTGTCGACGCGGAAGCCGGCACACTGGCCTGGCCCAACGATGTCGATCTTGATCCTGACGTGCTTTACAGCGAGGCGACCGGCACGCCGCTACCTATCCCCGAAACCGCTTAGGCCGCCATTCAGACTTCGGAAGTCCAAATTGAGACTTCCGAAGTCTTGGTCCTGCAGCGAAGCGACTGGCACTCCCTTGCCCATACCTGACTACCCAATTACCAATTACCTCATTACCAGCCCGCCCGACTCCCCAACCACCTCTACCCTTACCCCCGCCGGTGGGTTATTCTGGAGAAGGAAATCGGCCAGCGGCTCGCGGACGAACTTCTGAATGATACGCCGCAGCGGACGTGCGCCCCATTCGGGATGATCGTTCTTCGACAACAGCCACTCACGCGCCGAATCTCCAATCTCCAATCTCACTCCTCGCTCTTCCGCAAGCCTCATCTCCTTCTTCAACATCAAGTCCAGCACCTTGCGTAGCGCTTCAGGCGACAGCGAATTGAACATGATGATGTCGTCCAGTCGATTCAAAAACTCCGGCCGGAAGTGACGCTTGACCATTTCCATCGCCAGCTCGCGCGCCTGCCCGCCCAACGACAGATCGACCAGGTACTCCGCGCCGAGATTGCTGGTCAAGATGATCACCGTGTCGGCGAATGCAGTCACGCGCCCCTGCCCGTCGGTCAGGCGGCCTTCGTCCATCATTTGGAGCAGCACGTCGAGGATGCGCGGATGCGCCTTCTCGCTCTCGTCGAATAGCACGACCGTGTACGGTGTGTGGCGCACGCGGTCGGTCAACTGCCCACCACTCTCATAGCCTATATACCCCGGCGCAGCGCCGATCAGGCGGTTAAGCGAGTCCTCCTTCTGATACTCGGTCATGTCGAGCGCGATCAGGTTGTCCTCGCTGCCGAACATGAACTCGGCGAGCGCCTTGGCCAGCTCGGTCTTGCCGACGCCGGTCGGACCGAGGAACAGGAATGAGCCGATCGGGCGCTTCGGGTCTTTCAGCCCGACGCGCGCCGTCTTCACCGCCCGGCTGACGGCCAGGATCGCCTCGTCCTGCCCGATGATGCGCGCCTTGAGGTGCTCGGCCATCGCCGCGTACTTCGTGCGCTCGTCCTGCCCCAGCTTGCTCGCCGGGATGCCGGTCATCTGGCTGAGCGCGAGCATCACGTCGTCGGGATCGACGATCGCATCCGGCGGCGCTTCGGGTCGAAACGCCAGTTCATTCTGCGTCGCCATTCTTACGAGCGCGCAGGCGCGATGCAGCAGTTGCATCTCCGCGCCGGGCAAGGGCGTCGCCACCAGGTAACGCGCTGCCATCGTCGCGACTGTCGATCGTGTCCCGGCGGCGATCTTCAGCCCATATTCGAGTTCCAGATGCGGCTCATGCACATCGAGGATCTGCGTCGTCTCCTCCGCAGACGGCGGCGGCACGCGCAGCACGTGCGCCTTCTCCAGCCGGCCCTTCAGGCGTTCCTCGAGATCGCCATCCGCCGCGGTGGCGATGATGACAGGCTCTGAAGCGAGCAGCACCTTCGCCATCGCCTTCTCGGCCTGCGGAAACTCGGCGCGGCCCGGCCCACCGAAGAAACGCGCGACGTTCGGCGCAAACAGCGCGCCACGCTTGGACTGCGCGATCCCGGCGCGCACGGCTTCGAGCGGATTGTCGAGCAGCGCCTGCTCGGAAATCTCGATCATCGAGGCGATACCGCGCGGCCCCTTGCCTTCGGCGATCAGCAAGGCCAGGCTCGCCGCGAGCGACCGCTTTCCGACGCCGGCCGGCCCGACCAGGATCACGTGCCGATGCGTCTCGATCGAAAGCAGGCTGATCAACTCGCGCAGCAGGTTCTCGCGGAAAAAGATCGGCTCGCGCTCGCCCGACTTCGCCTCGGCCACCCAGTCGCGCGTCGTCATGCGCTTGCTGAGCGAGCGATCGCGTAGAGTGTCGATGAGCGCATTCGGCGTAACGCCACGCGCCTGCAGCAGGCCCGCCGTGCTCAGGCCCGGCTGCGCCAGCGCGCTGAGCAGGTGTTCACTACCGATCCATACCTCGTCGTTCGCCTGCGCGATAGTGAGTGCGTCGTCGAGCGCCTTGAGCAACTCGTCAGACAGCTCCACCTGCCCGCCGTCCCCGGTCTTGAGCACGAAATCGGCCGGGCGGCCGTCGCGCGGCTTGATTTGCGCTTCGACCGCGCGCTCCAGGTCGTCGATCGTGAAGCCGCGCTCGACGGCGATCTTGTCCAGGATGCGGCGCGCCGATGTATCCGGCGTGCGGATCGTCGCCAGCAGCGCGAGTTCCGGCATTAGCGTGCGCTTGCCGTAGACCGGCGTCAATCGGGCGGCGGCGTTCAGAATTTCGACGGTATGCTTCGAGAGGAGATTCGGGTTGAGCGTGCCCATCGCTGGTAAGCGTAGCACGAAAGCGAGGAACATTCAAGAAAGACTTCCGAGGTCTGCATGACCTCGGAAGTCTGGGCAAGCTGGGGAGGAGGGATTCGAACCCCCGGTACACGGATCCAAAGTCCGTTGCCTTGCCAGCTTGGCCACTCCCCAAGTTCGCGTGGATTGTAACATGCCGCTCGACCCCTGACAAGGGAACCTCGAAAGCCCCGAAAGCAGAGATGGCGGCATAGAACGGAGCGAGCCGCCTGTGCCCTCAGGCGACTCGCTCGCATGGAGGAGAGAACTGTCACATCATGACGGCCCGCGTCCAGAGACGCCCTCTGACCGCGTCATTTCATCGCTTGTGTGAGTCAATGAACGAATGCCGCACCGACGGCCCAAGCGTCGCGCCGCTCGTTACGACGACCCGGAACGCTTCGGCCAGATCCTCGCGGTGATCCGTCTCACCGTACGGCGTGAATGGCCGGCCCAGGTTGCTATTCCATTGATACTTGCCCGCGCTCGTGTACGACCCGCCCACGCTGGTGAGGAACGCCGGCTCAAGCCCATTGAGGTCGGCCCACGCATGGCCCATCTCGTGGATCGCCGCGTCGGCGTGCAGCCAAAAGCCGTTGACCAGATGCGCGCGCTTCTTGCCGGGATCCCAGTGCGAGCGGCCCGGGCCGACGTTGCCGCTCACCAACACGAAAGTCAGTTTGCCGAACGCCCGCGTGAAACCCCTCGCGCCGCCGAAGAACGCCGCCGTCTGCTCGACCTGCCGCTTGAGCGACTGCGCCCGGTCGAGCGACCATTTCAAGCCGTAGTCCACCGCCGAGAAGCCCTCGGCGCCTGGCGTGAAGTTGACGCCGCTGACGAGCACCTCGATGCCGTACGCGGCGCGGGCGTCGTTCAGCGTCCTGGCGCACGCGGCTTTCTCGTCGTTGGTGTGTCCGGCGCAGGCTTCGGATGGAAGATCGATTGTTTGAGGGGCAGCCTGGGCAATCGCCGGGGAAATGGCCGAAAGGATCAGGCTCAACGCAATCACGAATAGGGCTGTGGCTCGTCTGGCGTTCATCGCTCTCCTCCTCGCGCGTTTGACACGAGGGTAGGGGAGCGGCATCGGCCACGGTGCTGCGCGCCGTTATTCCGGCGTTAATCGCAAAATTCGTTATTGCTTTACATGATTTCTTGCGCTATACTCGTTCGTAAGCCACGGGCAGTCGTCGTTGCAACAGCCTCAGACCCCGATTGCTCCCTGCGTCACAGATATAAGGGGCCTCACATGCTGGAAGTCCGACTCCTCGGCCGCTTCGAGGTGCGATTGGACGGAGAGCTAATCGACCTGGCCTCGCGTCCCGCGCAATCGCTGTTCGCCTACCTCGCGCTGAACCCCAACCTGCCACATCGCCGTGAACGGCTGGCCGGACTGCTGTGGCCCGACACCAGCGACGCCAACGCCCGCAACAGCCTGCGCCACGCGCTGTGGACGCTGCGCCGCGCGCTCGGCGCGGACGGCCAGTACCTGCTTGCCGACGATCTCACCATCACGCTGAACGCCGACTCGGATTGCCGCTTCGATTTTGCCGTGTTGGATCAAAAGCCGACCGTCGAGTGGAGCGCCGATGATCTGATCGGCATCGTGTCGGAGTACGGCGACGATCTGCTGCCGGGCTTCTACGACGAGTGGGTCGTGCTCGAACGCCAGCGGCTTCAAGTGGTGTTCGAGCATAAGATGAAGTTGTTGCTGGATCGACTGGTCGAGGCGCGGCGATGGGAGGACGTGCTGGAATGGGGCGAGCGGTGGATCGTGTTAGGTTACACGCCGGAACCGGCCTATCGCGCGCTGATGGTGGCGCACGCGGGCTTGGGCGATGTGTCGAAGATGGCGGCGACGTTTCGCCGCTGCGTCGAGTCGCTGAAGACCGAACTCGGCGTCGAGCCATCCGAGCAGACACGGACGACCTACGAGCAACTGGCGCGTGGCGAAGCGCCACATGAGCCAATAGCCGTACCTGTGACACAACCGGCCATCGCGACGGACGATATGCCGCCCGCGCCGGGCGAACCGCCGTTCAAGGGGTTGCAGTACTTCGATGAAGCCGACGCCGACCTGTTCTTCGGCCGCGAGCGGTTGACGGCCAGGTTGGTGGATCGCCTGCGTGGGAGCGACTTCCTGGCAGTTGTGGGCGCGTCGGGCAGCGGCAAGTCGTCAGTCACGCGCGCCGGGCTGGTCCCTGCGCTCAAGCGCGGCGCACCACTGGCCGATGGCGCATCGCCGCCGGAGGGCAGCACGCGCTGGCGGTATCACGTCATCACGCCGACGGCGCATCCGCTCGAAGCGCTCGCCCTCAGCCTCACCCGCGACTCGGACTCAGTGACCACGACGGCCACACTCATCGATGATCTGGCGCGTGACTCGCGCAGCCTGCATCTGTTCGTCCGAAGACGGCTGGAAACTCAGGGGAACTCAAGGAACTCAGGGAACTCAGGGGTGCTCTTGCCTACATCGGGTGGCGATTGGGCCGGCAACCATCTGCTGCTCGTCGTCGATCAATTCGAGGAGCTGTTCACCCTTTGTCGCGACGAAGCCGTGCGCAAAGCGTTCATCGACAACCTGCTCACTGCCGCTGCTCCCTCCCCCGTCGGCGCTGTCCCGACGGGGGAGGGCCGGGGTGGGGGCGAGAGGCCAACGATTGTTGTGATCACGCTACGCGCCGACTTCTACGCACACTGCGCGGAGCACGCGCCACTGCGCGACGCACTGGCGAAGCATCAGGAGTATATCGGTCGGATGAGCGCCGAGGAGCTGCGCCGCACGATCGAAGAACCGGCGAAGCGCGGCGGCTGGCAGTTCGAGCCGGGGCTGGTCGATCTGCTTATGCGCGAGACGGGCAGCGAGCCGGGTGGGCTGCCGCTGTTGTCGCACGCGCTACTCGAAACGTGGCAGCGACGGCGCGGGCGGACATTGACGCTGCGAAGTTACGCCGAGTCGGGCGGCGTGCACGGCGCGATCGCCAAGACGGCGGAGAGCGTATATCGACGCTTCACGCCGGAACAGCAGGCCATTGCCCGCAATGTCTTCATCCGGCTGACGGAGTTGGGCGAAGGCACGCAGGATACCCGGCGTCGCGCCGCGCTCGACGAACTCACGTCGCGAGCGGACGATGTGCCCGACGTCGGATCCGTGTTGAACATCCTGGCCGGTGCGCGCTTGATCACACTGGCGGAAGAGACCGCGGAAGTCGCGCACGAGGCGTTGATCCGCGAGTGGCCGACGCTGCGGCAGTGGCTGAGTGAGGACCGTGAGGGTTTGCGGCAGCACCGGCATCTAACCGAGGCCGCGCGGGGGTGGGAAGCGCTGGGCCGCGATCCGGGCGAGTTGTATCGCGGCGCGCGATTGGCGCAGGCCGTGGAATGGGCCGAGACGCACGCGGGCGAGTTGAACGCGCTGGAGCGGGCGTATCTCGACGCATCGAGAGAGTGGGCCGAGCGCGAAGCGGCCGAGCGCGAAGCGCAGCAGCAGCGTGAACTCGAAGCGGCGCGGACGTTGGCTGAGACGCAGGCGCAGGCGGCGCATCGGCTGCGCTTGCGCAATCGTGCCATCACCGCAGTCGGCGTGATTGCATTGATTCTGGCCGTGCTGGCCGGGACGTTCGGCGCTCAGTCGGGGCAGAATGCAGAAGAAGCGAAGCGCAATCTGGGCGTCGCCGAAGCCAACGCCGCCACGGCGCAAGCGGCGCGAGGTCTGGCCGACGAGCAGCGTGGCGCCGCGCTCGCCGCGCAGGCTACGGCTGAAGCCGAACGCCAACGTGCGGAGACTGAGAGACGCCTCGCCGCTTCACGTGAGCTGGCGGTGCTGGCCAACAGCACTTTGGAGACGGACCCCGAATTGAGCATCCTGCTGGCATTACAGGCATTGGCGACCACGCATACAAAGCAGGCAGAGGAAGCGCTGCACCGGGCGCTGCAAACATCCCGCATCCAACATACTCTGGTAGGCCACACAGACTTCCTTGAGGAGGTCGCTTACAGTCCGGATGGAACGCTTCTGGCGACCTCTGGCTTTGACAGGACAGTCAGAATCTGGGATATAGCTACCGGGCAGGAGCGACTCACACTGACTGAGACCGGTGGCCGCATCGCCTTTCATAAGGACGGAACGCGACTGGCGGCGCTCACCCCGGGCGAGAATCGGGAGAGCCTCATCGTAACGATTTGGGATGTTATCTCTGGATTCACTACCGGACACTTTCTGGCTCAAGCGCGAATGAGATTGGGATAGGCCGATCATGGTTAAGCAGATAATCCAAGAGTCGCAAGCCGAGTTGGAACAGACTCAGATCACAGCGGTGCCGCCGATGAATGAGCGGTTGCCATGTGTCTTGTTGAGCCAGGGTGCCCAAGAAAATGATCCACAGGTAAGCCAAGCAAGCAGCTAACATCAGGCGCGAGACCCGCTGGGGGTCACTCAAGTGACTGCGATCCAATTGAAAGCCTCGGCTTTTCTGGTCGGAAAAGAAGGTTTCGATGTGCATGCGTTTGCGATACCAGCCGCAGGCGGCCCCCGCGTACGCGGGGGTTGCTGACCAGGTAGATCGGCTCGGCGTAGCCGGTCGCCCACCAGGCAATCACCATCACTGGGCCGTAGGCGGCCTTGGTGAACAGCACTCCTTTGCGAAACGCTCGTTTCCCGCACGCCACATTCAAGTCCGCCAGACTCGACCACTCCCCGTCCTCCTGGATTTGGATGTTCTTGGCGGTGCGGCACACATAGGCCCAGCCATACCCATCCGCTTCGGCCTGCAACTCGGGACTGTCGAATTCCCCATCGCCCAGAAAGGTCACCCTGGCCGTGTCGGGCACCAGGGCTTTGACTTCGCGCAGCAGCGCCACATGCGTCTCGGCGGGAAAATGCCCCTTCGCGCCTTTGACGACCAGCCAGGCAATCGGCAGCGCGCGGTGGGCATACAGCAGGCTGACCATCAAGGTCACGCACCCGCGCGCCACGGCACTCCCATCCATGATCAACACCAGCGGGCGCACCGCCGCCAAACTGACCAGCAGCGGTTCCACAAACGGCAGAAAATACAGGTCTCCCGTGATGTGTTCATTCTGCACCCAGCGGCTCAGCTGCTTCGTGCGACTATCGGGATGAACCTCCCCCGGCACTTTGCTGGCGATCTTAGGCAGCTGGCAACTCTTGCCCAACACGATTCCGCTGACCATCCCGACCAACGTCTCCAGATGCCGCGCCCGGTTGCCCTGCGGGCGGTCAGGATACGCTTGCGTAAGCGCTTGCTTTATGGCACGATACACCCGGCGGCTGTCACTCATGGCGATGCTCCTGTTCTTGTGGTGAGAACCTGAGCATACCAGAGTGTCAGCCGTCACTCAAAAAGTGTCCGGTAGTGAAACTCCTTACTCTAACTCCTATGCGCTTCCAGTGGACGATCCGCCGCCGTTTGCTCTCGCTGGTCTTCAGCGTCGCTTTGCCGCTGATGATCCTGGTCGTCTTCAACGCCGTCGCCGAGATCCTGGCCGTGGCGGGCGAGCCGTCCGACGTCGCCACTGCCAAGATCACAAACGTCATCACCCGCAACGTGCTGCTGTCGATCGCCGTGGTGATCGTCGCACTCCTGACGGCGCGCCTGATCATGAGGCGCATCGAGCCGCCGCTCCAGGCGCTGATCGGCGCGGCGCGGGCCGTCTCCGCCGGGAACGACGACGTGGTCGTGGCGCCGGCGCCCGATCTCGACCTGGCAGCCCTGGCGCTGGCCTTCAACCAGATGGTAGCGAGTCGCAAGGAGGCGACGGCGCAGATCGAGCAGGCCGCCGCGCGCTATCGCGAGCTGTTCGAGAACAGCCGCGACGCACTGTTCGTAATCGATTTGGACGGGCGCACCGTCGACGCGAACGCCGCCGCGGTACGCCTCACCGGATACACGTTGGACGACATGCAGGTCATCAAGCCGCTCGATCTCGTGCCGATCGACGTGCGCGAATCGCCGGCGCAGCGTCTGCGCC
>Ga0209751_10007019_pt1 | contig 10377 bp, 14 predicted proteins | sample RifCSP13_1_FD_184019 | JGI IMG/M metagenome (GOLD analysis project Ga0209751, IMG submission 184019) | Soil microbial communities from Rifle, Colorado - Rifle CSP2_sed 13_1 (SPAdes) (version 2) | ecosystem: Environmental > Terrestrial > Deep subsurface > Rock core/Sediment | place: Rifle...
GAACGTCGTCTCGGCGATGATCCTCCTGGGCGGCATGGCACTTGGGCTTGGGCTCCTTCGGCTGGGGATCGTTGTCTCATCATTCCTGCTGCGGATGCTGTGGACAGCGACGGGCTGGAGCTTCGGGTTCACCCTCGTGGCGATGGGCCGGCTGCTGGATCTTCCCCGCTACCGATGGCTTGGGCTGACGGGAGGCGTTCTCTCGACGGCCCTTCTGTTCCTGGCGCTTCCATTTCCTCAGGGCTCTCTTCTCTTTGGGCTCCTGTGGTGCGCCTTGTTGGCCGGAAGCGGCCTGATCACTCTGCGGCGGGCGGCGCTCGCCCTGCGCGCAGAAGGCGCCGGGTGATGGCCGGCGAGATTCGGGAGATCGCCGGCTTCGACCGGCTGATCCATGAGCCGGCCCGGTTGGCCGTCATGGCTGTGCTGTCGGCCTGCGAGAGCGCCGACTTCACCTACCTGGCGAACGCCACTGGGCTGACCAAAGGGAATCTCTCGGCCCATCTGAGCAAGCTGGAGGAGGGGGGCTATCTTGCGATCAAGAAGGGGTTCAAAGGCAAGGTTCCCAACACCCGCTGCGCTCTCACGCCCGAAGGGCGTGGGGCCTTTTCTGCGTACCGCAAACAATACCTGGCTTTGGCCCGGCGCCTGCGCAAATAGACCCAGCGAGATCATCGGGGCCGCGGCCTCGGTGCGGCGCTGTTCACGCTCGGCGCGCGCCGGCGCGCCCGCTCCAAGGGTCAGGAACCCCGGCCGCGGGGCGGGCCGAGGCGCCTGATCCTTCCGCGCGAGCGGGCCGCGTGAGAGTCTTCCGAGAAAATCAAAGCCTCGGCCATCCCGCGCCGCCCGTCGCCTCTCAATCGTGCATCGCGGCTGCGGTTTCGAGGAACCGGACGACGCTGGCGTAGTCGAGATCGCCGTAGCCGGCGACATTGGCGGCGGTGTAGACCTGATGGGCGATCGCGCTGGCGAACAGCGGCGTTCGCAATTCATGCGCCGCTTCCATGATCAGGTCGAAATCCTTCTGCATGTACTTGAGCGCGAAGGACGGCTCGAAGCGGCCCTCGATCATCATCTTGCCCTTGGCCGCCAGATGCGGCGAGCGGACCGAGGTCTCCCCCAGGATCTCAAGCATCTGATTCGGGTCGAGGCCGGCCTGGCGCCCCAGCGTGAGCGTTTCGGCCACGGTGAGAACGGTCATGCCGATCATCAGATTGATGATCACCTTCATCGCGCTGCCGGCGCCGTTCGGGCCGACGTGGTGGATCTTCTCGCTCATGGCCTCCAGCACTGGGCGCACGCGATCGAGGTCGGCCCGATCCCCGCCGACCATGAATTGCAGCTTGGCCTCGCGCGCCGGGCCGATGGAGCCCGAGACGGTGGCGTCCAGAAAGGCGACGCCCTTCTCGCGGGCCGCGGCCGCCATCTTCTTCGAGGCCACGATGCCGACCGTGCTCGTATCGATCAACGTCAGGCCGGGATGCGCGCCCTCGAGCACTCCGCCCGGCCCGAGCACGGCTTCCAGCTCCTCCGTCACCTGCCCGATCATGGTGATGACCACGTCGGACTTGCGGGCGACCTCGGCGCAGCTCGAAGCGACCGGCACGCCGCGCGCGACGAGGTCGTCGGTCCTCGCCGGCAGGCGGTCGTAGACCGTTAGGGGAAAGCCGGCCGTCAGGAGATTCTCCGACATCGGGGTGCCCATCGCCCCGATGCCGATGAACCCCACGCGCAACTTCGTGGCTGACATCGATGCCTCCGTGTTGGATCTCAATGCGGCCCGGTGAAGACAGGCAGCTTGCCCCCTTGGTGGCCCCTGCGCCTTTCGAGGGGAGAAGGATATCTCAGCAGGCTCAATCCGCTGATGAGCATGATCGCAAACCCGGAGGCCGCGATCGAGATCGTACAGGCGATCGCCGTGATGATTTCGATCCCTTCTCTCATGGCGATTTGTGGAAGCCCGGCGCACTCATGGCCCCAGTGTGCACAAGAGGCGCCCATGAACATGGGGTCAGCTCCCGGGCTCATTACTCCTTGGATGTCCCTCGAAGAACTCCCACATGATCTCACTGGCGGCTACCGAAGTGCTGGTCGCACCGAAAAACGGGAGATTCGAGCCGCCGGGCCAGGTGTGCCCGGCGCCCTCGATAGTGTAGATGACGACTTCTGCATTGTCGGCGCAATCCGTGTAGCTTGCGGCGGTTGCATCCCCAACGGGCGGAAGCGGCCGGGGGCGGGGGTCGCAGCCATTTCGCCCCACCCAGCCCTCCAGCCACGCCGAGAGGGGCAGCTCCACCCGGTATTGAGGATCGGGGGATAGGTTCATCAGATCGAAGAACCACTCTGGGTATTCTTCAGAGTTAAGCGGATTTCGCCGTCCCGAAGAAAGCAATCACGGGGACCGGTCGGGTGGGGGTGCAGCCGCTGGGATCGCCCTCTCCCTTGCCCTCGACCAGGCCCACGGCGGCGACTCGATCCGCCAGCGTGCAGGCGATCAGGTCGGCCATGCCCGCGCCATTGGAGAAGCCCGTGACGTAGACACGGGCCTCATCCACCGTCGCGATCTCCGAGAGATCGCCCAACAGATCCACGATGAACTGCACGTCGTCGGTTTGTTCGATACGGAATGCCGGTGAGGTGTTCCAGCGGAGCGGAAAGGAGGAGCCGTGGGGATAGACCACCAGGAAGCTCTCCATATCCGCGATCTCTTCCCAACCCGTCATGCCCCGGAAGCCCTGCGGGTTTCCTGCCAGCCCATGTAGCGCGAACAGCACGGGGACTCTCGCCGTGGGGCTGAATCCCGGCGGCGCATAGAGGAGATAGCAGCGCTCGACCTCGTTGGAGACCGCCACTCTGGTGGAGAGACCGATCGTGATCGGCCCTCTCGAGGGGAAGTTGCAGGCGAGGGATGGGCCGACGCCAAAGTACACACCGATCGGCAGGAGTAGGATCACGAGGAGTAGAACGAGGAAGACACGTCGAACGGCTTTCCTCATGCGCCCAACCGTCACCTTGCCCCTGCCGCTGAGCTGCCCGGCGAGCCACGTCTAGTATCGCGCAAACACCGACGTCTGGCTGGCCGGGGCTGCTCCTCTCTTCTAAATGAAGTGCTACCTATGTCCTGAGAATATGGGTCACCGATGTCTTGAGAAGATTCTGTTACCCATGTCCCCGAGCGGTTCAGCGACTCAGCGCAGCGGTTCCGCAAGGGCAACGATAGAAAGCAGCAGGCCAAGTGCGGTTGTGCACAGAGCGATGACGGCCCAGAGGAGGATGATAGCCCAGCGCAAGCGGCGGGCATACCTCGAGCTGGCAGCGACGGCAAAGCAGAGGGCCGCGCCTGAGATGACCAAGAAGGCCCAGTGGAAAGGGGTCATCCGAAGGGGCTGGTGTAGCGATACCGCCAAGTAGCCGGGACCCGAAAGGAGAAGCCATAGCCAACCGAGTGATGGTTGCAGCGGAGGAACGAGGTAGATGATTAGGCTCAGGGCGAAGTACGAGAGAGCGGCGACGGCGCCCGTGCCTACAGCACTCCTGAGTTTCGATGCGGATTCTGTTGGTGGCGGACTATCGGCCATGACCGGGTCCCCAATGGCCCTCGATTGCAGGTGGTATGACCGCTACTCTGGAGATTCGCTTGTCGGCGTAACCGCTTGGAGGGCACAGCGCGCTCGGCTGCTCTGGGTTGCTGCAGCAGACTACGGTGCGAGCCATCGTTGGAGGCTAAGCTGGATCAAAAAGAGCACAATGGGCAGGGCCAATGCGGATAGGATCCCCCCAAGCGTGCCCCCTCGCCACGGCCAAGTCGGGATCTTGTCGACCACATCACGCTCGGCTGCCAAGGCGGCGAAGGCGTCTTTGACGTCGACTATCCTGGCAAGGTCATCCTCGTCGAGATGTCGGTGCAGCCGTCGAATGGCCGCCTCGACCCGTGAACTGATACCCGCTGTTAGGGCTCTTTTCTCGGTCACCAGGCGTTTATGGACGCTCCACAAGGGCAAGACAAATGCGGATAAGGCCAACGCAATTTGGAAAACCGACAGAACGATCATGGGGATAGGATTCAACCGGGACGGAAAGAGCAGAAGCGTGATGCTGAGTAAGAAAATCCAGGCCAAGCCAGTTTGTGCGGTCAGGCGCGAAAAGGCATAGACCGGGTCCAGTCGAAACAGGTCGAAGGTGGAAACCCGCGCCACAGTTTGACTCACAAGCCGGAGCTGGCGAATGGTGTGATAGTAGATCGTGCTGCCTGTTGAGAAAGCGAACAGGCCCGCAGCAATGCCAATTGTCAAAGCCAAAGGACCAACTGAGTAGAGCTCGGCCCAAGCGGGGACAAGGACATAGCAGATGATGGCATAGGTGGCTGACCATAACAACCCGCTGATGATGACCGGGCGGGACGGCATTGTCGTGAATTCGTATTCGAGGCGTCGCACTCCTTCGTCATCGACTTTCAGGAGCGGGCGGAACTCCCTCATTGCAGCGAGGGCCACGGAATCCAAGTACGTAATGGCGGTGAGGGGACCCCATGTCCAGAGCGGAAAGAGTAGGGCAAAGCGCTCGAACTGGAATGGAGGCACCCAACCATCGATCCAACCCACAATGTGAAGGACGGCGACCTCGACTACAGATAGCGCTAGATAGACGAGCCAGTATGGCACGGGCAAGCGCTCGACAGTCGCAAGCAGACGGTCGATCCAGCTGGCCTTGTACGCGCTAGCCTCGCGAGCGTCTGATGTGGGAGTGTGGGGTCTGTTCGCTGGGTTTCGGGCTGGCACAATGCCTCCGGATCGTCGGTCGATTTGTCGATTCTATGGTTGAGCGGCCTAGCGGCCTGGAGATGAGCCCTGGACCTACACCAGGACACCCACTGGCACTGCACTCACTTGCACCGCACTTGCGTGCCGTGCAAGTGCGGTGGGCGTGCACATCGTCCCGACCCAGCACCTGCGGTCTGGGCAGGTGTGTCCTTCGGGAGCGCCAGTGGGTGCTGGGTCTTCGACCGGCCGGCCAGCCAAGGCTAGTATCGCACAGAAGGTGACCTCCGGCTGGCCGGGTCGGTCGGAGATCGTGGCGATCTCACCGCACCCCGTTCGGGCCGCGAGACGGCCTCCCGGAAGGACACCGGGACGGTGTGCGGCCCAGCACCTCCCGAAACACCACCGGGACGATGGGCGGTTCTGCCTGCACTGTGCCGCAGGCACACGTGGGCAGGTGTGCGGCGCAAGGTGTCCAGGGCTGCATCGAGTTGTGGGGCGGATTGCTAGCGTCCGTTCCACTGCTCGATGAGGGCCACAGCGCGGGCTGCCCCGTGCTCCGCCCGAACGCGTTGGCCCAAGGAGGCCGCGCGCTCCCGGATCGCTATGTCTGACACGGCGGAAGAAATCGACTCGGCCAGCCGATCGACCGTCAGGCGCCGGCGCGGAATGGGCCTTGGTCCCACTCCCAATGCATAGACCCGTTGCGCCCAAAACGGCTGATCTCCGAAGTACGGGGTGACAACTGACGGAATGCCTGCCCAGAGACCGGCGGCCGTTGTGCCGACTCCGCCGTGATGAACGACAGCAGCCATTCTTGGAAACAGCCAGGTGTGCGGTAGCGAGTCCGTCATGAACACAGTCACTGGTAGCTCGCCTTTCCTCAAGCCTCCCCAACCCGAAGACAAGACCCCGCGCTGGCCGGTGCGCGCTAGGGCACGCAAGACCAGATCGGTCGTCTCTTCCGGTCTGCTGTTGACCATGCTTCCAAAGCCGACATATACCGGTGCGGGGCCCGACTGCAGGAATTCCACCAGGTCGACTGGTGGCTTCCAACTGACAGGTGGTTCGAGAAGCCAATATCCGGTGACATGGATGTGGTTTCCCCAATCACTTGGGGAAGGAATGACCTGCGGGCTGTAACCGTACAGGATCGTCTGTTCTTGCTGCTGGAGAGACGCGAAGGGGCCCCAAAACGACGCAGGTGGAATGTGGAGTACCTGGCGGCGGGCTTTGTTGTCCGCAGCGCGGAAGGTCTGCCACATCATCTGTTGTCCCAGGCGATGGGATAGCCTATTGGCCCAAGAAGGCAGCCGCGCATGCGGCACAGGCGTCAACACGCTGGGGAATTCTCGGGTAGGTGTGAATGGGTAGAGGTAGGCCGGGATGAAGGGGATACCGAGCTTCTTCGAAAGGGCGATGCCTACAAAGAGCCCGCCCAGCCCTCCAATAATCAGGTCGGATCCCTGGCATGCCACGAGGCCGGCAACCGCGGCCTGGCCGACGAGGCGTTGCGCGGTGGGCCCCATACTCGATAGGATCTTTAGGAAGTTCCCTTGTTCGAGAAGACTCTCCATGCCCTGCGCGACAGACTGCATACTGCCGCCCATATCGAAGAAGTCCAGGCCATGCTCAGTGACAAGGCCCTGGAAGTCCCCAGACGCCAGAACCCGAGCTGTATGCCCCGCTTCCTTGAATCCTTTGCCTAGAGCGACGTAGGGCTGCACATCACCACGGCTTCCTGCTGCAATGATGGTCACTTTCATAGAAGTCGACTGTGCTCTTGCCGCGGGAAGACGGCACTCAATCCGCCCAACGGCCTCGAGATGCGAAGTCCCGCGTTCTTTGTGGGGAGCCGCCCGGCCAGCCGAGGGCTAGTATCGCGCAAACGGAGCCGACCCGGCTGGGCGGGGCCGCACATCTCTTCCAAAGGAAGTGTTACCTATGTCCTGAGAACATGCGTTACCGATGTCTTGAGAAGATTCTGTAACCTATGTCCCGGAGTGGTTCAATTCGTACCAGACCGATATGAAGAGCTGGATGGGGCCCCAACTGCCGCCGGCAGCCGACTGCTTGACATAGACAACTCTGATTTCAGGGTTGTCCTTGAGCCATCGGTTCACGCGGTCCTCAAGTGAATCGGCCATGTTGCGGTCAATCCTCTTGATCATCCCCATGCTATAAGCGTCAAAGAGTTTCATATGCACGTGACAACGTCCTCCTCTTGTTGTTCCGCCCCCCAGTGGCCTCGAGCTAAGCCGCCCGGCGGCCCAGGCAACTGTGCGCCCATTCTCGCGCATTCTGGCGGGCCTGGCACCTTCGACTTTCCGCACGCCAGCCGGATCAGCTGCAGCGAGAGACTGCGTGAAAAGTCTGGTCTTGTATAGCGAAGCGACTGCAGGCCGTGGCCGACATGGGCTATCGCGAAGCATGCTGTTCACTACGACGGCCAGGAGGTCAAGTCTTGTGCCGAAGCGGGGATCAAGACCTTCATCCCAAGCCCCTCACTTCGGCCAACCGCTCCTTAGGCCTCTTCACCAAGGAGGACTTCCGCTACGACCCTCGGTCGGACTGGTTTCGCTGTCCCGCTGGACAGCGACTGGCCTTCCACTTCCAAACCCAGGAACGAGGGCGCGACGTCCGCTACCATGCAACCTCGGCTTGTGCCGGGTGCCGCCTCCGGCCCCGCTGCACTCGCAATGCCGGTGGACGACGTATCACCCGCTCCGCCGAGGAAGGCTTCCTGGACGCAATGGAGCGCAGAGTCCGCTCCCATCCCGAGAAGCTCAAACGCAGGAAAGGCATCGTCGAGCACCCCTTTGGCACGATTAAGAGGAGCACATCGTCCCGATGTCCTGACGGGATGAACCAGGGGTACTTCCTGACCAGGGGGTTAACAAGTGTGGGAACCGAAATGAGCCTCTCGGTCCTCGCCTACGATCTCCTACGCGCATTCAATATCCTCGGTGTCCCCAAGATGATCAAAGCCCTCGCCTGAGAGCCCTTCCTCTTTCTCCTATTCTCCCCTCCGGCCATCACCCAACCCATTTTTCACGCACCCACGCGACTTGTTAGGCAGCGGCGAAGTCCAGATTGAGGAACTTAACGTATACGAGCTCGGGATCGCCCTCATCAAGGTTCTCGATCACGCCACTCGCAGAATATCCCAACTTCGAGAGGAGGTGCTGCATTGGGATGTTCGACTGGTTGGTGGATGTGAAGAGCTTGGGTGTCTGGCACAGGCTCTCCAAGTGACGCATCATCATACTACCTAGGCCATTCCTGCGATGGTCGCGGCTGACGTACAAGATGGAAACGAACCCTTGCTCGAAGAACGTGTAGTCGAGCGCGGCGTAGCCGACTGCCAGACCTTGTGCGGTGGATGCAACGTGGCATTGGCCGGCTTCGATGACCCTGAGGATGAAGGCCCTACGCCGAGGATCGGTCTGCGCGATGGCATCGAGCTGCACGATGGCATCCTTATCGGCTAATGTGGCCTGATGGATGGCGAAGTGACGCATCTGAGACCAGTAAGCCCCGTCCGTGAGGCGACGTCAGCCGTGCCCGTCTGGGACGTGTCTGCCGCTGCCCAGCGGCCTCGAAATGAGCCGCCCGGCCAGCCAAGGCTCGTATCGCGTTGAACTCAACACCCGGCTGGCCGGGTCGGTCGAAGATCCTGGCGGTCTTCCAGGGCTCCATTGAGTTGATCGGCGCCACGCAACTCCTGCGCTAGGGAGAGGACGGCTTGAGGTTTCTTGTTTCGCCGAAATGCTGTAGAACTCTCATCGCTCTCAAGGTATTCCAGCGGCTTGGACCTCCGGTCTTCTCCATTTCAAAATGGGTCTGCCCCGGATGCCTTGCCTGAACTGGCCATTTGTTATCCTTCCGTCGTTTCTTATTCAGGATATCAAGCGCATCCTGCATTCGTGGATCGTACTTGACCCCAGCAAAGTGAAAATAGTCCAGTGCTCGCAAGAGATCGTAACGCCAGCGTGAGGGGTAAGAAAGCATTAGCATTCTTCTATCAATGATCTTCCCAGACCGGTCAGATCGAAACAGCCTGTGCTGCAATAGGAATGTTCTTGCTTTGTCCGCCGAGTCTTGGAGCTCATCTAGCCTATACGTATTGCCATTCCCTGCATACTCAAGGATCCCTTCGAGAACAGAAATCGTAGAATGCACTGAGCTATGTATAGCCCCGATTCCATTGGAGTTGCAATTGAAACCACCATCTTTCATGTGTTCTGTAAGTAAGAAATCGACGATTGACTTCAAATCGTCTTCCCTTGTCCCGAAATACGAGGCATAATTGAGGAACATTCCGTTTACGCAAACATCGCTCTTCTTTTCAGCTCCGAATGGGAATATCCCTCCGTCTTGGCCTTTGAGTTTCTGTATTACCTGTGATAAAGACTGCCTAATCTCTTTGTTGTCCTGGGATATTGCGAGGTTCTTTAGATCTAGAATTGTGTAATGCGTTGAAATCCATTTCGGCTGATAGAAACGCTGACCCCAATGCCCCTCTCTCTTTCGGAAACTGAGGAATTGGGCTCCCCATCCTTCGGTCGCTATGCGGTCCCGCAGGTCAGGCTTTTCAGTTGCCAAGAGATCACGATGCACTTGATACTGAACTGAAACATCCCCTTCAAGGAGCCAAGCTATAAGTTGACGCTTATCCATTGCGTTTGGAGATGCTCTCATGATTCAAAATGGCGCCTAACGGCCTCGAGCTGAGCGGCCCGGCCAAGACTCGTTCAGATTATCGCGCCGAGCTGGCGGGGTCCGCTCCAGCGAGTGGTTAGGCGGCACAAGGGTACAGTCGCAAGACATAGGTGACACATCTGTGTCAGGACGTCGGTAACACTCTTCGGGCAAGGTCAATCTGGCGCCGCGTCACAGGTACCCTTGAGACAATATCCTCGATCCTGTTGTCCTGCAAGTGGTACCGCCCGATCTGGTAGAAGCAGAAGTAGAGATCGTACACCCCGTCGTCGACCTGCTCCAGGCCGACATAGTCCTGCTGCAGGGAATTGCTGACGAAGATCTGGTTGCGAAGCACGCGGATAGTGCCGTCGCGGCTTACCCTGCGGACCAGAAAGTGGGGCGGGTAGTCGTAGGGCTCGATGCGGCTGGGCATGGCTCGGGTGGAGGGGCGGTAGAGCTGGGCCGGCCGCTTCATGTGCAAGCCCTCGTGAGGGCGGAGGTCGTTGGACTCCTGGCGGAAGTGGTCGAACTTGCGCTGCTGGGCCGGGAGGCTGCTCCCGGGAGGGATGGTGGCATCCCGCTTGAGCGTGCGGTGCATCCTCTCGGGCACCCCGTTCTGCTGCGGCTCCCCAGGCTCGATCAGCTCGGGGTAGATCCCAAGCTTGACACTTGCACCTGCGCTGCAAGTGCAGGTGTGAACCACACCGACAGCGTCGAGAGCCGCGCCAGGGCGCTCGAGGCGAACGGAGAGCCGTTGTCGGTTCGGATACGATTGGGCAGCCCGTAGGTGTCAAAAAGCCGCTCGAAATGCTGGATTGTCCGCTCCAGCGAGATCGCCGGGTGTCCATCGCACCGCAGCAGATACCGCGAGGCTAGATCGCTCACCGTCAGCGGGAAGCAGTACTCCCCGTCCTTCAGC
>Ga0209751_10007021_pt1 | contig 10376 bp, 6 predicted proteins | sample RifCSP13_1_FD_184019 | JGI IMG/M metagenome (GOLD analysis project Ga0209751, IMG submission 184019) | Soil microbial communities from Rifle, Colorado - Rifle CSP2_sed 13_1 (SPAdes) (version 2) | ecosystem: Environmental > Terrestrial > Deep subsurface > Rock core/Sediment | place: Rifle...
CTCATGCCGGACCCCCTCCTTTCCAATGAGACCAGTATGGTCCAGATTTTCACATTCTTTAGTCAGACGCTTACTCCGACCGTGGCTACGCACAAGATTACACTTATGTTTGGCGCATCGTATGCCTATGCTGCCGACTACACAGAGGTTGGCAAGGGGCTTGCGATGGAGGCGACTCGCATGCTGAAGGACGCTGATTACAGGCCGAAGATGATCTACCTCGGCGGGAGGTTATATACGAAATGATTCGATTCCTGACAGCGGTGTTATGCATGTTTTCGATACTCCCGGCCAGGGCTTATGCGAGTGAGGATGAACTGGTGTACCTCAGGGAAGAGGTTGAGACAGTGGAATCTGTCAGCAAGTATGCCCAGTCTTTAAAGGATGTCCCTGCAGATGTAACAATCATAACCAGCGACGAGATAGAAAAGTACGGCTACAGGGATATCTCCGACATACTGAACGCCGTTCCCGGTTTTTATATGACTTACGACAGGACGATGAGCAATATCGGGATAAGAGGGTTTGGACGACCGGGTGATTACAATTCGAGGGTGCTTCTCCTTGTTGATGGGCACCCTGTAAACGATGACATATATGGAACTGCCGACATCAACCTCTCAGGCCCTGTTGATGTTGATTTGATAAGCAAGGTGGAGGTGATAAAGGGACCGGGTTACCTCTACTTCGGTAATAACGCTGTATTTGCCGTAATCAATATAGTTACCAAGAGGCCGCTGGAGGTTGACGGGTTGATGCTTTCGACAGAGGCAGGGAGCCTTTCCACTTATAAGGGAGTGGCCACATACGGTGGGACGATCAGCGACTACGATACCATCCTTCATGCCTCATATATGGACAGCAAGGGGAAAGAGAGGATATATTTTCCCGAACAGGAACAAACGGGATCAAACAACGGGATAGTCGAGGATTCAGATAAATCCTGGCACAAGACCTTTTATACAAAGATCAAAAAAGACGGCTTTCAGATTCAGGGCATGTTCAGAGAGTACGACAAATATTTACCAACAGCCACCAACCTGACGCTGTTCAATGACAAGACGCAGCACTGGAACCCCAACTATTCGTTTATCGAGCTTTCATATAAAGGTATGCTTAGGAATAGCTTAGACTACACGGTAAGGGGGTTCTACAATTCATTTGAGGAAAAATTCTACTATCCATATGATGATGATCTTAATGATCCCAATATCGGCTATTACATGTGGCTTGATCATCAAATTTCATACCATTACGGGGCAGAGGCCAGGGTTGACTGGAGGATAAACGATAGAAACAGGGTACTGATCGGGACGGAGGTTCGGAATACACATGCCGAACTCCATGCCACAGACATCACAAACAACGGGACATTTGTTGATGTAAACAAAACATATCCCTCTTACAGCCTGTTCGGCCAGTATGAGATTCGGCCTTCGAACAACCTTATTTCGTATCTCGGATTAAGGTACGATGACTACGGTAACCTATATAACGGTTTTAGGTCCGTCCTTTTGCCGTATGCGGCCATCGTATACTCCCACTCAGACACAGGCAGATTCAAATTATCTTATTCCGAGGCATACAGAACCCCGAGCGCATTTGAGGCCTTCTATATCACCAATACGCCGGATGGTCCATATGGGAATGCAGACCTCAATATAGAAAGATGGCACCTCGTCAATGGAATGTATGAGAAGGCCCTGTCCGACAGGGCTGATCTCTCCCTGGGCCTTTTCAGATACTGGATCAGCGATCTTATAGACTCAAGTACCACTGCCACGGATGGGATTATTTATAACAATGTAGCCTCGGATACTGAGGGGACTGGCGGAGAGTTGGGGATCTCTTTAAGAGGGGATGGAGGAAAGAGGGGAAACCTGAGTTACTCATATCAGTTATTCAGGGACAAGATTAACGGGCAGCTTCTAAACTCCCCGTTGCATATCGCGAAGGGAAGGTTCTCATTCCCTGTTTATTCAAGGCTTTTCTTAGGAGTCGAGGGTTTATATATCAGCGAGAGGAAGAAGTCTGCCTTAGAATGGGTAAGCGCTCATGGCAAGGTAAATACGACCCTTTCCGCTAGGAACATATATAAAAACCTGGACATCTCTTTAGGTGTGTATAACCTTTTTGATGAGAGTTACTCGGATCCGGGTAGTAGCGACACCTTCCCGATTACAGCGATTGAGCAGAATGGAAGGACATTCAGATTAAAGGCAAGTTATACATTTTAGAGAAAGAAATGGGAACGACAAGAAAAATAGAAAAGTCCATACTTAAAAGGGCAATTATCCCCATCATATTTTTTGGGGTTATAGCTGCAGGCGCAGTAATACTCTTTATCGGCAGATATGTAGAGAAAGAGTTTTATTCTAACAGATACGCCTTCATGGAACTGATAGTGGGCCGGGCGGCAGCCATTGCGGAGTTCCAAAACAAGGGCCTTCAGGAATTTGAGGGTCTCGGGCTGGAGGCCTCGCAGAACATCGAAAATAAGATCAAGGTCAATGCCGTTAATAGTATTGAGACATTTGTCGATAGTTTCAAAAAAAATGACATAAGTATTCTCATAGTTGAGGGCAACAAGGTAGTTTTCAACAACTCCGAATACAAGGTATCCGGCGCTGAGATCATTAAAGACCCAATTGATAATACGGCCTTTGTCCACGGGAAGCCCTTCATAATCTATTCTGCCGTTTTTAAGGCATGGAACTGGGAGATTTATGCTTTAACGGACAAAACTGTTTTTATGGGGCCTATCTATAAGCTGCAAGGGTTCATAATAATAACGACTGTTATAGTTATCAGTCTTCTTCTCCTGTTTGTTGCCTTTGCTTACAAAAGCAAGATATACAATCCGCTGTATCAGCTAATGGACAGCGCCGAAAGGATTACAAGCGGGGAGTTAAGGATGATTGAGATATCAACGGCACCGACGGAGTTTACCGTCCTTGCAGAGTCTTTCAATGTTATGATCGGCTCGCTTAACGATGCGCTAAAGGCAAAGGATGATTATGCGGCAAGACTCAAAGAACTTAATGTGGACCTTGAGAACATTGTTGAAGAACGGACGAGGGAATTAAGCGATGCCTATAAAAAACTCCAAAAACTGAATGAGAAGAAGTCAGAGTTTGTATCCTTTGCATCTCATGAGCTAAGGACGCCTATTACGTCAATTATCGGATTTGCAAATCTCGTCGGGAAAAAACTGGCAGATGTCATCATTCCTAAACTGAGCACTGAAGACGATAAGGTCCATAAGACGGCAAGGCAGATGGCGGATAATATGAAAATAATAATATCAGAAGGTGAGAGGCTGACTTCGTTGATAAACGATATCCTCGATCTGGCAAAGATGGAAGCGGGTAAGGTTGAGTGGAAGATGGAGCCGGTCTATGTATCCGAGGCCATTGAACGTGGGTTGGACGCCACATCATCTCTCTTTGAACATAAGGGGCTGGAGTTGATAAAGGATGTGGATAACAACCTCCCTAATGTAAACGGCGATGTAGATAAGCTGATACAGGTTGTAATTAATCTTATTTCCAATGCGGTAAAGTTTACAGAGAAGGGGTCGGTGACATGCAGGGCGAGTAAGGCAGATAATGACATAGTAGTAAGCGTTATAGATACCGGGATAGGGATAGCGAAGGAGCATCGTGAGGCAGTATTTGAAAAATACAAACAGATAGACAATGCGAACAAGGGAGCACCAAAGGGGACAGGACTTGGTCTCCCAATCTGCAAGGAGATAATAGAGCACCATGGCGGTAAGATATGGGCGGAGAGCAATGCGGTTGGCGGCAGCAACTTTTCATTTACCCTGCCCATTATACAATAGACAGTTAATGGTTAAAAGTGATATGATGTTGCAGTAGCGGGATGGTTTAAAAAGAGAAAATAAATGGTTAAAGTAACACTTAAAAGGGTACTCTCAAAGAAAGAGGTGTCATCTATGGTGGCAGGTATCATAGAAGTCACAGGCCCCCCTCTAAGCATCTACGATGCAGACAGTAGCCTACTTATAGGTGACGGCAGTGATAAATCGGACAGATACTCTGTTAAACTTGCAGGGGAGGAGATAGGATGGGTAACGGGAAACGGGAATGGTTCTTCAGTGGCCGCTCTCCTTACTCTGTTGGCAGGGAGAGAGCTTACGGAAAAATCTCTTGCCAATGAAACTCTTGAGAACTACAAGGAAATAAACCTCTTATACAATGTCTCCGAAAAGATGGTCGGATGTCTTGATTCTAAAGAGGTTACAAAATTGATTATAGATGAAGCGCTTGGGATTATAAAGGGAAGCTGCGCATCGGCATTGTTGCTTGACGAAAAGACAGGGAGACTTGACACAGTTTATGCAACCGGCAAGCCCCGTACGATGAGCCCCGACGCAGAGGCGATGAAACCGGGTGAAGGGATCGCCGGGAATGTCTTCCTTACAGGACAGGGGGAGATAATCAATGATGTGATGTCCGACCCGAGGTTCGTTAAGCGTGCAAATGATATACGCTCTCTGATTTGTGCTCCGTTTAAGACTAAGGATAAGGTTCTAGGCGTCATCTGCATATCCAGTACAGAACCTGTCACTTATACTGCACATGACCTCAAGCTCTTATCTGCTCTGGCGCTGCAGGGGGCCATTGCCATAGAAAACGCAAGGCTGTATGAGGAGTTGAGAGAGACCTTCCTGGCCACGGTGCAAACCCTGGCAGAAGCAGTGGAAAAGAGAGATCCTTACACCGCTGGACATACTATTAGAGTAATGACCTATAGCCTTGTAGTTGGAGATGCTTTGAGATTATCAAAAAAAGAGATGAGAGATCTCGAACTTTCAGCGATATTACATGATATCGGGAAGATAGGTATTCGTGATATCGTACTGCTTAAAGAGGGGAAACTCACAGATGAAGAATATAAAATAATGACGACGCATTCTGAGCTTGGGGCAGAGATACTCAGACATATAAAGCAGTTAAATGATATGATTCCGGGTGTGAGGGGACACCATGAAAAGTACAACGGCTCAGGGTATCCGGATGGGTTGCATGGTGAGGATATCCCATTTATAGCGAGGATTATCGCTGTTGCTGACGCATTTGACGCAATGACGACCGACAGGCCATACAGGAAGGGGATGAACGTAAAGGCCGCATTTGCGGAATTAAAAATGTGTGCAGGTATACAGTTTGATAAGGATGTGGTCAATGCCTTTATGAAGGTATATGATACCCCAACTTATTCTGCGCTATTTAATAAACAAGAGGGAGGCTTAGATGTCGAAGAAGGTACTGATAGTAGATGATGAACCTCATATACGGATATTGCTCGAGCAGACCATCGAGGAGTTTGCCGATAAAGGAGTGGAGATACTCACTTCGGGAAATGGAAAGGAAGCTCTGGAGATCATCAAGATAGAGAGACCAGCCATAATTTACCTTGACGCTACTCTGCCTGGTATGAATGGCTACGATGTCTGTAATATTGTAAAGAATGATCTGAAGTTAAAGAATGTTTATATCGTTATGCTTACAGCAAGGGGCCAGGAGTTTGACAAGCAAAGAGGCGTGATGGCCGGTGCCGACGTGTATATGACGAAACCGTTTAATCCAGACGCCATCATAGAAAAGACCTCAGAGGTTCTGGGAATCAAGTTATGAAAACAGATAGAAATTTACGGTGTTTTTCCCGTCCGTATTGCGACTATGATTTCACTTCACTATCCTGCACAGGAATGTCTTTGTCCTCTCGTTCTTAGTATTTGAAAATATCTCATCCGTCGGTGGGCGGAGTCGCAGTAATATAAAGCAAATGGGCGGGGTGAAATGTTCCGCCTGTTAATTAATTCTTATGAGGTTGTTATAAAATGGAACCTGAGATGAAACATATCCCTGGAAGACTGGTGGTCTTTCTGGTTGGCAAGACCGATATGAACCTTGCGGCCTCCGAGGTGGTCGAGATTAAGACACTGAAGAGCGCCCCGGCATACATAGATGTAATCCCCAAGCAGAAGGTTATAAAGCTTGAAAAGCGGGATGTTTGGGGTTCAGAGGTAGGCTTTCTGGTGAAGGGGTACCTTCCTGATGTCGTTATTGTTGAGGCTTCTCTGGAGATGGACGACCTCCTCTCTGACACCACTCTGGAGATCAAGAGAGGTCTTATCATTGAATGCAGGAATATACTGGGTGAATTCAACTGCAACAGGGAGTTTGATGAAGAATATAGCGTTTATTGCATTTCCAGTTACAGCGGAGACCCGGAGGTATACTTATCGTTATACGGGGATAAGATTGCGGCATTTCTCAAGAACGAGACAGTCCTCCTTGATGAAGAGGAGGTAAAGGCAACACTCTCTTACTATCTGAAATATGGGAAGGACGATATAACTGTAGTTGACTGGGATGGGGCCTTCATCTTCGACCCGATCGGAGATTTCCACAGCAATATAGAGCTTTTTGAGATTGCCAATCTCCAGCTTCTCAAGTCAAGGCTACTTGATGCCAAGCTGGATGACAGGCTGAAGAAGACCCTTAGTCTCATAAAGGCGCCAAAGGGACTTCCGATTATCAGGTCAAGGGAGGTCAGGAAGGTGTTGAAAGAGGTAGTTGAGATAAGGACCCAGTCAATCCTTGAGTCCGAGGCCATAGAGCACAACATAAAATTGATCGGAGACTGGTACTCAGCAAGGCTTTACTCTCTCATAGGAAAGAAGTTCCATCTGGATAGCTGGAGGTCTGACATACAGGAGAAGCTCGATACACTGGAGGATGTGTATACGATGGCTGCGGAAAACTTCAGCGTATCCTTTGGCACGACCCTCGAATTGGTCATGCTCGCAGGGTGGTTTCTCCTGCTCCTTCTTTATGTGGCAGAGTTTTTCCTGCTCAGATAGATGAGGAGAAGAAAGCAACGGTCTATCTAAGCCCAGCATCCATTCAGCGCTAAAATGTATCGAGCCTTCCTTTCTTCGCGACTATTTTCTACTTTCAATATCGCCTCCTGACAGAAAAACCTATTAATTCCTTGCCGAAGCGATATTCATTGCAACTGACAACATATACAAAGCTATACCAATTACTACTAACATAAGATCACCCCCTTTCTTTCAGCTATTATCGTTGTATCTGAGACCGATTATATATGTGGCAGGATTAAAGGATGATTAATGTCTCTAAGACCAAATACTGTTCAGATAGGTGTTATTTAGTTAGTTCACCCCCACCCTAACCCTCCCCCGTCAAGGGGGAGGGAACTCTAATAAATCTCCCCTCCCTTGGCGGGAGGGGATTGAGGGGAGGGGGAACGTGTTATATGCCTAAGTAAACCCTATTGCTCTAAGACCAGAATCCATAAGAGCTTTTTCCTAGATTCCGGCTAAAATACTGCCGGAATTACATGAGCCTCTTGCAAAAGTATAAAAAGGTTGTCATTCCCGCATTGTTTAAGCGGGAATCTGGTGTTTTATTAGAGGAAACCATATCCCCGATAGAACATTTCGGGGATGACAGAGAGTTTTGCAAGAGGCTCACATGATAAAAAAGACTTTTGCAAGAGGCTTCATATCTCTTGCGATTCAATATTGACTGGATTGCAGGAAAAATAGAGGACAAGGTTATGGGTTGTGATAAACTATCTATGCTTCTATTTCTGATTAATGTATAAGGCAGTACATGAATATTCTTGAGGCAAGAGAGATTACCAAGAGATATACCATTGGCGACCGGCAGGTGCCGGTGCTGGACGGTGTCTCTCTTACAGTTATGAACGGGGAGTTCGTTGTAGTGGAAGGGAGGAGCGGGAGCGGGAAGTCTACTCTCTTAAGCCTCCTCTCAGGCCTCGACAGGCCCACCTACGGGCGGGTCTTCATAGAGGGCCAGGACATCACAGACCTGAGCGAAGACGAGCTTGCGCCGGTGAGAAACGGGACCATAGGATTTGTCTTCCAGTCGTTCCATCTTGTTCCCTCCCTTACAACCCTTGAGAATGTCATCTTTCCTGCTGAGTTGAGGGGCGACCCTGATGCGCTTAAGAAGGGTGAGGAGCTCTTAAGAAGGGTAGGGCTATTGGAAAGGGGAGGGAACTTCCCTCACCAGCTCTCAGGCGGAGAGAAACAGCGCTGCGCCATATGCAGGGCCATGATAAACGATCCGAAGGTCATCTTTGCCGATGAGCCTACTGGAAACCTCGATTCAGAGAACGGCAGGGCAGTCCTCGAACTGCTCCTGAAGCTGAGGGAAGAGCGGAAGACCACACTTGTCCTTGTGACCCACGACATGGAGATATCCAAGATGGCAGACAGGATCGTCACCCTCAAGGACGGGATTATCACCGGAGAGCGGAGACATGCTCAATAGCCGCTTCATAAGGCGCGAGCTTACCTCGTCGCCTCAACAATCTATCATCCTTGTCCTCTGCGTTGCCCTCTCCATGGTGACCCTTGTCTCCCTCGGCGGATTCAGCGAAAGCGTGGACAGCTCCCTCCTCCGGGACGCGAGGGCCCTTCATGCAGGCGACATAATCGTTCATTCGAACTACGATCTATCATCTCCCCTTTCTGAGGCCATATCTTCCCTGAGGCGGAAGGGGATGATAGATGCCGTAAGGGTCTATGAATTCTATTCGCTGGTAAGGGCGCCTGACAGGGAGGGCTCCATCCTTGGGGATCTTAAGGTGGTGGAGACCGGATATCCTTTTTACGGCACTGTGGAGCTTAGGTCAGGAAGGAGTTTCAGGGACACCCTTCAAAAGGGGGGGATCATAGTAGAGGAAAACCTCCTGGGAAGGCTGGGGTTAAAGGTTGGGGACAGGGTGAAGATAGGTAGCGCCACCCTTACCATCCTGGATGTAGTGACAAAGGAACCTGACAGGCCGGTGAACATATTCTCCCTTGGCCCCAGGATATTCATATCAGCCGAAGACCTAAATGAGATTGACCTTGTGAAAAAGGGGAGCAGGGTCATGTACAAGGCTCTGCTGAAGGTCCATGACGAAAGAGACCTTGAAACGGTTGCTGCAGACCTCAGCAAGACGGCTATGAAAGGGCAGGAGCATGTCGAGACTTTCAAGACGTCGGAGTCAAGGATAAAGAGGTTCTTTGATAACCTCCTCTTTTTCATGAGCCTCATAGGGATATTTACCCTCCTTCTTGCCGGGATAGGGATCCAGAGCGCTCTTACCTCTTTTCTTAGGGAGAGGGAAAAGACCGTTGCCATCATGAAGGCGTTGGGGGGAACCGGCAGGTTCATTACCTCAAATTTCGCAGTCATAGTCTCCATTCTCGGGATCACAGGGACCATCCTCGGCCTGCTTATAAGCTTCTCACTCCAGGGTTTCTTTCCTGTCCTTTTCAGGGGAATCCTCCCAGGGGACGTGGTCCCCGTCATATCGTGGAGTGCCGTTCTTCAGGGAATAGCGCTGGGGGTGATGGTTGTGGCCCTCTTCACCTTCCTCCCCCTTTACAGGCTTGAGGATGTCAAGCCTGCATCGATCCTTGGAAGAGAGGAGATAAGGTCAAAGAGGGGGCTCCTGTACTATTCTGTTTTTGCAGCGGCCCTGATCTTATCCACTGTTATGGTGGTATGGAGGTTCGGAGAGGTAAAGACAGGCCTCTACTTTGTTTCAGGGACCATTGCCCTGATTATTATCTCCTCCCTTGGTGCGGAATTTATATTGCTTTTTATGAAGAAGGCAGACGTGAGATCACTGGCCCTGAGGCAGGCGTTCAGGGGTCTTTTCAGGCCCGGGAACTCTACGAGGGCTATAATTATTACCCTGACGGCATCCCTTACGGTCATATCAGCCATATACCTGATAGAGCTGAACCTGGATGCGGATTTCATAAGATCGTATCCGGCAGATGCCCCAAACCTGTTCTTCCTTGATATCCAGCCCTCCCAGAAGGATGAGTTTGCCCGCACCCTTGGTATTAAGACCGAATACTACCCTGTTGTGAGGGCGAAGATAGCCTCAATAAACGGAGAACCCGTAAATCCCCAGGATGAGCAGAGGAGGGTTGGAGACGACCTCACCAGGGAGTTTAACCTCACATACAGGGACTACCTCCTGAGCGATGAGAAGATAATAAAAGGTAAAGGGCTCTACATGGACGGATGGGATGGGCTCCAGGTCTCGGTCCTGGATACTGTGCTGAAAATGAGGGGGCTGAAGATCGGGGACTCGATTACATTCAATATCCAGGGGGTGCCATTGGAGGCCAGGGTATCAAGCATCAGGACCAGGATCAAGGCGTCTATCCAGCCATTTTTCTATTTCGTTTTCCCTGAAAAGAGTTTGATGGATGCGCCCCAGACCATATTTTCGGCTGTCAGGGTCGAAAAGGAGAGGATACCGAGTCTCCAGAACCTGATGGTATC
>Ga0209751_10007022_pt1 | contig 10376 bp, 6 predicted proteins | sample RifCSP13_1_FD_184019 | JGI IMG/M metagenome (GOLD analysis project Ga0209751, IMG submission 184019) | Soil microbial communities from Rifle, Colorado - Rifle CSP2_sed 13_1 (SPAdes) (version 2) | ecosystem: Environmental > Terrestrial > Deep subsurface > Rock core/Sediment | place: Rifle...
TTCTGTTCCAGCTGGATACATTCATTGCCCTGTTGGCGGTCATCGGCCTGCCACGACTGGGGAAAAAGCATCCTTTAATGCTCACCTGGCTGGTAATTGGATTAGTCTTCCTTCTTATATGGAAAACCAAATGGCCGCAATACATCTTGATCATCGCTGCACCTCTCTGTATCGCCGCAGCAGAAGGCATCAAGGTATTGGTCATAACGATCTGGTCGCACAGGCCCAGGAAATCCCAGTAATTTCGGAAGAGCAGAGGAAAAGAAAAGCATAGGCTAATCGACCATCTGGCGAGATGAAAGGCGGTCGGCCAGGGCAAAGAAAATCAAACTTAGCAGGATCGCCAGGAAGAGAATGACCATCACCGAGTAAGGACCGGCTGACTCGAAGAATTGGCCGATCAGCCAGGGAAGGAGCATGCCGCTTGCGCTGACCCCCATAAAAAACAGACTGGTGACCTGGCCGGAAATCTGCATCCGCTCGCCGGCAAAGGACATGGTGGTAGGAAAGAGCGCGGCAATCGAGAGGCCAAAGAACGCAGCGCCCAGCCAGAGCACCACTCGCGCCGCGATTCCAATCCCCAACAAACTCAACGTATTAAGCAAGCTCAGGCTGAGGGTGCAGCCGACCAGGCTGATGATCAGGTAGGCCCGGGTTGATAAACGGTTGGCCAATGAGATCGATCCCAGGCGACTGATGGTGAACGCTCCCCAAAATGCCGAGGTCAGGTAAGCGGCGGTTTGGGCGGTAGCCAACCCGGCCTGGACGGCGAAGGTATAGATCCAGCCGCCAAAGCTTATCTCTGCGCCGATGGCGGTCATGAAAAACAGGACGAAAAGGAAAACGACGCTCCTTCTGTTCTTACTGGGGTTGCCACTGCGGGCGACTGGCTCGGTCTTCAATCCCTGGATTTCCCGGGTGGGAGAAACCGGGCTGGGAAGGCGGAGCAGGTTAATGGCGACTGGCGTTATCAGCAGTGCCATCAACCACAGAGCCCAGGAGTAGCGATCGGAGACCAGCACTGCCTGGGCAATAATGAGCGGAGAAAGTAAGGACCCAAGCCCGAAGAAGAAATGCAAGCCATTCATGAAAGGGGCAACTCGCGTGCCATGCAGCCAGATGAGCAGGGTATTACCCCCGACATCCAGGCTGCCCTCTGCACCGCCCAGGAGGACCATGATCAGCGCCAGTCCCCAAAGCAAAGGGATCGCAGGGGTCAACGCCATACATATCGCCACCAGAATCAATGCCGCCGCGATCACCGGGTGCCCGTCCTGGCGGTCATAGATCCGTCCACCAAAAAGCGAACCGAGCAGGTAGCCCAGCGAACGGGCGGTGAACAGGATACTGACCTGGTTGAGGCGCACAAGCGTCTGGTCGGCAAGCAAAGGCAACAATGGCCCCAGCGAAGCGCTGGTTAAACCCAAACCGATAAAAGCTGCGTAGTAGGTTGCCGTGGCAGTGAGTCGCGTTCGTTCGAGTCGAGCCTGAATGGTTTGAGCAGGTTGCAGAGAATTCATGCTGATGGTATCCAGTCTTACAGTAGTTTTGCACTTTTAAGGAAAATATACCATGCAATCCAACTATTTTCGTCACACCGTCGATAACTATGGCACTTTCGGGAAGTGATTAAGGAGGCGTTCGTAACGCAGTCTTCGTCTTGAGTCAGTTAGGCGAGGGTGCATGGGTTTCGATGGCGATTGACTCAGTTTTAGAGAAGCTATATACTGACCGTGTTTATTGATTAGAGGAACTCTGTGCACCCGGTGTCTCGGTAGTGAGAACAAATTTTGTTACGCCCCCAATCCGTTTTACCGCTTTCGGGTCTCGCTAACGTTGGAAAAGTAATGGATACCAAAAGGGAAGTACAACTCGCAGACCTTGAGGCTGCATATGATGCGTTTGTCAACACAGCCAGAGATCTCTCGCCGGAAGCTTTTCTCGCCTCGCTCGGCGACTGGACCCCGCGCGACATCCTGGCACACTTTATAGGCTGGAACCGGATCACCCTGGTCGGCTGCAGGGAGCTCCAGGAGGGCAAGCAGCCCTTCTACTTCTATGACGGCACCAACGATTACCGCAAGGTGAACGCCGGTTTCTTCAGCCAATACCCTTCGAAGGACCGGGAGGTCCTGTTGCGCGTAATGGCTACCTCCATGGACGTGCTGGTGTCCTACCTGAAGGCAGTCGCTGAGCAGGAGTGGAACCGCGACACAGGCGTCGAGCACTACCGCGGTGGGGCGGCAACGGTTGCCCGCTGTGTCGATTCGCTCATCCGCGACTACCGAAAACACAGAGAGGAGATCCTCCACGGAGCTTAGACTTAGCAGAGAGTCTTCCAGATGCCATCCTTAAAGCAAAGAATGCCCGTTCTGGAGTTCCATCCAGTGGACGTGGATCGATGGAGCGATCTCGTGTCGCTTTTCGAGCATCATGGCAACCCGGGATTCTGCTGGTGCATGCTCTGGCGGATGATAAGCTCCGATTACAGGCAGTCGGATTCAACAGGACGGCGAAACGCGCTGGCATCTCTTGTCAATCAAGGAATTCCCATAGGGATTCTGGGCTATCTCAATGACGAGCCAGCAGGCTGGTGCTCTATAGCGCCTCGGGAAACCTACTCTCACCTGGAGCGTTCAACTACCCTGAAGCGCATTGACGATTTGCCCACCTGGTCTGTCGTCTGCTTCTTCGTGAACCGTAAGCTGCGTGGGCAAGACTTGGCGTTTAAGCTCTTACAGGCAGCCGTTGCTTATGCAATCTCCCAAGGGGCGCAGATCATTGAGGGTTATCCAGTTGAGCCTCACAAAAAAGATAAAGAAGGCAATTTGCAGCCAGTAACAAGCTACAGATTCATGGGCTCAGTTTCGACATTTAAGAAAGCTGGTTTTCTGGATGCATCAATAACTGCAAAAGGCAGGCGAATCATGCGGTTAGTCGTGGGCAACGGCCAGCAGCCAGCCAGGCGGTGAGGCCGGTCAAGGGTTTTAACAGGCAAAGCGTGGCTTTGTTCAAGTTCGGGTTTTGGAGATCACCATGGACAATGAGCTTGCAGACAAACTAAAAATACAGATCTATTCACAGATGCAAGAAAAAGAGACCGAAGAGCTGCTCAAAATCTGGCAGGAAAACGATCGGGAAGCATGGACTAACGATGCCTTCGAAGCAGTGCGTCAAATTCTACAGGAGAGGTTGGGGAGCGTACCTCCTCAGGTAGAAAAAGAGGAAGAAAAAGAAAAACCAACCGAGGAGACCGAGGCGTACCCCCATCTCGACGCGGTTGCGCACATCGCTGCGTGGGTAAACGGGTTAGCCTGGTTATTCTTTGCTTTCGCGCTCTTAAATATTGTCTCGATCTGTGCGCTGGCTCCCCCCGAACTCAAGGTACAGACGTTATTACCTTTAGTCGGCTCGCTGCTTTCGCCGCTCGTGGGTGGATTCTTTTTCGTCTTCCTGATCGCAATTTCCCACCTGATCAAATTATTGCTGGCTATCGAAGAAAATACCCGCCGCTCGGCCAGAATCACAGAAAAAATGATCCATCTTCTGGATAAGTAGAATTTTATATGACAAATACCATGTTGTCAGTCACAAGTTAAAACGCTATACCGAAGTTTCTGCCAGGTTCTTCACAACCACGTGCGGAAGAATATTTTGAACATCCCTCAAATTGTAACCCGCTGTTCCCCTTGATGGCTTTTCTATTTCGCGGTCGCTCACCAGAAATCAAATATGACAAAAATTTGACAAACACCATATTGAAAGCCGCGAATTAAAATGCCAGTTAATTCTATAGTACAATAATATTTAACATACCTGCGTATGTTATGGCGGGGTCATCTTTAACGATATCTACGCATTTTCCCACGCCTATCTTTGCCTAAATCGACATCGGTCAGTAAATGACGGGTAAACGAGCTATCTCCGCTGTGCAAGCAATCTTCCTACGGATATCACGCCGATCCTACTGGATGTATCCTGGTATCAGAGTTGCACTTCGACTCATGATCGCCGTTTCACTCGTGTTCGGTGCAGCCTTGCTGGGCGTACGACCGGCTCTGGCTGATGTAGCCGGCACAGCCTTCAGGTTTGATAGTATCCAGTTAGAGGGCAACCTCCCACCAGAAGCACCCACTCTCGTGGCGCCTGCTGACGGGGCAACCGGCGTCTCGCGCTCGCCATACCTTTCGGTGCAAGTCTCCGACCCGGAGGCCGATGACCTGACAGTCACCTTCTTTGGCAAACCAAAGGTTTCGACCCGGCCTGATTTCACCATCGTCGCCTTGCCGGACACGCAATTCTACACGGTGAATGCGGGTGGCGATCTCATCTTCAATGCCCAGACCCAGTGGGTGGTGGACAATCAGGCCACACGCAATATCGTTTTCGTCAACCACCTGGGGAATGCAACCGATAACGGGCTTGACAGCGAATGGCAGATTGCAGATGCGGCGATGAGCATCCTGGAAAGCCCGGCGCCTGGCATCCCATATGGCATGGTCATTGGCAACCGCGACAAGGTGACTGGCTCGGCTCCTTATCTCTTTGAACAATATTTCGGGGTGGCGCGCTTCACCGGCCGCGCTTACTACGGCGGTCATTTCGGAAGCGATAACCTGAACTACTACGAGCTGTTCAGCGCCGGCGGGATGGACTTTATCGTCGTCAATCTGGACTCCACGGTGTCCCCGATGCCTCCAGCAGTGCTGGACTGGGCTGACGGTCTGCTCCAGACTTTCAGCAGCCGGCGCGCCATTGTCATCGGTCATTATATGATTAAAATAGGCAATCCTGGCCCTTGGATAGCGCAAGGCCAGGCGATCTATGAGGCGCTCAAAGATCGCCCCAACCTGTTCTTGATGATGGGTGGGCACATATCTGGAGAAGGGCAGCGCCAGGACACGTACCTGGGGAACACCGTTTATTCGCTATTGTCCGATTACCAGAGCCGTAGTAATGGTGGGGACGGATGGCTGAGGATCTTGGAGTTCTCTCCCACCAACAACGAGATCAGGGTCAAGACTTATTCGCCAACCCTCGACCAATGGAAGACCGACGCCGACAGCCAGTTCACCCTGCCTTACGACATGACAGATAGCTACGCCACCATCGGGACTCTGACTGGCGTGGCCTCGGGATCGACAGCCCGAGTATATTGGACTGGCCTCACCTCGGCGAGCGAGTATCAATGGTACGTCACGGTGAGCGACGGGGTGAGCACTACGACCGGTCCAGTCTGGAGCTTCACCACCGCAACGGGAAACCAAATACCAGTAGCAATCAATGACACCTTCAGCTCGGCCAAAGATACCGCGCTGAACGTGCCCTCCCCGGGCGTCTTGGGCAATTACAGCGACCCTGAAGGCAATCTACTGACAGCGATCAAACTCAGCGATCCCCAACACGGTACTCCCACCCTGGCTCAGGAAAACGCGGCTTTTATCAGGCAGGTGCGGGTGATGGAATCCGATCAAACCGGCATTTCGAACCCGGCCGGCCTGGCTTTCTCTTCCGGGGGCAACGCCTTCCATGTCGTGGAAGCCCGCGGACAGGGACAGCCTCCCCCTCCCGATACAGACATCACCAAACTGACTCCCTTTGCAAACCGGGCCGGTTCAGCCCAGATCGCCGCCGCGATTCAGGACCCGATCAACATGGCCTTTGATAATCAGGCCAATCGCTTGTTCCTTTTTAAAGCTCCTGCCAACCAACTGCTTGAGGTGCGTGAGGACGCTAATGGCAATCTGGACCCGGCGACGCAGGTGCGCCACGATGCGCGACGCTTTGGCTTGCAGAACCCGCAAGGCATGGCCGTCAATCCGGCAAGCGGAAGCCTGTTTATTCTGGATGCTGCCGGGCCGCGCATCGTGCGCGTCGAGCCGGGGCTAGATGGCAGCTTCGAGAATGCCGTGATATCGGTGGTGGATCTACAGCCAAGCGGTCTGGTGGATCTCCGCGGCTTGGCTTTCGACCCGACCACGGGTGATCTCCACGTTGTGAGCCCGGCCGAGCAAAAGCTGTATGAACTGACCCAGACCGGCCAGGTGGTGGCCAAGCGCGACTTGTCCGAGCTCGGACTTCGCGATCCTCAGGGAATGGTCTTTGCCCCCAGTGGCGACCAAACGGACGATCCTTCGCAGATGGGCTTATACCTGGCCGACAGGGGTAGGGGACCGATAGAACTCCTGGGTAATAGAGTGGTCGCCGCCACGCAAAGCTCTGGCCAGATCGTGGAGTTTTCCCTAGCCGCCCCAATTGCGCCTGCGGCACCCTCGTTCGTATCCTCCTTAATTCAGACCACCGACATGGCTGCGTTCTCACCGCCCAGCCCGGACCCTTCAGGACTGGCCTACCTGCCCAGCAGTAACAGGCTCATGATGGTTGATGGGGAAGTTGAAGAAACCATCAGCGGCATCACACACTTTCAGGGTGCCAATGTGTGGGAGATGACCCTGGGTGGCAGCGTGGTGCGCACCGCGAATATTTCTAAGATAGCACCGACCGTGGTACCTATGACTAACGAACCAACGGGAGTGGCCTGGAATCCAGCCAATGGGCATTTCTACGTTACCGATGACAATGCGAGAGATGTCTTTGACCTGAACCCGGGACCAGATGGGCTGATTGGCACGGCTGATGACAGCTGGACCCAATTTGATACCCTGGCAGTGGGCAGCGGTGATCCGGAAGGAATTGCGTTCGACAGCTGGAATAACCAGTTATTTGTGGCAGATGGGGTGAATATGGAAGTCTACCAGTTCACGTTGACAGGTAGCCTGGTAGGCCAGTTCGATGTGGGGGTCTACGGGGTGGTAGACCCAGAAAGCGTTGAATTTAATCCGGACAGCGGCACACTATTCGTACTCAGTAGTAACCAAAACAGCCCTGTGGCAATCGAGACAACGACCAGCGGCGCCCTACTCCAGACCATTGATGTGTCTGTGGTAAACGCCAGAGCTGCGGCTGGGCTGGCCTACGCTCCGGCAAGCGATGGTTCTGGAAGCAAGCGCTTTTACATTGTCGATCGAGGGATTGATAATGACTTTGATCCGAACATCATTGATGGCAAGATGTATGAGATGACCGCACCGCCGCCCTCAAATCCGGGTAATACGCCGCCAGTAGCGAATGATGACGGCTATGCGACGGACGAAGATAACGCGCTGAACGTGGCGGCGCCGGGTGTGTTGGGCAACGACAGCGATGATGATGGTGATCTGCTGGCGGCGGTGCTGGATACGGGTCCGGTGAATGGCACGTTGGCATTAAATGGGGATGGTTCGTTCAGCTACACGCCAAATGCGAACTTCAACGGAACCGACACGTTCAGCTACCACGCTAACGACGGGTCAGCGGGCTCAAATATTGCCACGGTGACGATCACGGTCAACGCGGTCAACGACCCGCCGGTGGCGAGTGATGACAGCGCCAGCACGACCGAGGGCACCCCGGTGACAATCAATATGACGGCCAACGACAGCGACCCGGACGGCGATCTACTGACAGCGATCAAACTCAACGATCCCCAACACGGTACTCTCAACCTGAACGGCGATGGCTCGTTTATTTATACCCCGGACTCCGGCTTTACTGGCAGCGACAGCTTCACCTACAAGGCTAATGATGGGGCATTGGATTCGAACGTGGCTAATGTAAGTATCACCGTCAGCCTGCCTAACGCCCCACCAGAAGCGGTCGCGGACAGCTACAGCACATATAAAGGTATCGTCCTGAACGTGCCCTCCCCGGGCGTGTTGGGCAATGACAGCGATCCGGAAGGCGATCTGCTGACAGCGATCAAACTTACCGATCCCCAACATGGTACGCTCAACCTGAGCGGCGATGGCTCATTCACCTACACCCCGAATCCCGGCTTTTCCGGCAGCGACAGCTTCACCTACAAGGCTAACGATGGGGCGCTTGATTCGAATGTGGCTAACGTCAGCATCACAATCAGCCTGCCTAACGCCCCACCAGAAGCGGTCAATGACAACTACAGCACAGCTAATGATATCGTCCTGAACGTGCCCTCCCCAGGCGTGTTGGGCAATGATAGCGATCCTGAAGGCGATCTACTTACAGCGATCATACTCACCGATCCCCTGCACGGTACGCTCAACCTGAACGGCGATGGCTCGTTTATTTATACTCCGGACCCTGAATTTACTGGCAGCGACAGCTTCACCTACAAGGCCAACGATGGGGCGCTGGATTCGAATGTGGCCAACGTAAGCATCACCGTGACCCTGCTCAACACCCCGCCAGAAGCGGCCGCCGACAGCTACAGCACGGCTGAAGATACCGCGCTGACCATAGACGCCCCAGGTGTGTTGGTTAATGACACCGACGCAGAAGACGACCCTCTGACTGCCGGCTTAGTCCGAGGGCCGAGCCAGGGCACCTTGAACCTTAACCCCGACGGATCGTTCATCTACACACCGAATGCCAACTTCAACGGTGAGGCCAGCTTCACATATCAGGCCAGCGACGGTCAGGACGACAGCAATATCGCCACGGTAACTGTGACCGTCACCCCGGTCAACGACCCCCCGCTGGCGGACGACCAGGCGCTCACCACCGAAGAGGACACCCCCAAAGCCATCACCCTATCTGCCTCTGATGAAGAGAATGATCCTCTTACTTATTCAGTGATCGACGAACCTCGACATGGCAGGTTGAGCTGGACTGCTCCAAATGTGCTCTACACACCGCAGGCTGGCTACCACGGCCAAGACAGATTCACTTTCCGGGTCAATGATGGGACAGCGGATAGTAATCTTGCTACCGTCAGCATCACGGTCAACGAAGACTCGCTCCCCTCAAAGGTCTATCTGTCACTCGTGTTTCGCTAACCGAAGCCTCCCGGTCACCCCAGTTAACCAACCACCGGTTGTTTATTGGATTCATTTGTCCACCTTCATCAATCTCAAAAACACGGTTTACATCCTGGCGATTTCAATGTAGGGAGTCAGGTTACGAGAAATTTCTGGCTCCACCTTCTATTATCATACTCTCCAGGCTATCTCCGGTCTGCGGGAAGAACTCTTGAAAAAGTACACTTGAGGATGTTAGATTTCTCGGTGTTGCGCGAGAAACGCAACAGGTTATCGAACATTATGCAAGCCCCTGAAGGTAATCGCCCGATATCAATTTTGGATAGCTATGGAATTATATACACCTCCCGGATTTGCCTCTCCGGCAGGTTTTCAGGAATTGTTTTCACCCCTCCAGCACAGGGATAGACATGGTCCTCTCTGCCCCTTAACACACAGTTGTCGAGGGGCGGTTTCCATGGAGTTATAATTATTGGTGCGGATGGGCTGGGATTCCTCTTTCTGGAATTGCCTACATGGACTGAAAAGTTATCTCAAGTCGCGATAATTATCCCGCCAAAGTCCCGCTCCCTTCCTGCGGGTCACCTTTTTTGCTCTGCTCGTCGGCTGATTTCGAGCATCAGGCCACCCTTCTAACCCGGAGGACATGATGAATCCTGTACGTAGCTCGGCCAAAGCCATCATTATTGACAAAGGGAAGCTACTTGCAATCATGCACCGTGATGAAGACGAGATTTGGTTCTCGCTTCCCGGCGGAGGCCAGGAGCCGGGGGAAACGCTCGTAAGGTCTCTCGAACGCGAATGCCTCGAGGAACTCGGCGTAGAGGTTGAGGTTGGGCGCTTGAGATTCGTTCGAGAATACATCGGCAGGAACCACGAGTTCGCTGCACACGATTATAACGACCACCAACTTGATCATTTCTTCGAATGTGTCCTCCTCGGAGATCAATCCTGTGGGCTTCCAGCAAACCCTGATTCCAACCAGATAGGTGTCTCTTGGTTGCCAATCCAGAACCTCGATGAGTACCGCCTCTATCCGAGAGTCCTCACCGGCTTGCTGATGAACAGCCACGGCTCCCCCGAGCTGGCTTACTTGGGCGATGTCAACTGACAGATCCCTAATAAATAACATCCAGAAATCCCTGCATGCGATCCGTCTGATCGGCCTGGCGAATGTCGTGCGCTCAGTCCGTTATGCGCTGTACCGCGATCGTCTCGATGCCCGCTATTTGCCCACCAAAACCTCGGAAGCGTCCCAGTCGCCAGGGGAACTCATCGCGTCCGCTGCGATCCCCAGCGGGGCGGAGTTCCGCTTCGCAACTGGCGCGCTCACCGTGCAGTTCTTAAAGGCGGATTTCCTTTATGTTGCGTGGGATGGCGCGCAGATGGCGCCTTCTTACGCCGTGGTGAAGACCGACTGGGGGGAGGTAGATACCAGATTAGAACGGGCTGAAGAGGGCTGGCGCGTGCGGAGCGAGGCATTGGAGCTCCACGTTTCAACGGATGGGACACTGCAGCTGCGCGACGCAGCTGGCCAGTTCG
>Ga0209751_10007023_pt1 | contig 10376 bp, 9 predicted proteins | sample RifCSP13_1_FD_184019 | JGI IMG/M metagenome (GOLD analysis project Ga0209751, IMG submission 184019) | Soil microbial communities from Rifle, Colorado - Rifle CSP2_sed 13_1 (SPAdes) (version 2) | ecosystem: Environmental > Terrestrial > Deep subsurface > Rock core/Sediment | place: Rifle...
GAGCACGCGGTCCTTGAGGAGGTAGCCGAATCCCTCGGGGCGCTCGCTGAAGAGCTCGAGGGCGACCCGTGCCTCGACGACGTTCGAGAGAACGAGCACAGCGACCTCGGGGTGCTCCGCCCTGATCTCCTTGGCCGCCTGGGCGCCCTCGTCGGTCTGGGTCGGCGGCATGCGGACGTCGACGATCGCGACGTCCGGCTTCGTGCGTCGTACCGCCCGGCGCAGCTCCGTGGCGTCTCCGACTTGCGCGACCACCTCGAACCCGGACTCGCCGAGGACGCGCGCAAGCCCCTCTCGGAGTAGCACCGAGTCCTCCGCGATCACGACGCGCACGGGATCTCTCCAATGATTCGCGTCCCTCCACCGACGGGACTCTGGATCGTCAGCCGACCTCCGAGCGCCTCGACCCGATCGGTGAGCCCGCGCAGGCCGGAGCCGTCCTCGGTCCTGGCTCCGCCGATGCCGTCGTCCTCGACCTCGATCATGAGGGAGCCATTCTGGCGCCGGGTGCTGATCGTCGCCTTCGAGGCCTCTGCGTGCTTGACGACATTCGCCAACGCCTCGCACGCGACGAAGTACGCCGTGGCTTCCACCTCTGGCGGAAGGCGTGCATCGAGTACCTCGAGCGAGACCGGGAGAGGACTTCTACTCGCGAGCGAGTCGAGCGCTGCCGCGAGGCCCTCCTCGGTGAGGATCGCCGGGTGCACGCCCCGCGCGAGCTCACGGAGCTCGTTGACGGCGGCCTGGAGCTCGTCGACGGCGGCCGCGAGCAGGCGGTCGACCTCAGGATCGGCGTGTTCGGCGGGCCGGCGCTGCGCAATGCGGAGCTGGAGTGCCAGCGCGACCAGCCGCTGCTGGGCACCGTCGTGGAGATCGCGCTCGATCCGGCGCCTCTCCTCGTCCGCCGCCGCGACGATACGCCCGCGCGACTCCTGCACCTTCTGAAGCTGCGCCCGCATCTCCGCCTGGAGGCGGGCATTCTGGAGCGCGAGCCGGGCGGCGGCACCGGCCGCCCGAACGAGCTCGGGCTCGTCGAGCAGCGACGGGTCATGGATGAGTACCGCGACCGGCTCACCGTCTTGGTCGAGTTTGGTGACCGCTCGCCCTCCACCCTCGGGGAGCTCGACCGGCCGACCGGCCGCGTCCGCGTACTCACGCCGCTCCGGCAACCAAAACGCGACCTCGAGCGTTGGATCGCCGAGCGCGCGTGCGAGCGCATCACGAATCCCCTGCGGCTGCGTCGTCTCCAACTCGAGAACGAGGTCGCCGACGGTCGCCTGCGCAAGCCGCGCGCGCAGCAGCCCGGCCATCAGCGCGATTGGGAGGGCGATGAACGCGATGATCTGCCACCAGAACACGTAGTCGTAGGCGAACGGCCGGTCGACGAACGTGAAGACGCACTCGAAGACCGCCCGCAGCGCGATCGCCACCGCCGCGAGCAGAAGCGGCGCCAGGATCCGCCGCGCCCTCGGGGTCGCCGAGACGAGCCTGCGCAGGATCAGGACGATGAAAAGCGTCGCCAGCACGCCGTACAACCAGATGACGAGGCCCTTCTGGAGCAGCTCGACCATCTGATCGCTCCCGCTCACGAGCAGCTCGCTGCTCCTGGGCGTCGGATCGAAGAACAGAAGCGGCTTGCTGGCGTCGTAGAAGAAGAGCGTGACGAGGGGGACGATGAGGACCGTCGCGTACCCGACCTTGACGAGCGCGCGCTCGGCTCGGTCGGTCACGCGCCCCGACGGGTAGGCGAGCACCGAGTGGCCGACGAGGGCGTACGCGAGCTCGCCCAGAGCGAAGAAGACCGTGAACAGGAGCGGGTCGTGGCTGTAGCGCAGCTGCCGCAGAAGCAGGGCGAAGCCGGCGGCGAGCATCAGGGGCCCGACGAGGTTGCCCGGTCGCCGAGTCGACGCTACGAGGCCGGCGAAGAGAAACGCCCACGCAACGGTGACGATCGCCCAGGCGCGCGTCGGCGTCGTGAACGGGCCCAGGATGTTCAGGTTGTCGATCTGCACCCGATAGGCGATCACGCCGAGACCGAGTCCAGCGAGCACGATCGTGAGCCGGACGAGCTTCGTGGGCGTGTCGACGATCCAGCCGGTCACGGACACGCGCGGATCGTCACACACCGAGCCGGGTATGACCAGACGGGGCTAACCCTGAGCCACGCACCGTAGGAGTTCAGGGAGCGTCCCGAGGCAAGTCCAGGGCTTGGCCGGTTTCGCGCGGCTGTGCCGCCTCCTAACGTCGGCGGCATGAAATTCCTGATCTGGATCGAGCGGCACGAACTCGGCCCGCGCGTGCATTTCCTGGGGCGGCGGATCCACGAGTACCACGTGGGTTTCGCGATTCTGGCCGCCACCCCGGTTGCTTCCGTCGCGCTCGCGTACTTCTCCCCGTGGACGGTTGCCGTGGCGCTCGCCGGTCTCTGGCTCGTGGTGAAGGACTGGCCGGATCTGTTCCCGGCCACGCGCGACACCGCGTCCTGGCGCCTCGGCATCCATCGGCTCCCGTGCAAAGAGCAGGCGCCTGGGAATACGTGATCTAGTCGGCCTTCGCCTTCGCAGTCCACGCATCGAAGGTCGCGGCCGTCGCCGGGAACACCTCGGGCTCGCTGAGAACGTCCGTCGAGTCGATGAACTGATCCACTGCACCGGTGAGCGGTAATGAGCGCAGCCAGGGATCGGACACGCGCTCGAGGCAGGCATCCACGAATCGGGCCGAGCCGAGGACGCGGTACGGCCGGTCGTGGAAGGGTCCGACGCTCTGCTCCACGGTTGCGGTAATCCCCAGCCAGTTGTGCCGTCCGGCAAGGATCTGAACCACCTCGAGGAGCCTCATCTCGCGCGCCTCGTAGTCCGTCGCCGCGAGGACTTCGAGCAGAACGTTGCCGAGCGCCCTGTAGCCATCGAGCTCTCGGAAGGCGGATCCCAGCCACTTGCTGTAGGGCGCGTAGCAGCGCTCCTGGAGGAAGCACATGCGCATGACGTCGCGGACGAGCCTCGCCGCGAGGATGCGCGATCCGAGCTCGTCTCCGACCTCGGCTGTCCGACCGACGAACGGCTCCTCCTGATCGATCCGTCGCCACTGACACGCCATGAGCCACAACCAGACGTCGTCGGGGTACCACGCGAGGCTCTCCCGGGCGGTCGTGAGATCACCGATCCCATCGTGGAAGACCGCTCCCCGGGTGACCTCGAGCAGGATCTGCTGCGGCGTGGCCAACCAGTCCCGGGTGGTCATGCCATGGCGTAGGTCGAACCCAAGACGCGCTTTGAGCCAGTCGCCGAGCAGCCCGACCTCGACGTGATGCGATGCGGGGACCTCGTCCCAGCCAAACCGCGTCGGCCATCCGCGGAACTCGTCGGGCAGGCCTTCGTCGATGACGCGCCTGGCCCGTGGCGCGTTCTCGCCTCGTACGAAGAGCTGCAGCCGCGGTCCCCAGCCGTGGTCGGTCGAGCGAGCCGTGTCGAAGCCGAGAACTTCCGAACCCCAGCCGAGGAGCGCCGCCGAGTGCGGAGTGTCACCGAGGAGCGGGGCGACGGCATCTTCGTAGAAGGCGCGAGCGAGCTCGAGCCCGGGGACGAACGGAGGCACGGGACGCAATCGTAGGGATGCGCCCGGCAGGAATTGAACCTGCGACCTCGCGCTCCGGAGGCGCGCGCTCTATCCCCTGAGCTACGGGCGCGTGAGAAGCAAGTGTATCGGCGTCTCCCTTGTGGCTCTGAGCCACGAAGTCGTACGCTCCCCGCTGTGCCGCTCGCCGGCGTCAGCGAGGCGCACAAAGGACCTCCTCACGACGGTCTTCTCCTCGACCATCGCGGCAGCGGTCACGTGCCCTCACGGCTGCCGCCGGGACCCAACCCACGCGTCACCAGCAGCGGCAGCAGCACCGCCGCCAGGAGCGTCGGCGTCATCAGCGTCCGATGGGCGGAGGCCCTCACGAGGTAGTGGACGCTCGCGTCCCCGGTCACGTAGACGAACGCGAGCGCCGCGATGAGCCCCATGCCGAGCGCGAGCACGCCGACGGCAAGCTGGCGATCTCGACCTCGTGCCAGCAGCAGGAGTGCGGCGAGCGCAGCGAGGGGCACTGCTCCGAGATAGCCCGACTCGAAGAAGAGGTGTCCGAACTGGCCCAGGACGAACGGGAGCTCGTCGGCCTGGGCGCGGACGCGGGCGAGGGATAAGTCGACGTCGCCCTCCTCGAGACCGTTCGCAGCGACGAAGACGCGCCATGGGACGGTCGAGGCGGCGACGGCCAGGCCGGCCAAGAGGAGCGGCCGGAGCCGGTTCCGTTCACCTCGCACGAGGAGGGCCACGACTGCGAGAACGAAGAGAACGGCGCAGAAGGCGATCGCCTCGCGCTTCGTCGCCAATGATGCGGCGGCGAAGACCGAGCCGAGGGCGAGGCGGTCGTCGCCCTCGCCTGCGAGCCAGAGGCCGATGAGCAGCGCGGCCACGGCGAAGAAGCACGCGAGCGGCACGTCGGCGTAGTCCGACAGCCCCTGGCTGCGAGCCCGCGGCATCCAGAGCAGGAAGCTGAGCCCGGCGGCGAGAGGCCACGCGCTGACCCACGGCCGCAGGAAAGCCCAGACGAAGAGCGCGAGCCCGCCGAAGAAGACGACGAAGAGCAGGTGCGCGACGCGGAGGTTCTCTCCGCCGATGCCGTGGAGTACGTACGCCTCGACCGCTGGCAAGCCGATCGGATACTCGCGGTGCACCGGGGGTGCGACCGAGCCACTCGCGAACAGCCGGTCATCGAGCGCGCCCGTAAACGTACCGTCGTAGAAGAGCAGTTTTGCTTTGAGTGCCCAGTTGGCGAACGCGTCGTAGCGGTTCACGGGCTTCTGGACTCCAACCACCGCGAGCAGGCAGAGCGGGATCGCGATCACGAAGGCCGGTAGGAGCTCGAGCCGCACCGAACGGTGCTCGGGCCCGGCGCGTCGCGGCTTCCGACGAGAGTCGATGAGAAGCCCCAGGACGAGCATGGATCCGCCGAGGACGAGCACGACGGGGATCGACGGAGACAGGCCGGCATAAAGAAGGGGCGGCAGCACTGCGATCGCGCCGGCGATTCCAGTGAAGACGCCCAGGCCCAGCCGGAGAATTCCGCGAGACTGCCTCCACGCGCCAGTAAGGAGCAGGATGCCGACTCCGAGCGGAAGCAGCCCGAGCAAGGCGAAACCGACTCCCGCGAGGCCGCGTGTCATCGCTGCACGAGCCAGTCGCTCCCGAATCGCCAGGCGCGACGAAACTGAACCCCCGCCTCAGATGGCGACTGATCCACGAGGACGGTCCACGACGCATCTGTGCCGGGTACGACGATCCGCGGAGCGATGACGAACGCGACCCAGCGCACCCATCCGCTTTGGAGGTAGATCGACCGCGCCTCGGCCGCCGTGCGCGTCTCCGACCAGCGGCCGCCAGGTAGGAACGAGATCGTGGCGTCGGCAGGGACGAGGCGCCGAATGGCGAGGAGAAGCTCGACGTTCTCGTACTCGGGCCAGCGCAGCGGTGGGTCGACCTCGGCCTCGATAGGCGTGAGCCCGAAGTACCGATCGATCGCGCGCTTCTCGTCGTGCAAGGTGTCGGCCAGCGTGAGCGCGATCGGCAGGACGAGGACGGGCACCGCGAGGAGCGCCCGGCGACGCTCAGGCAGGCTCCACGCGACGCCGGCGGCGGCGACGAGGCCGCCGAGCGCGACAAGCACCGTGGTCACCGGCGCGACTCTACAACTGCTCCGGCGACACCCCACTGCATTGCCGCGTCCGGCAGAAATCGAGCCTCGCCGTCTGCCTCCGGAGGCCGACGCTCTATCTCCTGAGCTACGGGCGCGCTTCGGCCAGTGAGTCGACCCGGGGCCACGCCTCGTCGGAAACAGCCTCGCCGCCTCGGACGTCGCTGCGTGTGTCGAGCCCATAGCACCGGGGTACGCTCCCTCCATGGAGGTCGAGACCCGCATCGTTCGTTTGCACCTGGCCGAGACGTTCGTCATCTCGCGCGGCGCCGCGGACGATGTGGACGTCGTCCATGTGGCTCTGAGCCACGAGGGAGTCACGGGTTTCGGGGAGGCGGCACCCGCTGTAGACCGGTTCGGGGAGTCCGCGAAATCCGCGAAGGCGTTTGTGGAGGAGCATGCGGAGCGCATCGGGAAGGACCCGTTCGCGCTCGAGGAGATCGGCGAGCGTCTGGCAGCGGTGCCCGGCGAACAGGCGGCGAAGGCCGCGCTCGATGCGGCTCTGCACGATCTCCAGGGAAAGCTCCTCGGCGTGCCGGCCGGCCGCCTGCTCGGAGTCCCGAGGGCGGGACCGCCGACCTCCTGGACGATCTGGCTCGGCGATCCCGACGACATGGCTCGTCGCGCCGAGCGCGCGACGACCGCGTACCGGCGCCTGAAGCTGAAGCTCGGCGGCGGAGACGGGCTCGACGTCGAGCGCGTGCGCGCCGTGCGTTCCGTGACCGACCTGCCGCTGCAGGTGGACGTCAACGAGTGGTGGTCGCTCGAAGAGGCGCTCGATGCGCTTCCACAGCTCGGCGAGGTGGGCGTCGAGTACTGCGAGCAGCCGCTCCGGGCGGGTGACGAAGGAGGACGCGTGCTGCGTGACCGCTCGCCGGTCCCGATCTTCGTCGATGAGGACTGCCACACGCTCGCCGACGTCGCGCCGTGCTCGGAGATCGCGCACGGGATCAACATCAAGCTCGCGAAGTCGGGCGGGATCCGAGAGGCGCTACGCATGGTGCACGCGGCGCGCGCGCTCCGGCTCGGGGTCATGCTCGGCTGCATGCTCGAGTCGGGACTCGGGATTGCTGCGGGCTGCTGTGTCGCGCCGCTCTGCGATCATGTGGACCTGGACGGGAACCTCCTCCTGGGGGAGGACCCCTGCCCTGGCGTCGAGCTCGTCGACGGCGTTCAGATTCCGTCGGTCGCGTCAGGCCTCGGCGTCTCCGTCGCGTGGTGATGGGCGGCAAGCCAAGGCGCATCCTCATCCTCGGCGAGGGGTTCTCCCACGATCCGCACTACGGAAAGACGATGCGGGGAATCATCCGCTACGGCCCGGATCCCGTCGTCGCGATTCTGGACTCGGCCCGAGCAGGGGAGACGCACGAGGAGATCCCGATCGTCGGCACCGTCAACGACGCGCTGTGCTTCGACCCGACGGTCGCGATCGTCGGTGTGGCGACGCAAGGCGGGCGCTTCCCGCCCGCCTGGCGTGAGCTTCTCAAGCGCTGCATCACGAAGGGGCTCGACGTCGAGAACGGGCTCCATGAGTTCATCTCCGAGGATCCCGAGCTAGTGCAGCTGGCGACGCGGTTCGGCGTGGAGCTGCGCGATCTCCGGAAGCCTCCCACGGATCTCAACGTTCCCACGGGAGCGAACCTCGAGCTCGACGCCAAGATCGTCCTCACCGTCGGCTCCGACTGCGCGATCGGGAAGAAGACGGTGGCCGTCGAGCTCGACCTCGAGGCACGGCGGCGCGGCCTCGCGTCGGCGTTCGTGCCGACGGGCCAGACGGGAATCGTGATCGCGGGCTGGGGCATCGCGGTGGACGCCGTCGTTGCCGACTTCCTCGCGGGTGCCGCCGAGCGGCTCGTCGTGGAGGGCGCCGAGCGCGGAGGCAAGCTCCTGTTCGTTGAGGGGCAGGGCTCGCTCGTCCATCCGATGTATTCGGGCGTTACGCTCGGCCTCGTTCACGGTGCCGCGCCACACGCATTCGTCCTCTGCCACCTCGCCGGCTCGACCGAGATCGAAGGTTGTCCTGGACACACGATCCCTCCGCTTCCCGTTCTCGTGGACCTCCACGAGCGGATCTCTCTACCCAGGCGTCCGGCGAAGGTTGCGTGCATCGCCCTGAACACGAGCCCGATGGAGAGCAACGACGAGGCTCAGGCCGCGATCGCCGCTACAGAGGCGGAAATCGGGCTGCCGACGGACGATCCCGTCCGCTTCGGCGCCGGTCGGCTCCTTGACGCGATCCTGGCTCGACTCTAGGCTTTCGACCTGCCAGCGGGCAGTGGGGAGCCCGCAGAACGGATATCCCAGTGCGACTCCTCGCTGCGGCATCGGCTCTTACCGTTGCGCTCCTGACCGGAGCGACGACCGCGTCTGCTGCCGACGTGGGAGCAAACGACGATTCCGCGAAGTACGCGGCGGATGGGGGAGTCGCGCTCTACGGCGAGATGACCGCGCTCGGGCTGCGCCAAACCGTGATCGGCGTCCGCTTCAAGCCGAGCGAGCCCATCGTCATTCAGGACAAGGCGCTCCTCGACCGCGTCGTCCCGAATGCGCTCGCTGCAGGTCTCGAGGTCGTGCTCGCCGTGTACCCGTACCCCACCACGGAACTCGAGGCGGGGCTCGGGTCTCCGTCGCTCTTCGGCTCGTATGTCGCGGCGGTCGCATCCGCGTATCCGGACGTGAAGCAGTTCGTAGTCGGCAACGAGCCGAATCAGCCCGCCTTCTGGCGCCCCCAGTTCGGCGTCGACGGCGCAAACGTCTCGGCGGCGGCTTTCGGGCCCTACCTCGGGGCGGCGTACGACAGCCTCAAGGCGGTCAACCCGTCGATCGAGGTCGTGGGCGTCGGACTGTCCCCGCGCGGGAACGACAAGCCCAACGCGCGCGGCAACATCTCGACGTCGCCGGTGCGCTTCCTGCGGGCGCTCGGCGCCTGGTACCGCAAGAGCGGCCGGACGCGCCCGCTCATGGATGCATTCAGCTTCCACCCCTATCCGAAGCGCGCGATCGATCCGCTCGACGACGGCTACTCGTGGCCGAATGCCGGCTTCGTGAACCTCGACCGGGTCAAGCAGGCCCTCTGGGATGCCTTCCACGGCACGGAGCAGCCGACGACGGTCGAGGGGCTGAAGCTCCACCTCGACGAGGTGGGCTGGCAGGTGGACACGACCGGGCTTGCCGGCTACAGCGGGCAGGAGAACGTCCCCGTGACGGATGAGGTGACGCAGGCAGCGATCTACGGCGAGCTCATTCGCCGAGCGGCGTGTGACCCGGACGTCGCCTCGCTCAGCTTCTTCGGGTTCCGGGACGACGGCGCCCGTAAGGGCTTCCAGGCCGCCCTCCAGCGCATCGACGGGTCGCCGCGACCGGCTGCCGAGGCTGTACGGGCGGCGATCGCCGAGACGGCGGCCGGGTGCCGCAGGCCGGAGGAGGCCTGGCGACCGAACCCGGGGGTTGTGGGCGCCAGCGTCGCGGTCAGCGCGGCACGCGGCTCGGCGATAGCGGCGAGGATCGGCGCCGGTGAGGGTGCGCACGCGGCCATCTGCATCCGGACCCTGACGAGCCGCGGCATTGCCGGCGACGGTGGGTCTCGTCGCGGCAGCCGGCCCGGCCGTGCGCTCTGCCGGACTGCGATCGTCAGCGGTCGGCCGCGGACGGTCACTCTTCCCGCACCCGCGGCCGCGCACGGTCGAGTCGAGATCGCGGTCGAGCTCGAGGCTGTGTCCAATCGGGCGCGCCGGACCGTCATCGTGAGGGAGATGCCGCTCCGAGGTTGAGCCACCTTGACACCGAACACGTGTTCGCCTATCTTACGAACACGTGTTCCCTCGCATCGTCATCGTGCTCGTCGTCGCCGCGATGCTGTGGGCCATCTTCGCCAGGGACACGGGCGCGGGCTCTCCCGCACGGCACTACCGGGTCCGGGCGGGCGACACGCTCTGGTCGATCGCGGCCGCGACCTATGCGGGAGACCCTCGCGAAGGCGTCTGGGAGCTCCAGGAGCGGAACGGCCTCGTCGGAGCGACGATCGTTCCCGGCCAGCGCCTCACGCTTCCGTAGGAGCCTTCACAGGCCTCTGTAGGCGTGCCCGGCCATAGCGTCTGGGTCGAGCAGAACGTTCACGATCGCCGGTTGTCCCGACGCAAGAGCCCGCTCGAGCGCGGGCGCGATCTCGGAAGGACGCTCGACATACTCGGCATGACCACCGAAAACCTCGCAAAGACGGTCGTAGCGGCTGGGCGCGAGGCGCGTGGCGATCTCGCCTTCGTCGCCGTAGATCCCGACCTGCGGGACCCGGATCTCGCCCCAGGCGCCGTCGTTCCCGATCACGAGGACGGCAGGGAACGAGAAACGGACGAGCGTGTCGAAGTCGAGCCCGTTGAGGCCGAAAGCGCCGTCACCCAGCACGCAGACCACGCGTGAGCCGAAGCTTGCCGCGCACACCCCGACCGCGTACCCGGGACCGACCCCGAGGCAGCCGAACGGCCCGGGGTCGAGCCAGTGGCCGGGTCGGTGCACGCGTAGCACGCGCGAGGCGGCTGCGACGACGTCGCCACCGTCGCCGATGACGACGGTGCCGGCATCGAGCACCCGGTCGAGCTCCGTGCCGAGCCGGTAGTGGTGGACAGGAGAGGCATCCGACTCGAGC
>Ga0209751_10007025_pt1 | contig 10374 bp, 6 predicted proteins | sample RifCSP13_1_FD_184019 | JGI IMG/M metagenome (GOLD analysis project Ga0209751, IMG submission 184019) | Soil microbial communities from Rifle, Colorado - Rifle CSP2_sed 13_1 (SPAdes) (version 2) | ecosystem: Environmental > Terrestrial > Deep subsurface > Rock core/Sediment | place: Rifle...
GACTCCTGCGCGCGCTCCCGAACATCCTGAGGCAGGGCCGCAGCAAAGGCCTCCAGCATCTTGGTGAGCACGCTGTCTGCCGTCTCGTCGCGGCGGATCGAATAGGTCGCCGGGTAGAGATATCCCTCGAGGGGAGTGCTGCTGCGGAGGCCATCCAGGAATTCGAAATCGAAGTTACGGACCCGCGCCAGCGCGACGAACTCCTCACGAGAGATGCCCTGGGCGGCAACGGCGTTGGCAATCTCCTCAAGCCGCCAGCCTTCCACGACCGTGACCGACCGAGTGGTAACAATGCCCCGGCGAATTCGGTACACGGCATCAAGTTCGGCCGTACCGAGGGAGAACTCATAGTCGCCCGCCTGTAGCTGAACGTCGTAGCCGAGCAGAGCGACGAGGATACTGAATTGGGTTGTTGAGTCGATGACTCCGGCGTCCTCCAGGGTCTTGCCTATGTCCCTTGGGTTCGCGCCGGCTACGATCGCCACGTCCACTGTCTGGTCTCCAGGGGAAGGCGCTAGGTCGACGTCACCGACATCGTCTATTGCGCCCGGACTTTCAACGATCTGGGAAACGGCGAGCGCGGCCATGATAACCGAAACGCCAGCCGTTGCGATCGGAAGGACTCGCATCAGGAGATCGAGAGACGCCGTCTGTCCATGAAGGCCTGGAGGATGATGGCGGCCGCCGCCGCGTCCCGGCCTGCGGCAGCCGTCCGAGCCGACTTCCGACGCCCCAGCGATGGCGCAATGCGGGCGGCCTGCACGGTACTGAGCCGCTCATCCCACGTGTGCACCGGGATGCTCAGTCGCTCGCGAAGTTCAGCGACGACCGCGGAGATCGACTGGGCCTGGGGCCCGAGCGCTCCGGACATTGAGAGCGGCATCCCGATCACTAACTCGTCCGCCGCCTGTTCGCGCACGATGCCATCGACCACGGCGACGAGGTCCGGCCCGGCTGAGACCGTAGTGACCGGCACGGCCACTCCAGTGCGGTCGTCAGCCGAGGCCACACCGATCCGCTTCTCACCGAGGTCCAGACAGATGAATCGCATCTAGGCACCCCCTACAGATAACATCTCGCGCACAGCGTCCGGTACAACGGCGAGCGCGTCCGCTATCTTTGAGATGTCTTTGCCGCCGCCCTGCGCCATGTCCGGTCGTCCGCCGCCGCCTCCGCCGGCGACGGTGGCCACTCGCTTCAGGAGGTTGCCCGCGTGGAGGCCGCGAGCGATAAGGTCCTGGGTGACGATCGAAACGAACTGCGGCCGGCCGTCGATCGCGCTTGCCAGCACGGCCACGCCGGACGCGAGATCGCGCCTTGCCGAGTCGGCGAAGTACCGCAGTGATTCTATGCTCGGCGCTTCCACTTCGGCGCTGAGGACCCGGACGCCATCGATGTCCACGGCTCGGTCCAAAAGGTTACCGGACACCGGAGCGGCAGCGATCGAGCGTTCGAGCGTTTCGATCCGGCGCCGCAGTGCAGCTTGATCTTCGAGCAGAGCCTCCAGCTTCGGGAGAACTCTGCTCTGAGGGGCGCCGAGGCGCAGCGCGATCTCGCTGAGGGTAGACTGCTGGCGTCTCGTAAACCCCTCGGCACCGCGGCCGGTCAGCGCTTCGATGCGGCGTGTGCCGGAGCCGATGGACGACTCGCCGGTGACAATCACAACGCCGATGTCTCCTGTGCGGTGGCAGTGGGTGCCACCGCACAGCTCAGCGCTGAAGCGGGGGACCGTGCTATTGACCTCCACGACACGGACTTCCGCGCCGTACTTGTCGCCGAAAAAGGCGAGGACGCCATCTTTCATCGCATCGTCGAAACTGGTAGTGCGAGTTGAGACCGGGACGTTCTGCCTCACCTTCTCGTTGACCAACGTCTCCACATCGTGAAGCTGTTCGACCGTGACGGCTTCGTTATGCGTGAAGTCAAAGCGAAGGTGGTCCGGCGCCACCAGCGAACCTTTCTGGCGGACGTGCGTGCCGAGGACCTGGCGCAGGGCGGCGTGTAGCAGGTGGGTGGCGGTGTGGTTTCGCATGGTGTCGGCGCGGTGCTGCGCGTCCACTCTCGCGGTCACTTTCTCACCCAGGCGTATAGAGCCCTCAGAGACGCGCCCGCGGTGAATTATGAGGCGCCCCGTCATCCGCTGGGCGTCGAGAACCTCCACTCGACCGGTCGGTCCGATGATCTCGCCACGATCGCCAACCTGGCCGCCCCCTTCGGGGTAGAACGGCGTCTCGTCGAGCAGGACCTCTACATCGGAGGGGACTCGCGCGACATCCACCGTGACAAGGCTGCCGGCTGTCGTCACCAAGCCCAGCACACGAGATGTGGTCTGCATCGATTCGTAGCCGCGGAAGACGGTGTCCTCGGCTGACAGCGAGGCGAAGAGTGTATCTGCAGCGACTGCCTCGGCGCCGCCAACGGACGCGCGGGCCCGCTCGCGCTGGCGCTCCATCTCTGCCGTGAAAACTGCTTCGTCCACCGTGACGCCGTGCTCGGCGGTGATCTCGCGTGTCAGTTCAATCGGGAAGCCATAGGTGTCGTGTAGAGCGAACGCGTCCGCGCCCGAGATTGCACCCCCGCTCGACCGCTCGATGATCTGTTCGAGCATGTCGAGGCCACGGTTCAGCGTCTCGTCGAAACGGCGCTCCTCCGGGGCCAGTATCTCTTTGATGAACGTGCGCTGGCGATCAAGCTCTGGGTGTGAGGGCGCCATGGTGGTGATGACGGCGTCGGCCAGCGCATCCATGAAGGGGCCCTTGATAGCGAGACCGCGGCGGCCGAAGTATATGGCGCGGCGTAACATGTGACGGACAACGTAGCCCCGCTCTTCGTTTGAGGGCGTCACGGGCGTACGCTCATCGCCGACCAAGAATGTGACCGCCCGGCAGTGCTCGGCGACGATGCGAATGGCGCGGTCGGTGGCCGGGTCCACACCGTACTTCTTACCGCACAAGTCCTCGATACGACGGATGATGGGCTGGAAGATGTCTGTGTCGTAGACCGACGGCAGGCGAGATTTATCCCACCCCGGGCTTTCGTAGAGAAGCACAGCGGCGACGCGCTCGAGCCCTAAACCGGTGTCTACGTTGTTGGCCGGTAGCGGCGTGCGTTGCTCGCCGTCGCAGTAGAAGGACATGAAGACCAGGTTCCAGATTTCCAGGAAGCGGCCACATTCGTGGGTGGGCTCACACCTTGCACAGCCGAACTGGGCGCCGAAGTCGTAATAGATCTCGGAGCACGGTCCGCACGGTCCGATGTCGCCGGAGAACCAGTAGTTGTCGTCATCGCCATAGCGCACGATGCGCTCGGCGGGAACCCCTACCTTCAGCCATTCTGAAACCGCTTCTTCGTCAGTAAGGTACACCGATGCCCAGAGGCGACCCTCAGGGAGCTTGAGGACCTCAGTGGTGAACTCCCACGCCCAGGCGATGATCTCCGCCTTGAAGTAGTCAGCGATAGAGAAGTTGCCCAGCATTTCAAAGAAAGTGAGGTGTGAAGTGTCACCCACGGACTCGATGTCGGTGGTGCGGAAGCACTTCTGGACGCTGGCCAACCGGTTGTGCGGAGCTTTCGCCTGACCCATGAAGTAAGGCTTGAACTGCACCATGCCGGCGCTGGTGAAGAGCAGCGTTGGGTCACCAGCCGGAACTACCGGAGCACCGGGCACGCGGCGGTGACCCCGCTCCTCGAAGAAGCGGAGGAAGGTCTCGCGGAGCTCGTGCGTGTTCAATCCGAATCGGATTATATCGGAGAGACGCGACAGGCAGTAGGCGACGGGCTGTGCGTGCCTCGCGGCAGGGCGGTGCTATACTTTGCCGCAAACCGTTGAGGGAGAGATGAGATGGCTGGTCCGCTGGAGGGAACAAAGGTCGTCGAGATGGGGCTGTGGGTGGCCGGACCTTCGGCCGCCTGCATGCTGGGGGATTGGGGCGCGACGGTGATTAAGATCGAGCCGCCTGCAGGGGATCCGTTCCGTGGTCTCTTCGCCTCGGTGATGGGTAACCCGGCTGCGCTCAACCCGCCGTTCGAACTGGATAACCGGGGTAAGCGGAGTGTCGTCCTCAACCTCGAAAACCCGGAGGCTCGCGAGGTCGCCTACCAGTTGCTCTCGGAGGCCGATGTATTCATCACCAACAACAGGCCGCGGGTCCTGGAAGAGTTCGGGTTCACTTACGAGGAGCTAAATGAGAGATTCCCGCGCCTGATTTACGGCCAGGTGACGGGGTATGGCCCCCACAGCGGCGCGCGGGACACGGCGGCGTACGACATTGGCGCGTTCTGGGCGCAGGCGGGGGTGGGTGGATCGCTCACCGTTCCCGGTGGCGAGATCCCGCAGCAACGCGGGGGCATGGGCGACCACATGACCGGCATGTCGCTGGCGGGGGCGGTCTGTGCTGCCCTGGTCTCGCGTGAGCGGACGGGTAAAGGGCAGCATGTCTCGGTGCCGCTGGTGCGGACGGGCGCCTACATGATCGGCTGGGACCTCATGCTGTGCTTACGGCTGGGGATACCGGTCGTGACCTACGACCGGCGCCACGCGGTGAACCCGATCATCGATTCGTACAAGTCGGGCGATGGGCGGTGGTTCTGGCTGCTGCTGCTGCAGGCGGACCGGCACTGGGGCGATTTGTGCCGGGCAGTGGGACGGGAGGACCTGCAGACGGACGAGCGCTTCAAGGACATTCTCTCGCGGCGAATCAACGCCCCGGCGCTGGTGGAGGAACTGGACGAGGTCTTCGCGACGAAGACCCTGGCGGAGTGGAGGGACGTCTTCAAGGCGCACAACGTCTGGTGGGCGCCGGTGAACTGGCCGCACGAAGTGATCAACGATCCGGTGGTGCAGGAGGCGGGAGCGTTCGTTGACGTGCCGGGAGGCGAAGGTAACGACCCGCTCCGGATGGTGGCGACGCCAGCGGACTTCTCAAGCACTCGCTGGGAGCCGGGCGGGCCACCGCCGGAGTTGGGGCAGCACACGGAGGAGGTGCTGCTGGAGCTGGGCTACGACTGGGAGGGGATCATCGCGCTCAAGGAAGCGGGCGCGATCCTGTAGGCGAGGGCAGAGGGCGGAGAAACGAACAATCAGGCGTTTTGGCGCGTTCAATCATTGGGATTTTGTATCTGTTTTCTGATTGATCGTGGGAGCCCGTGTTGGCCTTTGATTGTGGGCCGGGATTTTTTGTCATGATCGGCCCTGTCCGTGTCTGATGTCGAGCGCGTTCGGCGGGATTTTTCTGATCGAACGACGTTCCAAGCCTTGAGGTGAACGTTCAATCTGACGTCTCCGCGCGGTCCACCGTAGTAGAGCCCTGATAGGCTCCGCTACAGTGCTAAGGGACGTGATTCAAGGGTAGCAGATTGACGTGCCATCTCAACCCAAGACGTGTCAGTAACGACACCGCGATGTTCTATTCGTAGCGCAGCGCTTCGGCGGTGGGAACGCTCGCGGCCTGGCGAGAGGGGATCCAGGTCATGACGAGCGAGGCGAGGACGGTGAAGACGCCGATCGCGGTGATCTCGGTCCAGGGGATGTAGAAGCGCTGGTCCTTGGCCGGGAAGTCATCTCCTGTGACCAAGAAGTAGGCGAGCCAGAGGCCGAGGAGGATGCCGGAGGCTACGCCCAGGACCGTCACGAAGGAGGACTCCAGCAAGAAGCTGAGTGCTACGGTGTTCTTCTTGAAACCGATGGCGCGCAGCATACCGATCTGCTGGCGGCGCTCGACGACCGTACGGAAGGCGATGACACCGACGGCGGCGATGCCGACGAGCAGGCCGAGGCCCATGAAAGCCTGCATGAGGTACAGGAAGCCGCGGGAGAGAGCGTTTTCCTCATCGGCAAGCTCTTGGAGGGAGTCCGCCTGGGCTCCGGAAGTCACCAGGGCGGCCTCGATCTCTCTGGCTGCCTGCCTGGAGTCACCAGGGTTGGTCAACGCCACATAATGAACGGCCACTTCCGGCTGGCCGAACACTTCGAGGAACGCGTCCTCTCCGACATAAATGCCGTAGAAATTACTGCTGGCGCCAAAGGCGATGACGCCGATCACCCGGACGTCGCGGACCTCGCCGGTCGCCGAGTCTCGGATGGTGATCGTCGGTGCGTCGTAAGTGTCCCCGGCGTCGGACATACCATCGAGGTTGAATTCGCTCGGCCCGAAGCCGCCCTCGATCGTAAATCCGTCGATGATGGCGACGTCGGACTCGGTTTGCAGCGCCCGCCAAACGGCGTCGGTATCGGGATAGCCGTTGGCAATCTTTTCCAGGGGGACGTCCCCGTTCTCGACGAAGCCGTCAGTCAGCCCTCGGACTGAGTAGTCATCCCATTCATCTGAATGGCCCTGGCTCACCTCTGTCGCGCTGTCGAAACCGGCGATCAGGACTGAGCCCTCGGCACGGATATCCCGCGCGACGCCGGCGCTGGCGGCGTCGAGCGTTCCTACGAGGTCCGGTATGGGGTTGTTGGGGTTCTCCACGACCTGCACGTCCCAACCACCGCGCGATTCATCGTTGAGGAAGAGCTTGTCGTAGTTCAGGTTCATGGTGGACATCATCGTCAAGGAGAAGACGACGAGCGAGATCATGGCCAGCGTCATACCGGTGCGGAAGCGGTTTGCCATTGGATAGGCGATAGCCGTGCGCAGGGCCGGGAGTATGGAGCTAAACATACCGCCGATCCGCGAAACGAACGCCAGAAAGATGTCAGAGTTGTAAATGATGACGAAAGTGGAGGCGGTCACCATGGCGACGCCGCTCAGGAAGAACATTTCGATGTTGCCCTCGAGCTTGCCGAAAATGGGCTCCAGCCGGTCGCCTGCGGCGAGCCCCCAGAAGAGCAGCAAAAGCAGGCCCATGCCGGTGTAGGCGGGGCGAGCCGGCACACCCAAGTGAGTGAGGAGCACAGCTCCGCCGCAGAAGATGAGCGTGAATCCGAGCGCGAAGGGGAATGCGGTGTTGCTACTGATACCGAGCCAGAAGGTGAGAGCGCCGAACGCAACAAGCAGAACCCAAGCCGTTAGTCCACGCCAGCCCATTCTCTTGTTCGTGGGCTCGGGGATGTCACGAATGGCGCGCACGATGTTGAGATTGGAGATTCGCCAGGACGAGAACGACACCGTCAGGAAGGTGAGAACCACGCCGAGGCTAAACGAGATCACGGCCGTCCGCAGGGTGACGTGGGGAGTGAAAGTGATTCCGAACGCCGAGAACACGCTGCCGGCGGCGAGGGCGAGGCCGAACGCAAACAATATGCCGAGGATAACGCCGATGACCGCCGCGCCGAGGTTGTAGGCGGTCCCTTCGGCGAGAAACATCTCGATGAGGTGTATACGCTTGGTGCCGACGGCCCGCGCCATACCCATTTCGGACTTTCGCTCGGCGGCCAGCATGACGAAGATCATGACGATCAGGAGTATGCCCGCACCGATGGAGAAGAGGCCAAGCAGCAGGAAGAAGGTGGTCATGAAGTTGCCGATCTCCTCGGCCTCATCAATGATATCAATCTTCGTATCGCTGACTTCCATGCGGAGCTGATTCTGCGCGATCAGCGCCTCCAGCTCCGTCTCGACAGCGGGAATCAACGGAAGGGTGTCGCGGACCCCACCTTCGACTGACACAAGAATGAAGGTGACTTCGTCGTGCCCGAACAGCTCATGGGCCTCATCCAGGCTCATAACGATGCCCTCGGCGCTCGTGCTGTCGAGCGCCCCGGTGATGCCCCTGTCTTCGACGACAGCCTTCACTGTGTAGGGGTGGGCTTCACCCTGGACATATAGATCGATGAGGTGACCGGGCTTAGCGTCGAGCTCGTCGGCCGCACTCTCGTTGACAAGGATTTCAGTGTCAGCCAGGTCTTCCAGGTTCAGGTTGTCGCCGGAAGCAGCGTCGATGAAATCGGGGAAGGCAGCGACCCCGGCAGGATCAACGCCGGTGAGACCAACGTTGGGTTCGCTTAGCTGTGTGTCGCGGCTGATCGCCGGGACGAACTCGAGGAGTAGGCCGGTGGCGCCGTCCACTCCCTCGAGGTCTGCCCGGCCCATCTCCTGAAGGAACTTCTGGTACTCCGCACCGGAGATGTTTGCGTTTTCGTCGCCACCCTGCATGGCGCCGCCAATCTCGCCGTCGAGAACGATGTCAGCATGGCCGAAGAGCTCGTAGGCCTGTTTCGTGACGCTGTAGTCCACGGTATCACCGGTTGTGAAGGCGGCCGTGATGATCACGGTGCTGAGCATCAGGCCGATAATGATGAGGATCGTCTGCGACGTCCGCCGCGGGATATTGCGCAGGCCCATGAAGAATATGATGCGATTACGAAGGAACACCCAGAGTACGGTGCAAACGGCGATGCCGAGAAGCGCCACCAACACGATCATGATCGTGTTCATCGAGAGGCCGAACATTTCATCCATGACGCTTAGCCGGCGGCTTCTTCGGCCGCGCCCCAGACGCCGGCCGCACGGTTGATGAGCCGCTGATCGCTGACGATCCGGCCGTCTTGCATGCGAATGATGCGCTCGGTGCGCTGAGCAATGCCCTGGTCATGGGTGACCAGCACGAACGTCTGGTTGTGCTCCTGGTTGAGGTCGGTCAGTAGTTCCATGATCTCCGTTGCGTTCTGGCTGTCGAGGTCGCCTGTAGGTTCGTCACCCCAGACGATGGCAGGGCTATTGACGAGGGCGCGGGCGATGGTGACTCGCTGGCGCTGGCCGCCGGAGAGCTCCGCCGGCTTGTGCTCCGCCCAGGGCGCCAGGTGGACGATATCGAGCGATTCCGTCGCCATCTTGCGCGCCTGCTTTGCGGAGACCCCGGATACGAGCAGGGGCAACTCCACGTTCTCGACGGCGGAGAGGACAGGCAAAAGGTTGTAGAACTGGAAGACAAACCCCATGCGGTGAGCGCGGTACTCCGTCTTGGCGTTGTCGGACATGGTTGCCAGGTCGACGTTCTCGACCAAGATGCGACCGCTGTCGACGACGTCGAGGCCGGATAGACAGTTCAGGAGGGTGGTCTTGCCGCAGCCGGACGGGCCCATGATGGCGACCATCTCGCCGCGGTTGATCTGCAGGTTGACGCCGCGGAGAGCCTCCACTCTGACCTTGCCGGTGTCGTACGTCTTAACGACGTCAATGGCCTGAATGATGATGTCGGCCGGCAGCTGTTCAGAAACGGCAGTACGTGCTTCCCTGGTCTCTTCGGCTAGGCTCATGATGGGCGTCCTTCTGGGGGGCTTGGCGGGGATCAGTGCTCGGCTTTTCAGTTTATCAGGCCCGGCAAAGCAAAAGTGTGATTTTCGTCACAATCGTTCGCCTGGTGGATGCGCTACGCCGGCGAAAGGTCCGGAATCTGCCCCTGGACCATGCACCGCCCAAACACCGAACCAAACTGACTAGCCAGCTCCTGGCCTATCCGTTGCAGGGGGAGGGCCGAACCGGTGATGCGCTCCATAGACGTGACACGACGATCGGCGATTCCGCAGGGGACGATGCGGTCGAACCAGGCGAGGTCTACGCTCACGTTCAGGGCGAGCCCGTGGGTTGTGATCCATCCGCCGGATGCGCCTCCGGGCCGGCTGACGCGGACGCCGATAGCAGCGATCTTATCGGAGCCTTCACCCCTGCCCCCTCTCCCGTGCGCGGGAGAGGGGCAATCGGCTGTGCCGGAGACGGATGGTTGTGGCACCCAGACCCCGGTGCGGCCGCATTCGAGGCCGCTCTCGATGCCATACCCACGCAAAGTGCTGATGATTGTTTCCTCGAGGTTGCGTACGTACTCGACGACGCCAAGTCCGGCAGCGCGGAGATCCATGATGGGGTAGGCGATAAGCTGGCCGGGGCCGTGGAAGGTTATGTCACCGCCGCGGTCGGTGTTGATGAGGGGCGCACCGAGCATCTCGGGCGGGAGCCGCAGGTTAAACCGCGCATCCCTGCGGCCGGTTGTGAAGACCGGCGGGTGCTCCAGGAGGAGCAATGTATCCGGACGCTCACCAGCGGCGCGCTCACTCGCCAACCGCTTCTGGAGCGACCAGGCTTCTTCGTACGGGACACGGCCGAGCCAGGCGTACTCGCAGGCGAGGGCCGAGCCCATTAGTCGATGCCGGTGTCCGGGCCGATGGACTCCAGGCGGCGCTTGACCTCCCGCAAGAAGTACCCGGCCTGGTGTCCGTCCAGCACCCGGTGGTCGAACGAAAGGCAGAGCGCCACCACCGAGCGGATCGCGATTGCATCGTCGCTCACGACGCGCGGCTGCTTCGTGACAGCTTCCAGCGTGATGATGGCGGATTGGCCCAGGTTGATGATCGGCTGCGACATTATGGATCCGAAAGCGCCGGTGTTGTCCAGCGTGAACGTGCCGCCCTGGACGTCTTCAAGGCGAAGTTTGTTCGCT
>Ga0209751_10007026_pt1 | contig 10373 bp, 7 predicted proteins | sample RifCSP13_1_FD_184019 | JGI IMG/M metagenome (GOLD analysis project Ga0209751, IMG submission 184019) | Soil microbial communities from Rifle, Colorado - Rifle CSP2_sed 13_1 (SPAdes) (version 2) | ecosystem: Environmental > Terrestrial > Deep subsurface > Rock core/Sediment | place: Rifle...
AACTGGGAGCGGCTCGAGGTGTTCAAGCTGCTGCTCGCCTCGTTCTTTCCGCTGTCGTTGCTGATCCTCGCGGTGCTGGGCTCCATCGTGTTCGGGCTGGCCACGCCCGCCGAGGCGGCGGCGGTCGGCGCATTCGGCGGATTCGTGCTCGCCGCGATCTATCGCTTCGTCGCCCGTTGGCGTGAGGCACCGGCCGGTGGCCCGAGTCCCGGCGTCGTAGTCTGGAAGACGGTGAAAGAGCTCGGGACCATCGTCAAGGAGTCGTCGTTCCTCACCGCCCGGACGAGCGCGATGGTGTGCTGGCTGTTCGTGGGCTCCGGCATCTTCTCGGCGTCGTTCGCGCTGCTCGGCGGCCAGGAACTCATCGAGAAGTGGGTGCTGTCGCTCGACATGAGTCCCTTGCAGTTCATGATCCTCGCCCAGTTCATCATTTTCATCCTCGGCTGGCCGCTCGAGTGGACCGAGATCATCATCATTTTCATGCCGATCTTCATCCCGCTGCTGCCGCATTTCAACATAGACCCGCTGTTCTTCGGCCTGCTGGTGGCGCTGAACCTGCAAACCGCGTTCCTGTCGCCGCCGGTGGCGATGGCGGCGTTCTACCTGAAGGGCGTGTCGCCACCGCACGTGACGCTGAACCAGATCTTCGCGGGCATGATGCCGTTCATGGGCTTCGTGTTGATCGCGCTGATCCTGCTCTACGTGTTCCCCGGCATCGGGATGTGGCTGCCGCACACGCTCTACAAGTGAGGCGAGAGGCGAGAGGCGAGAGGAGTGAGGCGCGTTGGCGGCGGTCATGCTGTCGCTGCCCGACCGTGTTTTTCCGGATTTCTGAACGATGACTGGAGCAGTCGCGAGGCTGCTCTAGTTTTTTGTGGTTACCCACGGAATACATGATGTCCGACACCCGATTGCGCTGGATCGTGTTCGCCCTCGCAGCGGCCGCGTTCTTCCTGTCTTTCTTCCACCGCGTCGCGCCGGCTGCGGTTGCCGCGGAGCTTACTGCGGCGTTCGCGGTCAGTGGCGCCGCGCTCGGCGCGCTCGCGGGCACATACTTCTATGTGTATGCAGTGATGCAGTTGCCGACCGGCGTGCTCGTCGATACCGTAGGTCCGCGGCGCGTGCTCACTGTCGGATGCCTCATCGCGGGCGCCGGCTCGATGATGTTTGCCACCGCCGGATCCCTGACCACGGCCGCCGCCGGCCGCACGCTGGTGGGACTCGGCGTATCGGTTGCCTTTGTTTCGCTCCTCAAGCTCAGCGCCACGTGGTTCGATGAGCGGCGTTTCGCCACCGCCTCGGGGTTCGGCAACGTCATCGGGATTGTGGGCGCTCTGGCCGCGACCGCACCGCTCGCCTGGCTCATTACTCTCGTGTCGTGGCGCAGCGTCTTCACCGCCGCCGGCGTCGTGTCACTTGCGCTCGCCGTGGCAATCTGGTTTCTGGTGCGCGATCGGCCCCGGTTTGACGGAGGCGTTTCGCAGCCGGCCGGAGCGGTACCGGCCACGGAGCGATGGTGGCACGGACTCGCGGAAGTGGCGCGTAATCGTGCGACATGGCCGGGATTCTGGATCACGTTCGGGATCTCGGGGAGCTTCGTGAGCTTTATCGGGTTATGGGCAGTGCCCTTTCTCACCCAGGTATACGGCATGTCCCCTATAGCGGCGAGCCGCCATACGAGCGTCATGATCATTTCTTCCGCCGTTTCGCTGGCCGGCGTCGGCGTGTTATCCGATCACCTCCGGCGTCGCCACCCGTTGATCGTAGGCTCAGCCGTGCTTTACCTCGCATGCTGGATCGCCTGGTTCGCCGGCATCGGGGCCGTATGGACTTATGTCATGGCGGCGTTCATGGGTTTCAGCGTCAGTGGTTTTTCGCTGGCCTGGACCTGCGCGAAGGAAGTTAATCGTCCGCGCTATGCCGGCATGGCGATCAGCATGGCCAACATCGGCGGATTTCTCTCCGCCGGTATCCTGCAACCGCTGGTCGGCTGGGTGCTCGACATGAGCGCCGGCGGCGCGGCACGGGCGACGACGCTGCAGCAATTTCGTCCGGCACTGCTCGTGCTGGCTGTTTTCGCGCTGATCGGGTTGATCGGCGCCCTGTTTATTCGCGAGACGCGCTGCCGTAACATCTGGACTGAGAAAAAGGAGCGAGCAGTGAACGGTGTGCGGTGATCAGGCTGGGTCCTGCGAGCAGATACGTTGTATGATCACCGATTACGCTGTGGGTGTCGTCGGCGCGTAGCGGCGATCATCTGCGGTTTATTGTTGTTTTTCTGATCTTTCAATTGCGCTTTAATCAAGGAATGAGATGAAGCCAAAAATCCTCGTCACGCGCGAAGTATTCGACGAAACGCTCGACTACCTTGCGCAGCACTGCGAAGTCGAATCCAACCAGGCCGACGTGCCGTTAGACCCGGAAGTGCTGGCGCAGCGTTCGCGGGATAAGCTCGGCGTGATGTGCTGCCTGACCGATCGCATCGACGACAAGCTGCTCGCGCGCTGCCCGCAGCTCAAGGTTGTCGCCAACATCGCGGTCGGGTTCAACAACATCGATCTCGCCGCGTGCACCGCGCGCGGCGTGATGGCGACCAACACTCCAGAGGTGCTCACCGACAGCACGGCCGACCTTGCATTCGCGCTGATGCTCGCGACGGCACGCCGCCTGACTGAGGCCGAGGCATATATCCGCGCCGGGCAATGGCGCGGCTGGCATCTGAAGCAGATGCTCGGCGTCGACGTGCACCATGCAACGCTCGGCATCATCGGCATGGGGCGCATCGGCCGCGTGATCGCCAGGCGCGCGCAGGGGTTCGACATGCGCGTGATCTATCACGACCCCGTGCGGCTTGCCGCCGACGTCGAGCAGCGGCTCAGGGCCACCTATGCGAGCAAGGACGAACTGCTGGCGCAAGCTGATTTTGTCATCCTGCAAATGCCATACATGCCGCAGACGCATCACCTGATCGGCGCGGCGGAACTGAAGAAAATGAAGCCAAGCGCGATCCTGATCAATTCAACGCGCGGCGGCATAGTTGACGATGCAGCGCTGATCCGGGCGCTCAAGGACGGCGCGATACGCGCCGCCGGTCTGGACACGTTCGAGGGGGAACCGAAGCTCGATCCGGAATTTCTCGAGCTGAAGAACGTCGTGCTGGCCCCGCATATCGGCAGCTCGACCGAGGCGACGCGCCGCGCGATGGCGATGACCGCGGCGAAAAACCTGGTGGCTGCGCTCACGGGCGCCACGCCGCCCAATCTGCTAAATCCAGAGGCGAAAAGCAGCCGCCGATGAATTCTTCTCAATACCCCTTCTTCTCAATACCCGCTTGACGGGTACTTGAGGGGTACGCAGATGAACGCGGATAACATCAGTATCAAAACCGCAAAGCAATAGACAGGATTTACAAGATCTCTTAATGCATTTGATCCAATCCTGTCAATCATGTAAATCCTGTCCATTTGTTTTTGAATTCTCATCGGCGTTTATCGGCGTTGATCTGCGGTTTCTGTTTTGGGGTTCCTTCTTATGCAACTTCACCGATTAGGCTTGCGCGAGGCGGCGCAGCGCATACGCGAGGGCAGCCTGTCCAGCGCCGAGCTCATGCGCGCCTGCCTTGCGCGCTGCGCGCAGCTCGAACCGGTCATCCAGGCCTGGCAGCACCTTGACGCGGAACGGGCGATGGACCTCGCCGAAGCCGCCGATGCGGCGCGGCGAGCCGGGAAGGCAAGCGGGCCGCTGCACGGCGTGCCGGTCGCGGTAAAAGACATTATCGATGTCGCCGGCATGCCCACCACCATGGGATCGCCGATATACGCCGCCAACATCGCCGGCGAATCGGCGCGTGTGGTCGCCAGGCTGGAACAGGCGGGCGCGCTGGTCCCGGGCAAGACCGTGACGTCGGAGTTCGCTTATTACACCCCCGGCAAGACGCGCAATCCGTGGAATACGGCGCACACGCCCGGCGGTTCCTCGATGGGCTCCGCGGCGGCGGTCGCGGCGCACATGATTCCGGCGGCGCTCGGCACCCAGACCAACGGCTCGGTGATCCGCCCGGCGGCGTTCTGCGGCGTGGTCGGTTTCAAGCCGAGCTACGGTGCGATCGCCACGCATGGCATGCTCGCCTTCAGTGGGACGCTGGACACTGTCGGCGTGTTGGCACGCAGCGTCGCCGATGCCGCCCAGCTTGCCGCGGTGATCGCCGATCCGGATCGTGTACTGGGCGCCGAAATCAGGGTCCTGTCAGCACTGCCGCGGCTGATCGCGGTGCGCTCGCCGGTTTGGCATCTCGCAGAGCCCTCACAGCAAGCAATGTTCGGGCAAAACATCGCCGTACTGCGCGCGGCCGGAGCGTTGGTCGACGAGATCGAGTTGCCTGGTCGGTTCGCCGATGCCCACAATGCGCAGCGCGTGATCATGGCTTACGAAGGCGCGCAAAATCTGGGCCCGGTGCAGCGTCGCCATCGCAGCGAATTGAGCGCCCGTCTCAATGCCTTCCTCGACGAGGGCGCGGCAATCGACGCCGCGAGCCATCGTGCGGCGCTGGAAATGCGCGGCCGCCTGCAAGAGGAATTCGCTCGATTCATCACGGGACACGACGCGGTCATCACGCCGCCGGCGCCGGGCGAAGCGCCGGCGGATCTGACACAAACCGGCAATCCCACCTTCTGCACGATCTGGACCCTGCTCGGCGTGCCGGCGGTATCGATCCCGGCAGGATTGGGCCCACGTCAACTTCCGTTTGGCCTGCAGGTGGTCGGCGCATCCCAGGCGGACGACAAGACGCTCGCGGTAGCGGCGTGGGTCGAGCAGCAGTTGGCGTTCGGCGGACTGAACGGTTGACTGGGTGGCAGCAAGCGGTGAGCAGTGAGGAGTGAGCGATGAGCAGTAAGCGGTGAGCGGTGAGCGGTGAGCGGTGAGCGGTGAGCAGACATCGGCACGTACGTTTCCTCCGTTCACCGTTCACGCATTGTCAAGCTGAATATTCACGACTACGGAAGAACGTGATGAGACTGGGATTTATCGGACTCGGTGTAATGGGGCGGCCGATGGCGCTCAACCTCATGAAGCGCGGCCATCAGTTGGGCGTTTATTCGCGGCGCCCCGAATCCGCCGAGCCGCTCACCGCGGCCGGCGCGCGCGCCTATGCAACGCCCGCCGAGCTTGCGGCGAACGCGGAAGTCATATTCACCGTGGTCACTGATTCGAGCGATGTCGAACAGGTCGTGCTCGGCGAGAACGGCGTGATTCACGGCGGACGCGCCGGCAGCGTGGTGGTGGACATGGAAACGATCTCACCGACGGTTGCTCGCGATGTCGCCCTCGCGCTGGCTGTCAAGAACATCGACATGCTTGACGCGCCGGTGTCGGGCGGGCCGATGGGCGCCGAACAGGCGGCGCTGTCGATCATGGTGGGCGGCAAGGATGCGGTATTCAACCGGGTCGAGCCGCTGTTCGAGTGTCTTGGCAAGACGATCGTCCACATGGGCGACCACGGCGCGGGCCAGATCACGAAGGCCTGCAACCAACTCGCGCTGCTGGTCACCGCGCAGGGCACGGCGGAAGCGCTTGCGCTGGCGAAAAGCTGCGGCGTCGATCCCGCCAAGGTGCGCGAGGTGATGCTGGGTGGCGTGGCGGCAAGCCGCGTGCTGGAGTTGTTCGGCAAGCGCATGGTCGAGCGCAATTTCGCAGCCGGCATCGAAACCCGTCTTTACCACAAGGACCTGCACATCGTGCTCGGTCTCGCGCATGAGCTGGGGCTTGCAACACCGGCAGCCGCGCTTGCGATGCAGCACATCAATGCCCTGATGGGGAGGGGAGAGGACGGCAACGACCTGTCGGCGCTGATCAAGGTGGTGGAGGGGATGAGTGGGGAAACGAAACGATGAACGCGGAACGCGGAACGCGGAACGATGAACGGAGAAAGTGCTTGCCTTTAATTCATCATTCATCGTTCATCATTCATCGTTTGAGTCAACGGAGGTTGGCATGAGCTTTACGGCAATCGAGCAGAGTACCGCACGTCTTCACCGGTCCGAGCTGGCGGTACCGGGGTCGACGCCGGCGCTGTTTGAAAAGGCGGCGCAATCGGCGGCTGATGTGATCTTCCTCGATCTCGAAGACGCGGTCGCGCCCGACGACAAGGAGCAGGCGCGGCGCAACGTGATCGCGGCGCTTAACGACATCGATTGGGGCGCGAAAACGATTTCCGTGCGCATCAATGGCCTCGACACGCATTACATGTACCGCGACGTGATCGAAGTGGGCGAAAACTGCCCGCGGCTCGACATGCTGCTAATCCCGAAGATCGGTGTGGCCGCGGACGTTTACGCGCTCGACATGCTGGTGACGCAGATCGAGCAGGCGAAGCAGCGCGAGAAACGGATCGGTTTCGAGGTGCTGATAGAAACGGCGCTGGGCTGGAGCAATGTCGAGGCGATCGCGCAGTCGAGCAGGCGGCTTGAGGCGATGTGTTTCGGCGCCGGCGACTTCGCGGCTTCCATGCGCATGCGTACTACCGTAATTGGGGGGCTCAATCCGGACTACGGCGTGCTCACCGACCGGGATGCGCAGGGGGAGCGCCATTTCTATCAGGCCGATCCCTGGCACGCCGCACAGACCCGTATTGTTGCGGCATGCCGCGCCCGGGGTTTGAGACCGATCGACGGACCTTATGGCGACTTCAAGGATACGGAAGGCTACGTCTCCGCCGCCCGGCGCGCCGCGGCCCTCGGCTTCGAGGGAAAGTGGGCGATTCATCCGTCGCAAATCGAGCTCGCCAACCAGGTGTTCAGTCCCGCGCCTGAAGAACTCGATAAAGCGCGTCGCATCGTGGAGGCGATGGCGCAGGCGGCGAAGGAGGGCCGGGGCGCGGTACAGCTCGATGGGCGTCTTATCGACGTCGCCAGCATCCGCATGGCGCAGAACCTGCTCAAGAAGGCGGAAGCGATAACCGCTGCGCCGGCCGCGAAACCGCGATAGCCTCCCCTGCTGGCTCATCCATGCGCGCGCTTTGCCGTGCGCCGCGCTCGTGCCACAATGCGTAGGCTAGAGAAAATACGAATGGTGCAAAAGGCCGCGTCCTCTGAAATACAGTCTGCTGCGCTGTCGGCGCCCAGTCCGCCTGCCGGCGGCGCAGCGCAAATCTACGCCGAAGAGGTGCGCCACCTTTATCGTTTGTCGCGGGCCGGTTACCTCGGCACGCTGATCAATGCCAGCATCGTGACATTCGCGTTGTGGAACGTCGTCGGTAATGTGTTGCTGGCGGGGTGGTTCACAGCGGTCCTTGCGATCACGCTGGGGCGCTACCTGCTCTACCGCGCATATTTCTCTGCGTCCGTCGCAGACACGGCCGCCCAATCCTGGGCCAATCGCTTCTTCCTGGGCGCAACCGCGATGGGGTGCATGTGGGGCGTCCTGGGGGCCGTGCTGTTTCCTTACGATTCGATTCCGCATCAGTTCCTGGTGATTTTCGTCATCGGCGGCATGACCATGTCGGCAGCGGTGGTGTTGGCGCCGGTGAAACGCGTCTTCTATGGCTTCGTGTTCCCGGCGCTGGCGCCGCTGATCGTGATTCTGTTCCTGCAAAGCGACCCGCTGCAGATTCTGATGGGGACGCTGGCGGTGGTATTCACGGTCGTGATCGTGGCCCTCGCGGTGGAAATGAAAGAGAACGTGCTTGCCTCGACCCGCATCAAGTTCGAAAACGCCGCCTTGATCGCGGACTTCTCGGCTGCCAACCAGCAAGTGCAGCAGTCGAACGAGCGACTCAAGGGAGAGGTGGAATTGCAGGCGCGCATCCAGGAAGAACTGCGGCAGGCAACCCGGAAGTTCCAGGCGCTGATTAACGCTTCCCCGCTCGCCATCGTCGTGCGTGATGCGGACGGCCGGATCGAAAGATGGAACCCGGCGGCGGAGCGCATGTTCGGTTGGAGCGAGGCCGAGGCGCTCGGCACAATGGTGCCGTGGCACCCTGCCGGCAGGGAGCAAGAAGGCGATCGTCACCGCAACATGATATTGCGCGGTGAAGCTTTTTCCGATGTGGAGGCGGTGCGGCTGCGCAAGGACGGAACGCCCCTCACGGTCAGCCTCTCTGGCGCCCCGGTTCATGACGACAGGGGCAACGCGATCGGCGTGATGGTGATCATCGCGGACATCACTTTGCGCAAGCGCTCCGAGCTGCGTCAGGAGCTGCAAGCCGAGATCACGAGGCTGCTCGCCGAGTCGCGTACCGTAGAGGAAGTCTTGGTCAAGGTGATCGAGACCATGTGCGAGAAGCAGGGCTGGGCTTGCGGGACGCGCTGGGTGCTGGACAAGCGGGAGAACGTGCTGCGCTGCGCGGAGGCCTGGGGCATCGATTCGCCCGGGGTGCAGGAGTTCCTGGCGGAGAGCCGGGTCATGCTGAATCCCTGGACCGGCAACGTTGCCGGTGTGGTGAGGCGGGTATGGGACAGCGCCGCGCCGGTATGGGTTACCGATGTGCAGGAAGACGTCAAGTTCCGGCGCGGGCCCGCGGCACGCAAGGCGGGGTTGCGCACCGCGCTCGGATTTCCGGTGGTGATTATCGGCGATTTCTACGGCGTCATGGAGTTTTTTGCGCCGGACGTGCGGCCGCCGGACCATGGGCTGATGGAGTTCGCCAAACAGCTCGGCAGCCAGATCGGGCAGTTCATCGCGCGCGTCGAGGCCGAACAGAACCTGCAGTTCGTGGCGACACACGATGCGCTGACTTCGCTGCCCAACCGCACGATGTTCAGCGACCGGCTCAGCCAGGCGCTCGCCCAGGCGCAGCGCTACAACCGGCGCCTCGCGCTGCTGTTCGTCGACCTCGACGGATTCAAAACCGTGAACGATACGTTCGGGCACGAGACCGGCGACGTTCTGCTCAGGGAGATCGCTTCCCGCTTGCGCGCATGTCTGCGCGAAGGTGACGTGATCGGCCGCATCGGCGGCGATGAATTCGTGGTGCTGATCGAGGAATTCGCCGAGCCGGAGCAACTCGCCTTGGTTGCGCGTAAAATCATCGAGATGGTGGCGCAGCCGGCGCCGGTGCGGGGACACGAATGCCGGGTTACCGCCAGCGTCGGCATCAGCGCCTACCCGCAGGACGGAAAGGATTCGCAGACGCTGCTCAAGAACGCCGACAGCGCGATGTACCGCGCGAAGGAGCAGGGCAAGAACCGCTTCCAGTTCTATTCGATCTGACATGCTTCGCGGCTGACCGGCGCCGGCCTTGCCGCGTCGGCGCTTTGCCTTCCCTCGCGGATCGGCTAAACTAGAATTGTAAGTTGATGCGTGCCAGTCAAGGGGGAATGAAATGGAAACGCTGAAGCAAATGCTGCACGCGAAGGCACGGCACCAAGGCGTGCTTTCGATCGCGCCCGACGCCCGCGTCTACGATGCGTTGCAAGTGATGGCCGAGAAGAACATCGGTGCGTTGCTGGTGCTGGAGGGCGGCAAGCTTGTCGGCATCATCACCGAGCGCGATTACGCGCGCAAGGTGATTCTAAAGGGCAAGTCCTCGCTCGATACGCCGGTGCGCGAGATCATGACCGACAAGGTGGTGTGCGTGCAGGCCTCGGAGACGGCCGAAACGTGCATGGCCCTGATCACTGAGAATCGCATTCGGCATCTGCCGGTGATGGAGGGCGACAAGCTGATCGGCGTGGTGTCCATCGGCGACCTCGTCAAGGAAGTGATCTCCGACCAGGAACAGACCATCAAGCAGCTCGAGTCCTACATTCACCGCTAGAACCGAGCGATGAATGCAGAGTGCAGAGTGCAAAGTGAGTGGCGCGAAGATTGCCGCGATGCCCTTGCTTGCCGCTCTGCACTCGGCACTCTGCGCTCATCATTAGCCTTATGAAATTCGGGGCGATCATCATCGGCGACGAAATCCTGTCGGGCAAGCGCCAGGACAGGCATATGGCCAAGGTGATCGAGACGCTGGGCGAGCGCGGCCTCCAGCTCGTGTGGTGCCATTATCTCGGCGACGATCCCGACCTGATCACCGCAACTCTCAGGCGCACCTTCGCCACCGATGATATCGTGTTCAGCTTCGGCGGCATCGGCGCCACGCCCGATGATCGCACGCGTCTGTGCGCGGCGCGCGCCGCCGGCGTCGGACTGGCACTGCACCCCGAGGCCGAGGCGGAAATCCGCGGCCGTTTTGGCGCCGATACGACGCCGAGACGGCTCGCAATGGGCGAGTTTCCGGTGGGGAGCGCGATCGTTCCGAATCCCTATAACCGCATCCCGGGGTTCAGTCTCGACCGGCATTATTTTCTGCCCGGCTTCCCGGAGATGGCATGGCCGATGATGGCGTGGGTGCTCGACACCCGGCACAGCGACTTGTTCAAGCCGGGCAGCGT